>Ga0265298_10000147_pt1 | contig 105881 bp, 74 predicted proteins | sample AusTroGonzalo_MG_3_FD_193486 | JGI IMG/M metagenome (GOLD analysis project Ga0265298, IMG submission 193486) | Bovine rumen microbial communities from tropical cattle in Woodstock, Queensland, Australia - Gonzalo_01 | ecosystem: Host-associated > Mammals > Digestive system > Stomach > Rumen ...
TTTCCGCTGTTGGCGGCGACGATGCCTCGGCTTCTCAGTCGGACGATGCGCCGCCGTCTTCGCGCGGGCTGAAGGCGATCCTTTGGCAGGCGTACAGGCGGCTTCTCGGCTCGGTCGTGAAGCCGCTTGCCGTCGGCCTTGCAGTGTCTGCGCTCGTGACCGTGCTTGTTCCCGACGGCTTCTTCGCAGAGGCGTTCGGTGGCAGGGACTTAATCGCGATGCCGGCGATGGCAATCATCGGCTTCCCGATGTACGTCTGCTCCACGGCGTCGATTCCAATCGCCGCGTCACTCATTCTGAAAGGCGTCTCGCCTGGCGCGGCGTTCGTGTTTTTGATGGTCGGCCCTGCGATAAACGCGATGTCTGTCACGACGGTCGCGTCACTCATCGGCCGCAAGGCCGCCGCCGCGTATGTCGCGACGATTATTGCGGGCGCGATACTCTGCGGGTGCGCCGTAAACTTCTTCATTGACGCCTCAAGCGCGGCGGAAGCCGCTTGCTGCGCTTCCAACGGTCTCACGGCGCTGCACTGGACTTGCGCCGCGTTCCTCGCCGTGATGATGGCCTACAACGTGGCCTGTCCCGTCAAGATGGCGCACGCCAAGCCCGCCGAAAATCACTGCTGCTCTTCCTGCAAGGGCGATGTGTAGTTGCTGTCGGAATATTTGCCGGGGTGTTGATTCTAGCCGTGCGAATGGTGTATAATACCTCGCATGAAACTCAACACCATCATCTGCGCGGCCGCCGTCTGCGGTTGTGCGTCATTCGCAACGGCGGCCGACGAGCCCGCCAAGACTGAGACAACCGAACCTGCCAAGGCGGAACTCGCCGAGGAGGAAAAGGGAGAAGAGGAAGAGGATTCCCTCGTGTCCGCCGAGTTCTATCTTGGCGTCGACTCGAAGTACATCACGTACGGCGTGATGGACGGCAAGGATCCGATCATGAGGGCCAACGGCTACGTCACGTTCCTCGACTGGTGGTACATCGGCGGCGAGGTGCTGTTCGATCTCACCAAGGGCAACGGCAAGCGCGGACCCTACGGCTGGGGCAACCGCGCCGGCAAGTACACGACGATTGACGCGCAGACCGGCCTTGCGCACGAGTTTGACCTCGGCGAGACGCTTGGTACGCTCAGCGTCGACGTCTACTACACCTACGAGTATGTCGCTCGCCACAAAGATACCATGAACGACACGCAGTACATCGACTTTGAGTTGCGGCTGGACGATCTCTGGTTTGAGCCCCATCTCTGGTTCGAGCGCGACCTGATGGCCGACGACGGCACCTACGTGAACCTCGAGGTCGGTCATACCTTCCCGCTCATCGGCGATGGCGAGGATGCGACGCTTACCTTCAAGCCGTCCTTCGCGCAGGGCATCGGCAATACGCTCCGTACGCGTGGCTACGGTCTTTCTGACGACCACGGCGGCCTTATGGACGCCACGATCAAGGGCGAGCTCGTGTGGGCTGTTTGCGACCACGTCAAGGTCAAGGCCTACATCGCCTACTGCGACTACTGGTTCGACCGCAAGCTCCGCGATGGCGCGCGTGCCTACAACGGCGCGTGGGGCGGCAGCAACGACCACTCCTGGAACTTCTACGGCGGTGTCGGCGTAGCCCTCTCGTTCTGACGGGGTAGATAGATGGACTCTATATTCGGCATGCTGATATTCGCGGCTGGCGGTTTCGCCGGCGCGACGTTCCTTCTCCCCGCGCGCGGGGTCAAGAACTGGGCCTACGAGACGTGGTGGATGTTCTACTGCGTCGTCGGGCTTCTCGTGATGCCCGCGGTCATTTGCGCGATAGCGGTTCCAGATTTCTGCGGCGCCATAGGTGCGGCTCCTGGCTCGACGATCTTCAAGTGCGTCGCGTTCGGCGCGATATGGGGCATTGGCGGCCTCACATGGGGGCTGATGGTCAGGTATCTCGGCATCGGGCTCGGTCTTGCGATCGGCTGCGGCCTATGTGCCGCGACTGGCACGGTCCTTCCCCCGATCATGAACGGCGAGGCGTCGACGCTCATCTACGGCGCAGACGGTGCGGTCTCGACTGGCAAACTCGTCGTTCTCGCGGGTGTCGCCGGCTCTCTTCTCGGTATCGTGTTCGTCGGGCTTGCCGGCAAGCTCAAGGAGGGCGAACTCCCCGAGGAGGAGAAGAAGAAGGCGGTTGCCGAATTCAACTTCAAGAAGGGCATGATCGTGGCGCTCGTCTCGGGCGTGTGCTCGGCCTGCATGAACCTCGGGCTCCAGAGCGGCGGCGTCATCGAGCAGGCGGCGTACGACGCGGCGGTGAAGGCGGGCGTCGTTTCAGAAGGCGCGCCTTGGTCGTGGCGCGGGATGCCTGTCATCATGGTCGTTCTCTGGGGCGGTTTTGCGGTCCAGGCGACGTGGGTCCTGCAGCAGCATTTCAAGAACAAGACCTTCGGGGACTACGTCCGTGGCGCTTTCCTGCCGCGCAACTACTTGTTCGCCTCGCTCGTCGGCGTAATCTGGGTCTTCCAGTTCGTCTGCCAGAAGGCGGGCGAGCCGCTAATGGGTGACCTCAAGTACATTTCGTTCGCGATCGTTATGGCGTCGACGATCCTTTTCTCGACGATCATCGGTGCCATGACCGGCGAATGGAAGGGCACTGGCGCCAAGACGAAGCTTTGCCTTGCGGCGGGTACGCTGATTCTCCTTGCGAGCTTCTGCGTCATCTCGCTCGGTTCGAAGTAAGCCGTCAGGCGGGGACGCCTATTCGCTCTCCGCAGAGGACTCGTGTTTCGAGGCCTCTCGCGGAGTTCTTTACAAGGTCGTCGTCGAACTTGATTGCACCGGCTTGCGCGACGAGGATCACCGTCGAGCCGCCGAACTTGAAGTATCCCTTCTCGTCGCCTTTTGAGTGTGTGTCGCCGGAGAAGGTCTGGACAATTGTCCCGACGCCGAACGCGCCAACGTCGATGAGCCAGAAGTCGCCGAACGCGGCGCGGCACTTCAAGACCTGCCTCTCGTTGTCGGCGTAGACGTCTGGTCGACGCAGAAGGGCAATCGGGTTCACCGAGTGGTATTCGCCAGGGATCACTCGCACAGGTCCCTCGCTCGTGCAGTCGCAGGGGAAGTGGAAGCGGTGGTAGTCGACTGGCGCAAGGCGGAAGACTGCGATATCGTAAAGCCCCTTTGGCGCGTCCGCGGCAAATACGCCGCGCAGCGACTTCGTCGCGCCCTTTAGCGGGAAGGGGGTGTCTGCGTCTGCGCCAGGGTAGAGCTTTAAGCGGCCGTCAGCGGGGCTTGTGATGCCGTCGCCTAAAGGTCGGCTGCCGGGCTTGAGGCGGCGCGTGAAAAAGTCATTGAACGACGAGTATTCGGAGATTGGCTTTTCCGCTTCCTCTGCGCGGCAGCCGGGAATGGCGACGAGCTTCGCTATGTCTTTTTTCGACTTTGGCGAATCATAGCGCCGGCCAAGAAATGCGGAAATCGCCTTCGAGCCGAAGAGGACTGGCCAGAGCGTGCGCCCGAGCAGCGTCTCGTACGCAAAACGGAGCGCCTTGTCGCCCATTACGGACTCGACTATTCTCTCTCCCGACGAGCGGTCTATGTATTCGACTGGTTGCATGTGCGGATTATAGCAAAAACCCGCCTATTTTTGGTATAATGTCCCCCATGAGAGTTTTGACGGGAATACAGCCCTCTGGCAAGCTTCATTGGGGCAATTATTTTGGCGCAATGAAGTCGATGTTCGACCTTCAGGCGAAGGGCGAGGACATGTTCATGTTCATCGCGAACTTCCACGCGATGACTACGGTGCGCGACGGTGCGGTGCTCCGCGAGGCGACGCGCGAAGTGGCGCTTGACTATCTTGCCTGCGGGCTCGACCCTGCGAAGACTACGGTCTACCGTCAGAGCGATGTCCCTGAGGTGCAGGAACTTGCGTGGTACCTTTCGTGCCTTACTCCGATGGGGCTTCTCGAGCGTTGCCACAGCTACAAGGACAAGATGGCGCACGGCTTCGAGGCGACGCACGGGCTTTTCGCGTATCCTGTGCTGATGGCCGCTGACATTCTGATCATGAACTCCGACCTCGTGCCGGTCGGGAAAGACCAGAAGCAGCATCTTGAGGTGACACGTGACCTCGCGCAGAAGTTCAACAACGCCTACGGCGAGATCTTCAAGCTCCCTGACGCCTACATTCCCGAGACGGTAGCGACGATCCCAGGGACCGACGGGCAGAAGATGTCAAAGAGCTACCACAACACGATCGAGCTTTTCGACCCGTCGGTGAAGAAGAAGGTAATGGGCATCGTCACCGACTCGACTCCGATGGAAGAGCCGAAGGAACCCGAGGGCAACTCGGTCTACGAGATGTACAAGCTCTTCGCGACACCTGAGGAAGTCGCCGAGATGGCGGCTAACTTCCGCGCCGGTGGCTACGGCTACGGCCACGCGAAAAAGGCGCTTCTCGCCGCGTACAAGAGGATGTTCGATCCGTTCAAGGCACGGCGCGACGAGCTTGAGAAGGATCCCGACGCTCTTGAGGACATCTTGCGCGAAGGCGCAAAGAAGGCGCGCGCCGCCGCCGCGCCGGTGATGGAGAAAGTTCGCAGGGCCGTTGGACTGTAGCTATGGCGCAGCAGCAGCTATTCGCGGACGAATACAAGGTGAACCTCGACGTGTTCGAGGGGCCTCTTGACCTGCTGCTATACCTAATCCGCCGCGAGGAACTCGACATCTACGACATTCCGATCGAGCATGTCACCTCGGAGTACATGAAGTTCATCAACGAGGCCCGCGAGATGAACCTCGACATCGCGGGCGAGTTCATCGTGATGGCCGCGACGCTGATGGTGATCAAGTCGCGCATGCTCCTGCCCGTCGACAGGCGCACCGTTAACGAGGACGGCAACGAGGAGTGGGTCGACCCGCGCCTTGATCTCGTGCGGCAGCTCATCGAGTACAAGAAGTTCAAGGACGCGGCGATACGCCTCGAGACGATGGAAGCGCTGCAGTCCGACAGCTTCGATTATGGCGGCGGCCGCCCAAAGTTCGAGAAGACTGCCGCGGACGCGCGAGGGGCTCTTGCAAACCTCGACCTCAACGACCTCCTCACTGCGTTCCAGGAAGTGCTTGCGAGGGCGAACGAGATTCCGCACGAGGAGCTGAAGGGCATACGCTTCTCGGTGCCGGAGAAGATGGACTACGTTCTCGAGCGTGCGCGCAAGGAAGGGCAGGTGTCGTTCGTGACGCTCTTCCGCGAGGACGCGCCGAAGGGCGAAGTGATAGTCACGTTCCTCGCGCTATTGGAGCTTTTGCGCCAGCATCGCGTCATCGTCTACCAGAACGCCGCGTTCCACGAAATCACGATCCTCCCGTCGAAGGAGGAGTCGGACGACAAACCTCTTGAAAGGCCTGACGACTATGAGTGACCAGGTTAAGATTCCGCTTCCGCGAAGTTTGCAGGAGATAGTGGGCTCGCTTCTCTTCGCAAGCCAGGACCCTCTTACTGCCACGGAGCTGCGCGACGCAGTCCGCGCCGTGGAGCCCGAGGAGGGCGAGAACGCCGAGGTGATGGATGTCTACAAGACATGCACTTCGCGCGAGATCGACGAGGCCATAAAGGGTCTTGGCAAGGCGCTTGAGGTCGCGGGCTGCGGCTTTCGGCTCGTATGCACCGGCGGAACCTACCGTCTCCAGACCGAGCCGAGCTGCGGCAGGTATGTCCGTGCGATGCTGAAGCTTGATAGGCCAAGCCGCCTCGGACGCGCGTCCCTGGAGACGCTTGCGATCATCGCCTACCGTCAGCCGATTGCGAAGAGCGAGATCGAGGACATTCGCGGCGTCGACGTTTCCGCGAACATAAAGACGCTGATGGATCTCCAGCTCATACGGCTTGTCGGTCGCTCGGAGCTCCCCGGGCATCCTTTCCTCTACGGAACGACGCAGATATTCCTCGACCACTTCGGGCTTGCTAATCTCCAGCAGCTCAACGAGCTTGACCCGACGCTGCAGAGGTCGAATCCTCGGCTCAAGGCCGAGCAATACAAGCGCGTCGATAAGAAGACCGAGCTTGAAAAGGCCGCAGAAGAAGCCACCAAAGAAGCTGCCGGCGAGACGCCGGCTCCCACAGTCGCCGCCGACGAGACGCAGCCCGCCGGCGAGACGCCGGCTCCCCCAGTCACTGACGACGAGATGGAAGATTTAACTGGGAAAGCCGGCATCTTGCCGGCGGATACCTCGGCCGCATCCGAGGAAGACGACTTCTTTATCGACGATACGCCTGACGAGTTCGACGACGAAGATGACGACGACGAGGACGAAGAAGACATCGACGAAGAGGAGGATGAAGATGAAGACGACGAGTAAGCTTCTTGCGCTTCTTGCCCTCGCCGGGCTCGCGGCCTGCGATTCGCGCACGGCTTCCGAGTTCAGGCAGGAGCGCGCGAGCCGTCAGTACCAGGCGGCGATGGACGACTATTCGGCAGGGCGTCTCGACGCGGCCGTCAAGGGCTTCGAGAAGGTGCTCCGCGCAGACCCCGCCAACACGAGCGCGCGTTTCCAGCTTGCCTGCCTCCAGCAGGACAGCCGCCACGACAACCTTGGCGCGTTCTGCAACTACCGCGAATATCTCCAGCAAGCGCCCGACAGCGACAAGGCGAAGATGGCGAAGGAGCGTCTTGCGATATGCGAACGCGCTCTTGCCGAGGAGCTTGCCAAGAAGATGAACCTTATAGGAGACGTGGCCATCGCAGAGGAGATTGAGCATGTCCGCAAGGAACTTGCCGAAATGAAGAAGTCGCGCGACGGTCTTGCCGAGAAGCTCAAGGAGTCGGAGGAAGGGGCTTCGAAGCTCAAGAGCGAGAACGAGCGCATGAGGAAGCTCCTCTCGTCGCTCGCCGGAGAAGAGAAGGGGACGCCAGAGAAGGCAGATGTCGTTTCGTCTGTCAAAGACCTTCTCGATGACGACGAACCCGCTGCGTTGTCCATGTCTGCTCTCGACGAGGCAAAGGCGCTCAACGCGCTTGCGGAGGCCGATGAGGGCGACTCCGGTACGGCGTCGTCGCTTCTCCCGACCCAGTCGGCAGACGCCAAGGAGAAAAAGAAGGCCTTGGAGGTCGCGACGAAAAAGGCGAAAGCCGAGCGCGAGGCGAAGAAGGACGCGATCCCGGATACATACGTCGTGCAGGAAGGCGACACGCTCTACAAGATCGCCTTGCGCTTCTATGGCAAGACTTCGGCTTGGAAGCAGATTCGCGAGGCGAACAAGGAATCGATCACGACTGACGGTCGCGTACGCACAGGCCAGACGCTTAAACTCCCCAAATGAGCTCGATCCACACATCCATAGTCGGCGACGCGCACGCCTACACGCGCTCTAAAGTGCCGTGGCGGCTTGACACCTACCGCGACGCCTACGGCGAGACGTCGAAGGGCGCGAGGTTCGGGTGGAAGCTTTTCCACTACATCTCGGGCGGTGGCATGCGCACGTTTGGGCGAACCGTCCAGCAGGAAGAGCTGAACGCCCGCCAGAATCGCTTTCTTGCAGTGACGGGAGTAGTGGCGGCATTATGGTTGGTGCTTCTTCTATGGTGATGCAACATTGGTAGGGTCCGCTCTCCGAGCGGACCGCGGGCATCTCGGAGAGATGCCCCTACCAGAAAGGCGATGAACGGAAATTTAAATGCAAAGGAGAAAACGAAAATGAAGACGAAAATCACGACAGCTTTATTTGCGGCGGCGCTGGTCGCCGGAACCGCGTCCGCACAGGCGCCGGCTGGTGCAAGTCGCGATGCGTTTTTGAAACAGCAGGCGGTCGCCGAGATGCAGCGCGTGTCGGCGCAGGTGGATGTCCTTGCGACCAACCAGGAGGAGCTTTCAGACCGTCTCCGCAAGACGGAGGCGATGAAGGCCGAGATTGATAGCCTGCGCGCCGAAGTCGCCGCGCTCAAAGGGGCCATTTCAGAGTTGAGGCGCGAGATGGGCGGCCAGCGCGACGAGATCGTCCGCGACCTCTCGAAGAAGATTGCCTCCATGCAGCCGCCTGCGCCCAAGGGTGGGAATACCACGCCTTCGAAGCCGCGACCTACTGGTCCTTGCTATGAATACACCGTCCAGTCGGGCGACACGCTGTCGCTTATCTCAAAGGCGTTCGGCACGACCGTCCAGAAGATCAAGGACATGAACGGGATGAAGGGCGACGCCTTGAGAGTCGGGCAGAAGATCAACGTCCCGAAGGAGTGATCGAATAAAAACGGTTAAATGTAAAATCGCGATGACCCGTTTTGTGGCAACAGTTTGCGCCATCGCCCTCTCTGGGATGGTGTTTGCCGCGCCTGTTAAGGTGATCTTCGACACAGACATGCTCACCGACTTCGACGACGTCGGCGCGCTCGCCTGTCTGCATGCTCTCGCGAATGCGGGCGAGTGCGAGATACTTGCGACGGTCAGCTCGACGCGCGGCAACGCGTCCGTCGGCGCGGTCGAGGTGATAAACCACTACTATGGACGGCCCGACATCCCCGTTGGCGCGCCAAAGGGCATGGGCGTCATGGGACCGCATCCCGGATCGAAGTCAAAAGTAGATCCCGCTTCGCCGCTTTGCAAAAAGAATGGCGGAGATGGCGGGCATTACAAGTACAGAAAGCTTCTTGCGGACTATCCCGGCTGGTATCGCCATGCGGATGCCGATGACGCGCCTGATGCGAACGTAGTCTATCGTCGTGTCCTCGCTGCACAGCCGGACGGGAGCGTGACGATTTGCTCTGTAGGATTCCTCACTAACATGCGCCGCCTCCTTGAGACGAAGTCCGACGAGATCTCGCCCTTGGACGGAAAGACGCTCGTAGCTAAGAAGGTCAAGCTGTGGGTCGCCATGGCCTGCCAGTATCCAGCTGGCAAGGAATACAATTCGATGTGGGATGCCGAGTCCTCTCGCATTGCGCTCGAAAGCTGGCCAACGCCAATAATCTTCTCCGACTTCCAGTACGGGCGCGACTGCTTTGCGGGTCGTGCCATCGCGGAATCTCCAGCCGACGGTCGCAATCCGGTGCGTGACGTTTTCGCCGACAACATCCCATCACGCGAGGAGATCAGGAGCGATTCTGCCAAGTGGCTTCAGCGTCTGTTTGGCATGGGCGGACGCGCCGCATGGGACGAGACGGCTGTGCTTGTCGCAGTGCGCGGCACTGAGCCGTACTTCAACGTGGAACGAGGCACTTACCGCATGGTTGGAACGGACGGCGCGAACGAGTGGGCGCCGGACGCCGAGAGCGGCCCTCATCTGCGCATAACCGAAAAGCTGCCCAAGGCCGAAGTCGGTCGCATAATCGACGAGCTGATCTGCCGCGGGAAATGAGGTGTCCATGCGATACATTGCGTGTGGAACTGGGGTTTGATATACTATTTACAACTACCTATGAAGGGGTGGAGCATTCTTAAAGCAGAGGTTGAAAAATGAAGATTCTTGTTGTTGGAAGCGGTGGACGTGAGCACGCGATTGCGTGGCGGCTTGCACAGGACAAAGAGGGGCATGAGCTCTATTGCGCCCCGGGTAACGCCGGAACTGCGGCGATAGCGACGAACGTCGCGGTCGCGGCGGAAGACATAGATGGCGTAGTCGCGTGGGCGACGGCGAACCATCCCGATCTCGTCGTTGTCGGTCCCGAGGCGCCGCTCGTGAAGGGTCTCGTTGATGCGCTTCAGAAGATAGGCGTTCCCGCGTTCGGGCCTGTTGCCGCCGGCGCGCGTATGGAGGGCTCGAAGCGCTTTGCAAAGGAAGTGATGGACGCGGCGGGAGTTCCTACCGGCAAGGCCGAGGTGTTCACCGACGCGGCGGCCGCAAAGCAAGCGCTTCCGTCGTTCGGACTTCCAGTAGTGATCAAGGCCGACGGACTTGCGGCAGGGAAGGGCGTGATCGTCGCGGAGACTGCCGAGCAGGCGGAAGGCGCAATAGACGACATGCTCGTCGATAACAAGTTTGGCGCGGCCGGCGCGGAAGTGCTGATCGAGGAGTTCCTGCACGGCGAGGAGTGCTCGATTCTTGCGCTCGTCGACGGCGAGAACGCCGTGCTTCTTCCGTCGTCGCAGGACCACAAGCGTGTGTTTGACGGCGACAAGGGCCCGAACACCGGCGGCATGGGCGCCTATAGCCCCGCGCCCGTTGTGACAGCCGACCGTCTTCCCGAGATCAAGGAGAAGATCATCCTTCCAGTCGTGCGCGAGCTCAAGAAGCGCGGCATCGTCTACCGCGGCGTACTCTACGCGGGGCTCATGGTCAACGACGAGAATTCAAATCCCCACGGACCCGTTGCGAAGAGCGGCTCTGCCGTCAATGTCGTGGAGTTCAACGCGCGCTTTGGCGACCCCGAGACCGAGGCCGTCCTCCCGCGCCTCGGCGGGTCTTTTGCGACTGCGCTTCTCCACGCGGCGACTGGCCAGCTCAAGGACGAGGATGTCGTCGTGAAGGACGAGGCGGCTGCGACCGTGATTATCGCCTCCGGCGGATATCCCGGTTCCTACGAGAAGGGTAAGGAGATACGGGGGTCTTTGGTAGGGGCCGCTCTCCGAGCGGACCGCGGGCGTCTCGGAGAGACGCCCCTACCAGGCGATTGCATCGTGTTCCACTGCGGAACGAAGGCGGCCGACGGAAAGATTCTCACGTCCGGCGGGCGCGTCCTTTCCGTAACCGGCATGGGCGCGACGCTGCGCGAGGCGGTCGACAAGGCGTATGCGGGCGTCGCGAAGATTTCCTTCGACAAGATGTTCTACCGCAAGGACATAGCGCACCGCGCCTTTGACCGCGGCTGATTGGCGTGAAGGTTGTCTCCCTTGCGAGCGGAAGCGCGGGAAACGCGTATTGCGTCGAGTCGGAGGGCTGTGTCCTCCTGATAGACTGCGGCCTCAGCTGTCGTGAGCTACTGAAGCGCAGCCGCGTCGCGGGGATTGACCTCGGCTCTGTTATCGCGGCGGTGTTCACGCACAGCCACGACGACCATATAAAGGGAGTCGCGAAGTTCCACGACTGCTTCCCCGGAGCGGGGCTTTTCGCAAATGCGATGACTGCCGATTCAATCGCCGCGACTGCTGGCATCGACGAGATGGATTTTTCGATTTTCGAGAATGGACAGGACTTCGAGGTTGGGCCTTTCGACATCAAGCCGTTTGCCATTCCACACGATACGAGTGACCCCGTCGGCTTTCTCGTCGCGGATGGCGACTGCAGGTATTTCCACGCGACCGACATAGGCACGCCTCTTGAATCGATAGGGGAGAATCTCTCCGCAGCGGATATAGCGACGCTCGAGTCGAACCACGACGCGGTTCTCTTGCGCAAGAGCGGTCGCCATCCAAGCTTGATTCAGCGCATCGCAGGTCCGCGCGGACACCTCTCGAACGACCAGGCGTGCGATCTCGTCAGGCGCTTCGCGTCGCCGCGCCTGAGGAAACTTGCGCTCGCGCACCTTTCGCGCGATTGCAACGTGCCGCATGTTGCCGAGGATGCGATGCGCACTACGCTTTGCGAAATCGGGCGCACTGATATCGACCTCAAAGTTCTCTGCCAAGATGAAATTGTCGAGATATAACTATTTGTGGTTTGTGGTTGTCGCGATGTGGCTTGTCGGTTGCGGCCAGCAGCAAATCGAGCGCGTCGAGTGGCCCGTCATGGGAACGATTGCGGCGGTGCAGACGCGAGGATTTACTTCGTCTGAAAAGGAGGCCTTGTGGGTGCGCGGCTTGGGTCAGCCTGTTTTCGGGATCGTTGAACTCAATTTGAATGCGCACGATCCGAACTCCGAGCTGTCCCGTCTTGCGCCTTGCTCCGACGAGAAGGTATGCGCATCCTGCAATAGCGACATGCGCCCTTGTTACGAGGCGGCCTTTGCGCTTCAGAAAGCTTCGGATGGCGCTTTCAACCCACGTTGGCGTGGAACGAACACTCTTGATCTTGGCGCGATCGCGAAGGGTTTTGCCGTGGACAGGCTGGAGTCGACGCTAAAGACCGCGCATCCTGTTCGTACGGACTGCCTAATTGACCTTGGCGGCAACCTTAAGGCGTTGCGCGGCAATTGGCGCACAGGCGTGAAAGACCCTGACCGCGACGGATTTGCCGCGGTCGTAGATCTGCACGAGGGCGAGGCGCTTGCGACGAGCGCGACTTACTACCGCGGAAGCCACATTTACGACGGACGGACGGGTCTCGCCGTCTCCAACGGCGTCGCGTCGGTGACTGTCTTGTGCAATTCCGCAATGTGGGCAGACGGCCTTTCCACGACGCTCTTCGTGCTTGGCCCGGAAGAGGGAAAGAAGTTCCTCGACGACAAGCTGAAACTTCTCGTAGGCGACATGAAAGTCTCCGCGCTGTGGATAATGGACGGCGGCAGGCAAGAGATTTACGGCAATGTTAGATTTCAAGGGAATTAGCGTCCACTATGGACACCAGAACGTCCTGACGGACGTGACGTTCCGCGTCAACGCGGGCGATCGCATCGGCGTAGTCGGGCCAAACGGCTCTGGCAAGTCGACGCTATTCAAGATAGTCCTTGGCGAGATGGGAACGGATACAGGCGAACTTATAATCGAAGGCAGCCCGCGCATCGGCTTCACGCGGCAGAACCCCGCGCCAGACACTCCCGACGAGACGCTTCTCGAGTATTCCCTCAGAGGCATTCCGGGGCTTTCGGAGATTGAAGCGGAGATGGCCGAACTCGAGGCCGATCTCGCGGACCCTGCGAAGATGAAGCGCTACGGCGAGCTCCAGACGAAGTTTGAGCATCTCGGCGGTTACGACATTGAGACGCGAGTCAAGGTCGCGCTTGGCGGCCTCGGCTTTGCGGTGGACGAGTTCTCAAAGCCGTTCCAGTCGTTTTCCGGCGGCTGGCGCATGCGTGCGGAGCTGTCGCGCGTCCTCGCCTCGAAGCCGGACCTCCTGCTCTTGGACGAGCCGTCAAACTACCTCGACCTCCCCGCAGTCGACTGGCTCCAGAAGTATCTCAAGGCGTACGACGGCACGCTGATGCTGATTTCGCACGACCGCTATCTTCTTCGCACACTGACTAACATCACCGTCGAAGTCGACGCCGGCACTGCGACGCGCTACGAGGGCGATCTCGACTACTACATGACAGAGCGCGAGGTCAGGTACCAGCATTTGAAGGCCGCGAAGGAGAACCAGGATCACCACCGCGAGCAGCTCCAGAGGTTCGTCGACCGCTTTCGCGCGCAGGCGACAAAGGCCGCGCAGGCGCAGAGCCGCCAGAAGCTCATCGACAAGATCGACGAGGAGAGGATTGTCCTTCCGAAGCGCTACACGCAGTCGGGGCGTCTCCGGCTCGCGGAGCCGCCGTCGAGTGGCATAGAGATGTTCCGCTGCGAAAACCTTGGCTTCAGCTACGACGGCATCAAGAATGTCTTTTCTGGTCTCGAGTTCAACGTGACGCGCGGCGACAAGGTCGCGCTCATCGGCTACAACGGCCTCGGCAAGACGACGCTGATGCGAATAATGGCGGGTACGAGAGAGCCGACCGAGGGTAAGGCCGTCATAGGACACAATGTCGTTCCTGGTTACTTGAGCCAGGAGTTTGCCGAGACGATACCGCCAGACTTGACTGTCTACCGTAACGCGAAGAACGCGTGGGACGCGCATGGTGGCGGGCCGGAGAAGGTCTTCCGCAACCAGCTTGGCGCGTTCGGCTTCGACGAGAACGACGTGGAAAAGCCCGCTGGCGTCCTTTCCGGCGGAGAGAAGATTCGTCTTGCGTTCCTTCGGCTCTTCTTCACTGCGCCGAATCTCCTTCTCCTCGACGAACCGACGACGCATCTCGACCTCGACGGGCGGCGGCTTCTCGAGGATGCGCTCAAGAAGTACAAGGGAACGATCTTCCTCGTCTCGCACGACATCGACTTCGTCCGCGCCGTTGCGACCTCGGTGCTCGAGATCACGCGAGAGGGGATACGCCAGTTCCCCGGTGGCTATGACTACTATTGTGAGAAGAGGGAAGAGGGAAGAGGGAAGAGGGAAGAGGGAAAGCGACAAGACCTCAAAACTACCGAACCACCTAACCAGCAAACTGCCGCACTCTCAAAGAAGGAATTGCGCCAGCAGCGCGCGGCGGAACGCGCGAAGATCGCGCCGAAGTTGAGGGAACTTAAGAAGCGCATCGAGACGGCCGAGAAGAAGATAGACGAGCTCCAGAAGGCGCTCGACGAGGCGAGCGCGGAGCTCTTCAATCCGAAGCCAGACACCGATTTTGCGGAGGCGAACAGGAAAGTGCGTACGCTCCAGTTCGAAATCGACCGCTACACCGCCGACTGGGAAGAGGCGGCTACGGAGCTTGAGGCGCTTGAAGCCGAAAAGCCGCAGTAGCGTCCGTGAAAACTCGCCGCCCCCGCACCCAGAACATTTTGGTATAATATCCGCATGAATGGATATACGTGCGTTGTTTGCATCAAACAGGTGCCAGATACGAAGAAGGTGACCGGGCAGGCCATGAAGGCCGACGGAACCATCAACCGTGCCGCATTGCCGGCGATCTTCAACCCCGAGGACAAGAACGCCCTTGAAGCGGCGCTTTCCGTAAAGGAGCGCTACGGCGGCAAGGTGATTGCCATCGCCATGGGCCTTCCTGCTGCGACCGCGATTCTCCGCGAGGCGCTCGCCTGCGGCGCGGACGAGGCGGTGCTTGTCACCGACCGTAAGGCGGCAGGGTCCGATACGCTCGCGACGAGCTACATTCTTTCCCAGGCGGTGAAAAAGTTCAAGCCCGACCTCGTCTTCTGCGGCCGCCAGGCCATAGACGGCGATACGGCCCAAACTGGCCCGCAGATCGGCGAGAAGCTTGACTGCGCTGTTGTCACCTACCTCGAGAAGCTCGACATCGACGGCGACACGGCGATTGCGACGCGCGACATCGGCACTGGCGTCGAGACTTGCCGCGCGAAGCTCCCTGCGCTTTTCACCGTTACCGAGAAGTTTGGCGAACTGAGGCCCTTCGAGATGCGCCGCGTCATGAAGTACAAGAACGCCGAGCCCACGATCCTCGACTGCGCCGCTATCGGCTGCGAAGACGACCGCTGCGGTTTCGCCGGGTCCCCGACGAGCGTCAACAAGATCGAGTCCGTCGTCCTTGCGGGCGGCGAGTTCAAGGAAGTTGCCGCGACCGACGAGGGAATTGGTGGGCTCGTCTCTGAACTTATCAAGGACCACACCATCGGGTGAGGAGTCAGGGGTCAGTAGTTAGGGGTCAGGGGTCAGTAGTCAGGAGTCAGTAGTCAGGGGTCAGTAGTCAGTAATTAGTAGTTGGAGTTAAAAATTTAAACACTATGAAAAACACACAAGGCGAAGTTTGGGTCTTTGCGGAGCAGGAGGAGGGCAAGCTCTCCGACGTTCCGTTTGAACTTCTCGGCAAGGCGCGCGAACTCGCGGGCAAGCTTGGCGTCAAGGTCGGCGCGGTTCTGATGGGCTCGGGCGTCGAATCGCTCGCGAAGCCGCTTTTCGAGGCCGGTGCCGACATCGTGCACCTCGTTGACGACCCTGCGCTCAAGGTCTACCGCAACAAGGCGTACCGTCACGCGATGGTCGAGCTCGTCAAGGAAGTGAATCCGCAGATCGCGATCTTCGGCGCGACGCACATGGGCCGCGACCTCGCGCCTTCTGTCGCCTCTGCGCTCCGCTGCGGGCTTACCGCCGACTGCACCGACCTCCAGATCGGCGACTACGAGGACAAGAAGACGAAGGAGACTTTCACGAACGTCCTCCACCAGATCCGCCCGGCTTTCGGCGGCAACATCATCGCGACGATCGTCAACGCCCGCAACTGGCCGCAGATGGCGACCGTGCGCGAGGGCGTGATGAAGCCGTTGGAGAGGGGAGCGGGGAACGGGGAAGTGGGAACGGTTGTCAGGCACTCGGCGCATCTCGACGGAGTGGAGATTCCGGTCGAGGTCGTCGAAATCGTCCGCAAGGCGTCGACGGTCAACCTCAAAGGTTCGCGCATCATCGTGTGCGGCGGCGCGGGCGTTGGCTCGAAGGATAACTTCAAGCTTCTCCACGATCTCGCGAACGTTCTTGGCGGCGCGGTCGGCGGGTCGCGCGCGGCGGTCGACCTCGGCTACTGTGAGCACGAGCGTCAGATCGGCCAGACGGGCGTAACGGTGCGTCCCGCGCTCATGATCAGCTGCGGCGTCTCTGGCGCGGTTCAGCACCTCGCCGGCATGCAGGATTCCGCGAAGATCATAGCCATCAACACCGACAAGGACGCGCCGATCTTCAAGGTCGCGCACTACGGCATCGTCGGCGACCTCAACGTGGTCGTTCCGAAGCTGATCAAGGCGATTAAGTCGAAGGGAGAGTGACATGGGCAATTTCTACAGGGACAACAAGGACATCGAGAACGTCATCGACCTTCTCGACTTGAGCGAGGTCGCGACGCTTCTCGAAGAGGACTTCAAGTTTGCGAAGGAGTACGACTTCGCGCCGAAAGACGCGGCTGACGCGATCGACAACTACAAGCGCGCGATCGACCTCTGCGGCGACATCATGGCGAACCGCATCGCACCGCTCGCGGAAGAAACCGACCTCGTCGGCAACACGCTGAACGAGGACGGATCTGTGACTCGCGCTCCCGGCATGAAGCTCGCGATCGAGCTCTTCGGGAAGACCGGCCTCATGGGCGTCACGATTCCCTACTACCTCGGCGGCCTCAACATGCCCTGCACCGTCCTTACCGCGTGCAACGACATCGTGAGCCGCGGCGATGCGGGGCTTATGAACCTGTTCGGGCTTCAGGGCATCGCCGAGACGATCAACTGGTTTGCCGACGAGGAAATCAAGAAGCAGTACGTTCCGCGCCTCGTGACCGGCGAGTGGACCGGCGCGATGGTTCTGACCGAGCCGGATGCTGGTTCCGACCTCCAGTCCGTCAAGACTTCCGCATATCTCGACAAAGACGGCGTCTGGCGCGTCAACGGCGTCAAGCGCTTCATCACGAACGGCTGCGGCGAAGTCCTTCTCGTCCTCGCCCGCACCGAGCCCGAGTTCAGCGACGGTCGCGGCCTAAGCTGCCTTCTCGTCGAGAAGGGCCCGTGGGTCAAGGTGCGCCGTCTCGAGAACAAGCTCGGAATCCACGGCTCGCCCACTTGCGAAATGGTCTTCACCGAGGCGCCCGCGAAGCTGATCGGCCTTCGTAAGCGCGGCCTTATTACATACGTCATGGCGCTTATGAACGGCGCCCGCATGGGCATCGCCGCCCAGGGCACCGGCATCGCCGAAGCCGCCTACCGCGCGGCCCGCGACTATGCCGCGGCGAGAAAGCAGTTTGGCGTCACGATCGACACGTTCCCCGCGCTCCGCGAGCTCATGTCGACGATGTCGGTCGAGCTTCAGGCGTCGCGTCTCCTCACCTACTACGCGGCGAAGAACGTCGACCTCGAGTCGGGGCTCGGCAAGAAGTTTGAGTCGCTTAAGGGGACGCCCGAGGCACAGGCCGTCCGCGCGCGTTTCAAGAAGTATGCGGCGTTCAACAAGATGCTCACTCCGATGGCGAAGTACTATGGCTCCGAGCTTTCGATGCGCAACGCGCAGGGCGCGATTGCGGTCCTCGGCGGCTCGGGCTTCATGAAGGACTATCCGTGCGAGCGGTATCTCCGCGACAGCCGCATCACGACGATCTACGAGGGCACATCGCAGCTCCAGGTCGTCGCCGCGATTGCGGGCGTAACGGGCGGTCTCGTCCATGAAGTTATCGCCGACATCCTCGGCAAAGAGGACTGGCACGGCGAGCATCCGCGCATGACGAAGCTTCTCAAGGCGCTCGACGACGCGGTGGAGTTCGTGAAGGGGCGCGAGGACGCGAAGACCTACCACGACCTCTCCGCGAGGAAGCTCGTCGATGCGGCGATTGCGCTTATCGTCGCCGCGCTCTTCGTCAAGGCCGCCGGGAAGTTCGACTACAAGAAGCCGGCGCTCGAGTTCTGGCTGAACGTTGAGTTCCCGCGCGTCAGGGGCGAGCTTGAGCAGGTCATGTCTGGCTATGCCGGCTCGACCGCCGAGTTCGAGACGCTCGCCCCTGCGGTCCCCGTCGAGGACTAATCCCCGGCGGCCAGCGTCAGGTTGCTACGATTGGCTTGAAAAGGAATTTTAAGGCAAAACGAAAGGTACAAAGCAATGCAAAAAAATATTGGAGCGATTGGTCGCAAAACAATACTCGGATGTCTCTTTGCCTTTTTCGCAGTAACCTGCGCATGGGCGGACTATCCCACATATGACATAATCAGTCTTAACATCTCTAACGACTCCAGCTACAAGATGTCGGGGAGTGGAGAGACTGAGACGTTGGCGGGAACATTGCCAGACAATGCTTGGCAGAACACGTCGAACGCCGATCGCACGGGAACGAGGGTTTCTGGCGACCAACGAAACGGTTATCGAAATGGTGTGACGGCGTGGGACAGCACTTCTCAATCTGGCACCAACCTCGCAGACGTTGTTTTCTCGTGGGCTGTCGAAGGAAGCGGCACGGCGAACTATGGTTCAACATCTCGTTCTCCGACTTTTCAAGGCGCATGGCTTGCGCGTGCTTCTGGTGAGCAGACGGATGCCGCACTAGAATTGCAGAACATCCCTTATGAAAGATATGATGTTATCATCTATCTCTCTGGCGATGCGTCAAATGAAGCTTCTCCTGCATTTAGGGCTGTTTGCGTGAATGGCATTCCGTATGTCGGCGATGTCAATGCGACAGACGGCACTACGCGGGGTTCTTCCATTACGGACACATGGGGCACGCAACAAGCGACGCCGGAACTTGGCAAAAACGCGCTCAAGGTTTCCGGACTCACATCCGATACGCTCGTTCTGACAATGCGCAAAGCGGGATATCTGAGCGGCTCAACTAAAAAGCAAGGCATTTCGGCCGTGCAGATCGTGCGAGACATGTCCGCTATTGGCGAGAATACACGTCCTGTGTCGACCGCTAAAGTAATAAGCGTAAACCTTCAGTCTACATACAGTTCGGTCGGCGTGAAGCCCGCGTATTATGGACTAGAACTTGTCCCAGCTAACGCATGGACGGAAGACGGCTTTTCTTCTGCATCAAGCAGTGGGGCCGACATAACTGCAGACATCAAGGAATGGGACGGAGCAACGCAGGAAGTAAACGTGCTTTCAGGGGTCACGATCAACGAAAAGGCAGCAAACGGCTGGAACTGGAAGAGCGACTATGTCCCGATGTATCACCTTGTCAATGCATACCTTGATGATGGCGGCGACAGGGCTCGGATAACAGTAACAGGCGTACCATACAAGAAATACGATGTCATCGTTTATACTGCGACGGACTCTAGCGAGAATAAGTTCGGTCCGGTCACGGTGAACGGAACTCCGTATCGTTGGAGTGCATCTAACGGGACGACTCAGACGGCTTCGTCTTCTGATACCACTACGTCAACTTACTGGGGCTTTTCCCGGAGCCGTGTCCCAACCTACGGCGCAAATGCCCTGCGCATTACAGACCAGACTTCTTCAACGCTTACAATCAAGGGCGGCAACAACAACGCCAACGCCCGAGGCGGCATTGCGGGATTCCAGATTGTGGATACCTACGATCCAAGCGAAATTCCTTCCGTTACGATAGAAGACGGTGGGACACTTGAAGTAAGCGAGGCGCAAGAGACGGCCTTGCGCGTAATCTGCGAAGGGTCTCTCACCGTCGTTGGCGTGAACGATTACACGGTAACGAATGCCGATCTCCTGAAATTCGACTTTGACGGTGTAACTGGTACTGTGACTCTTGGCGCAAACACTCGCTACGCCCTTGACGCCTCTCGCACGCTTCCTGCGGAATATCTCTTCGGCGCAGGTTCGGCGGTCGCAATCACTGAGACTATTGAAGAATACGCGAAGGACGCATTCTCGGTGACTGGTCTGACGGGAGTTTCAACAGTCGTGCTGACGCGCTATGACGGCACGACTGTGAATCTCACTGTGACGGACGGCTCGGCTTCGCGGGGCGACGGCACGGATGTAAAGGTAACTGGTGCGGCGGCTTACTACGAGTTTACCTTTGACAACACGCTTTCTACCTCTGAAGGTTCCCGTCATTCTGCGACGATGCAATATGACCATGACCCGGAGTATTACGAATTGGCTGAAGGCGGAACCGGTGTTGGTGCTCAGGCCAACCCCTACGTAAGCGTGGCTTCGGGTCTTCCGACGTGGAGCGAGTTCTCCATCGTCGTGGTTGGTTCCATGCCAAGCGAAGCCAAGAAGGTGTTCGTTAGTTTCGGCAGCACTACCGGTTCCAATAAGTCACTGTTCCTTGCGACGGATTCAGTGGCGAACAAGGTCATCGTCGCCTATGGCAATCAGAGTTCTTCTGAGATACTTACGACGCTGACAGTTCCGCATGCCGCTGAAGCGCGCCACTTTTACGCTTTTACCGTTTCGGAGAACAAGAGAAAGATGACCATTTATCTTGATGGCATGAAGTGGAAGACGGTGACAAGCGCTTCTGGCTTCCAGATTGGCACGACAAGCCACAGTGGCGTTCAGGGTGGTTCGGCTTATGGTGGCGTCCCGGCTGGAGGCTATGGGCGCGCGTCTGATGGCGTCTTCGATTCGTTGCTGATTTACGACTATCCCATCTCCGATGCACAGATGGAGGCGTTGAAGGACCTCTATCCCTACATCCCGTCGGCGGGTTCGTATTCGCGCGACGTGTCCGGCGTGACGACGTTTGCAACGGAGGGGAACACATGGACAAAGGCTGGCGATGCCGCCGCAAATTACACCGTTCCCGCCGATGGCGCGGCTATAGCGCTGACTGCAGGACCGGATGCGGATGTCGTCGTCAACGCCACGCTCTCCGCTGACTCGCTCAGCCTCGGTGGCGACGGTGCGCTCACACTCAAGAAAGGCAACGGACTGCTGACGAGCGCTGGCCTTACAACCATAGCAACGGACGTCACGATCGAGGGCGGCGCGGCCGACATAAGCGGTGCTCCTACGGTGATAACCGAGGGCGGATCTATCTGCTTCGACTACAGTGTCTACGATCTCTTCGCCTACGCTGGCACGAGCCTCATTCCGCTGACGGGCGAAATAGAAGAGCAGGCGGCGAACGTCGTAACCTGCGTGGTCCCAGATGGCGACTTCACCCGCGAGCACACTTCGGAATTCCTCTACACGAACGGGTGCTACCAGCTTTTGGTAACATGCCGCGAGGGTAGGGACGTATATCTTCCCGCCGGAACCACGCGCTTCGAGGACGGCACGCAAGTCAAGTATTTTGTCGAGGTTCCGGCGGATCCGGAAGAGCCAGGCGATCCTGAAATCGTGACAAACGAGTGCTATGCCATATCGGCCGACACCGTCCACTTCTTGGATGCCGACACAGTGACTGTTGCGCGCACCACCCCCGTCGCTGGGTATGCCTTCGGCGACTATGCCGGAACCTTGGTGTTTGCTCCAGGACAGGAAGAACTGGTTCTTTCTGCGGCTATAACGGGCACCGGCAAGGTGGAAGTGTTGTCCGGCGTTGTCCAGTCGCGCGGCAGCATCGCCACGGACATTGATGTTGATGCTGGCGCAATCCTGAAGCTCGGCTCTGTTGGCGGTTTTGGCGCGACGGGCGGCGGCACAACGCCAAGCGGCAAGGCGATAACCGTAACTGGCACCGTTGAGTTGAATGGCGTCAGAGACAGCTGCAACGCATACACGCTTAATGGCGGCACTTTGCGCAACACGGGCGCGGCAGTTTCTACCAGCAGCCGTCAGACCACTGCATTGACGCTGACGGCCAATTCCACCGTCCGCGCTGGTTCGGACTTTGGACTTGTGGGCAGCGGCTATGCGGCAACCTCGCTGGAACTCGGTGGGTATACGCTCGCCAAGACTGGCGACGCCAGCTTCTGGCTGTACAACACCCGCTCCACAGGAACTGGCACCGTTGACATTCAGGCGGGATCGGTCTATGCATACAGCACCGTGAGTATGCCTAGCGTCGGTTTCAACATTGCCGAAGGTGCAGCGCTCAAGATCAGGACGGACGATTTCTCCGTCGGAACTATTTCCGGCACTGGCACAATTAACTTCGGACAAAACCGCCCGACCACTGCGCTAAACTTTGCGGACGGCAGTTCGCTTGACGTGAAGATTGTGCTGACGAACACAACAGAGGCGCTCGTCAGAATCCCATACACTGGTGCGAATCCCAACAGCGTCACTGTGTACGAACCAAGCGGGGACTGGGATGTCGAATCAACCGCCGCTACGGTCACTTATGAGGCCGGCTACATCGTCGTCGCAGTGGACGTTGCCGACACAAGGCGCGACAATCCGGCGCTCGACGGCGATCAGGCCACGTTCACGAACGTATTCATGGGTGATGCAGACACCACTTGGGAGAATACGGCGAACTGGAAAGTTTCTTCCAATAACCGCTGGGCTGACTATTCGCGCACTCTTGCGCCTAATCTGGCTAGTTCCGGCGAGTGGGGCTCCATCCTGTTCGACGGCAACATTATGAAGACGGCAGTGGACGCAGAGGGCTACAAGTCGGTGACTGCTGGAACGCTGGAGGGATGGGAGCTTAAGGTAGCCGTTATTAATGGCGCTCGCGTTACAATCCAAAAAACCAATAAACATCAAGGTGGATGTTGGTATTGGGTGGATGCAAAATCCAAACTCATCCTGGGAAGCAAGGCATCTGGAAACAACGGCAACGAACTCAAGTTCTACGTGGCGGCGAAAGACGGCGTGGAATTCCTGACCGATTACGACTTAAGCGGATGCACGGTCCAGTATTCCTTGAAGGGAGATGGCTCCATCAAGTACAACACCGCTGCGACCAAGGGAACGCTTCAGATAAAGCGGGTGAGTGCCTTGCCGCTCGGCAAGGTGTCGCCGGTGAAGCACGTGTTCCGCCACAAGCTCATATCGCTCGGCGGTGCATCTTCAACGTTTAATACAAGTGAAACCACCGTTGCGGGCTTCAAGGTGAATAAGGTCGGGGCCGAAGAGTCGGTAGAAATGACACTAAAGAATCCTGGAGGAGGCGATGATGCCGCAACTCTGGACGTCGCCACTGACCCTGTTGGCACCTACGTGTTCGTCCAGGATGCCACCGGCGTCTATATTAACTATGTCGGCTATGGTGTGCCTCTATCCATTCGGTTGAGGTGATATATCCTCGCCGCGGGCTAAAGGCCGCGGACATCTATAGCTATTGACACTAAGACATGGGCGATTCGTCGCCCATGTTTTTGGGGCATAGTTGCGCGTCTGGCTAATTTTTGGTACACTATTGCCGAAGTTGAAAATGTCTTTCGGCTTTGCTCCACTCTATAACAGGGGACAACATGAAAAAACTCGTCGCGCTTCTCGCCGCCACATTTTCTGGCGCATTAACACTTACCGCCGCAACACCAGTCGCCGTATGGGACGGGGACTTCTCCGTAACGCAGACGGGGTACACGCTCAACTTGAACGACAATACTCTTAGTTCCGATAAGTCGACCATAACAATTAGCCAGAATGTTGGCGTGACGGTGACAAAGGACGAGGATACCTTTTCTGGTGGCTTTACGGTGCTCGTTAGGTATTCGGACCTCAACACGGCTTTGGCGGACAAGCAGGTTCTTGCGACTTCAACGTTGACAGATGCCAACGACAGAACTGGTGTTACCCTTAATCAGTCCGGCAAGTCGTGCGGCATTTGGGATGGGGGCTCCTGGAACAGCTCAGGAACGTTCAACAGCATGACGTCGGATCAGTCCTCAGGAGTGCTCGCGTTTATGCACTATTCGACGACATCCTATTCTGGGGTGGGTACCAAGCTCTTTTCGCTAGGCAAGCATTCTGCGGCTTCTACCACAATTATGAATGCGGGTACTCTTGGTTCGAATAATGATATAAACAAGTATAAGAGCATTGCGATCGGCGGTAGAAGCGCTGCTGCGGACGGGTTCAGCGGCGCAACTGGCATGAAGATAAGCGGTATTGCCGTCTTCAGCGGAATTCTTACGGAGCAGGAGATGCTTGATTATCGCTGGCCGACTGATGTCAGCCTCGCTGTTGACGAAGACACTTCCGTATCGGCGCTCAATTTGCAACTGTCGCAGGCAACGCGGGCGTTTCTGTCTGTGGCGGACGGTGTAGAGCTGACGCTCAACGAAGAGTTTGCCATTCCTGTGGTTATTTCATCCGTGGGTAGTGTCTCGCTTTCCGCCGCTTCGCAGCCCGATGCGTCCTATTTCTCCAATGTCAATTTCAACATTCAGGGTGCGCTTCTCCGTTCGTGGCTCACGCCAGGCGTGGCAGGCTTCAACTTCAGGAGCGCAAATGGAAGTGATGTTTCGGGCGCGCTTATTGCTGGCGAAAACTGGATTCATGACAACAATTCAGCCAATGGCACTTCTACGGCGATGTTTGCCGATGGTCTTTCGACTTTGACATGGGCATCGGCCAACACGTGGGCCTGCAGCGGAAGTACGATTATCAGCGGTTACCTTGACGATGGCGCCAACGGTGGCAATGGTGCCACTGTGAAGCTTTCCAACGTCCCGTATGGGACATACGATGTCGTTGTCTATTGCTCGTCCGACAGCAACCCTGGCGCATTTCTTGCAAAGACCGTAAATGGAACGACCTACACGTGGGATTCGTCGGCTGGTGCGGTTGTCGAGGGCAACTCTACGTGGGGCAAGGCCGCACTTTCGATTCCTGTCTATGGTGTGAACGCTTTACGTATTAAGAATCTGTCTGGCGCGTTGACAATCTACGGCACTGCGCGCAATGGCAGTAATCGCGGTGGTATCGCGGCGATACAGATCATGCCGCCCGACACTCCCGACAACATCCGCATCTACACGCTGACGCTCGATGGTGCGGCAACGACTTGGAGTAGTGGCGTTTGGACGCTTGAAGGCAATACAGTCGATGCGCCGACTTCCGGCAATGTCAAGATCGTCGCCAGTGCCTCCACTGTGCTGACAGTCGATTCTGAGGTGAATCTGGCCGATCTCGTTGTGACAGGTGCGGTTGATGCGGTCGTGAATGTCGCCACGAATGGGATTGGCGGCTCGCTTTTCACGATTAAGACGACTGTTGCTGGCGGCGTGTTCCAGCAGGGGTCGCCTGACGTCCTTGGTGCAACACCGACGATTGTAGTTGAGGACGGTGCGACCTTTGACTTAAATGGTTTTGTTGTTTCTGAATCCAATGCCTTCTCTGCCAAGGGAGCTGGCGCGGGCAACTGGTTGTGGGCGTTGACGTCCTCTGGCGGCGAATTCCCCGTTGGCACGTTCAAGTCCCTGTCTCTCGCTGGCAATACCACTATTGGCGGCGCAAACAAGATAAATTGGGGTAAAAGTGACGTGGCTTGTACGCTTGCGCTGAACGGTTATACGTTGACGAAGATTGGTGCGGGAGAACTTGCCTTCACGAATGTGCGTTGCAAGAGTGGCGGCACAGGCACGATTGACATTCAGTCAGGGGTGTTCAGCGTGAACACTTACTGCAACCTCGATGGATCGAATGCCGATGGCATCTATGCTACAACGAAGCTAATCTTGCGCGAGGGTGCGGAGTACAAAAATAGCACGGATCGGACAATCTGGGTAAATGAGCTCGAATGGCTTGGTGGAACCATCACGGCGACAAGGCCGTTTGGCTTCAAGTCCGCCTTTACCGGTGCGGGAACGATTGCCAACGTGGTGTTTGACGATGGTGCCGTTGCGACGTTGACCGGCAACCTTGAAATCACTGGTTCCCTTGGACTTTCCGATTATGATTCAGGTGATAGATCCCACGCGAGCGGCTCGGTTTCCCTTGTAAAGGATGCATCGTCCGATTCAGTTGTCTGCACCGTGTCCGGTACGTTTACAAGCGGCGGCGCGGTCTCGGTTGGCGCGGGCGTGACGCTCGATCTCGGCGAGAATCGTCCGACGGCGACATTGACGGTGGACGCTGCTGGAACGCTCGCGGTGCAGTTGCAGAGCGCTACCGATGTCATTGAACTTTCCGTAAGTGCACAGCCCGCCAATGTCGCTCTCCGCGATGCAAACGGCGAGGTTGTTTCCAATCCGCGCATCCGCTATTCCGATGGCACATTGACCATCATGCCGCCAACCCCGACGCTCGTCGCAAGCGACGCTACGGTATTTGACACTGCTGCAAACTGGGAAAGCAGTGGTGGAGCAGTTCCGTCCGGCGGCACCATTATTATCCAGGTGTCCGATGATTCGGATATCACAGTTAATAATGACTATGCGTATGATTTCATTTCCTTCTATGGGAATGGACAGGTTCAGTTTACTGGCAATGGGTCGATATCTGTAAGCCAGATTTCAATTGCACCTGGTGTTACGGCGGTCATGAAGGGTAGCGAAGGATTTGCGGCAAACAGCATTACGGGAGAAGGTTCGCTAGTCCTCAATCCTGGTTCGGGGCAGAGCATTACCTTGGCTGCTGACAACTCGGGCTTCACTGGTGCGCTGACAATTGAAAGCGGAATTGTCAAGATGGGGAACAAGTTCTGCCTTGGCGCTCGTAATCGTGCAGCGGCAATTACAGTCCGCAATGGCGCCGTATTGGATCTTAACGGCACTTCGCATGGGGCCGATTCGGGAATTATGTACAATATTGTTCTCGAGGAAGGCGCGACTTATGCGAACAGCGTTTCGTTAAGCGACACAAAGATGTTTGACATTTCTGGTTTGATTTTGCATGGTAATGCCACTGTCGATGCTTCTCAGGCGAACATCGGCGTTACTCGTCATTGGCACTATCAAACGACAATAGACTTGGGTGAATATACGCTCACGAAAATAGGCGAGTACGACATGTTCCTTTCGCAGCCGACAATTTCCGGGTCGGGAACATTCAAGGTGGCGGCAGGAACTGTGCGCATCCCTCGCTATTATTCTGGAGGAGCGGAAGCCCAGCCAAGCATTGCTGGAACACTGGAAGTTGATGTGGGGGCTGCGGTTCAGCTGGATACGGGTTACAAATCTGGTGTTACAAATACGGTAAACAACCTTGTCGTAAATGGTGAGGTGAAGTTGGCGAGCGCAGGAGAGGGCGCTTTCCGTGTGACAGGCAGTGTTTCGGGAACCGGCACGGTCTCCTCGCCATTGGTCTTTGCATCTGGTGCGACATTCAAACCGACTAGCAGTGGCTATCTCGTGTTTGCTGGTTCCTTAACTTTGAACAATGGCGTCCTGACGAGCGACGTAAGCGACATAGACTTTGATTCGGCGTCGATTGTGCCGCTCTTCAAGGTGAGTTCTGCCGAGATGCTTCCGGAAGCTTCTGCCATGAGGTACTCCTGTGGAGAGCTTCCGAAGAGGTGGTCGTTGGAAAAGACGACGGACGGCCTTGGGTACCGGCTGAAGAAATTTTTCCCGCTTTCGTTGCGTCTTCGCTGATTGCGCCAAGATTACAGTTAAAACGCGAAGGCTGGCCGATGATGGCTGGCCTTCGCTGTTTTTATGGCGCAAATTCTTACGTGCGCGGCCTAATTGGTTTTGGTATAATATTGGCATGAAAATCGGGTTTGAGGCTCGCAATCCACATTGCGGGATTGTTGTATTATATGCTTGCGCGGCGGCTTGCCTTGCCGCGCATGCAGACTGCATAGACGAACTTATGCCCAGAGCGCGGATCGTCCATCGTGGGGCGGATGACATCAACGCCACGCATGTCGCGCACAAAGGCGGTTACACGCTTCTCGTGCGCGGCGGGAAATCGGTGATTGAGGGAGATGACGAGGGCAAGCGCTACGCGCGCGCGACATGGATCCAGCTCAAGAAGCTTGCCGGGGCGGGGTCTGTCCCCGACTGCACGATAGTCGACTGGCCGGAATTCAAGTACCGCGGGTTGATGCTCGACTGCGGGCGTAACTACCAAAGCGTCGCGTCGATCAAGGATGTCATCTTGACACTCGCGGACTACAAGATGAACGTCTTCCACTGGCATCTCACCGACAACTACGGTTGGCGGCTTGAATCGAAGAAGCATCCCGAGCTCCAGAAGAAAGAGGCGTTTTCTCGGAATGTCGGAAAGTTCTACACGCAAGCCGAGTTCAAGGATGTGCTTGCATTCGCTAAAAAGCGCGGCGTAACTGTCATCCCCGAGCTCGACATGCCAGGCCACACGCTTGCGTTTCGCAAGGCGACTGGCATAGACGACCTCTCTTGCGAAGAGGCGAAGATTATCTTGGGCGAGCTGATTGACGAACTTTGCTCGCTCGCACCAGCTGCAGACATGCCGGTCATCCATCTTGGCACGGACGAGGCGCGCGAGCGCGGCGAAAAGGTCCCGCAAACTCACCTCGACTACTGGGCGAAGAAGGTTACGGACAACGGACGCACGCTGATGGGCTGGTCGCCTGGGCTGCGTCTCCCCGGGCAGTCGATCAAGCAGCTCTGGATGGGCGCGAAGGATCCGCGCGGCGACAAGACGCCTTACATCGACTCGCAGAACAGCTACTACATCAACCATGTAGATCCAGAGGAGCTCCTTTCCGTCGCCGCCTACCAGCAGCCGTGTCGTTGGGGCGAGAAGGGGGAAAAACTTGGCGCGATAATTGGCGTGTGGCACGACGATGCGATTGCCGACACCGAGGATGTCGTTCGGATGAACGCTGTCTATCCGGCAATCGTGCTTCTCTCGGACAACTTCTGGCGTGGGCGCGAAAAGGACGAGCCAGCACTTTACGCTCGGCTTCCAAAGCCGGACGATCCGCGCTTTGCGCTTGCCGCCGATCTCGAGCGTCGTGCGATCGCGCAGCGCGACAAGGTCTTGAAGGGGTTTCGCCATCCGTTCCCCTACGTTGCGCAGACGCAGATGCGCTGGCGCATGACAGATGAAAAGGGCGCTATTTTGTCTGAGGACATTCCGCAGGCAACGATCTATCCGCGTCACTTCTGGTTCCCTGCGAGCGCGTATGCGCCGGGAAATGGCGGCGTGGTGACGCTTGAGACGTGGATAACGAGCGAACGCGAAATCGACTGTGGCGCGTGGATTGGCATGACTGGCTTCTCGCGTTCCGATGGTCGTAGCCGCGACGCACCGACACCGAAGCTTGGCGAATGGAACAAGCATGGTGCGACGGTGGAGCTGAACGGGCGCACGATAGAACCGCCGAAGTGGACGCATCCTGGAGTCGGCGGGAATCCCAAGGAAACACCGCTTGTCGACGAAGACTACTGGTATCGCGCGCCGACGCCGATCCATTTGAAGAAAGGCGATAACTACGTAAGGATGACTTTGCCGAAGAAGGGCGGTTGGAAGTGGATCGGCACTTTCACTCCCGTTTTCGGCACGAGCGACCATCCGCGCGAAGTCTCGGGGCTCACTTATTCTTCTTCGCGTCTTGCAAAAGGGGGAACACAATGAGAAAAACAGTAATGTCTTTGGCGGTTGTTGCAGGGCTTTTGGCTTTTGCAGTTCCTGCCGTTGCGGCATCGGTCTCGCAGGAGACCGCCTTGGCGGCCGCCGAGGGCTTTATTAGGCCAGACGGGTTCGGCGCACGGCTTTTGCCAGATCGCTCGGTCGCATCTGCCACCGCATGGGGCAACCTTTGGATCGTTGCGCTGGAGCCGTCCGGCCATATCATCCTTGCCGGCTCGGATAAGTGCGTGCCCATCACATTTTTCTCGTCCCAAGATTTCGTCGAGCCGGAAGTTGGCTCGCCTTTTGCGGCCAAGCTCACGGCCGACAGTGCATGGGTGGCGGAAAAGGATGCGGATGAATCGGCCGAGGTCAATCCGAAGTGGGCGAAGCTGACGGCGCCAGTAACCAAGAAGCGCACGTTGCTCAAAGCCGCGCCATCAGGCACGACTGGCGTTGTCGGCCCGTTGATGAACTGCGGTTGGGGACAGGGAGCGCCATTCAACGATCTCTCGCCGCTCTCCAGTCTTTGCGGCTGTATGGCGACGGCTGCCGGACAGGAGCACCGTTACTGGCGTTGGCCCTATCGTTACGAGAAGTCGCGTCAGGGCACTCATGGGCTCAGGAACTCGCTTGGCGAATACTCGGACCACGTGCTGCGCCCGGATGGCCGCGTGCCGTTCAACTACGATAAGGTTGTGGCCTACGCCCCTAATCCGTCATCGACTCCATGGGCTTCCGACAAGGAGGCGACCTATCAGACGGCATGGCTCTCCCTCTGGATGCAGTCCTTGACGGGTATGGGCTACAAGCCCGGTGCTTCCGGCGGCACACAGAAACTCTGCAATTTCGCCGAACAATACTGGTTTGAGGCAGGTCCGGTGATGAGCTATTGGCGTGACGGATATACGAATCTCTGGAACGCAATCAAGGCCGATCTTGACTTCGGTTCTCCGATTCAGGTCAACTCCCCAGGACACCAGATGGTCGTTGACGGCTACGCAATCGAGAACGAAGGAACCGCCAGCGAGGTTGACTACGTAAATATCAACTACGGCTGGGGAAACCCCGAGGGCTGGGTAAATCTCCTGACGGCAGTGACCGAAAGCACGTCAGGTGGCAGGCTCGCCGACTTCCAGATCGGCTACCGTCCGCAGAAGATCGTGCAGTTCGAACCTGTTCCCAAGGTGAGCACGAGCAACGTTACGCTCACTTGGCACCTGCCGCCTTGCTACACAAACCGCACGACTGGATTCACGATTGAAATTGCAAAGGCGGGCGGCGCTACGACAAGCGACACGATTGCGACGCATGAGGAAACGACGACCTATACGGCGAACGGACTCGATAACGGCGGCTCTTACACGTTCACCGTCACGCCGGTAATGAGCGATGGCTCTGAAGCTCGCGCCAATGGCGCGACCACTACAATAGGAACACCCAAGGCGGCGCCGGAGATTACGGGTGTCTCTTCCGTCGCTTGCGGCATTGATCTTGTGCAACAGGGTTTCTACATTGAATGTGGGCGCGGTATTACGAATAAGATTGCCGTCGCCTGCTCGACCTCCGTCACCAGTCTCAGTGCCTATTCGAGCCATCTTACCGTTCTTCCAGACGCGAATGTCGCCGCCGTAAACAACGGCAACGGAAGCTGGACGATCAATGTTGATGCTACCACGATGGCGAAGGACTGGGACGGCGACATGCTGATCCTCACCCTTGTTGCCGCGAACGACGATGGCACCGAGGCGTACAAGAACCTGATGCTCCGCTTCAACTCCATGCGTCAGGAGCTGGGGGGCACGTATGATATTGTTGAAGCCGCTGCGAACAATGCAGTGTGGTTCTGCGGTAACACCTCGCTTGACGCAAAGGGCCAGAACGTGACCTTTGGCGCTGGTGCGTTCTGCGGCACGGGCACAATTACACTTGCCGATTCGGTCGGCGGTGGCTCCTTCACGTTCCAGGGTTTGGACAATTTCACGGGAACGCTCAAATGGGCTCAGACCATTAATGTCAATCTCCCGGCGGATATGAGCAACTTTGCCGGCACTCTCAACTTCGATTCTTATGCCTCGACCTACCGTCTTGCGAGGAGCCTAGGCAGCAAGGCGAAGGTTTATATTGGTGGCACGACGCAGCTTTACATCGATAACAATGTGACCGTAGATGCGGCGATCACGGGCAGCGGCTACATTATGGTTGTCGGCAGCGCGCCGATATTCGGCAACCTCAGCGGCTTTACTGGCCATATCAGTCTTGGCGATTGGGACAATTCCGGCACGGTTACCATTCCTGCCGGACAGGAAAAGGGTGTTGTTATCGATAACGGCACCGTAAATCTGATTCTTTCCAGGGCGCAGGTCGCATACGGGTATTCCACATCGGCAATAACGATGCAGGGTTGGGGCTCCGTAGTTTTCAAGGACGAATCTGGGAACGTGCTGGAAACCTGGAGCAGCAACCAGCCGTCCTATGCCATTGCCTCTAGCGCCAACACCTGGACGCCAGATCCGGACACAGGGACAGGTAATTTCTGGGATGCCGCAAGGTGGTCGCATGGCTTGCCGAGCGCGGGCGACTACGTTATTTTCAATGACACGGTAGGTGACACGGAGATGACGCTCAACCTCGCGTCTGACTTCAATCTTGGATATGTACTCGTAACCGGAACCAAGCTGAAGATTTCGGCGGCGAGCGGTTCGGCTACGCTTTCCGTGGATACATTCAGGAATACGTCCATCGCGGCAATCGCTACGTTGAAGTGTGCGCCGACGACTGTTGTGCCGGAGGGTAACTTGCGCTTGCTCAACGGCCTTGGCATCAGCTGTGAAGTCGATAGTTCCCTCGCCGACAACATGAAGTACTACTACGATGATACATTGCCTGCGATGTATTTTGCGGATATCTGGAAGGGTACCGTGGTGTTCTCCAGCTATGCAGCTGCCGGACTAGATCTGGGCTATTGGGCAAATACTGATTCCGTAGTCCGTCTCAACGGAGTTACTGGCTATCTAGCAAACAAGGAATTCAAATATACGGTTGAACTCGTCGACAACGGAGAAGCCTCGGCGCTCAACTGGAGCAACGGTTCCAGCGGTGCGCAATCGACCTTCGACATCATGACCGGCACTGGCACGTTCCAGACAACCGCCGGCGGCGGCAACACAGAAAAGGTGCTGATAAAAGACATCTCCGGATTTACCGGCTCCTTCAACCTCTCCGCCAAGAATGTGGCGATTGCCGACGCGATGCCGGATGGCGCGACTGCAAGCAATGGAAGGCTTTATGTCGAGAAGGAAGTCGAAATCTCCGCCGGTAAGGGATGGGCGGCAAACGGCGGACTTTACCTCGGTGCTGGCGCCGATATCACGGTAAGCGGCGCCTTTGCGACCGGCTCTGCCATCAATACATACGGTGACGGAACGGTGTTGACGCTCGAGGATGGCGGAAGCGTGAGAGTTAATGGCGCAATCACCGGCGACAATGTGCCGACCTTGAACTTCAAGGCCGGCACGTATCAGATCACCAGGAATGTGATTGAAACGAAGACGGTCAACTTCTGCGCCGCGGCGGGCAAGTACACGGCTCTCGACGCAAACGGCAATACATTTACACTTGGTGCCAACTTCTTCTCTGGCGCAGGCGATGTCTATCTTAAGACCTCCGCTTCTGGCGGTTCGTTTGTGATTCAAGGAATTCCCGCCGTCTACACTGGCACAATCTATGTGGATAACTCCATTGGACTTACTGTTTCTGGCGACTTGTCGCAGATGGGTGGCAAAATCAACATCTCGGACATTACGCTTTTGCGCGACTCGTCCAACATCGGCAAGATCGATGTCTGCTCTGGCGCGACGCTTCAGATTGTACTGACGGATCGCGAGGCGATGGGCGGCTTTACGCCGAGCGGCGTGACGCTCTTGGGCGGGACAATCGAGTATGTCGATCTGCGCGGAACGATTATCACGACCAGCACGGAAAGCGTCGCCTATACGAAGCCGGACGACTACTCGGTTCCCGCGCCAGAGCCAACTGCCGTCTGGGTCAGCGGACAGTTTGCGGACGAAGCGGAATTGCACGGCGGTTATACAATCAGCACTACGCTTGCGGGCTCTATCAATTCTGCCGGCAATGTTGTAATTGGCGATAGCGCGTATCTTGGCGCACAGATTTCGCTTCCGGAGAATACCTATACGAAAGCGTCTGTGCTTGTGAAGTTCAAGGCTCCGGCTGGCGGGGCTCCTGCCGCGAACTCGGTAATAGCGGGTGTCTTTGACACGTCTGAATATCCGATAGGGGCGATCTCCAAGACGGTAGGCGGTACGGCTTTTGAAGGATATTATCAGGCGAAGGACGGAACTGCCCTAACAACCGGCTATAACCTCTCTTCTCCGACAATTTCCGAAGGCGAGGGCTACATGCTTTTCTCCTTCCAGTCGGATCCTACTTCGATACAGCCGGCAACGGGAACGGCGCTATACCTTGGCGATTCGATTGCAAATCTTGCGGGTGGCGCGTGGGCCGGTCTTCAATGGCGCGGGCATACGATTTCCAAGCTGGCCATTGGCGGTCCTGCAGTCGCCACTCCCAGCCCGTGGAAGGGCCTTGAAATCGAAAGCGTGGCGCTGTTTGCTGGCGAGTGGTTCTCGCCGTCTGACATTGAGTTCTACGAATTCCCGAAAGCCGAAGAGCCGGAGTACGAAGGCCCTGATCCTGTGGCTGTATGGGTCGCTGGCGAATTCGACGACGACAGAAGCGCGCACGGCGGGCTTGAGATTGCGTTCAACGGCAACACGACAAACGCATTGGGGCAAATCGTGATCGGCAACTCCGCCACGCTTGGCGCAACGATTGCAATTCCCGATGGATTTGACAATGCGACGATGCTTGTGAAGTATGAAATCCCGTCTGGCGGCGCGCCGGCGGCGAATTCGGTTCCCGCGTCAATGTTTGTTAATTATGATTTGGGCGCATGTGCTGTTAGCGGATCGTATGATCTTGTCGGTTATTTTTGGAATACTACGAAGAATCCAGCTGTAGTCGCGTCTGGTTACGCTTTTTCGTCTTCCGCGCCGTCAATTCCACGGGAAGGATATCTCCTTATCTCCGTTCCTGCGAATTCAGATCAGAATCCAGAAAATCACTACACGGCTGTATATGTCGGTGAGACTGTTACGACGCTGTCTGGCGGTGAAGCTTCTGGCTTGAGGTTTACAGGCCCAAACAACCGTGTAACAAGTATCGGTATTGGCGGCCCGACTGTCGCTGGCGCCGTGCCGTGGGAGGGCATGGTCATCAAGAGCGTCGCTCTCTTTGATGAGTGGGTCACGACGAACGTAATTGCCAACTATAAGTTCCCCGAGCAGGGCGCAGTGCTGCCGGAAGATTCCGACCTCTACGCGATTGAGCCAGTCGCGAAATGGGTCAACGACTTCAAGACAACCGAGAAGAATGGTTGCACGCTTTCCGTCAGCGGCACGACTGCCGCCAAGGACGATTCGTTCGGCGGTGTTCTCACGGTTGGTGATGCGGCTGCGGTGATTGACGTGACATCCACCAATGCGCTTACTGTTCTTGTGAAATACAGGGCTGCGCCAGATATTCAAAGCGCTCCAGTGGTTACGTTTGGAGGTCAGGCTGCTGTGACATTTGATTCTGGCATTTGCACAGATACAAATGTGGCCAGGCAATTGTCTGCCTACTACAGTTTTATCTATGGTAATAGTCGGCGTCGCGGTATATATGCTGTTGGTGGCAATCCAACTTTATCGTCTGACGGCGGCTATTTGGTCTGCGCAAGAAAAACAAATGCGTGTCTTGCCTATGTTGGCGATTCGCTGGACAATATGACTGGCGGAGAATGTACAACCGATATGACACTCTCCAATAGCACCTTGCGGAAAATTGGAATTGGTGGCCAGACCGAACTCTCCAACAATGATGCAAACATGGTGCCGTTCACTGGCTTTGTCGTCGAGAAGGTGGTTGTCTTCAATGGATACTACACGCCTGATCAGATTCGCTATGTGGCGATCCCGGAAGATAGCGACACGCTTTCAATAGCCGATGGCAAGACCTGGAATTTTGCCGCGGGCACGACGCGTACATACACGAACATTGGGACGCTCAGCGCCGGTGGCACGATTGCAGTGACGAACGCTTCCGAACTTTCGGAAGGTTCTTACATGCTTGCGACATGGACGACGGCGCAAAAGCGTTCCACGGGATATGGCCATGTCGGCACTCTTGATGTCACAGGACTTCCCGCCGGACTTTCCGCCGAACTTGTCTATGGCGCAAGGGCGATATACTTGCGCGTCTGGAATCCGACAACGCAGGCAGCGAAGGGCACCATCAAGGTTTGGCCGTACGGCGACTCGATCACCGAGGGCTTCAATGCCGGTAAAACCAGGGCGAACTATCGTGTTCTCTTGGCCCAGAAGCTTTCGCTCCTCGGTTATAACGTTGAGATGGTCGGTTGCTATGGCAAGATACATGAGCAGGACGGCATAGATCCTTCGGGACAGGTGATACCAGACGCGTGGAAATGGCATTCCGCCAAGCACGGCGCGACGGCAGGCCCGACGACGAGCGCTCCAAAGCGTGCCAACCTTTGCGAGAATGTCGATACTTTGAGCGCACAGGCGGGCAATCCCGATGTTGTGCTGCTGCTTGCCGGCGCCAACGACATAGTTCCGGCGACCGGTCGCTCCGCCCAGCAGGTGGTGGCTTCGATTACGAACATTGTCGCGCATCTTGCCGTGAACTTGCCGGGCTCGAAGATTGTCGTCGGCAATCAGCTCAATGTCGAATATGGGTATACTAGCTATAACTATACCCATGTGACCAATATGATTCCACAAGTCAATGCGCTCTTGAAGACTTATGCTGATAATTTGCCCGAAGAACTGGTTGGCAAGGTGTTTTTGGCGGATCTCAATTCTTACGTTAAGAGTGGCGAGGATGGCATCCTATATGCAGACGATCACCTGCATCCCGACTGGTGGGGTCATGACCAAATGGCGGAAGGATGGCTCTCTATAATCACCAATCAGTTCACCTCAACCCAGACGTTCCCGTCCGCGACAATTCCTGCCGCGCCAACATCTGCGGAGCTTGGTGCGGCGGCGAAGAGCGAGCTGGTCGATTATCGCCGGGGCTTCAAGTTGGCGCGTAGGATCGATGCCGCGAGCAATCTCAACACATCAACTCCATACGCTGCCACTGGCGACGGTGCGACGAATAATATTGAGAAGGTCGCCTACTTCGTTGAATATGTCCGTGCCGACAACAACGCCCACAAGTGGGTGTGGGTGGACATGGACGCGTTTGGCACGATGATCAATGACGTCGGCTTGCCGACAGCCAATCATCAGCAGGTTGTCACCAAACTGCATGTGAAGTCAAATCACAACGGCATTGACGATGTTGCGGCAGATGACGATTCTACTACTGGCTTTGTCGAGTTCTCGCCATACAACTACACTGGCAATGCTTCGGGCGTGTTTGGTGCGCCGGCAGGCAACGGGGACTGCTTTGACTGGAACGATACGCTTTCTGAATCCGGCTCCTACGGTTGCATGCAGGTGCATCGTGTTTTCTCTCCTGCTAAAGCGGCGGCGGACGGAATAACGCGTGGCGGGCAGGTGCTGTTTGCCTACAACAACTGGCAGTCCAGTTCGTCGACGGCCGAATTCGGCATCGGCAACTTCTCGTCGCACTTCTATCGTGGCGAAAATGACGCGCAGACGCTCGACTATACCTATACGGCCAATGCAACTAAGATGAACGCCTCTGCCTACTCGGTCAAGCGCATCGAGATCTGGACGAAGGAGAAGGCGACAGATACAGACTTCCCGACGCCGTATTCGTGGATAGATATGTATTTCCCTGAGCTTGTGAGTGGCTGGAGTTCGGCTCAGTACAATGATTTCGCCACGAACAAGAACCATGGCAGCGTCAAGAATGGCTATGCTCCTTGGGAAAGCTATGTGCTTGGTCTTGACCCCACTGATGAGGCGAGCAAGTTCTTGGCGACGATTCGCATGGACGGCACGACGCCAATTGTCGAGTTCTCACCGACAAATGATATGATAGCCATTCAGTACATCCTTCAGGGCAAGCCGGCGCTTACCAATGACTGGCAGGATGTCGAGTTTGACGAGCCGGGCGACACCAACCGATTCTTCCGTGTCAGGGTGACTTGGTAAATATGGCCTTTATACTTTCACTTTTGCCTATTGCGGTTCTTGTCGCGGCGCTTGTCGTCGTGAAGGCGCCTGCATGGAAGGCAGCGCTCGCCGCGCTTGCGGTTGGTGCCGCAGAGGCGCTTCTCTGGCGGGGGATGTCTGCGGGTGAATTTGCTGGCTGTGCGGTGCAGGGTGTCTCGACGGGCTTGTTCCCGATAGGGCTTGTCATCTTTGCCGCGCTCTTTACATACGCGATAACGGAAGCCTCTGGAGCAATCGCAGACATAAAAGGCGGGCTTTGTTCCTTGTCCTCGGATAGTCGTTTTCTCGCGCTTCTCGTTGCATGGGGCTTCGGGAACTTTATGGAGGGAATGGCTGGCTTCGGCACTGCCGTTGCGATTCCATGCGCGATTCTCGTCGGCGTCGGCTTTGACCCGGCAAGGGCAGTTCTCTGCTGCCTTGTCGCAAATACTACACCTACCGCCTTTGGTTCCGTTGGTGTGCCGACGAGCGTTCTTGCAAGCGAGACTGGACTTGATGTCGGCATGCTGACTTCCGCCATCGTGCTGCTTCAACTTGCAGTGACGGCGGTTCTGCCGTTCTTCGTTCTCATCGCGGCGGACGGTTGGCGTGGGCTTCGCGAATGTTGGAAACTCGCGCTTGGTGCTTCGGTCGCGTTTGTCGTGCCGTGGTTTCTCGCGGCGCGGTTCACTGGATGCGAACTTCCCGACATCGTGGGTGGAATCGCCGTCATGGCGCTTTTCGCCTTTCTTGGCAAGCGCGGCGAAACGAACTTGCGTCGCCAGCTTTGGGCGTGGATGCCGTTTTCCTTTGTCGTCGTTGCGCTTGGCGCCGTTTCCATGATGCCGCCGGAATGGAAGCCGTCGCCTGGGATCGTTGTTCTTGCAGCTGGTGCTCTTGGCGGACTGTGCCAGGGTGTAGGTGTCGTTCGTCTTCTCTGTGTCGCAGTGAAGACTGCGAAGCGCTATGCCCTCGCCGTGCTGACGATCTGCACGGTGCTGGCGCTTGCGAAGACGATGGTCGCGGCAGGGTTGACACAGACACTTGCGGAGGGTCTCGTTGCCGCGACGGGAGGGGGATATGCCGCGGTCTCTGGAATCGTCGGAGCCCTTGGGGGATTTGTCACTGGCTCGGGCACGAGCACGAACGTCCTTTTCGGCGCGCTGCAGGCATCCGTCGGGGCGTCTGACGCAGAGCGGCTTCTCTTTGCAGCGGCGAACGTCATGGGCGCGGGAATCGGGAAGATGGTCTGTCCGCAGTCGATTGTGCTCGGATGTGCGGCGGCCGGTCTCGCCGGTCGTGAAAGCGAAGTCATGAAGCGCGCGTTTCCCTTTTTCGTAGTCGTCGTGTCTCTCGCGTGCGCCGTCACTTTCACATTCAAGTTGTTTGACATTATTGGGAGGACAATACAATGAACATACAGATGAAACACTTCGCTTCCGCCGCATTAGTTTTCTTTGCGGCGTTGACAGCGCATTCGGCCGATGCGGTAAAGGTCGCATGTGTCGGCGATTCGATAACATACGGACTTGGACTTGCCAATCGTGCGACCGAGTCTTATCCCGCCCAGCTCCAGAAGATGCTGGACGAGTTTGGTCCGGACAAGTACAAGGTCCGCAACTTCGGCAACTCCGGGCGCGGCATCTACCTCGACTCGATGCGCGGCAACGAGAAGCGTGGCTTCCGCTACATGCCCGAGCACAAGGCGGCGCTTGAATGGAAGCCGGATATCGTCATATGCAACCTCGGCATAAACGACAACGGCGAGTATATCAAGGAATACACAGGCGGCCGCAAGCGCGGACAGTTTGAAAGCGACTACCTCGCGCTCCTTGACGACTACCGCAAGGCAAACCCAAATGTGAAATTCGCCATTTGGACGAAGCTGTCGCCGCTCGCGGAAGGGCAGAAGTTCTACCGCAGTCCCGAGCCGTTTCTGATGCAGGCCGACCTTGAGGCGGTTGCGAAGAAGATGGACGCCGTCTGCATCGACATGCAGGAGCCGCTTCGCGAGAAGATGGATGAAATCTTCGCCCGCGACAAGATCCACCCGAACGCCGAGGGTGCGAAGATCATCGCAAAAGTCACGTTTGCAAAACTGTTTAACAAGCCATTCCCGTGTTCGCTTATGCCAGATCTTAACAGTTTAGTAGGTCTACCGCACCAGGTTGAGGACGTGCCGCACGAAGTCTGGCTTTGCGTGGGGCAGTCGAATATGCAGAAGGGTTGGAACGAGTTCAACGCTACACCGCAGGAGAAGGAGCGCGTGAATGGTGAGATGGCGCGGCTTGCGAAGTGCGAAATATACTTCTGGGACTTCAACGACGGCAAGTGGAGGCAGCTTACGCCAGAGAACGCGCTTCGCAAGAGCGCATTCGGTGTTTCGTTCGCGATCCGTCGCGCCGAGGCTACGGGCAAGGTAATCGGCATGCTCTATGTCGCGGCTGGTGGCGCACCTACGGAATCGTTCCTCTCCGAGCAGACGATGTGCGCTATGGGCAAGGATGGCAAACCTCTTTATCCGCATCTTGCTGCGATTGCGACGAATCGCCATCGCCTCGACCAGAACAAGGACTTCCCATGCGCGTGGGTCGCGCGCGAGTATCCGCGTCGCAGAGCGAACAGGGAAGAGGCCTGCTGGTGGCCCGTGTCGCTCATGTACGACTACGGAATCAAGCGTATCAAGGGTGGAGAGGTTCAGATTGACGGAATCCTCTGGTACCAAGGCGAGTCGAACGCGACGACATGCGTTGCGCCCGACAAGCCGACAGACCGCGGCTACCAGCTCGAGACGCTTCGCGCCCTCGTCTCGGAACTGCGCGGAGACAAGAAGATCCCGTTCATCATGATGGGGCTTCCCAAGATGAATCGTCCGTGGGAGCAGTATCGCGCCGTGCAGAAGCAGGTTTGCGACGAGACGGGCGCGATTTTCGTCGATACCTTCGCGGCGGGTCTGGGCGAGATGAACGATGTCCATCCGCGCGACAAGACCGTGTTTGCCGACCTCGCCGCAAAGGCGGCAGCAGGTAAGTAGTCGCCTTGACTTCGTCTACAGTTTATAGGATAATGTCACCATGAAAAAGATAATAGCCCTGTCGTTGTCGTTTATAGCCGCATCTGCGGCTTACTCGGAAATCAAAATCATCGAGCCCGCAGCTGGCGCTGTCGTTCCACTGCTTACCGATGCTCAGAAGGCGTATGTGTCGATGGACAGGCAGACGCGCCGAGAGAAATTCGCAGATGCCAAGTACAGGGGCAAGGAGATGGGCCTTCCCGCCGAAACCATTCCCGGCACGGAGAAACCCCGCGAGGCGTATTGGCCGAAGACCGTCCGGCTCGCATGGGAGGCGAAGGATGGCGTGGAATACCGCGTGACGGTGCGCGACACGGCAAAGGGCACGGTCGTGATCGACGAAAAGGCGAAGTGCGGCGAGCTATATGTTGACAATCTTGAAATTGCCGCGTCATACGAGTGGACCGTCGAGGGCGACGGCGATTCCGGCAAGGGGACGTTCAAGACCGAAGACAGAGCGCCGCGGCTCATACGCTATCCAGGCGTCCCGAACGTCCGGGACTTCGGCGGCTACATCGGCCTCGGTGGTCGTCGCGCGAAGCAGGGCATGATCATCCGTTCGGCAGGCCTCAACCACAACGCGTACGACACATACTACACCATCGACGAGCTCAAGGAGATGGGGAAGCTCGCCGAAATCAAGGCGGCGGCGGATGCGGCCCAGGAGCGCCTCGACCAGTTGCTCGCGTGGCAAGCCGACCCTAAGACATTCGACCGCGAGGACTCGGAATACAAAGAATGGTGCACGCGGCACATTGACGAGCCGGTCACGAAATTCCTGTCGTCTCGCATCCACAAGGCCAAGTCGGTCGTCAAGAAAGGTGGTGAGCCCAAAATCAAGAAGGGGCAGGCCCCTGGCAAGAGCCGGGTCGAGGGCGAGAATGGTGCGTACATCCGCGCTCGTTTTGGCATCAAGAGCGACATAGACCTCCGTTCCGACAGGGAATGCTATGGCATGACCGGCTCGCCTCTTGGCGACACGGTCACATGGTTCCACTATTCGTCGAGCGCCTACGGCGGCATGCAGGGCAAATCTGGCAAGGAGGCGTTTACCAAGGTGTTCAAGGTGTTTCTCGACGAGAAGAACTATCCAATCGACTTCCACTGCATTGCGGGCCAGGACCGCACGGGAGCCGTCGCGTTCATTCTCGGTGCGCTTCTCGGCTATGATGAAGACATCCTGTATCTTGACTGGGAGCTTACGGGGTTCTGGAACCACAGCGCCAAGTTCAACCACAAGGAACGTTTCGACCACCTCGTCAGCGGCTTCGTAAAGAACTATCCTGCCGACACGATTCAGGAATCTGTCGTAAAGTACGTGCGCGACCTTGGATTCACTGATGACGACATCGCGAAGTTCCGCTCCATAATGCTTACGGAGCGCTGAATTGCTGGAGCTTTTTGACACACACGCGCACTTCGAGGGAGGCCGCGGCGAATCCGCCGCGGCCGTTGAGCGCGCGAAGGCCGCTGGCGTGACGCGCATAATGGCCGTCGGCGGGAGCGAATCCTTGAACGCAGGAACGGAAGGCTTCGAGTATCGCGCAATCGGCTGGGATCGCGATCAGGCGGGGAAGGAACTCCCTGCGCTCGACTACACTGGCGTCGCCGCAGTAGGGGAGATAGGGCTCGACTACCATTATTCGCCCGAGACGCGCGATGCCCAGTGCGAACTTTTCGCGCGGCAGCTCGATCTCGCGAACATGTTTGGCCTTCCCGTCGTCATTCACACCCGCGACGCGGACGACGATACGCTCGGCATCCTGCGCGAGATTCCGTCGAAGGGGATAATCCACTGCTTCACCGGCACGCCGTCGTTTTGCCGTGCTCTTCTCGATCTCGGGTTCTACATTTCCATCTCTGGCATTGTGACGTTTCGCGCGGCCGAGAATGTCCGCGAATCGGTCCGAATCGTGCCGGACGATCGTCTACTCATAGAGACGGATTCGCCATTCTTGGCACCGGTGCCGATGCGAGGCAATCCCAACGAACCAGCGTTTCTCGTCCATACGGCGCGTTTTCTCGCCGATTTGCGCGGGATGCAGCTTGAAGATTTCGCCGCCCTGACAACCCGGAACGCACTTTCAATTCTCGGCGAAATTAGGTAAAATATCTCGTAACTCATAAAGGAGAACTGTCGGAATGAACAAGCTATCGTTTCTGGCCCTTGCCGCCCTTATGGCCGGCTGCTGCTGCAACACCGATGACGTGAAGCCCTTTGGCACGACGAAATTCGGGGAGAAAGCGTCTCTATACACCTTGAAGAGCCCCGATGGCCTCACGCTTGAGATCACCGACTTTGGCGGCCGCCTTGTCCGCTGCTGGGCACCTGACCGCGAGGGGAAGATGGCCGACGTCACGCTTGGCTGGAACACCGTGGGAGAATACGAGACGCTCGGTTTCTCTGCGGGCACGCTCATCGGTCGCTATGGCAATCGCATCGCCGACGGCAAGTTCACGCTCGACGGCAAGGTGTGTCAGCTCCCGATCAACGAGACAACGCCCGCGCCGCGTCACTGCAACCTTCATGGTGGCCCCGACGGCTGGGACGCCAAGGTCTGGAAGGCGTCGGAGTATGACGGGAAGCGCCTCGTGTTGACGCTCGTCTCGCCAGATGGAGACATGGGCTTCCCCGGAACGGTCACGATGAAGGTCACCTACACCGTCCTCCCCAAGAATGTCTGGCGCATCGAGTACGAGGCGACTACCGACAAGCCGACAGTCATCAATCCGACGCACCATTCCTATTGGAACCTCGCTGGCGAGGCGAGCGGCAATGTCCTCGACCAGCTTCTCATGGTCAACGCCGACAAGTACACGCAGACCGACGCCGGGCTCATCCCGACGACGGACGCGGCAGTCGACGGCACTGGCTTTGACTTCCGCAAGGCGCGTCCTATCGGTTCGATGGCTGAATGGATGGCGGCGCAGGAGAGCTTGAAGCCGATGGACAACTGGTATGACCACAACTTCGTCTTGAACGGCAAGGACAACAAGCTCGCCGCCGAGATGAGCGATCCCAAGTCGGGCCGTGTCCTCGAAATCTGGACGACCGAGCCCTGCATGCAGATGTACGGCGCGCAGAACATGACGACCAATCTCCCCGCGAAGGAGAAGGGCAAGACCCTCTGCCAGTTCGCAGGCGTTGCTCTTGAGACGCAGCACTATCCCGACTCGCCCAACCATCCCGAATTTCCGTCTACTGTTCTCCGTCCTGGCGAAACCTTCCGCAGCACGACGGAGTATCGTTTCAAGACCCGCTAACCTGGCGCACAAGGAGATCGTCACATGAAGAACATCGCATTTGCCGGAATTTGCTCTGCAGTTTTCGTTCTGTCGGTTCAGGCGATCCCCAATGACGCCCGCCGCGAAGAGGCGGCCCGCCAGGCTGACGGGCTCATTGAAAAGATGACTCCCGAGGAGCGCCTCGGGCAGCTCATGATGGACTCGCCTGAGATCAAGCGTCTCGGCATCCACAAGTACCACTGGTGGAACGAGGCGCTGCACGGCATTGCGCGATCTGGCCTTGCCACCGTGTTCCCGCAGTCTATGGGCGCGGCGGCCTCTTTCGACAAGAACCTCATGAGGAAGGTCGGCGACATCGTTTCGACCGAGGCGCGCGCAAAGTACAATCTCTTCACGGCGAAAGACGACCGTCGCATCTACCGCGGGCTTACGGTGTGGAGCCCGAACGTCAACATGTTCCGCGATCCGCGCTGGGGGCGCGGCCAGGAAACCTACGGCGAAGACCCGTACTTGAGCGGCGTCATGGGTTCGGCCTATACGCGGGGGCTTCAGGGCGACGATCCAAAATATCTCAAGCTCTCGGCATGCGCCAAGCACTTCGCCGTCCACTCGGGCCCCGAGAACCTTCGCCACGGCTTCAGTGCAAATGTCTCGCCGCGCGACCTCAACGAGTACTACCTTGCCGCGTTCAGGATGCTCGTCTGCGATGCAAAGGTCGAGAGCGTGATGGGCGCGTATAGCGCGATCAACGGTGTTCCGTGCTGCATGAACAAGTGTCTTTTGACCGATATCCTTCGCGGGGAATGGGGCTTCAAGGGCCATGTCGTGAGCGACGTAGGCGCAGTTTGCGACATCTACAAGGGTCACAAGACCGTTAAGGACGCGGCCTTGGCGTCGCGGGCTACGATTGCCTCTGGCCTTGACCTCTGCTCCGAGGATACATATTCGGCGCTAAAGGACGAGGTCGCTTCCGGTGCCTTCAAGTCCGAGTGGCTTGTCAAGCCCCTGCGTCATCTCTACACGACGCGCGCTCTCCTCGGTCAGTTCGACCCCAAGGGATCGACGCCGTGGGACAACCTCGGCGCAGAGTCCATCGCGAATGAGGAGCATCGCAAGGTCGCGCTCAAGATGGCAGAGGAATCTCTCGTGCTCGTCCACAATAACGGCTTGCTGCCTCTCGACGCCTCGAAACTCGTGTGTGTAGGCGTCGGCGGCCCTCGCGCGCAGGACGAAGTCGCGCTGCTCGGCAACTACTGCGGCTACACCGACAGGCCCTCGACCGTCCTCGCCGGTATTCTTTCCGTCGCAGGGCCGAGTCTTCGCGTCACGGCCGATCCGGAGCTCTGGGATAGCGACGTGCTCGTCCTGTGTCTCGGCATCACGGCCGACGACGAAGGCGAGGAAGGGTGCAGCGTGAACAACGCGGGTGCAGACAGGTCCCAATACGGAATTCCCGATGGACAGCTCAAGTATCTTGCGGAGCAGCGCAAGAAGCACGGGAAATCGAAAATAGTGTCCGTCGTATTCGGCTGCAGCCCGTTCGACCTCGCGCCTGTCGTGAAACTCTCAGACGCAGTTCTCGTCGTGTGGTATCCTGGCGAGCGCGGCGGCGAGGCGATAGCCCGTACGATCTTCGGCTTGAACAACCCGGCAGGCCGTCTCCCGATCACTTATCCGAAGTCATACGAAGACCTTCCCGACTTCAAGGACTACTCTCTCGCCGGTCGCACCTACCTCTATGCGACGAAGGAGCCGCTATATCCGTTCGGCTACGGTCTTTCCTACACGACGTTCTCCTACTCCAACCCGCGTGTCGAGTCTAAGGACGGGAAGGTCGTTTCGGTTGACGTGACGAATACTGGCAAGCTTGCGGGCGACGAGGTCGTTCAGGCCTATGTGCGCGCTCCTGCTGCGGCGGGTGATCGTCGTCGCCACCACCTTGAGGGCTTCGAGCGTGTCACGCTCAAGCCAGGCGAGACGAAGACTGTGTCGATTGAGCTCCCGAAGTCGGCGTTCTTCGTCTATGGCGAGGACGGCAAGGCCTCGGTTCCCGCGGGTGAGTCGACCGTCTTCCTTGGCGGCGGCCAGCCCGGTTTTGTCGAAACAGTTTCCGTGAAGGTCTCGCAGTGAAGTTGCGCCATCTCGCTTTCTTCGCGGCTATCGTGTTCGCCGTCGCGCCGCTTTTCCCGGCGAGCGCCGAGACGAACATAGTCAATGGCCAGATATGGGTATGCGAAGACGGCGTGTGCCGCCTCGTTGGTGATGCGCCGGAAGATTTTCTTGCGGGGCTCACACCGTCTGCGTCTCTGCCCGAACAGGCGACGCGCATGCTTTTGGGCACTCGCAGTGTCGACGAGTTCCTCGCGTTCCTCTCGCCGGATGCCGCGTCCGGCGACGCGGAAGGCGATGCGCTTGCGACGTTTACTTGGCTTTCGCTTCTCGTCGTTCTTCTTGGCGGCCTCGCCATGAACCTGACGCCGTGCGTCCTGCCGATGATCCCGGTCAACTTGATCGTCATCGGCAAGTCGCCGGCGCGCGGTGCCGTCTATGGCCTTGGTATGGCGCTCGCCTACGGCGTTCTCGGCGTTCTTGCCGCGGTCGGCGGCATGGCGTTCGGGACGATCCAGTCGAACCCCTGGTTCAACGCCTTTGTAGCGCTCGTCTTCGTCGCGCTCGGAGCTTCGCTCTTTGGATTCTTCTCGATAGACTTCTCGCGCTTCCGCTCGGGAGTCGTTAAGCCCGACGCCTCGCGCGCGGGACTCGCCGTTCCATTTTTCCTCGGCGCACTCTCCGCAGTCCTCGCGGGCGCCTGCATTGCCCCGATCCTCGTCTCCGTTCTCGTCCTGACCGCGCGGCTATACGCGGAAGGCAACGCAATCGCGCTTGCGCTTCCGTTTGTCCTCGGGCTTGGCATGGCCCTCCCGTGGCCGTTCCTTGGCGCTGGAATGAAGGTTCTCCCCAAGCCCGGCGCGTGGATGAAGCACGTGAACCGCGTTTTCGCGGTAATCGTCTTTCTCTTTGCCGCGTACTACGGCTATCTCGCGTGGAAGGGCTGGACACGCGGCGCGTCCATCGCGCCGCAGCCGAACGGAATCCCCGGGGCTGTCGAGGCGACGCCAGACACCTTCGAGGACGTCTTTGCGGAGGCGGAGGAGAAGGGCAAGCCGATCCTCGTCGACTGCTGGGCGACTTGGTGCAAGAACTGCTTTGCCATGGAACGCACGACGCTCGCCGACAAGCGCGTTCGCGAAGCGCTCGCGGGCTACACTGTCATTCGGCTTCAGGCCGACGACATGAAGGGCTTTAAGAAGCTCGAGCCGTTCAAGGACGTGCAAGGGCTTCCTACATACGCCATTTTCGAAATTTCAGAAACAGGAAAGGACACTGAAAAATGAACAGAACTACACTCGCCGCGCTCGCCGCGCTTTCGGCGCTTTCCCTCAATGCCGGGATTTGGCAGGGGATTACTGACGATCATCACTACAGCGGACCGAAGATTTCCGAGGCCGACCTCGCAGGAAAGGTCGTGATGGTCGACCAGTGGGGGATCAACTGTCCGCCGTGCCGTGCGCTTCTCCCGGCAATGCAGAAGCTCTGGAATGCAAACAAGTCGAAGCCGTTCATCCTGATAGGCGCCCATTGCCAGGGCGACAGGCCGAAGGAAATACAGGCGCTCGTGGACGCGAACAAGCTCACATACCCGATTTACGGCTATGTCGGCCTTGCGAATCCTCCGTCGAACGGCGGAGGGCTTCCGTTTATGTATGTCGTTGACCATCGCGGAAAGGTCGTCTATTCCGGGCGCAACCACGATGAGGCCGAGGCGGCGGTGCAGAAGGCGATTGCGGCAATCGGTGCGATGCCAGTCCTCTGCGGTGGAGTCGCGCTTCAGGCGTTCAAGTCGATGGAAAAGAGTCTCGTCCTCGGAAAACCTGTTAAGGCGCAGGTCAAGCAACTCAACGCGGCGGTTAAGAAGGGCGAGGCGAAGAGCGCGACGGCCGTCCAGCAGAAGCAGGCCGAGGAAGCAAAGGCGATTCTTGCAGCGATAGAGGAGGCGAAGACCGATGTCAAGAACGAAATCGAGTCGAAACGCGAGTCCGATCCAGAGGAGGCCTACAAGCTTGCAAAGGCGTATGTCGCTTCGTTCCCGGCCGAAGGCGCCGAACTCAAGTCGCAGCTCCCCGACATGGCGGCGAAAGCCAAGGAGCACAAGTCGGCCAAGTGATCTGGCCCATCTCCTTCCCATGAAAGAGATATTTGCAAAAAGAGGTGCCGCGCTTTTCGCTGCGGCATTTGTCGCTGTTGTCGCGCTAAATGGAGCAGCTATGGGAGCTTATGACTTTGAGAAGGCCTGGAAAGAGGTTTCAGAGGCGCAGAGGAAGGGCCTTCCGCGCACAGTCACGAACAAGGTCGAGGAAATCGAGCGCGAGGCCACGGCTGCGCAGCGCTGGCCGGACGCGGCGCGGGCATTTCTCGTCCGCGAAGACGCGATGAAGCAGTTCACCGACGGCGAGTCGCGTCCCGACGAATGGCTCCCCGCGTTCGCCGCGTCCGTCGACGCGAAGCCCGCTCCGCTCCAGGCTGTGTTGCAGCTCCATCTCGCGCACACCTACCAGGAGAACTCCAACCGCTGGCGATGGGGAGGCGCGGTTCCGACGAAGCTCGACGACGAAGCCGCGAAGGACAAGATGCCGCCGTGGTCGCCCGAGAAGATCGCCGCTACGCTGGAGTCGCAGTTCGAGAAGGTGTTCGCGCATTCCGACGAACTCAAGAAGATGAAGCTTGACGACTGGTCGGCTCTCTTCAACCGCGGCACATGGCCTGCGCAGTACTGCCCGACGCTCTTCGATTTCGCCGTGCGCGACGCAATTCAGTTTTACGGCGGGACGATTCCCGACAAGACGCTCGAAAAAGGCCTCGCTCTCTACGATGCGCTCATCGAGTTCCATCGCGCGGACGAAAACATCGACGCGCGGGCGATGGCGGAGATCCATCGCGCGGAATATATCTGCGCTTTCGACGAAAAACCGAGGAAGGTGCGCGATGAGGCGTTCGAAAAGTCTTTAGACGGATTCCTCAAAGACTACGACGGCAAAACCGAGGCCACCGCATACGCGGCATCCATAAAGGCCACCATCCTGCGCAATAAAAACGACCTTGTCGCCGCGCACGACCTCGCCGCCGCGTATGCCGCGAAATGGCCCGATTCACCGGGCGGGAAGATGTGCGCAAATATCGTTGCTGACATCGAGGCGAAGAATCTCGATGTCGAAGTCGAGCGCAACTGGTGTGCGCCGTGGCCGCAGATCGAGGTGAAGGCGAAGAATCTCGACGAAGTGTATTTTCGTCTCGTGCGCGTCAGCTTCGACGATCTCGTGAAGGACTGCTCAATGGGCTCGGAGGCGTACAACGGCGATGCACGATCTGCGATCAAAGACAATTACCTGAAACGCGTTCCGGCAAAAGAGTGGACGCAGAAACTCGATTTGAAGCCCGACTATGCCGAGCAGAAATTCTCCTGCCCCGTTCCGCAGGGCCTGCCATGCGGACACTATGTCCTCTACGCTGCCTCGAACGACAAGTTCGGCGCGGACAAGCAGCCGCTTTTCGCGCAGTATGTGACGGTGACGACGCTTGCGCTTGCGATGAAGACGGGCAACGGCAAATTCGGCGGAACGGTCTACAAAGCGGAATCCGGCGAGCCGGTAGAAGACGCGAAGGTGGAGCTCTGGTGGTATCCGCAGAAGGGCGGACGCTTCCAGACGCTGCGCGAGACGTATGTCACCGACAAGAACGGCGAGTTCAATGCCGAGGTCGACAGAAAGGCCGGCTCCAACGCGCTGAGCCGACATGTGCGCGTTGTCTACGACGGCGCGGAGATTCTTTCTCTCGGCAACGAGGGGTCGGGCTACATCTACGAGGACGACAAGACCGTCGAGTTCATCGACCTTTTCACGGACCGTTCGCTCTACCGTCCGGGACAGGAGATCAAGGTCAAGGGAATCGCCTACCATGCAGATCCGTTCACGCGCGACTTCCGCACGCAGAGGGAGGTGACTGTGCGGCTGATTCTGAACGATCCGAACGGAAAGGAAGTCGCTTCGGTGAAGCTCAGGCCCAACAAGTGGGGCTCCTTCACGCACACGTTTGCGGCGCCGTCTGACCGATTGACTGGATCTTATCGAATCAGCGCCTGGTATCTTCTTAAGGATGGCCGGAAAGGGGAAGGGTTCAAGTCGGTAAACATCGAGGAGTACAAGCGTCCCAAGTTCACGGCGTCGTTCGAGGGTGCGCCCGAGGAGGCGGAACTCGGCAAGCCCGTGACGGTGACGGGCAAGGCGCTCACGTATTCGGGCCTTCCCGTCCAGCACGCGAAGGTGGAGTGGAACGTCGAGCGCGAGACGCGCTATCCCGGCTGGTGGCGCTGGTTCTGCGTGGACAATGACGACGACGGAGAGAACTTCGTCGGAGAAGGCGAGGCGGAGACGGACGAGAACGGCGTCTTCAAGGTGACGTTCACGCCTGTCGCCTCGCCGACTGCCGACCTCTCGGGCGATCCGTCGTTCGAGTTCACCGTGACGGCGAATGTCACGGACGACACTGGCGAGGAGCGCAGTGCGACGGAGTCGTTCGAGATCGGGACCGTCCTGTGGCGCGCGAGCGTATGGACGGAAGGCGAGTGGCATGAGTCAGGGAAACCTCTCACTGCAAATGTGGTGCTCGAGTCGCTTGCTGGCGCGGCGCTGCCTGTCAAGGGCACGCTCAAGGTCTATAGGCTTAAATCCCCTGCGCGTCCTGTCCGCAAGCCGGCGGGCGAGGGGCACTATGGATATGATCGTAGCGCGAAAGGCCCGTGGGACTGGAAGACGTGGGAGCAGGGCGAAGAAGTCCTGTCGCTTGAAATTGGTGCTGCAGATGGTAGGGGCGGCTGTCCCCAGCCGTCCGCGGACGTCTCGGAGAGACGTCCCTACCAGGCCGCCGACCGTTGGAAAGGTGATCTCAACCTTGGCGTGGGCGCGTATCGGCTCGTATTCGAGGCGAAAGACCCGAACGGCAAGGCCGTAAAGGACTTCGACCATGTCTGCGTGTTTGATCCTGCGTCGAAGTCGCTGGGGCTTGCCGTGCCGGAGTTCTTCTGCGCCGAAAAGGGCACGGTCAAGGTCGGCGAGACTATGCGCGTCTATTGGGGCACGGGATATGAGTCGGGCTTTTGCCGAGTGAAGGTGACGAACAACGGAAGAGTTATTCTCGATAAGATGGTAGGGGCGTCTCTCCGAGACGCCCGCGGGCGCCTGGGGACAGGCGCCCCTACCAACGATTCGCCGACATGGCTCTACGAGCTTCCGATCAAGGACGAGAATCGCGGTGAAATCAGGATCGAGACAGTCTTCTTGCGCGAGAACCGACTTTACTGCAACGGCACGACGGTGAACGTGCCGTGGGACAACAAGTATCTTGAGATCACGGCCGAGCATCTGACGAGCAAGCTCACCTCCGGAGCCGAAGAAACTTGGAAATTCAAGGTGTCGGGTCCGGCGGAAGTCCTCGCCTTTATGTATGACCGTTCTTTAGACGCCTACAAGTGGCACGATGTGTCGCTTGGCTTTTCGGGCCACTTTACGCCGTGGACGCACTATATATCGACGCCTCAGCTGGCGAACAACGTACACGAATTGTATCGCCTCGACGGTCGTTTCCCGTCCATGCTCCAGGGGATTAACTATTGCTGGCCGTCGTGGAGAATTTTCCCTTCCATGCAAGGGAATGCAATGATGGTGCGCAAGTCTGTTCGCGGATCCATAGGCGCAGCGTTCGCCGGCGCGCCTGTAATGGAGGAGGTATGCGAGGACATGGTGTCCTGCGCAGTCGCGCCTGCAGCGGAGAGGTGTTTTGGCGATGATGATAATGCCTCTTACAAGAGTGCGGAATCAAAAGATGAGAATTCTGCCGATGTCGCGCCGCGCAAGAACCTGAAGGAGACGGCGTTTTTCTTCCCCGACTTGGAGACGGATGCCGACGGAAATGTTTCGTTTACCTTTATCGCGCCAGATGCGCTGACGGGCTGGAAGCTCCTAATGGTCGCGCACGACAACGACCTCCGCGGCGGAATTTTCCGAAACGACGAGATCGTAACGACGAAGCCGCTTATGTGCGAGCCGAATCCGCCGCGCTTCGCACGCGAAGGCGACGACTTCCTCTTCCCCGTCAAGGTGACGAACACGGAAGACTGGGAAGTCGGCGGAGATGTGTGCTTGATGCTTGGGAAATTGGATGCAGACGAGTTAGATGAGCCGGAGTTCAAGAACTTCCATCTTGCCCCTCACGAATCAAAGACCATCGAGTTCCGCGTCTCGATACCAGATGGAAGCCCCTATCTCAGGTACATCGCCAAGGCCACGGCGATTTCAAGTCCTGTGACTTCAGTGGCTGTATGCGGAACGCCTTCTGGTTCCCCTGTTAGCAAGACAATAGTCCCCTTTAAAAAGTATACGGATGGCGAAGAGGGCGTGCTTCCCGTTCTTGCACGGCGCATACTCGTCCGTGAGGCGGTGCAGCTCAATGCACGCGGCAACGAGACAAAGTCGTTCAAGCTCGACAATCTCCTTGCGAGCAAGGAGTCCGACACGATTCGTCACCAGGACCTGACCGTTCGCGCGGTGTCGCGTCCGGCGTGGTACGCTGTCTTGTCGCTTCCGTACCTCATGGAGTTCCCGCACGAGTGCTGCGAGCAGACGTTCAGCCGCTACTACGCGAATGCACTTGGCGAGTTTATCGCGAACTCCGATCCGCGAATCCGCGAGACCTTCGACGCGTGGAAGGCGGCTGGCGCCGAGGCGCTTAAGAGCCCGCTGGAAACCAATCCGCAACTGAAGGCGATTGCGCTCGAGGCGACGCCGTGGGTGCGCGAGGCGGAGCATGAGACTGCTGCCCGCGCGCGGCTCGGCGACCTCTTCGGCAAGGACCGCCTCAAGAGCGAGCAAGACCGCTGTATTGAGAAGCTGCGGCTGGGACGGAACGGCGACGGACTCTGGCCGTGGTTCCCGGGCGGTCCGTCGTCCTCGGGCATCACGCTCTACATCCTCACAGGATTCGCGCGGCTCAACTTCCTTGCGAAATACGAGTATCCTAACTTCTTCGCCAGTGCGACTGCAGCACTTGACCGAGAGGTCGCGGAGGATGTAAAGGAACGGCTGAGGAACGAGGAAAAACTGAAGATACCGTTCCGAGTCAACGGCTTCGATATTCGCTGGCTCTACCTCCATTCGTTTGCCGGCGTTCCCACGGCGAAGAACGAGAAGGACGCGAAACTGTTCGTCGACCACATCAAGAAGGAATGGACCGATCTAGGGCTTGAATCTCAGGCGCTGGCGGCGATTGCGCTGAAGCGCCGCGGCGAAGTGAAGGTGGCAAACGAGATAATGGCGTCAATCAAAGAGCGCGGCGTTCTTTCGGACGAGCTTGGCATGTACTGGAAGCGTCCGTACTTCTTCTCGTCGAGTGTGTTCGCCGCACCAGTGTCGACGCAGGCGCTCATCGTAGAGGCGTTCCGTGAGGTGACTAAGGACGAGGAGAGTGCCGAGGCGTGTAATGTGTGGCTCCTTAAGCAGAAGCAGACGCAGGATTGGACGACGACTGCCGCGACGGCAGACGCGATCTATGCGCTTATGCTCGGCGGTGGCGCAGATCTTCTCGCTGGCGACACGCTTGCGGAAGTGACGCTCGGAGGGGTTAAGGTTGATCCCAAATCAGTTCTAACTGGGAGAGCCGCCGTCTCGGCGGCTCAGCCGGTCGAAACTGGTACTGGCATGTGGTCTGTCCGCTACGATTCCGCCGCCATCAAACCCGAAATGGGCGAAATCACCTTCAAGGGCGCAGGCGAAAAGGGTGTCTCCTGGGGTGGTGTCCACTGGTCTTATTTCGAGGATGTCCTCAAGGTTCGTGCGCACGAGCCAAAGGAGCTTCGGGTTGAAAAGAAGTACTACAAGAAGACGAAGGGCGCAGAGGGGACTCGTCTCGCGGTGCTTGGCGAGGCGCTTGAGCCAGGCGACGAAATCGTCGCGCGGCTTGAGATCACGAGCGACAGGACATACGAGTTCGTCCACCTCTCGGACGAGCGCCCTGCGTGTGCCGAGCCGGTTGATGTCCTTTCGAAATACCGCTGGCATGACGGGGTCGGGTACTACCAGTCGACCAAGGACACGGCGACGCACTACTACATCGACCGGCTGAACAAGGGGGTGTTCGTCCTCGAGACGTCGTTCCGTGTCCAGCAGCGCGGCTCGTTCTCCGGCGGCATCGCGACGATCCAGTGCATGTACGCCCCCGAATTCACCGCTCACTCCTCCGCCGAGTCCATCCGCGTTGGTGCGAAGTAGCACCTTGGCGGCAGAGTTAACCTAAAAACGGCAGTTCAGATTTTAACGCAGAGGCGCAAAGTGCGCAGAGGAGTGTTAAGGAGGAGGCCGTCGCGAGGATAGGTTGGCGGTGGAGCGAAGGTCCGAGCGAGCGGATACGGCGTATTCGCCGAGGTTCCGCGAGGAGGAGCCTTCGGCCGCCGCCAACCGCCGCCAACCGCCGCCAACCGCCGCCAACCGCCGCCAACCGCCGCCAACCGCCGCGAGCCAACCGCAAAAATGGTATAATACTCAAACTATGTCCGAAATCAGAGTTCGTTTCGCGCCGTCGCCTACCGGCAAGGTGCACATCGGCAACATCCGTGCCGCAATCTACAACTGGCTTTTCGCCCGCCACACCGGCGGCAAGTTCCTGCTTCGCGTCGAGGACACTGACCTCGAGCGCTCCACGCCTGAGGCGATCGCCGTCCTCTTCGACTGCATGAAGTGGCTTGGTCTCGACTGGGACGAAGAAGTGTTCTACCAGACGAAGAACGTGAAGCGCCACCTCGAAGTCGTCGACCAGCTTCTCGCGAGCGGCCATGCCTACAAGGTCGAGAAGACTTCGCGCGACGGCAAGACCGGCGTCGTCACTATGTTCAAGATGCCCAAGGAGGGCGTCATCGAGTTCGACGACATCGTGAAGGGCCACATGGCGAAGAAGGCCGAGGACATTCAGGACTTCGCAATCGTCCGTTCTGACGGCTCGCCCATCTTCCACATCGCGAACGTTGTCGACGACATCGACCAGCGCGTCACGCACATAATCCGCGGCGACGACCATGTCGAGAACACTTTCAAGCATATCTGCATCTTCAAGGCGCTCGGTGCGGAAGTCCCGAAGTACGGCCATCTCTCGATGATCGTCAACCAGCAGGGCAAGCCCTACTCGAAGCGCGACGGTGCGGCGTTTGTCGGCGAGTATCGCGAGCAGGGTTATCTCCCCGAGGCGCTTTTCAACTACCTTCTTCTTCTTGGGTGGAATCCTGGCGACGACCGCGAGGTGTTGACGCGCGAGGAGATGGTGAAGCTTTTCGAGCTCGAGAAAGTTCATGTCACTGCGGCGATGTTCGATCCGAAGAAGCTTGCGTGGATGAATGGCGAGTACATAAAGAAGATACCGGCAGAAGAGTTTCGTAATATGTTGGTTGGGTCGGTGTCGGCCGAAGGCTCCTCCTCGCGGAACCTCGGCGAATACGCCGTATCCGCTCGCTCGGACCTTCGCTCCGCCACCGACTTGTCGGACGCCGACTATGCCGTGCCGCTTCGCTCGGACCTTTGCGAGAAAGGTGAAAGGATTGCGTGGTGGGATTATCTCGCCTCGCAGGTGCAGGTGAGGACGAAGTTCCTGAAAGACATTCCGGACGCTATTAGGTGCTTTGTGTCTGATGACTTTCCGTTTGACGAAAAGGCGGTTGAAAAGCGCTTGAAGAAGCCGGGCGTGAAGGAGCTTCTGCTCGATCTCGTGGAACGGTTCTCGAAGGTCGAGGACTGGGCTGCGCCAGTGCTTGAGGCCGTCGTCAAGGAGCTTTCGCAGGGCAATGGCATGGGCCCGTGGGTGCACCCCGTCCGCGTCGCGGTTTCCGGCCGTGGCGAGGGCATCGGGCTTTTCGAGATGCTCCAGCTTCTCGGTCGCGATACGACCCTCGCACGCCTCCGCAAAGCCGCAGAGACGCTTTGCGTGTGACGTATGTGGAGACTCATATTCCAGATCATTCCTGTCGCGGCGTGGGTTGTCGCCTTTATCGTAGTCGTTCGTCCTCTTGCGCTTTCCCGGCGCGGCACATTTGCCGCGTCCGTGCTGTTTGCCGTCGCGCTCGGCAAGTTCGCATTTTTTGAGACTGTTGGCGGCGACGCGTTTACGCCTAACCTTCCTGCTCTTGTCATCTGGAGCTACGGCTGGCTATATGCAGCCGCCATGATGCTCACCGCGGCGGCATTTCCGTTTAGTGTCTTTTGCTATCTGCTTGGATTTGCGAAGATACGCGTTCCCGTGCGGATGACGCGCGGCGTATTTGCCGCGTTCGCCATTTGCGCCGCCGCGCTTTCCGCGTGGGGAATATACGAGGGCGTGAGGACTCCTGACGTGAATCGCATCGAAATAGAGTATGATGATCTTCCGCAGTCGTTTGACGGCTACCGCATCGTCCACCTCAGCGATCTTCATTGCTCCACCTCTGCGCGCCGTCCGCGCTTCGAGCGCATAGTAGAGCGCGTCAATGCCCTCGACGCCGACTTGATTGCGATTACTGGCGATTTCGTCGATGGATTTGTATGCGAGCGGATAGGCGACATGCAGCCGCTTGCTCATCTTCGTGCGCGCGACGGCGTATGGGGGTGCGTCGGCAACCATGAGTGGTATTGGGAGTGGGATGGGTGGAAGGACGCTCTTTTCGGATTAAACATTTGGATTCTTGCGGAACACAACTATTATCCGAAGAGCGTCATAAGAAGGGGAGATGACGCGATTGCGCTTGGCGGGCTTTACGATCCGTCTTTCTTTCAATTTTCTGATTTTTCTGGAATTCATTCTGTTGCGCAGGTTGCCTTCTTCGGCACACCGAATGGGGCGTTTCGTATACTGCTTTACCATCGCCCTTATACTGAAGCTATTGGTTCCGAAGATGCGGATGTGAAGTTGCAACTTTCCGGCCATACCCATGGCGGTGCAATGCCAGGCGTAAAGTGGCTTGTCGCGCGCTACAACGAAGGACATGTCCGCGGACTTTATGAGTTTGCAAAAGGGCGCTATCTCCACGTCTCCCCTGGGACCGGCCAGTGGGCTGGCTTTCCCCTGCGGCTCTTCAATCCGACCGAGATAACAGAAATCACGCTTCGTAGAAAACAACTATGAAAACACTGCTTGTCGGATACAAGGTCCAGGACCTCTTCGAAGCGGACAGGCGCGGCGAAAGGCGCCCCGCTTCGTGGCTTGGCGGCGACATCACCTGCCACACGCTCGACATCTACCACTGCCATGCAATCGAGAACTCGTCTTGTGGCGTGAAGGCGGTTTGCTCGCCGCACTTGCCGAAGGACGACTGGGATCTCATAAAGTTCAGGACAGGCCCGAAGTTGATGTCGGGCGAGCTTTCGCTCGATCTACTTCAGGAGATACACCTACTGCACCCAAAGCGCTTCGAGCTTGAATTCGACGGTCGCGAGCGCGACAGGAATGACCTACTCTCAAAGATCAAGGACAACCCAAATCGCGTGCGCGACTTTTCCGCAACATGGCCTGCGAGCGTCCCCGGCGGGCAGAAGCTCATGCTCACGAGCTTCCCAGGATGCTTCTGTCATCGCCGCGTGGACGATGGAGGGCTTGCTCTCGCAGAAGTGGTCTCCCGCGAACTTTCTACTAATTCGTCGTTGCCTGGTAGGGGCGTCTCTCCGAGACGCCCGCGGTCCGCTCGGAGAGCGGCCCCTACCATTGCTTCGCATTCCACTTCCTTGAACATCCTTGACATGGGCTGTGGCTGCGGCCTTGTCGGCTTTCTTGTCGCGGCGAGCCAGAAGGAAGCTGTCCGCCTCGTCATGGTCGATTCCCACACGCGGGCGGTCGAGGCCGCAAAGCTCAATGCGGAGAAGCTCGGGATTCCTGCCGAGGTGATTCTTTCTGACAACGGCACTCCCGCGCAGATGGACGGCACTTTCGATGTCTTTGTCGGCAACCCGCCATACTACAGTGACTACAGGATCGCCGACATCTTTCTCGAGACTGCGCAGCGCGCGCTTAAATTTGGCGGCGTCTGCTACACGGTCTGCAAGAATGCCGACGGTCTTGAACCCGTCCAGCGTCGCTATTTCCCCGATGTGGAAATCATCCGCCGTCGCGGCTATGCCGTCCTCAAGTCCATCAAAAATTGATATAATACACTTTTGTGAACTTGTCAATTCTCCTTGCTGCGACATTTGTCTCTGGAGTCAATCCAGAGTTGCACACTTTCAACTGCGAGGGTGAATGCGGTACCGGCGCGGTTGTGCCGTGGGCGGGGAGTCTGTGGGCGATATCGTACGCGCCGCACATGCCAAATGGTTCTACCGACAAGCTTTACGAGATAAAGCCCGACATGACGCGCGTCATCCGCGCCGAGTCGATTGGCGGCACGCCGGCGAACCGACTAATCCACAAGGAGTCGAACCAGCTTTTCATCGGGCCGTATGCAATCGACGAGAAGGGCAATGTCCGCGTGATGAAGCCAATCAACGACGATGGCTCGACTAACCTTTATGGTCGCCTCACCGCGTCCGCGCGCCACCTTACGGACCCCGCGCACAAGATCTATACGATGACGATGGAGGAAGGCCTATACGAAATTGACGTCGATACGCTTAAAGTCACCGAGATATTCCGCGATGGCAACATCCAGGGCTATGGCAGTCTCGCCGGCGATCTTCTCCCCGGCTACCACGGGAAGGGCGGCTATTCTGGCCAGGGGCGTCTCGTCTATGCCAACAACGGCGAGTTTTCGCCTGCTGCGATGAAAGATCCGACTATTACGAGCGGGGTCCTCGCAGAGTGGAACGGCAAGTCAGGCAAGGAGAACTGGAAGATCGTCCTCAGGAACCAGTTCACCGACATTACCTCGAAGGGCGGCATCTGCGGCGCGGCGAATCCCGAGAAGGACCCCTTGTGGGCGGTCGGCTGGGACTACAAGAGTGTGATCCTCATGGTCCTCGACGGCGGAGAATGGCACAAGTATCGTCTTCCCAAGGGCTCGCATAGCTACGACGGTGCGCACGGTTGGAACACCGAGTGGCCGCGCATCCGCGAAATCGGCAAGGGCGATGACTTCCTCATGACGATGCACGGCACGTTCTGGCACTTCCCGGCGACGATGAGCGCCAAGAACTCGGCTGGCATCCGTCCGCGCTCCAACTACCTCAAGATCATCGGCGACTTCTGCCGATGGGGCGACAAAGTGGTGCTTGGCTGCGACGACACTGCGAAGAACGAGTTCCTCAACAAGCGCAAGGCGAAGGGTGGCATCGGCGCACCCGGCCAGTCCAACAGCTCGCTTTGGTTTCTTGGGCAAAAGGACTTCGACTCGTTCGGCCCGGCCATCGGCCGCGGCGCGGTGTGGCAGGGCGAGGATGTTAAGGCGGGTGAGGTGTCAGACCCCTATCTTTGCGATGGCTATGACCACAAGATGTTGTTCGTCAAGATTGACGGTGATGGATCAATCGGATTTGAGGTCGATCGTCGCGGCACCGGGGAATGGGAGTCCGTTGAAAAGGCGCCGATTCCGAGCTGGGTGTCGGTAAACGGTGAGAACTGCAAGCCAATGAGGCTGGGTTCCGAGAACAGGATTGCTTGGGTTCGTCTTCGCGCAAAAACCGACCTCAAGAACGTGACGGCTGAATTCCAGTATTGGAACGATGACAAGCGCACAGCCATTCCACGTCGCGGTGTCGCGCCCGGCGGGATGTTTATGGGGCTCGTGAACGCCGACGCGCTGGACCCGGACAATTCGCAGCCCCCCGCCGCTTCGAAGGGCATTGTCAGAAGCGGCAAAGGCGACGAGAAGCTTCCGCTTGAGATGGTTCAGGACGGCCAGCTCTACGTGATGCTTCCCGGCGAGGGCGGCAAACTGGAGCTAAAGAAGTCCGACGACGAAAAGAATCTTGCGCAGATCAAGAAGGAGTTTGCGATTGACGCCGAGCAGGATCTTGGCGACAGCTACGACAAGGCGTCTGCCGTTATTACAGACGACGAAGGCCGCCGTTGGCGCTTCCCGTACGCGACGGACGCGCATGCGCGCATGGGCCGCCTCTGCCGCGAGTGCTGCACGGAGCGCGATCTCCTCAATATCGGCGGCACGTTCTACGAACTTCCTGCCGAGAATGCCGGCGGCTTCGCCAAGGCCCGCGCGATCGCCACTCACAGGAGTCAGGTCTACGACTACTGCACGTGGCGCGGACTCTTTGTGATCTCGGGCGTTGATCCTGCCGCGGCGGAGGCGGGCGAGCACTTTGTGAAGTCCGACGACGGCAAGGCCGCGCTCTGGGTCGGCGTCGCGGATGACCTCTGGAAGATCGGCAAGCCGGTCGGCGTTGGCGGCCCATGGCTCAGGACGGACGTCAAGGCGGGCGTTCCGTCAGACCCGTACATCATGACTGGGTTCGACAAGAAAGCAGTTTTCATAGATGCCGACAGAGATGTTGAGATCACTCTTGAACTCGACATCACGGGCGATGGAACATGGATTCCTTTCCGCTCCTTCAAAGTGCGTGGATTTAACCGCCATGACTTAGGAAACATCCGCGCCTACTGGGTGAGGGCAGTTGCGAACCGCGACTGCAAGGCGTTTGTTCAGTTCTGGTATGAGTGACATCGGGGAGTGAATATAAGAAGTGTCGCAAGTTCATGTCATAATTGGTGAAGACGACTATCTCGTGTCGGAGGCCGCGAAGCGGATCGTCGGCGACGGCGTAGGACTCGAGACGGTCGACTCTGCCAATTCGACGAACGAGGAACTTCAGCTAAGGGATCTCCGCGAAGCCGAGGCGTCGCTCCTGACGCCGCCTTTCCTAGACCCGAAGAAAACGACATGGTGGCGCAATGTCGGGTTTCTTCCGCAAGGCGGGAAGGGCGGCTCGTCCGAGGCGGTCAAGGCGGCGCTTGAGAAGTTTGCCGAGAAGCTTGCAGCCGCAGACCTCCCTGAAAACCAGCACTTCATCCTCTCGGGCCCGCGGCTCCTTCAGACTTCGATTTTCGCAAAGACTCTGAAGGCATCGGTCGAGATGGTCGTCTTTTCCGCGGGCAAGCCGTGGGAGCAGGCAAAGGCAGCAGCCGTGCGCGTCATCGATCTTGCGAAGGAGATGGGGCTTTCATTCGAGCGCGGCGCCGCGGAGATCTTCGTCGCCCGCGTCGGTCCCGATTCGCGCTCGCTCGCGAGCGAGCTTGCGAAGATGCGCGACTACCTTGGCGACGAGCGCAGCACGATAACTGCCGCCGACATTGCGGAGGTAACTTCGCAGGGCGTTGGCGTCGAGCCCGAGATATGGGCGATAACAGATGCTCTCGGTGAGAGGAACTTTGCGAAGGTCCTCGATTCCGTTAGTCGCTTCGAACGCGAGAACGGTTTTGCGGTGCTCGTAACGACGGTGGTGGAAAAGTTCTTCCGCCAGCTTGCGGAGCTTAAGGACGCCGAGGCGAAAGGGCGTTTCGGCGAAGCGACCGAGGGTATGAACCCGTATGCCGCGAGGAAGAACCAGGGTTTTCTACGCAACTGGTCGCTTAACGAGCTTCGCGCCGCGCGATACCGCTTTCTTGAATTGCGCGAACGCGCCGTGTCCTCGAATTCCGCCGACGCCCTCGTTGTCGCGCGTCTTGCGCAGGTCTGCCGCAGGAGGGTCGCGCGATGAGCCGCGAGATGCTAAACCTGAAAAACGCCGCGGAGCACGTCCACATGGATGCGAACGAGCTTCGGCACGTGGCGCAGCGCGGCGAGATAGAGTTCGACGAGCACGGCGGTGACCTTTGGTTCGAGCACCGCGTCCTTGATGAATGGGCGCAGCGCAACTTGCTCGCATCGGGTCGCAAGGAGCAGCTTCGCCAGCACAGCGTCATCCTCGAGGAACACCGCCGCGCGAATAGCTCTGACTGGCGAGTGTGGCGGCTGTTCGCGCAGGCGGGAATCGTGCTCGATGTCCCAGGCAAGGCGAAGGCGGGGATACTGCGCGACATGACGAGCATCGCGGACGCGACTGGTTTCGTCTATGACCCTGACGGACTTTTCAAGGAACTCGTCGCGCGCGAGGAAACGGCGTCGACGGCTGTCGGTGAGGGTGCGGCGTTTCTCCATCCTCGCTTCCACGACCCGTATATGTTCCAGGAGACGTTCATCGCCTACGGGCGCAGCGAGCGGCCGGTCTTTTTCGGCGCACCGGATGGGCAGGGCACGCGGCACTTTTTCCTCGTGTGCTCGACCGACCATGAAATGCATCTTCATATCCTCGCTCGCCTCGCAGTCATGGCGCATGCGACCGAGTTTCTCCAGATACTCGACGAGGCGACGAGCCCGGAGCAGGTTGTCGAAATAATCCGCGCGGCGGAGGAGGGGCTGCTTAAATGAAGAAGCTTTGGTTCTTTGACCTCGACGGCACTCTCGCCGACACCGACCGCGACATTCGCGAGGCGTGGAAGGCGACGCTTGCCGATCTCGGTCTCGAGTGTCCCGGCTTCGACGCCGGCTTTGTCGCCGGGCCTCCGATCGAGGACATGGCGAGGACGCTTTTCCCCGAGATCTACACCGACGCGCTCGGCGCGGCGATACGAAAGGGCTTCGGCGAGCATTACGACAACGATGGCTTTCCGAACACGGTAGAGTATCCGGGGATCGTTGATCGCGTTCGCGAACTTAAGGCGTCAGGAACGACAGTGGTAGTTGCGACGAACAAGCGCTATGTCGGTGCGCGGCTGATGGCGGAGAAGTTCGGCTGGGAACGCATCTTCGACGGCATCTACGCCGGTGATATGTTCAAGGACGATCCCGCGATAGGCAAGATGACGAAGTCGGCGCTTCTTGCGTTTCTTATGCGTAAATACGGCGCAGCGCCCGGGGAATGTGCAATTGTCGGCGACACGAAGAGCGATTTTGTCGCGGCGAAGGACAACGGCATCGAGTCAGTCGGCGTCGCCTGGGGCTACGGCAAGCCCGAGGAACTCGCCCTCGCAGACCGCATCGCCACGACTCCCGCCGAGATATGAAAAGTGAGGCGGTGGAGCGAATGTCCGAGCGAGCGGATACGGCGTATTCGCCGAGGTTCCGCGAGGAGGAGCATTCGGCCGCCGCCGAACGAATCGTGCTGCGCCTTTTCTGACGGTCGGTCTGCGACCCCGCAATTTTTGGTATAATATTGCGGACAATGTTCGAGGTGCGAAACATCGCGTTTACCTACCGCAAGAAGCCAGTCTTGCGGGATGTGTCGTTTGTCGTCTCGCCAGGCGAGGTCGTGTGCGTCATCGGCGCGAATGGAGCCGGCAAGACGACGCTTCTCAAGGTGCTTGCGACCCTTGCCGCGCCAGACTCCGGCGTCGTGATGGTCGACGGCCAGAACGCGCTCGAGAAGCCACTTCGCTACCGCCGTCAGCTCGGCTATCTGCCCGAGCGCGTTGCCCTCTACGAGGACATGACCGTCAAGGAATACCTCAACTACCGCGCCGCCTTGAAGGGCGAGCCGGTGAAGCGTATCCGCCGCCGCGTGGACGAGGCCTGCGAAATGTGCCGCATATCCGATCTCCTTCGCGCCCCGATCGGCAGCCTCTCGTCCGGGCTAAAGAAGCGCGTCGCGCTTGCCGACGCTCTTTTGCTGCGGCCTCGCGTCCTCCTTCTCGATGACTTTCTCGCGGGTCTCGACAGTGACATGCGCGAAGCCGCGGGATCGGTGCTTTCGGCCGCTGCCGCGTTCTCTTCGGTCATCGTGACGGGCCACGAGCTTGACGATTTTGCTAAGTGGGCGACGATGTTCTTCGTCCTCAAGGACGGCGTGATAGCGTCTTCTGTGTCGGCAGTTGGAGTTGACAGAACCGCTCTTCGCGGGCGGCTTGCCACCATGCTGAAGGGGGGCACAGCATGAGCCCAGTGCGCGTCACGTGGAACCGCACGATAGGGCGTGCGAGAAGTCTTTTTTCTACTGGCTTTGCTATAAGCGGCTTTCTTGCGGCGTCTGCGGCGCTTTTCGCGTTCCGTCTCGACGCGGCCGAGGGCGTAAGCATTTCCGTCGCTTCCGTATGGGCGTCTGCCGTCGCGCCGTTTCTCCCCGCGCTCGCGGCGTTTCTCGCGATGGACGTGTGGAGCGACGAGCTGCAGTCGGGGCGCATCGAGCTTCTCCTGACGGCGCCGGTGAAGGAGCGCGAATTCACCATCGGAAAGTTCCTCGGTGTTTTCACGATGCTCGTGTTCGCGACGTTCCTCTCGTTTGCGACAACGGTTGTCGCGCTTCGCGTCTATGCGCCGTCCGCGCTTGCGGGCGTTGGGGTTCTCGGTTTCTGCCCGGCGTTCTTCGCGCTCATGCTCCAGGGGATGCTCTGGTGCGCGGTGTCCGTGGCGATGAGTTCGGTCTTTCGCCATGCCGCCGCCGCTGCGTTTGCGTCGCTCATCCTTCTTGTCGGCATCCCGCGCGGCGGATGGGCCGCGCTCCTCGCCTGGGCTCCGCTTGGCAGGCCCGCGTTCGGCGAGATGCTTCTTGATGCGCATGTGGTCGACATGTCTTCGGGGCTCTTCTCGTCGGGAACGGTCCTTTCGTACCTCTTTCTTTCGTCGTTCTTCCTCTTTGCCGCCTCCAAGAACGTCGCGGTATGCCGCTTTGGAGGGCGCGGAGGCCGTTCGCTGCGGCTTTCCACTGGCTTTGCACTCGTTCTCGCAGGCATTTTCACCGGTCTCGCCGTCGAGCTCGTAAACCGTCTCGACACGAAAATAGACCTTCCCGTCGGGAATGTCGAGACCGAGTTTTCCGCGAGGACGCGCGGTGTTCTCGCCGACGCGCATGGCGAAATGACCGTCACTTGCTTCCTCCCGCGCAAAGACGCCCGCTTCCGGCCGGTGGGGCATTTCCTCCGCAAGCTGCAGCGCGAATCCGCATCGCTCGGCGGCATCAAGATAGACCTTCGTTTCGTCGATCCGCTTTGGGATCTCGGTCCTGCCGAGCGTCTTGTTCGCCTTGGCGCGACCGAGGGAAGTCTCGTCTTCGAGAAGGGGCGCCGCAACGTCGTGCTGCCTCTCGCGGACGGATACGGCGAGCGAATATGCGCATCGACCATACAGAGCTTAACGATGCCGCCGCAGAGGCGCAACGTCTATTGGACGGTCGGCCACGGAGAGGCGGCGAGAGACGAGTATGGCGCCTTCGGAATGAGCGACATCGCCCGCGAGCTTGCGCGCGAGGGGTACAGGAACGTCGCCATCGACCTCGCCGGCGATGCGCAGATCCCCTCCGACTGTGCGCTTATAGTCGTCGCGGGGGCGAAAGAGGATTTCTCCCGCGCCGAGTCGGGTCGCGTCGATTCGTATCTCCGCGCCGGAGGGCGGCTTCTCGTCCTTCTCTCGACGGCAGATTCCGGCGGTGTCGCCTCGCTTCTTCCCGGCTGGGGCCTCAGACCGTCGTCGGTGACAACGGCGGGCGCGAAGTCTATCTCCGGAACCGATCTCATAGTCGGCGAGTTTTCCGAGCATGCGATATCGAAGCCGCTTCAGGGCTCGCGAATAGTCCTCGAGCGTCCTGTCGGCTTTATGCCGTCTGCCGCCGCCGAGACAGGGTCCGGCGCCGACCGCATCGAGTTCACGCCGCTCGCGAAGGCGGGGACGGCGGTCGTTGCGGCGGCGGTAGAGCGTGGCGTCGGAGCCGGTGCAGACCTCTCGATACGGCCTATGCGCATAGTGGCGATAGGAGACGCCGGCTTCGTGATGAACGGGCAGCTTGGAGCCCGCGCGAACGCCAATCGCGACTTCTTCCTCAACTGCGTAGCGTATCTCTCTGGAACTGACGCGTCGGTCGCGAGCGGTGCCGAGACTAACGTGCTTGCCACTGGCTTGGACCGTGCGGCGCGCGGCAGATTTGCCGCGGTCGTCGCAGGCGCCGTTCCCTTCGTCGTCCTTCTGCTGCTGATGGCGGTCGCCGCCAGAAGGAGGCGACGCGGATGAAGAACATGCGGATAATCGTCTGGCTCCTCGTCGGCATAGCGGCGCTCGCCGGAGCGCATGTCCTCCTGTCGCTCAACGACTCCCGGAATACGGCTATCGTGCAGCGCACGAGTCTCCTCGCCGTTCCAGACGACGCCGTGTCGCTCGTCTCGATATCCCGGAACGGCGCCGTGGAGTCGGTCCTTACTCACACCGGCACCTGGCGGCTCGTCGAGCCGTTTGCGGGGAGCGTCGACGAAACTGTCGTTAAGAAGCTTCTGGACGCGCTCGCATACAAGCCGTTTGAGGATTCCCTCGGCGACCAGGACATCCTGAAGATCGGGCGCACTCGCGCCGACTTCGGGCTCGAGAACCCTTGGCTTTCGGTACGCGTGAGGGCGGGGACGACGGAGACCACGATATCCTTCGGCTCGCCTACGCCGACGAAGTCTGGCGTCTATGCCGCGATAGACGGCGCCCATTTCGTGTACATCGTCCCCTCGAACACGGTTGCCGCGGTCGACGTGCCCGCTTCCGGCTTCCGCAGCCGCGCGCTGTTCTCCGCCGGCGAGGAGTCGGTGGCGTCCTTCGATGTAAAGCGCGGCGCCGGCGATTTCCTGCGCTTCAAGAGGGAAGGTGACGGCTGGGCCAAGATCGCTTCCTCGCCAGACGCGACGTCGACGCCTGCCGCGGCCCCGAAGATCAAGAAGTTCCTGACGGATGTCATGGGCGCGACAGCCGTCGACTTCGTGTGGCCCGTCGGCGCGTCTAACGAGGTCAGCGAAGCGTCGTCCGCGCTTCTTGCCGGGTACGGCCTCGGGCCCGAAGGGGCGATTACGCTGCTTCTCAAGGGGTCGGATGGATCCGACAGGCGCATCTCCTTCGGCTCGGATGCAGGCGAAGGGCTCGTGTATGCGCTCGTCCACAACGGCACTGCGATAGTGACGGTGGACAAGACGCTCAAGGACATGGCGTCTTCGGGCGACGCCGCCTTCGGCGATGCGCGTCTTTTCCCTTACGAGCCGTCGCAGGTCTCAAGTCTTTCAATAGCGGACGGTGGCGTCGCATGCATGCTCGCGAAGAACGAAGACGGCTCGTGGCGCATGGACTCCCCTGTCTCCGCGGTCGCCTCTCTTCCCGCCGTGGAAGCTTTTGTCTCGACGCTGCTTGCGCTTCGCGGCGGTGACACAGACGATAGCGGCGTCGAGATATCGATCTCCGGCGACGAGCGCAAGATCCGCGTGGCGCGTGAATCGCTTGGGAGCAATTTCCGGCTCGAGAACTTCCGCAGTCTCGAGATACTGAAGATAGAGCCCTCGTCCGTGAGGCGGCTTTCCGTCACTGGTTCCGACACGAACGGGACGAAGTCGGTTGTCTACGACCGCGACAGAAGCGCCTGGAGCGTCGAGGTGTCGCCAGTTCCAGGCAAGGCCTCGGAAAGCGGCGTAACGCGCGTCCTCGGGGTCGTGAATCCTCTCGAGGCCGGGAGGATTGTGAAGCTAAAGGTGTCGGCGGACGATCTTGGCGGCTATGGGCTTGACAAGCCGCGGCTTACTGTAGCGATAGACCTTGAGCGCGAGGACGCGATAAGGCGCAACATTCTGGTCGGCGATGCGACGGACGGCGGGTGCTTCGCGACCGTCGGTGCGTCGGATGCCGTGTTCGTCCTGCCGGAATCGGCCGTATACGACCTTTCGGCGGACATTGTCGAGGAGTGAACGATATGAGCGATACAATCATGAAGGGCTACGGGGAAGACGTGTTCTCCGAGAAGGCGATCCGCAAGTTCCTGCCAAAGCAAGTCGCGGCGAAGCTGCTTGCGACGATGCGGGACGGGAAGCCGCTTGATCCGTCGATTGCCGACGCGGTCGCGGCGGGCATGAAGGACTGGGCCGTCGGGAAGGGCGCGACCCACTTCACCCACTGGTTCCAGCCGCTTACCGGCGGCACGGCCGAGAAGCACGACGCCTTCCTTGAGCCGACGGGTCCGGCGCAGGCGGTGCAGAGGTTCTCGGGGAAAAACCTGATCGGCGGCGAGGCAGATGCGAGCTCGTTCCCCTCGGGCGGGCTACGATCGACTTTTGAGGCGCGCGGCTACACGGCGTGGGACCCTACTTCCCCCGCTTTCGTGAAGCGCCACGAGAACGGCGCGACCTTGTGCATACCGACGGCGTTCTGCTCGTTCACCGGCGACACGCTAGACATGAAGACGCCGCTTCTCCGCTCGCTCCAGGCGCTCACCCGCGCGATGGAGCGGCTGATGGCGAAGTTCTCCCAGCCGAAGGCGCATGTCGAGGTCACTCTTGGCGCCGAGCAGGAGTATTTCCTTGTCGACAGGCGCTTTTACCTGAAGCGCCCGGACCTCCTGCAGACTGGGCGCACGGTGTTCGGCGCTGCGCCCGCGAAGCACCAGCAGCTTGACGACCATTACTTCGGCGCGATCAAGCCGCGCGTCCTCAAGTTCATGACCGAGGTCGAGCAGCGCCTGTGGCAGCTCGGCATTCCTGCGAAGACGCGCCACAACGAAGTCGCGCCTGCGCAGTTCGAGCTCGCGCCGATGTTCGAGGACCTGAACCTCGCCGTCGACCACAACATGCTTATCATGGAGGTTCTCCGCCAGACGGCCGAGAGCAACGGGCTCGTATGCCTTCTCCACGAGAAACCCTTCAAGGGCGTCAACGGGTCTGGCAAGCACTGCAACTGGTCGGTCGCCTATGGCGGGCGCAATCTCCTTACGCCCGGCGCAAATCCGCGCGAGAACGCGATTTTCCTCACGGTGCTCCTCGCCGTCATCCGCGCGATCGACAAGCACGCCGACATTCTCCGCATGTCTACCGCCGGCGCAGGCAACGACCACCGTCTCGGCGCGAACGAGGCGCCGCCCGCCATTATCTCGATCTTCCTCGGCGACGAGCTGAATGCCGTCCTCGACTCGATAGAGAGCGGAACGCGGCAGATGCGCCGCGGCGGGAAGGGCGGAAAACTCCGCGTTGGTGTCGACACGCTCCCTGCGCTCCCCAAGGACACGACCGACCGCAACCGCACTTCGCCGTTTGCGTTCACAGGCAACAAGTTCGAGTTCCGCGCTCCCGGCTCGTCGCAGAACTGCGCGCAGAGCCAGATGGTGCTCAACACGATTGTCGCCGAGTCGATCGATGCGATCTGCGACAAGCTCGAGGCGATGAAGGGCGACTTCAACGAGAATCTCCAGAAGCTCCTGCAGCGCCTCGTCAAGGCGCACAGGCGCGTCGTGTTCTCGGGCGATGGATACTCCTCGGACTGGCCGAAGGAGGCGGCGAAGAGGGGACTCCCCAATCTCCGCGATACGCCTGCCGCGCTCGCGCCCCTCAAGGATCCGGCGAACATCGCGCTCTTCGAGAAGTATGGCGTTCTGTCGAAGACAGAAATGCTTTCGCGATGGGAGATAGGGCACGAGGACTACCTGCGCCGCGTTCGCATCGAGGCCTCCGTCTCGCTTGAGATTGCGCGTTCGATGGTGCGCCCGGTCGTGGCGGACGAGTTCTCCCGGCTCGCGGCGGCGCTCGGGCAGGCGAAGTCGGACGGGCTCAAGTTCGGCATCCGCGGTCTCACCGCTCTTTCGTCGAAGCTCGGCGCCGGACTCGACGACCTGCACGTCAAGTGCGACCGGCTCGAGACGGCGCTTGCGCGCAAGCGCCACGAAGCGCAGATCGCCGCGATGAACGACCTCCGCCGCACCGTCGACCGCCTCGAGTGTCTCGTCGACGATTCGCGCTGGCCGCTCCCGAAATACCGCGAAATCCTCTTCGTACACTGAAAGGCGGGGAAATTTTGCCGATCTGCGCCGTGATTTTGGGCATGGTTTTTTGGTATAATACTAGTCATGAATCTTGGTAGAGCAATAGTTCTTGCCGTGGCGGCGCTATGGTGTTCGCTTGCCGCCGTCGCCGTTTCCCCGGGCGTGAGCCCCGGTCCGGACGTGAGGTATGCGACCGACGCGTATCCCGGGTTCGACAGCGAAGACGAGCTGCTGAAGCCGTCGCGCAAGACGCCTCGGTGGTTCGGCTGGTTCAACGGGCCGAAGAAGGGTACCGCCGCTGAGCAGTTCGAGTACGCGGCTTCCCTCGAGCTTGAGGAATCGTGGAAGAGCGCGAAGAAGGAGTACGATGCGCTCGTGCGGGAGTGGCCGACTTCGCCCGAGGCGGCGAAGGCCCAGAAGGCCGTCGCGGACATATGTCTCGGCAAGCTCCTCGACGCCGAGGACGCTTTCGCGGAATACCGCTATCTTCTCGACTTCTATTCGGCGCAGTGCAGCTACGACGAGATCGTGGAGCTTATGTACAAGACTGCCGAGCTCATGCGCGACGAGGGGAAGAAAATCCTCTTCTTCAGGTTCGACAACACGGTCGACGTGCGTCGCGCCTACGAGGCGGTGGTGCTAAGGGCCCCGGGTGCAAAGTTCGCCCCGCAGGCGATGCTCACGGTTGCGTTGCTGCGCGAGGACGAGGACAAGCAGGAGACCGCCGCTACCGTCTACGAAAACCTCCGCAGCATGTTCCCCAACTCGCCCGAGGCCGTGGTCGCCCTGTACCGGGAGGCGAAGGCGCGCATGGTCGTGCTTCGCCGCTGCGAATACAACCGCGAGCGAGTGCGCGACACGATAGGGTTCCTTACGTTCGCGATTGAATCCGGAAAGCTGCCCCCAGAAGAGGTTGAGGAGGTCGCGCAGCTCCGCGTCGAGGCGCGTGCGCTTCTCGAGGAGGAGGCCTACAAGGCGGCGAAGTTCTACGACTCCCGCACGCGCACGAGGCGCAGCGCGGTGAGCGCGTACCAGCGATTCCTTGACGAGTACCCGACTTCCGACAGGGCGCCGGAGGTCCGCCGCCGTCTGTTCGAGCTTCAGGAGGAAGGCAAATGAAGAAGATTTTACCGATAGCCCTAGCGGTGTTTGCGCTGGCGGGCTGCGCCGGCTACAGATGGACGTCGCCCGTTCCCTCTGACATGCGCACGGTCACCGTCCCGACTTTCCGCAACGAGTCCGACTTGGTCGAGCTTGGCGCCGTGGCGACGCGCCAGGTGCTGCGAGAGTTCCAGCGCGAGGGCACGTTCAAGATCGCCTCGGCCGACGATGCCGCCATTGAAGTCCAGGGCGTCATCAAGTCGGCTTCGGTTGGGCGCATCTACTTCAAGCGTGAAATGTCGATGCGCGCGTACGAGCAGCGGCTCGTCGTATCCGCAGATGTTTCGTTCGTCGACAGGCGCAACGGCAAGGTGATCGTCAACAACCGTCGTTATGTCGCGGAGACGACTTGCTTTTCCGACACCGACCTCGCCACCGCACGGCGCGACGCGTCTGGGCGCGCGGCTGAGGATCTTGCGAGACAGATTGTCGATGACGTGACGTCGTGCCGTTGGGATGGCGCGAAAGCAAAGGAGGCGGTAAAATGAAGAAAGACGGAGTCCGTGCCGTAATCGAGCTCAGGATCACGCCGCAGAGGGACTGCGGCTTCGGGAAGATCGCCGAGCGCGTTGCCAAGTTCGAGCAGGTCGAGGCGTGCTTTCTGATGTCGGGTGGCTACGACCTTCTCGTGTTCGTCAAGGGCGACAGCCTTCAGGACGTGGCGCAGTTCGTCGCAGCCGATCTTTCAACGATTGACGGAGTCCTCTCCACTGCGACGCATTTCATGCTCGAGACGTACAAGGCGGGCGGCGTCTTCGACAACCCGGGCGACAACAGGCTGGAGGTTTCGTGATGGCGGTAGACCTTGCACAGAAGGCGCAGAATTTCACTAATCGCGGTCGACAGGCCCTTGAGACGGGGCGCTACGAGCTTGCGGTCGACATGCTGATGGAGGCCGTTTCGGCCGCTCCCGACGTCTTGGAGACAAGGCGACTTCTCCGCGCGGCGCAGATTGCTAATTTCCGCAAGAACGGCAAGGCCGGCTTTGGCGCAAAGCTCGGCTACAAGATGGCCCAGATGAAGATCATGGGTCTTGTCAAGAAGGGCCAGGGCGCAGAGGCGATGGCCGAGGCCGAAAAGCTTCTCTCACAGAATCCGCTCGACCCCGACAACATCGAGGCGGCGGTCAAGGCGGCCGAGGCGGCCGGCAAGGCGGACCATGCGGCGATTACCGTCGAGGCCGCCTACGAGTGCTCGAACCGCGATCCCGCGCTTCTTGAGCGAGTCGCGACGTACTACACGATGGCCAAGCGCTACGACAAGGCGCGCGACGCCTACCAGAAGCTTTCCGAGCTCAGGCCCGGCGACCAGCGCGTCCTCCAGCTTCTCAAGAACACCGAGGCGCAGGCCACGATGAATGCTGGTTGGGAGCAGACCGCCGGCAAGAAGGGCGGCTTCCAGGCGCTCATCGCTAACAAGGAGCAGGCAAAGAAGCTCGACCAGGCGAACAAGGCGGTCATCACGGGAGACGACGCCGAGGCGCTCATCCGCGAGAAGATTGCCCAGATCGAACGCGAGCCGAAGAACATGAACTTCCGCCGCGCCCTTGCGCGTCTCTACGTCCAGAACAAGCGTTTCGAGGACGCGATACAGTGCCTGACGGACGCGATCGAGATGTCCGGCTCCATGGACCCCGAGCTAGACCGCATGCTTTCGCAGACGTATGTCAGCTACTACGACCAGCAGATCGAGGCGTACCGCGCCGCAGGCGACGAGGCGAATGCAATCGAGATGGAGAACCAGAAGAACCAGTTCGTGTTCGACGATCTCGCGCAGCGCGTCGAGAGGTACCCGAACGACCTCCATCTCCGCTACGAGCTCGGGCTTCAGTACTACACCTACGAGTACTACGACGAGGCGCTTGAGCACCTCCAGCTCGCGCAGAAGAGCCCCAAGGACCGTCTGTGGGCGCTTTACTATCTCGCGATGTGCTTTCTCCACAAGGGGCAGACGGACATGGCCGTCATGCAGCTCGAGACGGCGCGCGACGCGATTCCGACGATGGACGACCTGAAGAAGAAGATCGTCTACCAGCTTGGCCGCTGCGCCGAGGACGCGGGCGACCTTGAGCGGGCGTACCAGTACTACAAGGACGTGTACGCTGCGGACGTCGGCTTCGAGGATCTCGGCGAGCGGATGCTCGCGGTCAGCCAGAGGCTTAAAAGCGGGAAGTGAACCCTAGACTTGAATCTGGCAGCCCCAAGGAGAGTCGAACTCCTCTACCAAGCATGAAAAGCTCGTGTCCTAGCCGATAGACGATGGGGCCAAAACGCGCATAGTATATCATATCGCGGGATGACGAATCAAGGGGGCAAAATGGATGAACGTGAGGCGTATGTAGCCTTCAACCTAACGGACAAGGTAGGATCCGTCACGCTCGCGGGACTTGTCGAATCTGCAGGTTCCGTCGTTGCCGCGTGGGAGGCGTATCCGCAAAAGGTCTCGCGTTCGGGCGATGACATTGACTGGAAGCGCGAGTTCGCGCTTGCAAAGCGCTACGGGGTCGAGATCGTGACGCCTGCGGACCCTTGCTATCCGCCTTGTCTTCTCGAGCAGCCGTCGCACCCCCTTGCTCTCTACGTCAAGGGCGATGCCTCCATCCTGTCGTCTCCGTCTGTCGCGATCGTCGGCACTCGCCGCGCGACCGCCTACGGGCTCGACCAGTCGTTTAAGATCGCACGGGGGCTTGCCGAGAACGGTTGGACTATAGTCTCTGGCCTTGCGCTCGGCGTCGACGCCGAGGCACACCGCGGCGCACTTGCCGCGGAGGGGAAGACGGTCGGCGTCATTGGCTCGGGGCTCGACGAATTCTATCCCGAGGAGAACCGCTCGCTCGCCCGCGACATCGTGGCGAACGGCGGCGCGGTTGTGAGCGAGTTTCCTTTCGGTCGCTATCCAGACACGCAGACGTTCCCGCAACGCAACCACACCGTCGCGGCTCTCGCGAAAGGCGTCGTCGCGATAGAGGCGCCGTTCAAGAGCGGCACGCTTATCACTACTTCATGCGCCGCCGACATGGGGCGCGTCGTGATGGCAGTTCCAGGACGCGTAGACAGCCGCTCGAGCGCGGGGTGCCTTGCGCTCATCCGCGATGGCGCACGTCTTGTCCGCTCTGCCGCAGATGTCGAGGAAGAGCTGTCCCCGCTTGTCCCCGCCGAAAAGCGCAAGCCATCGAAGGCGAAGGTCAAGGCGTCGCCTGCTTCTCCTGCGCCTGCGCCCAAGTATTCTGTAGAGGAGGCGATGATTATGCGCGAGGTGGACGCCGAGGGCGTTCACATGGACATCCTCGTTCGGCGAACGGGCCTGCCAGTCGAAAAGGTAAACGCGCTCTGCATGGCTTTGCGTCTCAAGGGTCGCGTTCGGTTTTTCCCAGGCAACCGCGTCGCTCTCCCTCGCGACCCCTAACTCCTGACTACTAACCCCTGACTCCTGACCCCTAACCCCTAAATCTTCTCACCACTCTCCAACTCCCTCTGCGCCTCTGCGTCTCTGCGTTAAAAATTCTGCTAAAAAAGATATCAATTCCGCTCTCCAACTCCAACTCTGAACTCCAACTCCTACTATGAAAATCTTTCAGGAACCCCAGAAACTCCAGAAATGGTGCCGTGAGCGCAAGCTCGCAGGCGCCAAGATTGCGCTCGTGCCGACGATGGGCTATCTCCATGACGGGCATCTTTCGCTTATACGAGAGGCGAAGAGACGCGGTGCCGATGAAATCGTCGTGAGCGTTTTCGTGAATCCGGTCCAGTTCGGGCCTAACGAGGACTACGAGAAGTATCCGCGTGACGAGAAGGCGGATCTCGCCAAGTGCCGCGAAGCGGGCGCGACCGCTGTCTTCTTCCCGACGCCAGCAAACATGTACCTCGACAGGCACAGCGTCTACGTGAACGAGGAGGATCTCTCGAAGGGGCTTTGCGGCGCGCGTCGCCCCGGGCATTTCCGCGGCGTCTGCACGGTCGTCGCGAAGCTCTTCAACCTCGCGCATCCCGATTTCGCCGTCTTCGGGCAGAAGGACTACCAGCAGGCGCAGGTGATCAAGCGCATGGTGCGCGACCTCAACTTCGACCTCAAGATCGTCGTCGCGCCGATAGTGCGCGAGGAAAGCGGCCTCGCCCGCTCGTCTCGCAATACGTACCTTTCGCCGGAGGAGAGGGAGAGGGCGGTCGCCATCTCGCGCAATCTTATGGCGTTTGGCTCCAAGGGCGGCGCCAAGACTCTTGCGGCGCTTAGGAAGTCGCTTGAAAAGGCCGGTCTCGTGGTCGACTACGTGGAGTGCGTGGACGCCGAGACGCTTGAGCCGCGCAAGACGCCGAAGAAGGGCTGCTGCATCCTTGTCGCCGCCTACTGCGGCAAGACGCGGCTCATCGACAACCGCGTCCTTTAGTCGCTAATTTTTGTCCCAGCTTGCCTTTGGCGGCGCCTTGTCGCGCCATTCGGGCAGAGAGATCATGTTGCCCGCCTCGGACTTGCCGGCAAGATAGGCCTCGGCGACATATTCGCGGCGCGTCTTCATCTCGGCGAGCAGCGACTTAATTTCGAGGACGGCTTCATGGCACATGTCGATGACCTGGCGCTTCGTCTCGTCGTCGATGCCAGGCATCTTTAGAAGCTCAATCGAGCTCAAGAGGACGGTCGAGGGCTGGCCGAGCGCATGGCAGAAGCCCGCGAGGGATTCCATCACCACCTTCGAGCGCTCGACCTGCATTTCCGCTATTGCGAGCCGTCTGCTTGTCTCTTCCGCCGTTGTCGTTTCCTCGGACATGCGATCCTCCTTTTTGCCAGCCGTCAGCTTGCAAGACTTCCCATGTTGAATATCGGCATGAACATCGCAAGCACGATCGTGCCGATGATTGCGCCGAGGAACACCATGAGGAAGGGCTCCATCAGCGAAGTAAGCGTGCCGAGCAGCGCCTCGACTTCTTCGTCGTAGCTGTCTGCCACCGAGTCGAGCATGTCCTCGACCTTGCCGGCCTTCTCGCCGGCGGCAATCATGCGGACCATGATTATAGGCATGTAAGGTTTGCCGTCGAGGGCGACGTTGAGCTGGTTGCCCTGCTCGACTTCCTTCCTTGCGTCGAGAATCGATTTTTCGAGGACGCGGTTGCCGAGGGATCCCGCGACGACCTCGAGCGACTTGAGAATCGGCACTCCGGCGTTCGTCATCTGTGCAAGGAGCCGGCAGAACCTGCCGATGCAGCTCTTCAGGTTGAGGACGCCGAAGACAGGCATCTTGAGCTTGAACTCGTCGAACTTGTAACGCCCGCGCTCTGTGTTTTTCCACGTCTTGAAAGCCCATATCGCCGTGCCGACGACGATTATGATGATGTACCAGTATGCCTTGACGAAGTTTGAGACGTCGACAAGCGTCTGGGTCAGCGCGGGAAGGGGCTTGCCGAAGCCGGAGAACATCTCTGCGAAGATCGGGACGACGAACTGGATAAGGCCTCCTGCGAGGAGAAGGGCGATTGAGATTATGACGGTAGGATAGGTCATCGCGCTCTTGACCTTTCCTTTGAGGCGGGCCGTGGCCTGCATGATCGTGCCAAGGCGCTTGAGGATGCCGGCGAACTCGCCAGACTGTTCGCCGGCCAAGACCATGTTGACGTACATGTCGTCGAAGAGCCCCGGGAAGTCTGCAAGACCCTTCGACATCGGGTCGCCGCCCTCGATTGTCTCCTTTAGGTGCGTCAGGACCTTCTTGAACTCTGGATTCGCGCATTGCTCCTCGAGCGTTTGCATCGTCGAGAGGATGGGCATTCCCGCCCCAATCATCGAGGCGAGCTGCCTCGTGAACGGGACAATCTCGGTCTTTGCGATTTTTCCCTGTCCTTTGATCTTTGGCACCGTTGCCATCTACTTTTCCTCCGACTTTCCGTTTTTTATTTCTGACTCCTACTCTCCGCCCGTCACCTCGAATGCCGCCTGGAGCGAAGTGATGCCTTGGCGCACTTTTATCATGCCGGCTTCCTTTAGCGTCACCATTCCCTCTTCGAGCGCGAGCTTCCTGAGGAGGTCCGCATCGCCGCCTTTCTCAACGAGTGCGCGGATCTTGGGCGAAATGGGCAGAACCTCCATCATTGCGCCGCGACCCTTGTAGCCCGAACCATGGCACTTCGGGCAGCCCACCGGACCGTAGACCGTCACGCCCTCGAAGGGCTTCGGGTCGACGCTGTTGAGCTTGAGCATATCGAGGTCAACGTCGACTGGCTGCTTGCAGAAGGGGCAGAGCTTGCGGAAGAGTCGCTGTGCCTGCGCGAGAATGAGCGACGACGCGAGCATGAACGGCTGGATGCCCATGTCGAAAAGACGCGCCACGACGCCGCAAGCGTCGTTGGTGTGGAGCGTGGACAGGACGAGGTGGCCCGTCAGTGCGGCCTTGACGGCGATGTCGGCCGTCTCGCCGTCGCGAATCTCGCCGACGAGCACGATGTCGGGGTCTTGACGCAGGACCGAACGGAGGATGCCTGCGAAAGTTAGGCCCTGGGCTACGTTTACATGGCACTGGTTGACGCCTGGGAGCTCGTATTCGACAGGGTCTTCGGCCGTCACGATGTTGACGTTCGGCTGGTTCAGGTCCTGAAGGCAGGAGTATAGCGTTGTCGTCTTGCCGGAGCCAGTCGGGCCAGTGACGAGGATGATGCCGTGCGGTTGGTCGATGGCGAATTTCATCGCCTTGTAGGCGTATTCGTCAAGCCCTAGCGACGCAAGGCCTGGCGCGAGGTTCGCCTTGTCGAGAATGCGCATCACCACCTTTTCGCCGTGGACTGTCGGGAGTATCGAGACGCGGACGTCGACCTCCTTTTTCATCGCCTTGACCTTGAAGCGGCCGTCCTGCGGGCGGCGGCGCTCGGCGATGTCGAGGTTAGAGAGAATCTTGATGCGCGACACTACGGCGTTGTGGAGGGCCTTCGGCGGCGCCGGACGGTCTACAAGCTCGCCGTCGATGCGATATCTCAGCCGCGAGGTCTTTTCCATCGCCTCGAAGTGGATGTCGGACGCCTTTGTCTTGAGGGCCTCTATCATGATCGTGTTGACCATGCGGATGACCGGCGCCTCGCCAGCCGCGTCGAGCGTTGCGTCAAGGGCGTCGGCGTTCTTGTCTTCGTCGGCGGTCATCTCGATGTCGCCGTCGTCGCCCTTCATGATGTTCTCCATCGCGAGGGCGGGGTTCGCCGCGTCCTCCTGGCTCTTGAGGCGCTGAAGGGCGTCGTTTAGCTCTGGCGCTGGCGCGACGAGGGTCCAGATCTTGCCGCGCGTCCAGCGCGATACTTCTTCCTGGGTCGGAAGGTCGAACGGATCGGAGAAGGCGACGGCGAATCGGCCGTCGACTTTCATGAGTGGAAGGGCTTTTGCGCGGTTCCAGGCCTCGATTTTCATTCCGCACAGGAGATCTTGTGCAGGCGTGAATCCCTGAGGGATTGAGATTGGCTGGACGCCGAGGTAGTCTGCCGCGGCTATGGCGAATTCGGCGGGATCCTCGATCTTCTTGATCTCGGTTGCGCCGCCGCGCCGTACGTGAAATTTGCCTTTCGTCTGTAGTGCTTCTGCCATGGCAGTCTTTAATTAGCAAACTGCGTGCCAATGCATGGCACGGCATTTGCTTACTTGGTATTGATATGGCAGACGAACCAAAATTCGATGCACGTCTTGAGGAAGGTGTTGCATATTTCGAGCAGATGCTCCAGCTTATGCCGGAGGATCGCGTTACCCTTGAATTCCTCGTTGTCGCGTATGAGCAGCTCGGCAGGCACGAAGATGGGCAGAAAGCGCTCGTTTCCCTCACTAAAATACTGATAAAAGAGCGAGACACTGCGGCGCTTGAAGGGATACTGCCTCGGCTCGAGGAGAGCGACAATCCAGAGGCCAAGGCGCTTTCGCTCAAGGTTAAGACGCTTGTGGCTCCGGCGCCCGACTTGACGCCCGAAGTCCCGAAGGAAATGACGGAATCCGAAATGGTTGACGCGATTTCGGCGGCTGCAGTCTCTTCGGAAGTGGCTCTCCTTCGCGAACTTGTCGATGGGAAGATGATTTCCGAGGGGGAGGCGAAGCATCTTAAAGAGCAGCTTGAGGCAACGCCTACGCCTGGCCAGGTGTTTCTCGTTTCCGCACTCCAGATTCTCGAAAAGGAGAATCCAACGGTCCTTGAGCGGTGCATCGCTTATCTTGCAGATCGCCATGCGACGCCGCCGATTCCTCTTTCGTCGTTCGACCCGCCGAAAGGCCTCGTCTCGTCGTTTCCGGCGTTCGCCATGCGGATATATGGCGCCGTTCCGTTCGCTTCAATCGGCAAGGTGGCGCTTGTCGCGGTCCTCAATCCCGCAGACGAGCATCTGCGTGCCGAGCTTTCGGCAGTCATGCCGTGCAGGTTCTACCTGGCGATGCCGTCGGCTGTGGAAGCGCTGCTTCTTAAGGCATTCCCGTCTAAGGAGGCGGTGTCATGAGGTCGGCGGCGGGCTTCACTCTTGTGGAGACGATGGTGGCGGGGTGTGTGCTCGCCATCGCAACCATTGCGTTGTTCGAGGGCACCGTTCTCGCCATGCGCCTGTCGCGCGAAAACGCCGAGCTTTTGCAAGCCGAGGGCTTGGCCTGGGATGCGGTGTGGTCTGCGTTCAACGAGGACTACGACCTTCTGCTCGGGGAGTGCCGCAACGGCGCTTCCACGAGGTCGGTGACGCTGTCCGACGACATGGCGCCGCTCCTCGCCCGCTACGACACGTCCCCCGTCCTGTCCGTCACGCTTACGAGGACGGACGTCGACGTGGACGGGATGGGGAAGAGCTTTGTCGCCGTGGAGGGCGATGTGACGTGGGGCGCTGGCGCGCACAGGCGCAGCCTGTCTTCCGTGCAGCGCACGTTCGTGTGGCGCGGGCCGATGTCGAGGGCGGAGGTGCGCTGATGGACTCATTCCGCCAGACCTCCGGCTTCACGCTCGTGGAAATGCTCTTTGCCACGACGATCTTCGCGCTTGTGGTTGGCGGTGCCTTTACATTCATGGCCGGGTCGTACAGGATGACGAAAAACGCCTTCGCCACGACGACGCTTTCCGTCCAGCAGCGCGAAGTCCGTGAAAGACTCCTCTTCCGCGCCGTGCCAACGCATGGCGGCGTCGCATGGCCAGGGCTTCTTTCCGCCGCGAGCGGCAGGAGGTCTGCGGTCGAGGGCGGAGCGAAGATACTCATGTCGGCCGGCGGCGTAAACCTCGCGACAGGGGCAGCCGTAGAACCGACAGGCGGCAACCTGCAGATCGTCCGCCACGCGTCCTCGCTGGGGGGGTACTTCGTAAACGACGGGGACCAGACGCTGCGCGAGAAGTGGCTGAGACCCATGGGCGCGGCGTGTGTCCCGGAGTCGTGGGTTGACGAGCCGACCGACTGCTCTTCGGTGCTCGTCACTCTCGGCGGCGCCTTGGACGGAGTGGGAGTCACGAACAGGGTGGTTGTCCCGAGGTTCGGCGTCGTGCAGCCAACGCCTTCGACGGGTGTTTTCAGGGGAGGGCTCTGACATGGCCGCCATGCATGCGAGAAGGGGCTTCGCCCTTGCTGTAGCGCTGTCTTCGGTGCTCGTCGTCGCGCTTGTCGTGGGTGCGGTCGTGGGCTATGTCGCGCAGGGCGTTCGCGCGGCCCGCATAAGTCTTGCAAGGGACCGTTGCCGGTTTGCCGCGCAGTGTGCGATAGAAGACGCGAAGACGCGGATACAGCAGCGCTTCACCGACTATGTCGGCGCTTCCGGGACGTCGGTGAGGATTGATCCGCGCGAGGCCGAGGCGTACAACTGGTTCGACCACGTGTCCAACGGAGGGCTCACCATCGGCCTTGCGTCGCGTAAAACCGCGCCGCTTACGCTTGATGGCTCCTTCGAGTTCAACGGCTGCCAGGTAGAGGTCCGCATCGGCCGCAAGGTTGTTCACGACCTCAATTCCTCCATCGCCGCCGTGCCGGTCGTGGCAACGGCCACATTCGCCTATCCCGACGGCCTTTCGACCACTGCGACAATCCAGGAGTCGGTTTGCTTCGCGACGGGGCAGAGCAAGGTCTTCGACTATGCGTATTTCGTGAACAACTACGGCTGGATGAGCGGGAACATGATCTGCATAAACGGCGACTTGCGCGCGAACGGCGACGTGTCGCTTTCCGGCAGTACCGTGAACGGGTTTGTCTACGCGGCGGAGAACGACGAGGTCGGGGCCGACGGGTCGGTGACGCTGAAGTCGTCGCCGCAGATATTCAACGCGACGAAATACCGCTCCAAGGCGCCGGAGGGGGCCCGTCCGGACATGGGCGACTACGGCACGGCGGGTGCATACGACGCACCTTCCTCCTCCGGTGCGATCACGAAGGCCACGATCGGCGCATCGTCGGGGAAGACCATCGTGAACGAGGAGGCGTCGCCGATTCCCATGCCGTTCGTGTCGGACCTCGCGAACTACGTCGACTACGCCGTCGAGAAGGGCGGGACCCTCTCGTGTCCGGCGTATTCCTACACGGACTCCTGCGGCGTGGCGCACAATGTGGCCGCGAAGACCGTATCAGCCCACTATGAGGGCGCGGGGCCTTCGGAGGACGCTTCGCTCGCTGACAAGGGGGCGCTCGTCCTTGTCGGCACCGCGTCGAATCCTATCGTGATATCGGGCCCGGTGGTCGTTGACAGCGATGTCGTCATCAGCGGCTATGTCTCCGGGAAGGGCACGATATATTCGGGGCGCAACGTCCACATTATCGGGGACATCAGGTATAAAAACGCCCCTGGATGGAGCCATCCCGACGCCGACGACGCGAAGACAGAGACCGCGAACGCGAACAAGGACCTTCTTGGAATCGTGGCGAAGGGCAATATCGTGGTGGGCGACTCAGGCAGTTCGACTTGGCTGTCGAAGGTGGAGGGGTACATATCCAAGAACGGGAGCAGCAGCATCGTCGCCTCCTACGCATGCGACGAAAGCGATGCGGCGATCGGGTATCCGTCTACATTCGAAGCAGGCTACACGGCGACGGAGAAGGTGTCGGATCTCTCGTCGGGGCTCCGGCAGGTGGCCGCCACGTGCGGCGGATACGACGCCGCATCGGGGCAGTTCGGCAAGGTGCGGAAGACGACGGTCACGCTCGATACGGGGCACTACGAGGGCAGCGGCTGGTCGCGTCGCTGGGTGGCGGACACGGAGTCGCACCTTGACAACTCCTACGATCGCAAGTACTACGAGACGGTCTGCGACGATGCGGTCATTTCGGCGCTGAAGGACTCCTCGGGGATATCGCGCATCGACGCTGTCCTTTACAACAACCACGGCATCTTCGGCACGCCTGGGCGCAACGGATACGCGTTCAACTTGAACGGCTCCCTCGTCTGCCGCGACGAGGCGCTCATCTTCCAGACGTCGAAGTCTGCGATCAACTTCAACTGGGACATCCGCCTCAAGCCCAAGAGCAGCAACTCAGTTACGGCAATGCTCGGACTTCCCGTCGGGCCGCAGGATCCGTATACGGTCTCGTGGATGGAGGGCCCGGAGTCGCTGAATCCCGCATTCGACTCCACGGGGGGCGAGGAATGACCGACGCACGAGAAGACCCATGGCGTCTCAGAACGCAGATCGAGGCATCCCGCGAGAGGCACGCCTCCAGGCGTAATGAACTGAGGACTGGCGCCAAGCGAAGCCGTCCGATTGTCGACGGCGTCCTGCACGCCCTGCCGTCCGCCCCGCCGTCGCCGCCGCCGGGCGAGCTGGTGGAGGTACACACCACAACCTCGCAGCCCGTTTCCCTCCCGCCGGCCGATCCGTCTTCCTATTACCGCCGCGGGCGGCTTGGCGTCGTTGCGGCCATAGTCCTCGTCCTTTTGTGGGTGTGGATTCGCCAGCGCCGGGAAAAGCTGTAATCCGCAGGTGCGTGGAAATATGGTACAATACTTAATAATCGCTTTACCTGAACACTAAAACACGAGGAAACAAATGAAAAAACTCATGATTGTACTCATCACCGCGGTGGCGATGGTCGGCTGCTGCACGCAGCCCTGCGACGGAATCAAGGACTCTGGCACCACATACATGGCGGACGCGCTTGCCCCATACGTCGAACGCGGCGAGCTGCCTGGCGCGGTAAGCATGCTCTACAAGGACGGAGTGACCGAGACGGCGTGCGTCGGCTACGCAGACGTCGCCGCGAAGCGCAAGATCACCGCAGACGACGTCTACATGCAGTGCTCGCAGACGAAAGGCTTCTGCGGCGTGACGGTCGCGAAGCTTGTCGAGGAAGGAAAGCTTAACCTCGATGATCCCGTCTCCAAGTACCTTCCCGAGTTCGCGACGCTCTGGGTGAACGGCGGAGAGACGAACGGCGTCAAGACGCTCGTCAAGGCGAAGAACGTCCTCACCGTGCGCATGGTGCTCAACCACACGGGCGGCTTCCCGTTTGAGATCTGCGCCAAGAGCCCCGCGATTAAGGGCGGCGGTTGGTCCGGCGGCGCGCCTCTGCGTCAGACGGCGGCTATTGCTGCCGCATCGCCTATCCTTTTCGAGCCCGGCACGAAGGTGCAGTATTCCAACACTGGCATCGACATCGGCGCGGCGGTTGTCGAAGTAGTGACCGGCATGAAGTGGGAGGACTATCTTAAAAAGGAGGTGCTCGACCCCCTCGGCATGACGAGTTCGTCGTTCTGGCCGACCGACGAGCAGCTAAAGACGCAAGTCGAGATGTATGACTGCCGGAAGGGTGCGCCCGCGACATGGCGTCTCCAGAACGATCAGCAGCAGCGCCCCTACAATGACGGTCATGTGTTTGCATCTGCTGGCGCGGGCCTCTGGACGACTGCGCACGACCAGTACAAGTTCTACAAGATGCTGATGAATCTCGGCGTTGGCGACAATGGCGTGCGTATCCTCAAGGAAGAGACGGTCAAGTCGATTCTCGCGGTCTCCACACGTCCGAAAGGGCTCGGCGGCTACTCTCTCGGGCTTTCAGCTCCTGAAGTCGACGGCGAGGACCAGTGGTTCGGGCATGGCGGCGCATGGGGCACGAACTGCTCCGTCAACTGGCACAAGAAGCAGCTTAAGCTCTGGGCCGTTCAGCTCTGCGGCAATCCGCGTCCATGGGACAAGGAGAGGGAAGAGGCGTCAGAGAAGTTCTTCAAGTCAGCCGTCGACTCGAGCGGCGTCGATGCGTACACTGGTCGTGTGGAGTAGAACTTGTTTTTGAACCATGTAGAACGTGTAGATCGTGTAGATTTTCTGCATGATCTGCATGTTCTACACGGCTGATTGTCTAAAAATAGAAAGGGGCGTCCATGAAGAGGATAGTGGTGGCGATTGGATTGGCGGCGTGCGGCGCATTTGCCGCGGAAGTCAACGACTGGGAGAATCCTCAAGTCAACTCGATAAACCGCCTGTCGGCGAGAACATACGCGATGCCGCTTGCGGACGAACAGGCGGCGTTTTCGGACGCGCTTGAGCCAGAGACGCCATACAAGATGTCGCTCAACGGTGACTGGCGCTTCTTCTGGGTCGGCGATCCCGCGAGGCGTCCGCTCGATTTCTGGAAGACGGACTTCGACGACGCCGATTGGGCGACTATAGACGTTCCGAGCTGCGTGGAGATGCGCGGCTACGGGTCGCCGATATACACCAACATCCGCTATCCGCACAAGGACGTGTCGAATCCTGCGGATAAGGACTTTGCGAGAATCCTCGACCGCGACTCGGGGACGCCGGACTATAATCCCGTATCCAGCTATCGCCGCACTTTCGCCGTGCCTGAGGCGTGGAAGGACCGCAGGGTGATCCTCCGCTTCGAGGGCGTTGGCTCAGAGTTCTATGTCTGGGTCAACGGCAAGAAGGTTGGTTATGCCGAGGACTCCAAGCTGCCGAGTGAGTTTGATATTACAGATTTTTTAACGCGTAACCGCCCCTTGCGGGTGGACGCGACCCATAGGGAAGCGGCCAAGCCGAGCGAAGCGAGTGCCGAGAGACGCGAAGGCGCAGAGGACGCAGAGAATATTCTTGCCGTTCAAGTGTTCAAGTGGTGCGACGGCTCCTATCTCGAAGACCAGGATATGTTCCGCTACTCCGGCATTTTCCGCGACGTGACGCTCTGGTCGATGCCGAAGGATGGTATTTGGGATTTCAAGGTGAGTGAAAAGTTGAAAGTTGAAAGTGGAAAGTGCAAGGAGGCCTCCATTTCAATAGAAGGTATTGACGGCGAGTGGGACGCAACGCTTTACGACGCGAGCAGAAAGCCCGTCGCCACCCTAAACTTTAAACTTTCAACTTTTAACTTTCCACTTTCTTCCCTGCCGCGCCTCTGGAGCGCAGAAGATCCCTATCTCTACACACTCGTCGTGAAGAAGGGCGGCGACATCCGCGCTAAGAAGGTCGGCTTCAAGGAGCAAAGAATAGTCGGCAACACGTTCCTCGTTAACGGCATGCCAGTCAAGATGAAAGGCGTGAACCGCCATGAGACGAACCCGGAGAACGGCCGCACCGTGTCGCTTGGCGACATGCTGAAGGACATCACGCTCTTCAAGCAGTTCAACATAAATACCGTCCGCACTTGCCACTACCCCGACCACCGCCTCTGGTATGACCTCTGCGACCGCTACGGTGTCTACGTGATCGCCGAGGCGAACGTCGAGGCGCACGAGCCGGGTTACGGCGACAGGGGGCTTGGGCGCTTCAAGGAGTGGAACCACTCCATCGTCGAGCGCAACGAGCGTAACGCCGTATTCTATCGCAACAATCCTTCGGTCACGATGTGGTCGATGGGCAACGAGACAGGCCACGGCGACTGCTTCCGCCATGCAATCGCGGCTGTGAAGAAGATTGACCCGTCGCGCCCCGTGCACTGGGAGCGCGGCAACGAAGACGCTGATGTCGACTCGTCGATGTATCCGTCCGTAGAATGGGTCGAGAAGCGCGGCAAGCTCGGCAACGAGAAGCGCGGCGGTGCCATGTCCGGCGAGGGCGGCGGCGAGGGATACGCCATTTCCGGCCACACCGCCGGCAAGCCCTTTGTCATGTGCGAGTATGCTCACGCGATGGGCAACGCCGTCGGCAACTTGAAGGAGTATTGGGACGTCATCTACGCCTATCCCGCGCTCATCGGCGGTTGCATTTGGGATTGGGTGGACCAGGCGATATGGAAGGACACGGGGCGCATCGATCCGAAGACCGGCCGCCACGAGCACTTCCTTGCGTATGGCGGCGATTTCGACGACTTCCCGAACGACGGGCCGTTCTGCTGCAACGGCATTGTCGATCCGTTGCGCAATGTAAGTCCCAAGCTTGTCGAAGTGGGGCATGTCTACCAGAATATCGTTGTGGAGAGGGGAACGGGGAACGGGGAACGGGTAACGGGTAACGGTGGAACGGAGTTTGTGCTGAAGAATAGGCACTGCTTTACCGATGCCTCTCAGTTCGACGGACGCTGGACTCTTCTCGCTGACGGCGAGAAGGCGGGAGAGGGTTTGTTTGCGGTTCCGTCTGTCGCCCCGCTCGCCACTGGCGAGTTCAAGATCCCAGAGCTCGACGCGGCTCTCGCGACCATCGGGAAGGACAAGGAGGTCTTTGTCAACTTCGAGTTCCTGACAAAGACTGATGCGCCGTGGGCGAAGAAGGGCTATGCCGTCGCTCGCGACCAGCTTCTCCTTAACGAGAAGCCGGCCACCGAGGAAAAGCCAGACGGCGACGCCGTGACCGCGCATGACGAAGACGGCGACGAGGTGACGATTGAGCGTGGCAAGACGTATGCCGTGTTCAGCAAGAAGACGGGGACTCTCAAACTCCTTGTCATGAGGGGCGCTACGATCCTCTCCGACTTCGACGGCATCTCCGCGGGCCCGCGTCTCACCTGCGCCCGTGCGTGGACCGACAACGACCGCTGGGCGTTCTTAGGCGGCTCCTGGAAAGACGACCGCACGAAGGGCTTTGAGGGGAGCGGTCTCACGCAGCTCCACTACCATCCCGGCCGCATCGTCGTCGACGGCAATGTCGTTAGGACCAAGGTCTCGGTGGACGGCATGAAGAGCGCCGGTTTCGAACACGAGTGCGAGTGGACGTTTGCATCCGACGGGTCTGTCACGCTGAAGAACAAGGTCGTTCCCTTTGGACGCATGCCGAATGCGCTGCTGCGCCTCGGCCTTTCGCTCCGCCTCGGACGCGCCTACGAGAACATGGCTTGGTACGGGCGCGGGCCGTGGGAGAACTACGTAGACCGCAAGACGGCAAGCTTTGTGGGGCTTTGGCGCTCCACCGTCACCGACCAGTTCGTCGACTATGTCCGTCCGCAGGACTGCGGCATGAAGTGCGATGTCCGCTGGGCGGAGTTCACCGATAGATTCGGCAGGGGCGTGAAGTTCTCTGCGAGCGAGCCGCTTTTCGTGCAGGCGCTTCATTACGATTGGGAGACGCTCGCATACTCGCGTCACATCAACGGCCAGCGCCGTATGCACGCCACGCTCGTCCCGAGCGAGGACGTGCTTCTGAACCTCGACGTCAGGCAGATGGGGCTTGGCGGCGCGAGTTGCGGCCCGGCGCCGATGAAGAAGTATCTCTTCGACCCGAAGGCCCCCGTCGAGTGGACACTTAAGATCGAGCGCATCGGAAAATGACGGCCCTTGCCCTCTCCGCAATCCTCGCGGTGTCGTCCACGGCACCGGAGACGTGGTTTCACGTCATCGGGGGAAATGCGTCCAAGGAGGGCGTAGCCGCCGACATCGCAGCAATCGCGGACGCCGGCATCTCTGGAATCCAGTTCTTCCACGGCGGTTGGGCGAAGGACGAACCATGGCCTGGCGTCACGAACATGGTTCCGTGCCTGAGCGAGAACTGGGTTGACCTCGTCAAGTTCGCCGAGACGGAGTGCCACAGGCGCGGTCTCTCTTTCAAGATGCAGAACTGCCCCGGGTGGTCGATGTCCGGCGGGCCGTGGATTACGCCCGACAAGGCGATGCGTAAGCTCGTCTGTTTCGAGCCGGGCAAGAAGCCCGACTTCGACAAGGACGACGATTACCGCGAGATAGGGGCCGTGACATTTCCCCTCGAGGATTCGTCCGATTTGTCGATAACCGTCCCCAACCCGCAGCAGATAAACCATGCATGGGCCTATGAACCAGATGCGGACATTATCCTTTGCGACGGCCCGCGGGAGCAGTTCCGCGTCAAGTGCCCACGCGGCGCCTGGCAGGACGAAGTCGGGATGACATTCCGCGTTCCGGGCTTTCCGATTTCTGGCTGGAAGCTGTTCTACTACGTCGAGAGCAGCCATTATCCGCGCCAGGCGCTGAACGGTTCGTGGATGCCGGAGCCGCGTCTCGACATGTGGGAGGCGAAGGCGGGCTGGGCGTATCGCAGCTTCACGATGTCGACGAATGCGTCGCCGGTGAAGACAAAGGGCGAGCGGACGCTTGTATTCGGGCATGTCAACGCGAAAAGACGCAACCACCCGGCGCCGCCGGAGGGAACTGGCTGGGAATGTGACAAGATGGACGCCCGGGGATTTGAGGCGAACTTCGCGGGCTATCTTGGCAAGCTCATGAAATCGGGCGTGAAGATCGACGGAACGCTCGTAGACAGCTGGGAGTGCGGTTGCCAGACTTGGACATGGAAGATGGAGGAAGAGTTCGAGCGTCGCGCCGGATACTCCCTTCGACCCTGGCTCCCTGCGCTCTTCGGCTATGTCCTCAAGAGCGAGGCGGAGACCGAGAGATTCCTTCTCGACTGGCGCAACGTCTGCTCGCGGCTCGTCGAGGAGAACTACTACGGCACGATTGCCCGCCTTGCGCGCGAGAACGGAATGTCCGTGCAGTATGAGAGTGCGTTCGGCGACGTGATTCCAGGCGACCCGCTGCGCTTCTGGAAGTTCGCCGACGAGCCGATGTGCGAGTTCTGGAGCCCGCACCGCAACGAGGGCTTCGTCGGGAGCTTCGACTTCAAGCCGATACTTCCGTGTGTTTCGGCGGCGCATATCTACGGGAAGCGCCGTGTTTCCGCCGAGGCGTTGACGAGCTTTGAGCTTACCTTCGACGAGAACTTCAAGGATTGGAAGAAGATCGTCGACGAACACTTTGCCCGAGGGGTGACGCATATTGTGTTCCACACCTACACGCACAACCCCGTTGTCGGCGGCAAGCCGCCGTCCACGAGCTTTGGCACGGGCATCGGCTCTCCGTTTCTCAGGAAGCAGACGTGGTGGCCGTACCTGAAGCACTTCTCTAAGTACATTGAGCGCTGCGGCGCGGAACTCGAACGAGGCCTTCCGGCAGTGGACATTCTGCTGTATCTCGGCGACGATGTCGGCTACAGGCCCAGCGAACACGACCTGATGTTCGACAACCGATACAAGTACGACTACCTCAACAACGACGCGCTGATGACGCGTGTAGACGCGAGGGACGGAAAGATCGTGCTCCCGGGCGGCATGAGCTATCGCGTCATCTGGGTGCCGAAGGGTACCTTTCTTTTGCCGTCGACCGAGGCGAAGCTTGGAGAGCTCGAGAAGAAGGGCGCGCGCATTGTGCGCGGCGACTTCGTTCCCGACTGGCCGTCGCCGATAAAGGAGTTTCTCGGGCGCGACGGCGACAGCTTCGCAGGGTGGCAGCAGCGGCGCGACGGCGACACGAACACTTTCTTTATAGTGGAGGATAACGGCTCTGCGGTATTCCTTCGCATGGTTGGTGGCGAGAGGCGATGCGAAATGCTCAACCCCGTGACGGGGCAGGTGTCCGATTTCCTCGACGAGTTCATGAAGGCCTCGCGTGTTCCGCCAGCTTCCGTCGCAGTCGAACTGAAGCCAGAAGACGACTATCCTGCGTGGGCGACGAAGCGCATCTACGCTGGGCGGCTGGAAGTTCCATCTGGAACTTTTGAGTGCCGGCTCGATCTCGGCACGGTGCGCGACTGGGCGACGGTTTTCGTAGATGGGCGCAAGGTCGCGGATTTATGGTGTGAACCATACGCCTGCGACATCATGCCATACGTTAAGTCCGGTGGCTCGGTTGAGATCCGCGTCGAGGCCGTATCTACCTGGTACAACGCGCTTGTGCACGACGCGTCCTTGCCAGAGCCAGAACGCACGACGTGGACTAAAAAAGGGCCGAAGGCCGACGCTCCTTATCACGACGCCGGACTTCTTGGGCCGGTGAAGCTTTTCTTCAGAACTACCGCCAAGGACAAGAAGGAGGAATAGACATGACATCGGTGATTCTTGCCGCTGCTGCTGCGGCTACGTTTTCGTTTGGAGAGGTCAAGGTCCACTGCGAGGAACGCGACGGCTGGAAGCTTGCGCTTTCCCGCGAGGTCGCGCCTGATGGTGCTGAGATCGCGAAGATTGTGCTCAACTGCGCGGAGGCGAAGCTCCCGCCGAAAACGCGTTTGTCGGCGCTGGTTCCTCAGGTCGGCATGGACTATACCTGGAACGTCAACACAGGCGACTGCGGCATGCACCCGAACTGGGGCGCAAATTCGCACACCGAGGTCGCGCAGGGCATGCCGGTCTTCGTCTACTTTGACGGAAACGACACGAGCCATTTCTCCGTCGCGGCCGAGGAGTGCGTGCGCCACCTCAACCACGTGGGCGGCATCCGCGAGGAAGGGAGCATCCTCGAGATCGGCATTGGCTGGTTTGAGACGCCCGAGGCCCCGATTTCGCACTACGAGACGCGCGTGAGGTTCGATGCGCGCGCTAAGGGCTTTGCCGACGCGGTGCGCGAAGCCGTTGCGTGGATTGAAAAGACGGCGAACATCGTGCCGTGCCGTGTTCCCGAAGCAGCCTGCGACCCGCTCTACTCGAGTTGGTACAATTTCCACCAGGACGTATTCGCCGCCGATATCGAGGCGGAGCTCGCGATTGCGGCGAAGCTTGGCATGAAGACTTTCATCGTTGACGACGGCTGGCAGACAGACGATACGAACCGCGGCTACGCGTTCTGCGGCGACTGGCAGGTTTCGAAGCGCCGCTTCCCCGACATGGCCGCGCACGTGAAGAGGGTGCAGGACCTTGGGATCAAGTACATGATGTGGTACTCCGTTCCCTTCGTTGGTCTCAAGAGCGCCAACTACGAGAAGTTCAAGGGCAAGTACATCGGCGAGAGAGCCGGCCTTAGCACCGCCATTCTCGACCCGCGCTTCCCGGAGGTGAGGAAGTTTCTCGTCGACACATACGTGAAAGCGCTCAAGGACTGGAACATCGACGGCTTCAAGCTGGATTTCATCGATTCATTCAAGTTCAATGGGGCGGATCCAGCGGCAAAGGAGAACTACGCCGGGCGTGATATCAAGTCCCTTCCGCTTGCTGTCGACACGCTTATGACAGAGGTCAAGGAGGCGCTCACCGCGATAAAGCCCGACATCCTTGTCGAGTTCCGCCAGAGCTACGTCGGGCCCGCAATCCGAAAGTACGGCAACATGCTGCGCGTCGGCGATTGCCCGGGCAACATGCGCCGCAACCGCTTCGCGATGGCGAACCTGCGCCTCGCGTCTGGCGGAACCGCGGTCCATTCCGACATGCTCGAGTGGAACTTCGCAGAGAGCCCCGAGCACGCGGCACTCTACGTAATCAACTCGATGTTCGGCGTCGTGCAGTACTCTGTCATGCTCCGCAACGCGCCGAAGGAACACCTTGCGATGGTGGAGAAGTGGATCAAGTTCTCGCAGGACCACCGCGACACGCTGCTTAACGGCAAGTTCACGCCGCGCCATCCCGAGCTCCAGTATCCCGTCATTGAAGCCGAGAGCGACAAGGAAGTCATCATCGGTCTTTACGACGACGGCCGCATTGTAGACGTTCACGCTAAGAAGACGTTCGTCATGAACGCGTCGGGCAAGGATTCCTTCGTTATCCGCCGCGGCGGAAAGATTTCCGAAGTCTCCTGCAAGTCGGGCGACTGGATCGAGCTCTGAGGTGATGGAATTCCGCTTCCACCGCAAGGAAACGACTGCGTCGACAAACGCTGACGCCCGCGAAGGGCGTCCAGGCGACGTATTTGTCGCAGAGTTCCAGACGGCGGGGCGCGGTCGGCTTGACCACGAATGGCACGCCGCGCGAGGCGAGAACTTGACTTTTTCAGTCGTACTCGATGCGGCGGATATGTCACCTGCGGAGGTCGCGACGCTTCCGCTCGTCGTAGGGCTCGCCGTCGCTCGCGCCGTGGGGGCTCTTCTCGGCAGTTCTTCCCAAGTCGCTGTGAAGTGGCCGAACGACGTACTTGTCGGCGGAAGAAAAATCTGCGGCATACTCTGCGAACGAAACGGCGACGCAGTTATCGCCGGCATTGGGCTCAATGTCAACCAGACCGATTTCCCCACCGAGATCGCCGCGCGCGCGACATCGTTGCGGCTAGTCGCGGGAAGTCCGTTTGACCGCGACGGCGTGCTAAATGGCATCGTCGCGGAAATTGGCGACACGTACTCTCGTTGGCTGCGCGGCGGATTTGCCGCGCTCCGCGGCGGATTTGCCGCGTTCGACTTGCTTAAGGGTCGGGAAGTCGCTGTCCTTGCGACTGACGGTGACGTCGCGCCGATAAAGGGGCTGTGCGGCGGCGTACAGGAAGACGGCTCGCTTCTCGTGGGCGAAACGCGGGTCTATGCCGGTGAAGCGCATGTGTCTGAGATGGGGCTAACACTTTAGGGGGATTGTCTAATTCTCCGCCAAATATGGTATAATGACGTCATGAAAGAGGTCTTTGGCTACGTAATTGGTCTTGGCGCGGCAGTCATGATGCCCGTCATCTTCACAGTTCTTGGAACTCTCATCGGCATAAAGTTCTCGAAAGCGCTTAAGTCGGGCCTTCTCGTCGGCGTCGGTTTCGTCGGTTTGGGCGTCGTGACGGCGCTTCTCACTTCCAACCTCGGCCCCGCCTTGAAGGGGATGACCGACCTCTATCACCTGAATCTCCCGTTCTTCGACCTTGGCTGGCCGGCAGCGGCTGCTGTCGCGTATTCGTGCGCGGTCGGCGCGTTCATCATACCGGTGTGTCTCGGCGTGAACGTCCTTATGCTCGTGACTGGAACGACGCGCACCGTGAACATCGACCTTTGGAACTACTGGCACTTCGCTTTTCTCGGTGCGATGGTGTTCTTTGCGACGGGCTCGCTCGCGTGGGCGTTCTACGCGGCAATTGTCCTCTACGTCATCACGCTTTGCATGGCCGACTTCACGGCAAAGGGCTTTCAGTCCTACTACAAGGACATGGACGGCATTTCCATTCCGCAACCGTTCTGCCAGAGCTTCACGCCATTCGCCGTCGCGATTTGCTGGGTTCTCGACAGGATCCCTGGCTTCTCAAAAATCGACATCGACGCAGAGGGAATGAAGAAGAAGTTTGGGCTTCTTGGCGAGCCGCTTTTCCTTGGTCTTCTCATCGGCTGCGGCATCGGCGCCTTGAAGTGCGACTCGTGGAAGGCCGTTGTCGATTCGATACCGTCCATATTGAAGCTCGGCGTCACCGTAGGTGCGGTGATGGAGCTTATCCCGCGCATCACCGCGCTTTTCATCGAGGGCTTGAAGCCGATCTGTGAGCAGACGCGGAGCTTTGTCGAGAAGCGTTTTTCTGGGCTTAAGGGCCTTTCTATCGGCATGAGCCCGGCGCTCGTCATCGGGCACCCGACGACGCTCGTCGTCTCGATTCTGCTGATTCCTGCGATTCTCTTTTTGTCGGTTTTCCTCCCCGGCAACAAGTTCCTTCCGCTCGCGTCGCTTGCTGGGATGTTCTACCTTTTCCCGTGTGTGCTCCCGATCACGAAGGGCAATGTGCCGAAGACGTTTCTCGTCGGGCTTGTCGCACTCGTCTGCGGTTTGTTCTTCGTCACGAACCTGACGCCTGCCTTCACCAAGGCGATTGCGGCGGCGAACTGTGATGGGATTGCGGTGCCAGAGGGCTTCGAGGGCGGCGCGGCCTTGGATTTCGCTTCGGCGCTTTGGTGCTGGTCGATCTACCACCTTGCGGTGACGCTCAAGTGGATTGGCGCCGCACTCGCGGGCCTCCTCGCGCTTGGCATGTGCGCGGTCAACTTTGTCAGGATCAGGAGGGCGAAATGACGGCAGCGATTTTGCTTGCGGCGGCAATCTGCAACGCAGAGGTCTGCCCGGAGCGCGACAATGACTTTTGCTGGGAGAACGACAAGTTCGGCATGCGCGCGTACGGTCCCGGCGAGTACCACAAGTGGTCGGGGTGGGACGTCTTCAACAAGACGACTAACGCCGAGGCGACATGCGCAGACGTTCTCCACGGAAGGGGAGTCAACGTCAACTGGCACGAGACGCCACACAAGGGTATTCTCGACAACTACACGATGGGCGCGTCACGCGGCATCGGCGGAATCGCTTTCTTTGGTGACGGCGAGTGGAAGACCTACTCCGACTGGGAGACCTCGAAGGTAATCCACGTTGGCGACGACTACTGCGAGTTCGAGCTCGTATATCCCGCCTTTGCGGCCGTCGGGAAGATGATGTGTCATGTGACACTGAAGCGTGGCGAGAGGTTTTTCAGGAACGACGTAAGCTTCGAGCATCCCGACCGATTCCGCGGCGACTTCCGCGTAGGCCCAGGAATCGACCTCGATCCGAAGCGCGACCACAAGGGCGTTGTCGTCGAGGAGAAGGGCATAGTTTCGCTATTCGAGGATCCCAAGGGTACGAATGGATCTACGATGGAGGCGATTCTCGTAGCCGACGCCGATGCCGTCGAGGTTATGACCGACCACATGAACTGTCGCGTCCTCGCCTTTCGAAAGCCGAATTTCACCTACTGGGCCGGCGCGACTTGGGCGATGGCTGGGGAGATAACCACTCCCGAGGCGTGGATCGAAGCGGTCCGCGCGTTCCGGCTAGACAAGGTCGGAGAAGCACTTAAACAGAACACGAAAGGAAACACGAAATGAGCATCCTGCCACTTGTCCTCGCGACGACGGTAAACTTCACGGTTCAGACTGCGGTCCATCCCGACGACTTCAAGTCGTATGACACTGCTACCACGCGCGCGCGCTTCGTGATGGAGAAGGTCATGGCTCCCGACGAGATCAACGTCACCTACACGATGTACGACCGCCTCGTCTACGGTGGCGCGATGCCGGTTGAGAAGGAACTGACGCTCGACACTTTCGAAGAGCTCAAGGCCGAGCACTTCCTCGATCGCCGCGAGCTCGGCGTCATCAACGTTGGTGGCCCTGGAACGGTGACGGTCGACGGCGAGAAGTATGACCTCGAGTTCAAGGAGGCGCTCTATGTCGGCTGCGGCAAGAAGGAAGTCAAGTTCGCCTCGAAGGACAAGGCGAATCCCGCGAAGTTCTATCTCAACTCCGCGCCCGCCTACAAGGAGTTCGTTACCCAGCGCATCACGAGCGACCAGAACTGCAAGAAGCCGGGCTACACGATCGGTAACTACATCAAGGCCGGCAAGATGGAAGAGTCTAACGACCGCGTCATCAACCAGCTCATCGTCTCGCCCGTCCTCACGAAGACTCCCGGCGGCGGCTGCAACCAGCTCCAGATGGGCCTCACCGAACTGAAGCCCGGGAGCGTCTGGAACACGATGCCGCAGCACACGCATAATCGCCGCATGGAGGCGTATTTCTACTTCAATGTCCCCGAAGGCCAGGCGATCTGCCACCAGATGGGCCGCCCGCAGGAACAGCGGCTCGTGTGGCTTCACAACGAGCAGGCGATCACCGCGCCCGAGTGGAGCGTCCATTCCGCCGCTGGCACCTCGAACTACATGTTCATCTGGGGCATGGGCGGCGAGAACCTCAACTACGGCGATATGGACAAGGTCGGCGTGACCGATATGCGGTAGCCACGCCTCTTCTTCGCCGTCCACGCCATTAGCGTATGATGACAACTATGAAAGACAGCTGCATGAAACTTTGTGTCTTGACATTTGCGGCGATGGTCTCGCTTGCGGGCGTTTGCGCCGAGGCGCCGAAGCCGCTCTTGCCGGGTTTCCATCCCGATCCCAGCGTGTGCCTCGGGCACGACGGCGCGTATTACCTCGTTACGTCGACTTTCCTGTGGCGGCCGGGGCTGCCTATCTACCGCAGTGAGAACTTCCGCGATTGGTCGTTCGCAGGCCATGCCCTCGGGCCGCAATACACGAGCGTTGACTCCAATGCGGAGGGCTGCGGGCCGCTCAGCGGCGATGACGGGGTCTGGGCGCCGACGATCAGGTTTCGCAACGGAACATACTATATCGCGTTCACGTATTCCGGGAACGGCTTCAGGAACTACCTGACCACGGCGAAGGACCCCGCCGGACCGTGGACGGAACCAGTCCACGTCGAAGGTGCGGACGGAGGCATTGACCCGAGCATCTTCTTCGACGACGACGGCAAGGCGTACTGGACCCAGAACGTGCCTGCAAGGGAGGGGAAGTGGGTTGGCCACAATGAGATATTCGTGCAGGAGATCGACCTCGCGGCTTGCAAGCTTGTCGGGCGCAGGGAGTACATATCCTGCGGTGTCTTCCCGAAGGCGGAATATACGGAGGGCCCTCACATCTACAAGATCCATGGCGAATATGTGCTGCTACATGCCGAAGGCGGCACGGGTTTCTACCATGCGGAGACAGCCAAGAAGTCCAAGAGCGTGTGGGGGCCTTACGAGCCCATGCGCACCAATCCGCTCGTCACGCGCCGCGATCGCGGTGCGGGAAGCCCCCTGCAGGCGACAGGCCACGCAGACATCGTCAAGATGAAAGACGGCGGCGATGATGACTACTATGCCGTGTTTCTCGGCAAGCGGCCTCTTGGTGAGGATCGCCGCGTGTTGCTTGGCCGCGAGACGTTTGCCTGCCCCGCTCGGTGGCGTGACGGCGACCTCGTGTTTCTGCACGAACAGTTGATTGCGGGAAGCGTCGCGGAAAGCAAGGGGACTTGCGAGGTGGCCGACGGCGTTTCCGTCCGCCGAGTGACGGGCCTTGCCTTTGACGAAACCGTTGTCGCCGGCGAGGGTGAGTCGATGATTCTCTGGCGAGGCAAGGAGGGCAACATCCAGCTCGCTGGCCCAGGCGAATTGCGCATGGTGTCAGAGGACGGCCTTTCCGTGAAGTGTTACAGGAATGGAGCGCTTGTCAAGGAAGTCGACACCAAGATCGTTTCCGATGGCCAAACGGCAAACCGCTTCAACGGCCTTGGCGTAGGCAAGGCGAAGACCTCGCCGAATCGCACACTGTCTCTCTTCTGGCCTGAGCCGACAAGGGAGATGAAACCCTGGGCCTACAACTGGTGGATGGGCTCTGCGGTAGACAAGTCCGGGCTGGAGTATCAGTGCCGTGAGCTTGCCGACAAGGGCTTTGGCGGCTTCCACGTGATTCCGATCTATGGCGCGAAGGGTGGCTACGAGAAAAATTGGAAACCGCTTCTTTCCCCTCAGTGGATCGAGGCGTGGAACTTGGCGGCAGGGCTTGCAAGCTACAACGGACTTGGCATCGACCTCACGATGGGCTCGGGCTGGTGCTTCGGGGGGCCGTGGATCGACAAGGAGCACGCGGCGAGTTCGGGGATGAAGGTTAAGCGCGCCGGGCTTGGTGGCGAGGGCTATATGCTCGATCCGTTTGACCCAGAGGCGATGAAGCTTCATGTCGCGCAATACGACAAGTGGTTCGGCAAGGCGGCGCAGAGCGTGACGTGCGACGGCCTCGCTTCAGTGGACGCGGACATCCTCGTCGCGATGCCTCCGCGTGCCTTCTACCATGACAGCTACGAATACTACGGCGCGAAGCCGAAGGATGGAGGCGATGTCGACGAGTCGCAGCTTGCGTGCTTCAAGGTTTGGACGGACTGGTGCCGCGAGAACGGGTACCTGACGCGCAATGAGGCGCATGGCGCGCCATCTAACTGGCTTGACTTCTACGCGCTTGCTGACATCCCGGAGACAGAGATGTTCGGCAAGAACGACCGTGACATCCTGATTTCGAAATTCGCCTCGTCCGCCGCGCATGTTAAGGGGACGAAGCTCGTCTCATCCGAAAGTTGCACATGGATTGACGAGCACTTCTGCGAGCGGCCTCAGGAGATCAAGATGTTCATCGACCGGCTCTTTCTCTCCGGCGTGAACCATATGTTCTTCCACGGCTGCTGCTACTCGCCTGTCGAAGCAGTATGGCCGGGCTGGTGCTTCTACGCGTCAATAGAGATGAATCCACGGAACCCGATATGGCGCGAAATGGGGGCGATGAACAAGTATGTTACGCGGTGCCAGTCTCTCTTTCAGACGTGGACGCCCGACAACGATCTTGCGATCCTGTGGGATCCGACGAGCTTCCGCGAGAAGCACAAAGGTGAAGTCGCGCAGATGACTGTCCATAATCGCGAATGGTTCTACGGCGAGAAGATTGGCAAAGTGGCGACGGAGCTGTACGAGGCGGGCTATGCGTTTGACTACATTTCGCCGCGGATGGTGAAGGATGGGCTTGCGAAGAAGTATGCGGTGGTGGTCGATCCGGAGAAGTGGGTGTTTTCTCACACAGAGGCACTAAGGCACAGAGAAAAGGTTTTAAGTGGTGTTAGGAAGATGCCGTTTGATGCAGCGAGTGGGCTCTTGGCGACGCGGTGGAAGAAGGACGGCGAGACGGCATATTTCGTCGTAAACACAGGAACGGTCGCTCGCGCCGTTGCGGCAGGCGGCAAGCCGTATGGCGTAATGAATCCGCTTACGGGCGAAATCGAGGCGGCCCGGCGCGAGGCGATTGAAGTCGCTTCTGGACATTCGTTTTTCCTTGTCGGCGACGGCTTCGAGGTGTCGACTGCCGGCAAGAGGGCTTGCAGCGGAATCTCCGTCGCTGGCCCATGGGAGGTTTCCCCGATCTGCGGAGGGCACGCGCTTCCTGCGCCGCGCAAGCTCGATGCGCTCGTCGGCTGGGAAACATTCGACGACGCCTTTTCTGGGACGATGCTCTACAAGACGACGTTCGACATTGCCAACGCTCGCCCGTCGTTGCTCTCCCTCGGCGAAGTCCGCGAGATTGCGCGCGTGCGGCTCAACGGGCGCGACCTCGGTGTAAAGTTTATGCCGCCTTATGACTTTGTAATTCCATCAGGTGTCCTCAGCGAGAAGGGCAATGTGCTTGAAGTGGAAGTCACGAATCTTGGCGCGAACCGCCTGCGGTGGAACGATCTTAACGGCGTTGACTGGAAGTATTTCAGCGACATCAACATGGTAGGGATGGACTACAAGAAGCTCGACGCCTCGAAATGGAAGCCGCTGAAGTCCGGGCTCATCGGCCCGGTCTGCATGGAATAGCGGACAATGGCGGATTTATGATATACTAACGCAAAACCAACGCAGCAAAGGAATACAATCATGATACTCGATCAGTTCAAGCTCGACGGCAAGGTCGCAATCGTAACGGGCGCGGGCCGCGGAATCGGCCAGGCGTACGCGATAGGGCTCGCGGAAGCGGGCGCGGACGTCGCGATCGTCGACGTAATCCCGATGGACGAGACAATCGCCGCCATCCAGAAGCTCGGCCGCAAGGCCATCGGAATCAAGGCAGACCTCTCGAAGGGCGAGAAGGAGGCCCCGAAGATCGTCGCCAAGGTCGTCAAGGCGCTCAAGAAGGTCGACATCCTCGTCAACAACGCGGGCATCATCCGCCGCGAGCCGTTCGTCGAGCATAGCGCGAAGAACTGGAACGACGTAATCTCGATCAACCTCTCGACGCCGTTCTTCCTCTCGCAGGCCGTCGTCCGCCAGATGCAGAAGCAGGGCAAGGGCGGCAAGATCATCAACATCGCCTCGATGCTTTCGTTCCAGGGCGGCATTCTCGTCCCGGGCTACGCGGCCTCTAAGGGCGGCATCAAGTCGCTCACGATGCTTATGGCGAACGAGCTCTCGAAGGACGGCATCTGCGTGAACGCGATCGCCCCGGGCTACATCGCGACAGCGAACACTGCGCCTATCCGCGCCGACAAGAAGCGCAATAAGGCGATCCTCGACCGCATCCCCGCAGGGCGCTGGGGCACGCCGGACGACCTTAAGGGCATCTGCGTCTTCCTCGCGGCGCCCGCGTCCGACTACATGACCGGCTACACCTACGCCTGCGACGGCGGCTGGCTGGCGCGCTAAGGCGCGTCGCCAGTCTGCAGGCGTATCGCGCGCGGGATATGGTATAATATACGCCATGGCAGAGAAAACGGCAGTATATCCTGGAACGTTCGACCCGATGACGCTCGGACACTTCGACCTTATCAAGCGGGCGTCGAAGCTCTACGACCGCCTTATCGTCGCAGTTGCGGCGACGAGTGCCAAGCAGGGCGCGCGCTTTTCGGCTGAGGACCGCCTCTCGATGATCCGCGAGGATGTCAAGAAGGCGCGGCTTCGCAATGTCGAAGTCAAGATGCTTGACGGGCTTCTCGTCGACTTCTGCCGCCGCGAAAAGGCGAAAGTCGTCATCCGGGGTGTCAGGGTCTACAGCGACTTTGAGTACGAGTTCCAGATGGCGCTCACGAACCGCCGTATGGCTCCCGAAATCGAGACGCTCTTCATGATGCCGAGCGAGCACCTCGCCTACGTCACCGCGTCGACCGTCCGCGAGATCGCGGCATACGGCGGCGACACGGCGCCTTTCGTGACGGCAGCCGTGCAGAAGCACCTTAAGGGCGCGAAATGAGGGAATTTCTCGACGTAACCGCCCTTTCGATCCTCCAGGGCGTAGCGGAATTCCTCCCGATCTCGAGTTCAGGTCATCTCGTCATCGGGCAGCATCTCCTCGGACTGGACGTCCCCGGAATGCGGCTCGATCTCATGCTGCACTTCGGCACTCTCGTCAGCATTTGCATTTTCTACTGGCGCACGATCTGGCGCATACTCGCGAAGTTCGAGTGGCGGTTCGTCCTCAAGATCGTCCTGAGCGCGCTTCCGGCGGTCGTGGTCTATTTCTTCTTCAAGGACTTCATAGAAGGGCTCTTCGAGAACGCAAAGATGGTCGGGGCACTTCTCATGTTCACCGGCGCGGTCTTGATTGGAACGCGCTACCTTCCCCGCGGAAACCGCGACGTCTGCTGGAAGCGCGCCTTACTCATGGGGTGTGCCCAGGCGCTTGCGCTCCTTCCCGGCGTGAGCCGCTCGGGGATGACGCTCGCGAGTGCGCGCGGCGGACGGGTAGACGCCGAGAAGTCTGCCGAGTTCTCGTTTCTTATGTCGGCGCCGCTCATCCTTGGAGGAGTTTTCCTCGAAGTCCTGAAGTCGTTTCGTGCCGAGACGGCGGCTCCGACGGGCGAGATTTCATGGGGGCTTACGATCTACGGCGCGGTTCTTGCGGCGGTTGTAGGGTATTTCTCGCTCGTAGTGCTTCTAAAAGCCCTAAAAGGGCGGTGGTTCTGGCTTTTCGGTCCATACTGCCTGGCCGCTGGACTTCTCACGCTAATTTTGGTATAATCTCCCCTCAATTTCTCAAAAAAGGGATTAGATAGACTATGTCAAAGGAATCTGCTGTTCGCAACAACATCTGGAAATGGCTTGTTTTGCTACTCATTGCCGTCGTTTCGTTCTATGTAACGACGCCTGTGCAGGAGAAGCTTCGCTTCGGTCTCGACCTCAAGGGCGGTACGTCGTTCACGCTCGGCGTCGACACCGACAAGCTTGCCGAGAGCATCATCGCCGACAATCCGGCTATTACGAATACTCCGGGAGCCGTTGAGGCGAAGATTGATGACACGCTTAAGGACTGCGATGCCCGTATTATCCAGGTCATCCGCCGCCGTGTCGACGCGATGGGCACGAACGAGCCCGTGATCCAGGGCATGAAGGACCACCGCCTCCTCGTCCAGCTTCCTGGCGTCGACGAAGAAGTCCGCAAGGCCGCGAAGGCGTCGCTGCAGTCTGCTGCCTATCTCGAGTTCCGCCTTACCCACGCGAAGAACGACCAGCTTGTTGCGAAACTCCTCTCCAAGGACGTCGCTCCCGAGGGCTATGTCAAGAAGGGCTCGGGCTATGCACGCGCCGAGAACTGGAAGGAAGTCTCCAAGACCCCCGGCTACGCCGCGCGCCTCGCCGCGTTCGAGGTTCCCGATCCGCGCTACGTGTTCATGCTCGAGGACAACGGCGACGGCACTTACGCGCCCAATTTCGTCGCGCGCCATACCGATCCGCAGGTCACGGGCGAACACCTTGAGTCGGCCGCCGTCGAGCGTGACCCGACTTCCGGGCAGCTTTCCATCGGCTTCCGTCTCAACTCCGAGGGCGCGCAGAAGTTCGCGACGCTCACGCGCAACTACAAGGCGGGTGGTCCAAAGAACCCGACCGGCCGTGGCCGCCAGCTCGCGATCATACTCGACGATCAGCTCATCTCCGCGCCTGTGATCCAGAGCGAGATAGGCGCGAACGGCCAGATCACCGGCCGCTTCGACGGTCCTTCCGCTCAGAAGCTCGCAAACGAGCTTAACGCCGGCGCCCTGCCCGCTCCAATGAAGATCCTCGCCGAGTCGACCGTTTCGCCGACCGTGGGTGAGGATGCGAAGCACAAGGGCGTTATTGCCGCCTGCCTCGGCTTTTGCCTCGTTGCCATCTTTATGTTCATCTACTACTGGATGACTGGTCTCGTCGCCGACATCGCGCTCTTCCTCGACATAGCGCTCCTTCCGACTGCTCTCGTCTTCGTCGCGAACATCCTCGGCGTTTTCGCGCACGACCCTGCGATGGGCGGCGGCGGCTCGATGCAGCTCCCTGTCCTCACGATGCCCGGTATCGCCGGCCTCGTCCTCTCGCTCGGCATGGCGGTCGATGCCAACGTGCTCATCTTCGAGCGCATACGTGAGGAGTTCTCCGCGGGTCGCCGCGCGGGCGATGCGATCAAGAACGGCTATGGCCGCGCGTTCACCGCGATCTTCGACTCCAACCTCACGACGATCATCACCGGCATCATCCTCTTCGTCGTCGGCACGGGCCCGGTGCGCGGCTTTGCGATCATGCTCACCGCGGGCGTCGTTATCTCGATGTTCACGGCAGTTGTCGTCACGCGCCTCGTCCTCGACCACTGCGTTGACACAGGCCGCGAGGCGCCGTTCCGCATGATGCAGTTCTTCAAGAATCCGAACTTCGATTTCATGAAGTTTACGAAGTTCACCGTCGGAGGCTCGTTTGCGTTCATTGCCGTCGCGCTCGCCATCTTCGCCGTCCGCTTCATGAACAACAGGGCGTCTGTCCTTGCGGTCGACCTCACGGGCGGCACTTCGATCGTCTACAACATTAAGCAGGACGCGAAGCCGGCCGTCGCCGACATCCGCGCGGCTCTCAACGACTTCGACAACGCGACGGTCATCCAGTACCAGGATGGCGGCGTCGGCGACTCGACGCTCCTCGTCAAGACTGGCGAGACGGCCGAGACGAAGAAGGGCTCCCAGCTCGAGGGCAAGGACGTCGGCGCGTACGTCACGAAGCTCCTTCGCGAGAAGTTCCCGCAGGCCGAGATCGCTCCCGCCTCGGTTGACGAGGTCGGCTCGATGGTTGGCGCAGACCTCAAGAAGAGCGGTTCCTACGCCGTCCTCTTCTCGCTCGTCGCGATCCTGATCTACGTCGGCTTCCGCTTCCAGTTCGGCTTTGGCCTTGGCGCTCTCGTCGCGCTCGCGCACGACGCGCTTATCTCGCTCGCGATCTTCTCGCTCTGCGGGCGCCAGGTCTCGCTCATCGTGATCACCGCGCTTCTCACGATCATCGGCTACTCCGTGAACGACACGGTCGTCGTGTTCGACCGCATCCGCGAGCAGCTTCGCCACGACCGCCGCATGACGTTCGCCGAGCTCTGCAACAGCGCCGTCAACGCGTGCCTCGGCCGTACGGTCATCACGTCGGTGACAACGTTCTTCGCCGTCCTCGCGCTCTTCGCGTTCGGCGACGGCTCGATCTTCGATTTCGCGCTTACGATGCTCATCGGCGTCGTCGCGGGCACCTACTCGTCCGTCTTCATCGCGACCCCGGTCATGATGTGGTGGTACAAGGGCAAGCGCCCCGAGTTCGAGGCCGAGGCCAAGACCCAGGAAGGCTGATTTCAACCGTCTGGCTCGGGCGATAAAGGGCTGCCCGACCGGTAAGGAAACAACGAAAGGAAAAAGAAAATGCCTAAGATGAAAACGAAGAAGTGCGCCACGAAGCGCATGAAGCTCTCGAAGAACGGGAAGATCATGCGTTCGCAGGGCGGCCATGCACACCTCAACAACGGCAAGAAGCGCAACCGCAAGAACAACCTCTGCGGCCGCACCGCCGTCGAATCCAACAAGGTCACGAAGACATACGCGCGCGCCCTCCAGGGTCGCTGATAGAAAAGGAGGACTAGAAAATGCGTGTTACTAATGCACCCGCTTCCCGTGAACGCCGCCGCCGCCGCCTTGCCAAGGCGAAGGGGTTCTACGGCGCCCGCTCAAAGCTCTTCCGCACTGCGACCGAGGCAGTCGATCGCGCGATGCGCCTGTCGACGATTCACCGCAAGCTCAAGAAGCGCGACTACCGCCAGCTCTGGATTGCCCGCGTCAACGCGGCTTCCCGTGCCGAGGGAATCAGCTACTCGAAGCTCATTGCGGGCCTCATCAAGGCCGGCGTCACGCTGAACCGCAAGATGCTGAGCGAGATCGCGATTCACGATCCCGAGGGCTTCAAGACGCTCGTCGACATCGCGAAGAACGCCTGATCGCAGCGCTTCCAAAAAAGCAAAAGTCATCCGCGGCGGTTGCGCCGCGGAGCTTTTTTTTATATAATGTATGCGTCAAGGAGGTTTCACATGGCCGAAGAAAAGGACGAAGTTCTCGAGACGCAGAGCGCTGACGGCGCGGAGATCCGCGACACCGACATCGTGTTCGACTGTCCGCACTGCAGCAAGACACTTGTAATCGACTACCGCGGAGCGGGGCTCCAGATTAGCTGCTCCGAGTGCGGCAAGGACGTGCTTGTCCCGATTCCGGACGGCATGGAGCTTACCGACCTCGACATGGATCCCGGCGAAATCCTCAAGCAGCTCTTCGCGACCCGTCGCAACTACCAGAAGGCCGAGACGCGCGTGCAGGGACTCAAGGCGCGGCTCGTGTCGCTGCAGGAGACGCTTGCCGTCATGCAGCAGGTGATTGCCGAAGGGTTGGCCGACGAGTGAGCAAAAAGGCGCTTTTTGTGAACGCGCTCACGTTTGCGCGCGTTCCGCTGATTTTCCTCTGGGCCGTCTTCGCCGTCTGGCAGGAGTTCGACGCCGCTTGCGGGGGACGACAAGCGCCAAGTTTGACGCTTGCCGTTCTTGCCTCGCTTGGAATGCTCCTCTCCGGGCTTACCGACTTGTGGGACGGACTGCTCGCGCGGCGCTGGAATGTCGTCTCTACGCTCGGCAAGATGGCCGACCCGCTGATGGACAAGGTGTTTTACCTTGTTGCCTTCCCTGTCCTCGTCTGGCATGCCGCGCACTCCGGCGTTGGCGAGCTTCAGACGCTTTCGCTTCTCGGGCTTACTGTCCTCTACCTTCTGCGAGACACTTGGGTCACGTTCCTGAGGTCAGTCGGCACGATGTACGGGGCAGATGTCGGCGCGATGTGGCTTGGCAAGGTGCGCACGGCTCTCTCCTTCCCCGGCGCGGGCTGGATATACGCCTATTTGTGCTTCCGTTGGTTTGATTTCTTCCGCGCAGACAATGCTCTCGTGAATGTCGTTTGGCCGGCTAGCGTGCTGTTTGTAGAGGCGTTCCTCGCGGCGCTGACTTTCGTGAGTCTCATCACTTACACGAGGGCCTACATGCCCTACCTTAAAAGGGCACTTGAAAGAAAAGAGAATTTGTGAGATAATATTACCAACCACGGAACACGGAACAACACCGAAAGGCAAAAAACAATGAAAAATTCAACTAAAGGCTTTACACTCGTCGAGCTGCTCGTCGTTATCGGCATTCTCGGCATCCTCATGGGAGCTCTCTTCCCGGCGATTACGTCTGCCATGCTTTCTGCCCAGACGAACGCACTCGCCATGCATGGCAGAAACTTGTTCATCGGCATCACGCAGGCGAATGTTGACCGCGAGAGCCATGGGCGCGCAAGCGTCTGGCCGAAGAGCAGCGATACTGTCGAGGAGGGAGAGGGACGACATTGCCTTCAAGACATAC
>Ga0265298_10000148_pt1 | contig 105838 bp, 96 predicted proteins | sample AusTroGonzalo_MG_3_FD_193486 | JGI IMG/M metagenome (GOLD analysis project Ga0265298, IMG submission 193486) | Bovine rumen microbial communities from tropical cattle in Woodstock, Queensland, Australia - Gonzalo_01 | ecosystem: Host-associated > Mammals > Digestive system > Stomach > Rumen ...
GCCATCATCAGCAACGGCGAGTGGAAGTTGGGCTTTGAAGACAACCGCATCATTCCGCAGTTCGCGATAATGAATCCCAAATACACCGTCGGGCTGCCTGCCTATCAGACGGCAGTGGGCATCGCAGACGTACTCGCACATCTGCTCGAGAGATATTTCTCTGATGCGAAGAATTCCGATACGACAGACTACCTCATCGAAGGCGCGATCAGGGCTCTCCTGGTAAATGCGGACAGGCTCATCAAGGATCCGAAGAACGTTAACGCAAGAGCGGAACTTCAGTGGCTCGCGAGCGTTGCGCATAACAACTTTCTAGATGCAGGACGCATCGCTGACTGGGGTTCACACAGGATCGAACACGAACTCTCAGCACAGTACAACATTACACACGGTGAAGGCATGGCGGTTGTTTTCGTGGCGTGGACAAAGTTCGTCGCAGCTCGAAAGCCATGGCGCCCGGCGCTTCTCGCGACCAGAGTTTTCGGCGTGGATTCATACGATCACAACGAAGAAGAAAGAGCGCTTATCTTGGCAGACAAGTTAGAAGAATTCTTCAAAAAGTTAGGCGTGAAGACGACACTCACGGAGCTCGGAATCGACGATAAGGATTTCGAAGTGATGGCCGCAAGAGCAACGAGAAACGGCACCGTAGGACACTATGAACCTTTAGATGCGGAGAGCATCAGGGAAATATTGAAATTAGCAATTTAAAGCAAAAGGAGAACACAACAATGGCAAGGATTAAGTTAGTAGAACAGAACGAGGCAACAGGCGCAGAGAAAGAGCGCTATGACGAACTCGCAGGAAGAAATGCAGTAACAAACATGAAGCGTGGACTTCTCAATGACGCTGCAACATATGACGCATATATGGCTTGGTACACATCTTGGAACAGACTCGTAGAGGTTATTGGCGAGAAGGACGCAGTTTTGTATGCACACTCAATCTCAACAACAAACTCATGCCAGCTCTGCTCACTCTTCTTCATCAGTGACGTAAAGGGTTTGGGATTGGATCCCGCTAACCTCCAGTACGATGAGAAGGAACAGGTTCTTACAGATCTCGGCAAGCAGATCGTTAAGAATCCCACGGCAGTATCCGACGAACTTTTCGCGAAGCTCAAGAGCTTCTTCAATGATCAGGAGATCGTTGTAATCGTTGGATTTGCAGGACAGATGATCGCTACAAACAACTTCAATTCAGTATTGAAGATCGACGTTGACCAGAGGCTTTTACCCATCATCAATGAGTTCAAGCCGGCAACATGGAGAGAAGGCATTAAGTGAGTTATCTCACCTAAAGCAATATATCATTTGCCATTGGAGGGCCGTCTGCTATTATATAGCGGACGGTTCTCTGTTATTTGTGATAAGGAGTTTTCATCGTGGCGAAAGTAGTGGTCGGAATGTCAGGCGGCGTGGACAGCGCAGTTGCTGCATACCTGTTGAAACAGCAGGGTTATGAAGTGCTGGGCCTCACTATCCGCACATGGAATCCTGACGTCGGATACAGCCGCTGCTGCGAGATCGATGACGCGCGCGAAGTATGCCGCAAGTTAGATATCCCCTATCACGTTTTGAACTGCGAAAGCGCTTTTAAGGAGCACGTTACTGAGCCGTTTATCTCATGCTACCTGAACGGCAAAACACCCAATCCCTGCGTCGGCTGCAACCTCCACGTTAAGTGGGAGCGCATGATCTACTGGGCCAACATCAACCAGGCAGAATACGTCGCTACGGGACATTACGCATACATCATCAAAAAGGACGGCAGATACACGGTTAAGACTGCTGAGCACGCTGAAAAGGATCAGAGCTACATGCTCTACCAGCTCCCGCAGGAGTATCTCGCGCGCACTCTGATGCCGCTTGGTGATCTCGATAAAGACACTGTCCGTTCCATTGCTGCTGAGGCCGGAATTCACATTGCCAATAAGGGCGATTCGCAGGATATCTGTTTTATCACTAATGGGAATTACACGGATTATATTTCCGCGAACGCAGACACTTCTTCGGTTAAGGAAGGTAATTTTGTCGACGTTGACGGCAATGTTTTAGGCACGCACAAAGGCATTATCAATTACACTGTCGGACAGCGTAAGGGACTGGGAATCGCTTTGGGCTACCCTGCTTTCGTGAAGCATATCGATGCAGAAAAAAATGAGATCACGCTGTGCGATGAGAAGGCGATTTATGCATCTTCCATTACTTGTAATCAGTTGAATTTCATGAGCATTCCTGTTCCTGCGGTCGGCGAGAAAGTCCGCTCAAACGTAAAGATCCGTTACCATCACAGAGCGCAGAGCGCGACCATGACGTTAACGGATGAAAATACTTTACTTATTGAATTTGATGAGCCCGTCAAAGGCCCTGCACCCGGCCAGTCCGCAGTCTTTTATGATGACGACGGATGCGTTATGGGCGGCGGAATAATACTTTAATTCTTCTCCTGCTTTGAATGGTAATCATCCAACGCACTCTTGATTGCTTCTTCAGCCAAAACTGAGCAGTGCATCTTGTAGTCCGGAAGTCCGTCCAATGCTTCTGCAACAGCCTTGTTCGTGAGCTGCAGAGCTTCTTCAACAGGCTTGCCCTTGATGAGTTCCGTTGCCATCGAACTTGATGCGATAGCACTGCCGCAGCCGAAAGTCTCGAACTTAACATCTGTGATGATGTCGTTGTCGATCTTCAGGTACATCTTCATGATGTCACCGCACTTCGCGTTGCCTACTTCACCAACTCCGTCTGCATCTTCGATGACGCCGACGTTTCTGGGATTTCTGAAATGATCCATTACCTTCTCACTATATAAAGCCATATTAATTACCTCCGAAAATCAAAGAATGAACTGCTTCTTGCCTGCTACGAGATCTCTCCAGATCGGTGAGAAACCTCTTAAATATTCGACTACTTCCTTTACTGACTTGATGATCTCATCGATCTCTGCGTCAGTGATGTCGTCTTCGATCGTAAGTCTCAATGATCCGTGCGCTACGTCGTGAACTCTGCCGATCGCAAGGAGTACGTGGCTGGGATCCAGGGAACCTGAAGTGCACGCGCTGCCTGAAGATGCTGCGATTCCCTTGTCGTCCAGGAGCAGCAGGAGTGACTCGCCTTCGATGCCTTCGAAGCAGAAGTTTACGTTGCCGGGAAGCCTTGTTTTCGCGTCGCCGTTCAATGATGAATGCGGGATCTCATTAAGTCCTGCGATGAGCCTGTCTCTCTTTGCCGTGAGCGAATCGATGTGCGCGGGGATTGCTGCGTTTGCTGCCTTAAGCGCCGTTGCCATTGCAGCGATTCCGGGAACGTTCTCGGTGCCTGCTCTTCTGCCCTTTTCCTGCGCGCCGCCCTCGATGAGGTTTGTGAGACGGATGCCCTTCTTTGCATAGAGGAATCCGACGCCCTTGGGGCCGTGGAACTTGTGCGCCGAAGCTGAGAGCATGTCGATGTTATATTCTTCAACGTCGATCGGGAGATGACCGATTGCCTGCACTGCATCTGTGTGGAAGAGGACTCCGTGCTTTCTGCACACTGCACCGATCTCCTTGATGGGCTGGATCGTTCCGATCTCGTTGTTTGCGAACATGATGGTTACAAGTGCGGTGTTCTCCGTAATCGCGTTCTCAACTTCTTCTGCTGTTACGAGGCCGTTCTCGTGAACGTCGAGAAGCGTGATCTCGAAGCCTTCCTTCTTTAGCTTTCGAAGTGTGTGAAGCACTGCGTGATGCTCGAAAGCAGTAGAGATGATCTGCTTCTTGCCCTTGCTCTCACCGAGTCTTGCCGCGGAGATGATCGCCTGGTTGTCGGCCTCACTGCCGCCTGACGTAAAGAGGATCTCTTTGGGATCAGCGTTGATTACTGAAGCGACATCCTCTCTCGCCTGCTCGAGGACTTCTTTCGCGGTCTGGCCTGTCGTATAAAGGCTCGACGGGTTGCCGAATTCGTTCTGAGCGACTTCGATGAAGGTCTTGAGCGCTTCGTCACTCATCTTTGTTGTTGCTGCGTTATCTGCGTATATCACTGCCATTTCTCCTGTCTATAAATCTATCAGCAGAATTGTATTATCATTTACCTACTAAGTCAATAGGTTTATACAACATATATAAACCCCGAAGACCGCCATCTTCGGGGTTTTTGTAATCATGAGTTGCGATTCATTTCATTCCTATCGCTACATGGATTATACCACGATTCGTATGTTATTCAACAAACCCTCTCATACTGTCCTAATATCGGCCCTCGCTTCTTTCTTTATCAGCACGATCGTCAGCGGGATAAACACTGCCATAGAAACGACCACGAACACCATGCTGAGGGCAGCGTGAACCATGCCTGTAAATATAGGCAGCAGGCCGCAGTATACATTCGACAACGAGTGCAGAACGATGGCCGGCCAGAGCTTGCCTGTCCTGACCGTGATGAATGCCCATACGAGCCCCAGCGCGAAAGTATAGAACATCTGCGCAACGCCCTGTGAATAGACATGAGGCAGCGCGAATAAAACTGCAGAGCAGATGATCGCGCCTTTTGTGCCGATGGTGGACAGACTCGCGAGCATGAATTTGCGGAACAATAACTCCTCGAATATAGGGTTAAATACCAGCAGCAAAACAACGTAGAACACCGGATGTGCCAGGATCTCTTCGGGCGAGAGCGCGTGCGATTTTACACCTGCGATCGTCAGCACGGAATTGATCATGACCATTACAGGGAATGATAATCCTGTCTGGATCGCGAAGTATTTCGCGATGGTGCCGGCGGAAGGTTTGAGTGTACCTTCTTTCGAGAGGGGGGCGCGCGGCATGCCCAGCGTTACGAGCAAAAATACGCCCAGTCCCAATGTGTATGGAACCACCATGGATGCCAAAACCATGCGCGCGATCTCGGGCAGAACGCCGTCCAACATGGGGTCAACAAAAATGCCGTAGAGTTTGTATACCAGAAACCAGCAGACAAGTCCAATTGCGGCTCTTGCAACGGTTAGAATTTTAGTCTTCATTTACCTCGTGCTCCTTAAGAAAGATCTTAAGAGCATCGTTCATCTGGTCGGTCTTTTTCTTGGCAACAAAGTAAGTGACGGTCTGCATGATCATGAAGATCGCAAGAAACAGCAGTCCCATGCCGATGAGATACGGGAAATAAACCCCGCCCGTCACATAGATTGTAAATGCCATCGCGAGCGTAAAGTAGATCGGTCCGAAGATGAAGTTCTTGACCACACTCGGCTTTGATCTCGCCCACTTGCTGTCATCGATAAACACTCTGAAGAAGTTCACGACGCCGATGATGATGAACATTCCGAAGATAACCAGAATGTGCCACGGGTCGATCAGTCCTCCGTCGATTATCGCTCCGACTGCGCTTAAAACAATGCTCAGTATGAAGGTTCCTGCCGTTATCGGAAGAGATCTGATGAGCGAGAATTTTACACGTGAACGGTTCATTTCTCACTGCCTCCCTTCATTCCGATAGCCGATTTGAAATCGTTTGCGTAACTGCGGGAAACGACCAGGTATTCTCCGTTGTTGAGGAGAAGCTTGATCCTCCGGAAGTCTTCGGGCGCGATGGACTTTATGGCCTTGATGTTTACGATGGTGCTTTTGGATATCCTCACGAAAAGCTTTTCCCTCAGGTCATCTTCGAGCTCGTAAAGAGTTTTCCTGATCCTGTAAACACCGGATGCCTTGTACGCGAAAACATCACGGTCCACAGCTTCTATGTAGAGGATCTGTGAGACATAGACCATCTCCGTGTCACCCTTGTCGTTGATCCCGGCCAATGCATCGCCTGACGAACTTATCGACCTGACGAGATTGTCGACTTCCTGGTCCCTCTCGCGGAATCTGACTTCGACTTCCGTTTCAGAGAGCGTCGGGATCTCCCGTAAAAACAACTTCATTTCTGCCTCCTTCGGGAGCATTATTTCTTACTGCTAAATAGATTACAACAAAATCGGGATAAGGTGGCCGTTTGGGTGAATAAGTTGCACGACGAAGTCGGATGGCGCGTTCAAACCGATGGAATTTCAGCAGAATTTCAAAATAACCACGTTTTCTGAAAGTTTTTTGAAAATAGAGGCGTTTTTTCAGAATTCTTTCAGTTTTGATGTCATTTTTGAAATTCTGCTGAAATCCTCCCTGCCTTCCCAATCGCCCTCTCGAAAGAAAAGAGCAGCCCTGTTACGGACTGCTCTCTTCACTGATACGAGGGGTTATATCAGGTTTATGGAGTGTGTGGTTATCCTATTGTCTTGCCATTGTCGAGGCGGATCGTTCTCGTGCCGTACTGAGCGCACGCTTCGGAGTGTGTTACCTGGAGGATAGTCATGCCTTTCTCCTGGTTGAGCTTCCTGAACAGGTCCATGATCTCAACCGTGGAAGCGGAGTCGAGGTTACCCGTAGGCTCGTCTGCGAGGATGATCGAAGGGTTGCCGAGGACTGCGCGTGCGATCGCAACTCTCTGCTGCTGACCGCCGGACAATGTGTTGGGCATTGCCTTGCGCTTCTCGGTAAGGCCGGTGATCTCCAATATCTCATCCAGAGCATCCTTGAGTTCGCCTCTCTTCTTGCCGTTCATTGACTGGGGCAGGAGGATGTTGTCCTGGACGTTGAGGTTCATAACGAGGTTGTAGAACTGGAAGACGAATCCCATGTTCTTGAGTCTCAAGTCAGACAGAGCCCTGTCCTTGAGTGAACCGATGTCCTGGCCGCACACGGAGATGTTTCCTTCAAAATTGCGATCGAGGCCTCCGATGAGGTACAGGAGCGTTGACTTACCTGAACCGGATGCGCCCATGAGGGATACGAATTCTCCCTGCTCTACGGACATGCTGGCACCGTTTAATACCTGGTTGATGTTCTCGCCTTTACCGAATGTCTTGCTGACGTTATTTACTTCAATTATCTTCATTTTATTATCCTCCATATGTTATTCGTACTTGATCTGCTCGGAGATCTTCATCTTCCTTAAGTTTCTGATCGGGAAGAGAACCGTTAATGTAAAGACTATTGTCAGGATGACGAAGAATATTAAGCTCCTGACAGGATCGACCGTTACATCCAGGACAAGCGCCTGTGCGTTGCGCATTGCATCGCGGATCACCATCGTCAGTACCGTACCGACCGTCGCGCCGATGGCTGATGCGGTGAAGGACGTGATGAGCACTTCCTTCAGGAGAATGCCTGCGAGTTTGCCCTTGTTCATTGCCGTTGAGAGCATGACTGCGCATTCTTTCTTTCGGCCTTCGAATCCGATGAGCTGGTTGGAGATCATGCCGATCGCGGTCATTCCGAGTGCAACTGCAATTACTATCGTAACGACTGCCACTGTCTTGGAATTGTTGTCCTGGTTGTCGGCAATTATCTCGTCCAGAGTCTTAACTTCGATGTAATCACCCTTTGCATATGTCTCAAGCATTTCCTTTACTGTTTCGGGATCTTCGCAGCTGATGAGGAGCGCGCCCGGATAATCAAGGAAGAGTGCCTTGTATTCTGCTTCAGGGAAGATGACCGATTCAACGCCGCCGTCGTAAGGGTTGCTCTCGATTACGTCCTGGATCTTATATTCTCTGACGATCGGGAAAGCACCGTTGGGGTTGATCTTCAATGTGATCTCGTCACCTGCCGATAAGCCCTTTCGGGATGCATACTTCTTATCAACATAAACGCTGCCGTCTTCGAGCTGTTCGAGTTCGCCGAAACCGCTGAAGTTCTTGAATCCCTCATCAGGCAGAGCATAGAAATATCCGATGGTGGAGATCTCTTCGTCATTTACCTGGAATTCCTGAATCTCGTAGTAGATCGGAACGACCTCGGTAACCGTATCGATGTGCTCGACATATGAATAGTACTTCATCTGCTTTGTGGTGCTCATGACGATGTCGCATTCGTAAGGAATGTCACTTACCGTGGCACCCAATGCCGTAGCAACTGCGTATACGATGATAGCCATTGCAGATGCCGTTGCGCTGAGAACGCCGCTTGATACGGTGCTCTTCTTGGTAGATGCTTCAGTTGCTGCCAGAGACCATGTTGCCATGTCGTGCTTGTCACTGAAGTTCTTGATGCCCTTGGTAACGAGTCTCAATATTCTCGGGAACAGGAGCGCAAGTGATGCAACTGCAGCAAGAAGGCAGACGATTGCAATTGCGATGTTGTTTCTGAAGAAGAATGTCAATACTGCGATTCCGAGGAGGATAAATCCTACGATGAGTGATGTCTTGCCGTATCTGTATTCAGTATCCCTGTTATCGAAAATAATGTCTCTGATCGGTGTCTTCAATGCCTTGATGATGGCCTTCAGAGGAATCAGGCACTCGATCATGACAGCCATTACGATAACGCCGATGATAAGTCCAATCGAAAGTTCTGGAATCTCGAACATTCCGGAGACACTTTCATCGTCAAGGCCGAAGAACAGTACCAGCAACGGATTTCTTACGAGGCTGTACAGAACTACGGCGGGAATGCTTCCGAGCAGGGCATAGATAACGTTCTCAAGGAGAAGGATCCTTGCCGTACGGCCGGAGCTCATGCCGAGGCTTCTGAGCGTTCCGATATAAGACATTCTCTCACTAACGATCCTGTTGCAGATGGAGGCCGTTACGAAGATAACGAGGAGGAATGTGATCGCGAACAGCATGTAGAAAACAGCCTTGATCTCATCGAGGAGCATGTTGTCAGAGTCGCTCAAGAAGAGGTCTGTCATTGATGCATCGGGATATGCATCGGTAAGCATGTCCTTTGCATCCTGGATCAGGGAATCGTCCGCAACGTCAATAAGGATGATGTCAGCAGCCTCATAGCCGCATGACAGCTTATAGCCTGTTGCAAGGTTTACGAGACCTGAATTACCTGTGAGGACGGGGTTCTTCATGTCGTCAGGGAAAATGCCCGTGATGGTAAGTTCTACTTCCTCATTTGCCCTGTCGTGAGCGAGGAACTTGTCGCCTACCTCGTAACCGTAATCATCAGCGAATTCCTTTGAGACATACATCTCACCGTCAGCGAGGTCGATCCTGGACATGAATTCCATGTCTACTGCCTGATCGACGTCAAGGCCGTAGATGTTCAGATATGCAGTTTTAACAAATGCATATTCGCCTTCGATGGGCTTATAAACGAGCTCGTTGTTTACGACTGCCGTCATGTAGTCGCACTCAGGGAATCCATCAGGCAGTTTGGACAGATCGCTGCCGCCTGTATATGCCATGAAGTCTGCTCTTGATACGGTGCTCAGATAGCCTGTAAGTATTCTTTCCATTGACTGTCCCAGGTCGAAGCAGAGCATCGCGCAAAGGCAGCACATGAAGATGGCAAATGTTACGAGAAGCGTGCGGAAAAACTTTCTGAATATGTTTTTCAGCGAATTCTTTAAAATAATGTTCATCCTGTTATCACCTCATTAATACCAGCGGGAGATCCTTTTCTCCGGAGCGATGTACATGCCATCGCCTTCCTCTATGCCGTATGTCTCATAGAACGCTTCCGTTGTCGACAGGATCGCATTGACTCTTACGAGTGCCGGGCTGTGCGAATCGTATGCGATCTGATTGATGATCGATTCGTCCGAACCGAGTTCGCACCAGATGGTTGCATAACTCTCGAAAAGCTTCTCCCTGTCTTCCTGTGTCTTGGTAAGTGAAGTAATGCACTCCATAGCACCGAGGTCAGCATAGTTCTCACCCAGTGTCTGTTCGCCGTCGACATGGTAAATGCCGAATACCGTGAAGTTGTCTTCAAAGTATCTGATTGCCTGGTCGTTACGCGCGAGAAGAGTCTGCATGTCTTCGTCGCTGATCCATGAAGGATCGTATTCACCCTTTGAGTTGAAAAGGATGCAGGTTGAATCGAATGCGTGACCCATCTCATGGGCAATTACCATTCCGAGACCGCCAAGGTTCGTATAGTAATTTGCATTTGCATCGAAGAAAGGTGCATTGGTGATGGCAACCGTGATCGTAATGTTATTGAATGAAGGATCGTAGCATGCGTTGAACATCTGCATTGGCATCTGGATATCCGTTCTTGATACCGGCTCGTTCATGCTGTTTATTCTGTCCTGCATGGCGATTCTCTTGTACTGCATGTAAAAATCGTAGTAGTTATCTGCATTAAGATTCTTGTATTTCGCATTGTCGTGTCTCTCAAGGTTAGTGCCTGTTACGTAGACAATGTTTTCGAGCTTTTTGAGGAGCTCATCGCGTGTAGCCTGGCTGAGCCATGAAGCGTTTTTAATGATCTCCCTGTAACCGCCTCTGATGTCGTCGCACATGTCGCGGAGAGCCTTGTCTGTCTCTGCCGTGTAGAAACGCTCAACATAGAGAGGATCGGTCTCATCGTGGAAAGCACCCGAAACTTCCGTGACAGCCTGGTCGTGCTCGGAAGAATAATCTCTTCCGACAAAGCTTGCGAGCTGTGAATAGTGCGGAGCGATGTATCTTCTGTATGTGGAATAAAGGTCGCCAAGCTCAGAGGTCTTGAGCGCGTTGAGATTCTTCTCTACAAGAACGCCGTTCAATGCCTCGAGCTGTGGTACGTCCAGAACGCAGAAAGCATTGACCTTGGATGCATCGTAGCCGAGAGCCGTAATATAAGCATCGACGTCGATGTTTGTAAATATGGATTTGATCTGGTCCTTTGTATAGATCTTGCAGTACTGGAAATACATGGGATCTTCGAACAGATCAACATTTGTCTTACCGTAAATATCAAGTGCAACGGAAGCAAGATCAAGGCCGTACTGCTCAGCGGTTTCCTTGTCGTAACCTCTTGTGGACAGGATTACTTCCGCATCTTCCTTAATGTTGTCAACGGCATAAACGGAATCTCTCATCTGTGTGAAAGAAGTATTCATGATGCCGGCTACCTGGCTTATGTTCATGACTCTTCTCTGAGGATCGAAAGGATCTACTTCAGGAGACATGGGAATGAGTCCGCCAAGTCCGTATTCTCTTACGAGCCTGGCATCTATTGCCATGAGCTCATCGATGGAGGAAGCATTGTCGATCTCATCGATAAGAGCCTTGAGATCTTCAGGAATCTCTTCATTCTCAAAATCGTAAGCCATGTACAGATCGTATGCACGCTTGATGATGTCTTCCTCGCTGCCTGCGGCATAACCGTTGCCGGCAACGACATCGTCAATTATCGTCTCGATCTGATCGTCGATCATTTTCTGATCGAAAGCCATTTCCACAGTTGTCATGCCGTACTCAAACTCAGCATTCTTGAGCCTGTCTTCGTTGACATATCTGTAGAAATCATCTTTGGGACTTGCGGGGCCTAATTCCGCAACTGTTTCTTCAGTCTCGGATGTTTCCGGCACTGTAACTGCACCGCATCCGGTCATGACAGGCAACACCATCGTAGCTGCTACGATGACAACAGCAATCTTTTTCATATCCTAAAACTCCCCAATCTTTGTTGTACACGCTAATCTTACACGAAGAACCTTAACCGTTAATTCTGCAAACCTTAATCTAACCTTAATTTGCATTTAAGATGAAATTACGGTTGCTTTTCCGTAAGGCATGTATAATATAAAAGTTTTTTAAGGAAAAATCATTATGATATATGGGGTGAGATTTTATGCAACAGGTAACTAACCAGCAAAGACTTAAACCGTGGATGGGCTTTGTGCTTTTCGCGGTGGTAATGGCATTGTTCATTTTTGTATGCGTGCCCATGCAGGGCGCCAGCGGTACATGGGGACTGATCGGAACGGAGCTCCTGTTCCTCGTTCTTGCGATAGTATTCGGACTTGTATTTAAGATCCCTTTGAAAGAAATGTTCCCTATCAAGAAGTTCACGGCAAGGGATTTCTTCGGTTCACTGCTGCTGCTCATGGGCGGAACTTCTTTCGGAGCGATGAGCGTCGGAATCTTAAGCGTATTCTTTCCTTCCACACTTGAAGGCGGAGATGTCGAGGCACTGACTGACCTCATCATTACAGGTCCCGGTTATATCCTTACGATGCTCATAATCGCTTTATTGCCTGCGATCTGCGAAGAAGCCATCCACAGAGGCGCGATCCTGACATGCTTCAGATCGATCAAGAAGGACTGGGTGATCGTTCTCATCATGGCCATCTTCTTCGGCATCAACCACATGTCAGCATTAAGATTCATCAACACTGCGATCCTCGGCGGATGCCTGTCTTACATCGTGGTCAAGAAAAACAACATGCTGCTGTCTTCAATGATGCATTTCCTGCTCAACTTCTCTGCTTCAACGATCAGCTATCTGTCGACCATGCTGCTCAGCCAGTCAACCGGATCACAGGTAACGGGCAGTGACATTTCTGCAGCCTTAGAGAGCGGCGCAATGAAGTCTGCAATCGGAACGTACTTCATGATGGGCGTTGCGGCTCCCTTCATGGTCGTCATCGGACTCATGCTCTTAAATCCCGCAGGCCACAAGAAGATCAGATTCCTTTTCGCTGCCATCGTTGCAGTCGTATGTTTATGCGCATCCATCGGATTTACGGTTTACTTTGCGGCATCAAGCAACATTGCATCTTCAACCTTTAGCTACACGAACGTTGAAGAGAACATCGCTTCTCCCGCCGTTAATTTCGAGGCCAAGGAAGAAGGCAATTACACCATCATCTGTGTCCTCATGAACGGCAACGGCGAATATACCGCAAGGGTCACTGATGACCATGGCGTTGTAGTTTCCGAGCAGGCATTCCCCACCGGAACTTTCAGGACATACACTGCCACAGTAGAACTTGAACCCGGCATTTACCATTTCTCGGTTATCAACGGCAGGCACACGATTGGTGAGAGTCCGTCGTTCTCGGTTCAGGTGAGTAAGAGTTGATTTAAGGGCTGCCTCGGTTGGGGCAGCTTTTTTACTCCTCTATATTAACTATCCTCACATACCTGCTCAGCGCGTACTCGCCGTCGTGGCACTCGCCAGGGAAATAATCGCTCATGTCGGCGCCCTTTGTCACGCGGATGAGGCCGCCGCGAATGAAGGTTTCAGTGAGCTCTCCCCTGTCTTCAGCCGGGCAGATCAGGCCGGCGGTCTGGAGATGGTATCTTGATTCATAGAGCATCTTCGTGATCTTGCTGCGCGAAAGGGGCTTCACCAGAACATTGCACATCATGGGCGAGAGTTCGAGAGTGCTGTCAGAGCCGATGATCACGCTGACGCCCTTGCCGCGCAGGACGTTGTCGTTAACTTCTTCGCCGCCGAGATATGCCTTCAGGCGCCTCGTGTAAGAACTTAAGGTGTCGCGCGCGCGGATGCCGATCTCTTCAGTTGCATTCTCGTTTGCGGCCTTCTCGAGGACAGGCAGGAAGCGCTCTGCGAATGCGCGCAGTTCACCTGCGTCTTCGGTATCAAGGAAGATCACCTGACAGCTGCTGCACAGCAGCTGCTTTGTCGTTGCGATGTGCTTAGCGAGGCCAGCGAGTTCAGCATCGGCATCTGCGACGGAATCCAATTTAGAGACATAGCAGAAACCAAGTTTCTGGCCCCACTCGATAATCTTTACGCCGGTGGGTGCCAATCCCCTCACCGCTTCGATCGCCATATCGCTGCCCCAGACGCTGATCGCGTTGCTGAGTTCGGCCATCTTGCGCATGCCCTGGATGTCGGTCGACGCGGTATCGAAAACATAAATGTAGTCTTTAAGTTCGGGCCTGTATTCGATGAGCTGCATTATGAGCTTTAATGACAGACCGTTATCTGCGGACGGAAGTTTCAGAATATTGATGTTGCCCGTCATGAGGCCTTCTGCGAGCGAATATGCGGGCAGGAAATCCATGTTGCCGGCGGAGATGTGGAACAGCACGCCCAAGGGAACTTTCCTGACGCGGATCTGCGAGAATCCGCTCATCGGATCAGTTACATATTCTTCTGTCGCACCCAGCTCCGTCGCGAGCTTTTTGTGGAGGTGCTCCGGTGACAGCAATGATGCTGCCTGGATCTTATAAGATTCAGCGATGTCCTTCGGGAATTCGGCGAGCAGATCGTCGAACTTGCCTGCCATGGTATCAAGGCGCAGCTTATCAACGGCATCGATAACGACCTCGGGAGACAGCTGTTCGCGGGCGAGGATCACAGGTATGCGTTCGCGCAATTCGGACAGCAATCTGTCCTGCTCGGAACTCTCGTATGTCTTGCCGTCAAAAAGGATCATACCTTCACCCCCTGCAGAATGTCGGCAGCGCCTGCAGCGCATGTCTTGATGTCATCGGGAGCAACGCGGCCGATGATTTCCAGATAAGGTGATTTGACGCCGCACGGACAGGTCGAGCCGTCGTGCAGAATACCCAGATCGTCGGTCATGACCGACAGTATCGGAGTCGCTTTGCAGAGCGGCGAGATGAGATTGACCAGACCGGTTTTCTCAAGTCCGATGGGCTCTAATGTATCAACGTCGCGGATGACGATCTTGCTGTAAACGGGCACGTGGAAATGGTGCGCGGGGCACGCGGTATAAAGGATCGGATGCTCGACCGCACCGTAGAATTCAACGACGTTTTCCTCATCAATGCCGAGGGTCTTTTTCGCGAGTTTGTAGAATGTGCTTTTGTCGGCCTCCTCGCGGTAGAACTGTTTCCAGCCGCCGCCGAGCATGATTTTCGAGCCCTTGGGGAGCTTGAAGGACAGGCCTCTCTCCTCTAATATCCTGAACAGGAAAAACGTGTATGCGGGGAATCCCATGAAGCGCACGGGCGCCTTCTTTTTTTCATATTTTTTGAGTGCTTCGATGATACTGTCGAAGTCGGGTTTATAGCCCTCCGAAGTATGTTTCAGAATGAATTTGCGGCTGATCGCGGGCGCCAGAAACGTAGTGAGATAGGCGGTCTTCGCAACTGCGGTCTTGTTGGATCTGTGCGGCTTATAACCCATGACGATGTAGCGGCACGGCTTCATGCTCATGATGCCGTGAAATCTCGTTACGCGGATGGACATCCTGAGCGCCGCCATGAGCGCGCCGAATTCGAATCTTATGTGGCTCGCGTGGCCGCTCGTTCCGGACGACGTTGCCATGACCATGTACGGCCCTGCGCGAAAGTCATGCTGCTTCATCAGAAGCGTCGGAATGACGGGAATGTCTTCAACGCCGGAAATGTCATTTGCGGAATTGATACCGAGTCCGGTTGCGATCTTTTTATAGTCATCGCAGTTATTAATCAGGTGGTTGAAATTCTCTTTACATGCATCGAGGAAGAGCTCTGACTTAGAGCAATCGTAAGGATCTTTGGATGCAAATAATCTCTTTCGCAGTTTCACATCGAACTCCCCATGCATTCAATCCACAACTACAACAATGCAATTATAACATGAAGAATGAAAAACCCGGAAACAGGCAGATCTGATTCCGGGTATCTGATTTGGTTTAAATGTCAGTGACTGCTCAGTCGAGCTTGATTCCGCATCCGTTGCAGAAGTTTGCATCACCGACCGTATACTGACGTCCGCAGTTCTTGCAGTAAGCAACGGCTCCGGTGGGAATTGCAGGTGCCACGGGTGCTCCGGGAGCAACAGGTGCAGCCGGTGCCATGGGAGCTCCGGGAGCAACGGGTACAGCCGGTGCCATGGGAGCCACGGGTGCTGTGGGCGGAGTCGTATTCATGTAATTGCCGTTCTCGTCGATTGCAAATGCCTCGTTGTGACGGAGCGGTGAGCGGCATGTAGCGCAGTAAACGAAACCGTCTGCATACCACGGTCTGAAATCGAGTTTATCGTCCATGTACTGAATTACAGTATGACACTTGGGACATGTCTGCTTATATGTGAGACCGCTGTGCCAAAGAGCTCTTTGAAATGCCATAATTTAATCCTCCTTATTTCCAATTAATTAATTATATAACATTTGGTCCGGTAATTCTCCAACAATGCCAATATTATGCTGACGGAGAATACGTCCAGACGGAATACCTCTGCGGATAGTTGTGAATGAAACGGCCGCGGACATGGTAAATGTCTTCGCGGGTGATCAGGTGCCAGCCGGGTCTCTCGTTTAAATAGAATCCGCTCTCACCGTCCGCATAGTAATAGAACCTGATGTCGTGGGTGAGAGTCATTTCGAGCAGATTGATAAACATAAGAAACGCATCGCTGTCCATCGGACGGTACATGAACAGGACCGTGTAATCGTTGAAATCAAGGCCGAACGCGTCGCCCTCAACGATCTCGACGTTACTGTATTTTGAAGACCAGCTGCGCGCAACGGAAGCTACCTCAGGATTGATCTCGACGCCAGTGATCCTGCATCTAGTGTAGCCTTTGCTCAGGAGGTACGCGAGGACACGGCCTTTGCCGCATCCGATGTCGATAAAAGAATCGTCCGGTGTCAGATTTAAGTCCTTCAATACTACGTCCAGACCGGGATAAGGCGCAGACTGGCTGCCCGTGGCTCCGTGTGTCTTCGAGAAAGGAGTCGGGACAAAAACGCCAAGCTCATGACCGCAGAACTTTTTGTCCCTGCCGTTATCAAGCGCGCACGATATTTTGTTTAGAACAAAAACAAACGGATTGACCATTTCCTAGATCATCACAACCACTTTTTCTTTTTGAAGAACAGCAGGCTCGCGATAACGATCACGACGCTGATGACGATGATTGCCGGATAGCTCCACTGCCACTCGAGTTCGGGCATGAAATGGAAGTTCATTCCGTACCAGCCTACGATCAGGGTAAGCGGCATGAAGATCGTCGTTACGACCGTAAGGACCGTCATGATGCGGTTCTGCTTGAGGTCGAGCTGCGCCTTGTAAAGGTCCCGCAGCTGCATCGTGTAGTCGCGCAAGGACATTGCCGTGTCGTGAAGTCTTGCCGCACGGTCGATGAAGAGTCTGAAATATCTTAAGTTCTCCTGCTCGAAGAAACCGTTCTCGTTCTCCTGGAATTCCTGCGCAAGATCCATCAGCTGTTCGTAATGGATGCGCAGATAACGGATGTCGTTTCTGATGTCGTTGAGACGGCCTGACGGCAGATCCTCATCGCCGTCAATTATCTTCTGCTCCATTGTATCGAGCTCATTCTCGTAGCTCTCCATGAGACGCAGGTCGTCCTTTACGATCTGGTCCAGGAAGTCATACAGGAATCTCTCAAGGCTCGGCATCTTCCACTTCTTGGTGCGCTGGATGCCCTGGATTATCTGCTCAGCCGTGCCGGAATCGTCAATGAAGATGATGCCCTTCTCATCGAGAACGAATGCAAACTTGAGGTCGTCGCCGGAGGGATTCTTTCGATCAGGGATTGCAAACGATCCGGTGAGCGAATCAAAGTTCACTTCCGCCTTCGTAAGGAATATTTCCTTGAGATCGATATCCATGTCGATTACCATCTCGAAAGTATCCTTACTCTTCTGCCACTCCTCACATGAAAGGATCGCAACATATTCCTTGTCCTTTATCTCGTCGCGTGAAACCTTGCGCAATGTTTCCTCAATTACGAAAAACACTTCAATAACACCCCTCAAAAATACTTAATATCGCCATTATAACACGCACGTATAAAAAAGAAGTGACCCGGGAAACGGACAACAAAAAACCCGGGTGGGTGCCCGGGCTCTTGTTTGTGGGGGAGGGTATGAAAAACTGTTTATGTTTCAGTAGCCATAGTATCGACCCCCAAGTTGAAATCAACCTGAAATGAATTAGGGAAATTTGCGTCAAATCATCAGTTTATAGATCTCAGCGCAGTCATTCTCATCGAGAGTAACGAAGCCGGAGATAGTGCCGTCGCGTCCGTCGCCATAGCAGAGGTTCTTAACGAGTGTCGGAATATCCTCCTCCTTGCCGCCCAATTCGCCCAATGTTGAAGGCATGCCGATGGAGATAAGAAAATTCTTGAACGCAGCGATTCCCTCTTCTGCAGTCTCAACGCCCCATACTCTCTTTGCTACCTGCTCGAAGCGTGCGATGTCGTGATCCTTAACATAAGTGAATACTGCGGGCATCGTAACTGCCAGACCTGCACCGTGAGCGCAGTCATAGAGTGCTGACAATTCATGCTCGATGTTGTGGCTGTTCCAGTCCTGTGATCTGCCGACGCCGCATGAATTTGTGTGAGCCATCGTGCCTGCCCACATGATGTTTGCGCGTGCCTGATAGTCATTGGGATCAGCGATGACCTTGGGTCCCTCGTTCTTCATCGTGATGAGAAGAGCCTCAATGAGTCTGTCTGTAACTTCGACATCCTTGGAATTTGTGAGGTAACGCTCGTAGAGGTGAGCCATGATGTCCGTGATTCCGCATGCTGTCTGGTATGCGGGAAGTGTCTGTGTGAGTTCAGGATTTAAGATGCTGAACTTGGGGCGGATTCCCTCACCGCTTGCGCCGCGCTTGAACATGCCCTCTTCCTTTGTGATTACGGAGTCGCCTGAACCTTCGCTGCCTGCTGCAGCAATGGTGAGAACAGTACCAACGGGGAGAGCCTTGTCGATCGGCTTGCCGCAATAGAAATCCCAGAAATCGCCGTCGTAAACTACGCCTGCAGCGATTGCTTTCGAAGAGTCAATTGAGCTGCCGCCTCCTACTGCGAGAACGAAATCAACGCCCTCTTTTTTGCAGAGTTCGATGCCTTCGTAAACGAGTCCGCTTCTGGGGTTGGGCTTAACGCCGCCGAGCTCAACATAAGGAATTCCTTCAGAATCGAGTGATGCCTTTACCCTGTCCAAAAGGCCTGATCTGACAACGCTGCCGCCGCCGTAATGGATGAGGACCTTGCTGCCGCCGAAAGCCTTGACGAGCTGGCCTGCCTGGGATTCTGTACCCTTACCGAAAACGAATTTTGTAGGTGAATAGAACGTAAAGTTTTCCATGGAATTTCTCCTGTTATTTAATGCTGTTTACTGCTTCTTCGAGTGTCATTCCCGCAAAATCCTGCGCGTGGAATATCTGCCCGTTAATTGTATCTTCAACAAATGCTCCGACGATGACACCGGGGATCGCACTCTCAGGTGCGTTGGGCGCATTGGGGCCTCCCAGGTCCGTTCTGCACCAGCCGGGATCGGTGAGATTCATGGCAACGCCCGTTCCGCTGAGCCTGGAAGCCATGTCCTTAGTAATCTTATCGAGTGCTGCCTTTGCAGCTGAATAGCCTGCCTGCTCGGGTTCCTTGTCGATGCCGCTCGTAGTGTTCACGATGCGCCCAAATCCGCGCTCTGTCATCTTCGGGAGGAAGTGATAGCAGATCATGGCGGGCGCGATCGTGTTGACGTTGAAGCTTACCGTGTAATCGTTTGCGGGTGTCTGATAGTAATCAGGTCTGTATGCGATCTGAAGTCCTGCATTATTCAGGACGATGTCGACGTCAACGCCCAATGCGTCAATACTTTCGAGCATTTTAAGAACTGAAGGGATGTCGTTTAAGTCCGCCTCGAAAGAATGACACTCAGCACCAATTGCCTTGAGTTCTTCTTCGAGAGATTTTGTGTGCTCAACATTTCTGCTCTGGAGGATCAGGTTGCATCCCTGCTCTGCCATCGCCTTGGCTGCGAGTCTTCCGATGCCTCTGGAAGCGCCTGTTACGAGTACCCATTTACCTGTGAGATCTAACATTTACGGCCTCCCGTCAGACATAATAAACGTAGTTGTCTTTGCGTGCAGCGGGAGCGCTTGCAGGCTCGGCAGCGTAACCCAATGCGCAGTGGCCGATGCCTTCGTACTCGCCTGAGATGCCAAGTTTTTTGAGGATGTTCTTGCCGAAGTCGGAATCGAATTCTTCTTTCGCTCTGTGGATCCAGATGCTTGCGACACCAAGGCTCTCAGCGGCATTCATGAGGTTGCCCATGACGAGAGAACCATCGTAAACGTGTGTCGGAACTGACTTGTCAGCGAGGACGATCAGGATGACCGGTGCGCCGTAAAAAGGATCGAAACCTTCGCCCCAGCCGCCGATCTTGCGGTTCTCATCAGAGATCTGGTCGCGCAGATTCTTATCCGTTACTGCGATGATGAGAGGGCTCTGTCTGCCCATGCCCGTTGCGGCATAAGTACCTGCCTTAACAATTGCCTTGAGCTCTTCATCGGTGATCATGTCGGGTTTGAAATTTCTGCAGCTTCTTCTGGTCTCTAAGACCTTCAATGTCTCATTCATGGAACATGTCCTCCCTGCTAAATATTTGATTAAACATATTGTTCACGAAAAGCAGTTCGGATGTATATCAGATGGCTTGTTTTTATTCTCCCAACATTTCTTTTCTGTAAGGATTGTCATTGGAGGCATCGAAGCCCTTAAGCAGATATTCTTCCTTCATGTACTCATGAACATCAACGTCGAGGAAATAATTGCAGAAGTAAATTCCGACATATGTGATCTTCGTATTGGCACCGGAGTTTTCCGGCACCATCGCATAAACAAATCCGCTGTAACTGTCCGCATCCATTGCGACGAGTTCGTATCCGTCCGGCTTATCCGTTACGGTGTAGATGCCGGTGTAATCTTCGACACCGATATCAGAGAGTCTTGCGATCTCATCGTCGTAACCACTCCTGTAATCGAGCGTCATGTAAACGATGTACTGGCCGTCCCACGGATTGTAGTAAGTCATCTGGTAATCGGTAACGTCAGCGTTCGCAGGGATCGACTGCGGAAAAACATCGAACATGTCAACATCTCCGATAGCGTATTCGTTATTCTTGCCGCTGTGGATGTATTTGTTGTATTCACCCGGGTCCGTACTTACTTCAACTTTGGCACCATAAAATGATGCGGCGAAAAAACCTATGACGAAAATCATCATCAGCACATAATGGGTGACGAGTGCGAGCAGCACGATCGTCGTTACCTTTATGGCTTTGACAGCCCTCCTGTGCTTGCTGATCCTTTGGAGGATACCCGTTACATAGAGCGTGATTATGCACATGATCACGAATCCGGTGAAGGTCGCAAGGATCGCTCCCGAACGCCTCAGATCCGGCTCATATGACAACGTCTGCAGAACGATCGCAATGATCGTAATGACCACGCCCGATATGCTCGCTATCTGAATTCCTCTTAATAAATTGCTCTTTTCATTACCAGCATATGCCGCCATCTTGTTGGCGACTTCTCTGGTCTCTTTATCCATCATCTCGCTTTTCCTTTCCCCGTCTATGATCTCCCTTACGTCGACATCATAGAAATCGGCTATCTCGACCAGCAGCGAAATGTCCGGCAGATTGGTTCCCGTCTCCCATCTCGAGACGGATCTGTTGCTGACATTAAACTGCTTAGCCAGCTGTTCCTGGGTAAGCTTCTTCTCATTACGAAGAGCCTTCAGAAACTGTCCTGTTTTTTTCTGGTCCAAGGTCGCATGCCTCCTTTCGACGGGGTCAGAATACGGCATCAGCCCCAAAATTAACACGACACAAAGCGAGAATTGCCGTTTTCAGGGGCTTTTAGACACAAAATGTCTAACCGTCACATAACATTATATAACTTTCGAAAAGCGCAAAAACACATGTTAAATTCGTGCATTTTATATTGTAAAAAAGTCATTATTTGGTACAATTTTTAAAGTAAATTTGATGGGGATGCAGTCTAAAAAATTCGGGTGCTAAACAGAACTCCATCAATATCCAGGAGGATGTCATGGCTTTAGGAATCAAGCAGATCAAGTTAGTTACAGAGAAGAACTACACCATCGAGTCATTTTATGAGGCAATCAAGGATCACGAATTCTCAGCTGGTCAGCCTAAGCTTGTTAAGCAGGCATTGGCTCTGATCATCGTTTTCCCTGAGATCGACAGACAGAACCAGGTTCAGATCATCAGAGGCTGGTTCAAGGGTGACGAGGGCAACAAGTTCACTATCATGAAGGCTGAAGCTGCAGGTATGGAAAACTTCGCAAAGAACGTAGCTCTCCATGCAATTACAGACGGTTGGAGCAGCATGGGCAGCGTTTTCGGCAAGAACTCCAAGCTTTGCGAGAAGCAGTGCGAAGAAGTTGCTGAAGAGCTCAAGAAGATGGGTCTCTGATCTACGCTTGAATTAACATAAATAATTGCGGGGCTTCGGTTTGAAGCCCCGTTTTTTATGTCCGGTAACGCGAGTACGTAAATCGTACAGTAAAACGCTTCAAATACTGTACGTTTTGCGTATTATTCCCCGAAAATACGTAATCCGTACAGTAAACTCGATGGATTACTGTACGATTTACGTACTGCCTTTCGAGGTGAAATGCCATCGTTTGGGGCGTGCAGAAAAGCGGATTTTTATCCCATCTCGAAAGTCATGTCCGCCACCGCGTCCACAAAAGCGCGGTCATGTTCGACGAATAACATTGTTACATCGCTGTTTTTGATGAGCCTCTCGATCTCTTTTCGCATGTAGACGTCAATGTAATTGAGCGGCTCGTCCCAGAGGTAAACGTCGGCCTGTTCGCACAAGGACAACGCCAGCATGACGAACTTTTTCTGGCCGAGAGACAGGTCGTTTACGTCGCGGTAGAGCATCTCTTTGGTAAATCCCATCTTGACCAGGATCGTCGAAAACTGAGTCTTGTCGCACCCGCGCTCGTCGGCGATGTCGTAGAGACACCCCTCAAGAACCGAAGTGTCCTGACCTACATAAGAGATCTTCAACCCCTTGGCGATATGGATGTCGCCCTCTGCGGTGATGCCCTCATCAGACCCAACCAGGTACTTGATCAGCGTGCTCTTGCCACAGCCGTTATAGCCCTCAAGAGATATCTTCTGACCCTGGCCGATGACGAGATTGATGCCGCCTGCGATGAACTCACCGTCGCGGTAGACCGACACGTCCTTCAACGTGATCGGTGTCCTGTCGTGGTGAGTCGAACCCGTTATCTTCAGCGTCTGCTCGCGCTCGAGGTCCTTTAACAGAGACTGCTTCTCTTCCAGTTTGCGCTCGTTGCGGTGCTCCAGATTCTTGGACAACGACATGAGCTTACTAGCCTTCTTCGCCTCGAAGGCCCTGCGGAAATGGTCTTCCGCGCCCTGCGGATTGTTACGGCTCTTGCTAGCTTCCGCCTTTCTCGACCACTGCGCGTTTTTCTTCATGGCAGCATCGATCGAAGCCATCTCCTTTTTGATCTGGCTGTTGCGGGCGAGCTCTGATTCCTGACGCTGCTCGTTGTTGTCCCACCATGTGCTGAAAGTTGCGTTCACGAGCTCGATTCCGGACTTCGTGATCACCAGCGTGTGATCGGTACAGCGGTCCAGGAATGCGCGGTCGTGGGAGATCAGGATGAAGCCTTCTTTCGACGCGAGATACGAGGCAACAGCCTCACGGCCCTGCCTGTCCAGATGGTTTGTCGGCTCATCGATCAAGGGATAGATCCCGTCCTCTGCAAAAAGATACGCGAGCATCAGCTTGGTCCTCTCGCCGCCCGAGAGTGTCTCCTGCGGGCGCCACATGATGTCGGGATCGGTGCCCATGAGATTCAGTTCCTTTCGAACCTTCCACTCCTCAGTGTCGGGCAGAACATCCATCGGGAATTCGATCACGGGCGGGACACCGTTAATGGTTCCCTCGTGATCCAGTTCACCTTTCAAGAGTTTGAAAAAAGTCGTCTTGCCCCTGCCGTTGCGGCCGGCCAAGGCAAGCTTCCACGTTGTATCGATAGTCACGTTGACATCGGTGAAGAGATTAATGTCTGAACCGTCGTATCCGAAGGTCAGATCCTTGATTGTTATCATTGGCATAAAGATTCCTCCTAAATGAATCTTCGCCGGATAAGCCTGTAATTAAAAATTCAGCCGCGACATGCGGCCGCGGCTAAAATAATTCAAAGTAATATATCTGAACACACAAAAAAGAACTTATCCGCGAGAATTATAAAAAATCAGCAGATAGTCTTTCTCATTGGTGTTCCTCCTTGTTTAATGTTTTCGCTGTAATCATACAGCATGCAAAATTAAATTACAATACGGCCTTAAGTCCGTTCTTGATGACCTTGTTGTGGGGATCCTGGATACCGTAATCAAGGCCCTTGTAGTTCCACAGGGCACTGCCGATGCCGAACTTGTTGAACGTGATGTGGATGTCCTTGATCCAGCGCAGAGCTGCTTCCTTGTCTGCCAGATCGATGACTCCGTACTCGCCGCAGTACATCGGAACGTCGTCCTCTGTTGCCTTCTTAATTGCGGGTGTGAAGAGGTCTTCGAAGAACTTCGGACCGATCTCGCTGATGCCTTCCTCGAAGATGGCGCCTGCCATCTCCTTGTCGAGGATCGAGCTCGCCTGCTGGTACTCCTCGATCGTCTTCGGATAGTCGATACGGAAATCCGGCGGCATGACGTCGATCCAGTGCGCGCCCTGGTGAGTGAACATCAGAGGCTCATAGCAGTGGAAGTTATAAACGATGTGATCGTCTACGGGAACGTCGAGCTGCGGAACGCTCTTAACGCTGTTGTAGCAGACGCCGCCGACAACGATGTAAGCCTTGGGCGCGATGCTCCTGATGAGCGCGATGTATTTTGTGAGAATGCCGTTCCATGCGTCAACGACATCTTCAGGTACGACTTCGTTCAGCGGCTCGAAAGCAACGCTGTCGGTGCAATCCTTGAATCTTGTGGCGATCTCAGTCCAGAGTCTGAAGAATCTTGCCTGCAGAGCCTCGTCGTAGAAGAACTTCCTCTTGTCGTCCTTTCGGGTAGGATCGAAAGAATAGCCGAATGCTTCGTGAAGGTCGATCAGCATCTTGAGGCTGTACTTCTCGCACCATTTGTGGCAGTCAGTGAGATGTGCAAAACCTCTCTCCTTGAAATTGCCGTCCTCGTCTTCGAGTACCATGTAGTCCACGGGTACGCGGACGTGGTCGAAACCGAACTCGGAAATCTCCCTGATGTCTTCCTCAAGAATAAACGTATCGAAATGATTCTCGTCGTATGTGCCGAACTGTGAGATCCAGCCTCCGACGTTTACACCGTTCTTATAACCTTCGAATGTGCGCATGGGATATCCTGCCTTGTGATTAATACCCGTATCTTACATTAGTCAAACAGATTGTGGAAGTGGTAATATGTGGATACTATGAGCGCGAAAGAACTGATCAAATCCATGCCGTTTGTCCGAAGGTATCTGCATGCAAGGTTTTTATATCCCTTGTATAAAAAGCAGGACCATGAAACCGGCAAATACCAGTTCTATTTCAGGTCCATTCCGAAGATACACGTGATCAAACCGTGCGAGTCTAAAACACTGCAGGTCTGCCGTCTCATAAGACATGTTAATGTAACTCCGGTTGAAAACAGATCTTTTTTCTACTCCGTCGATCCGTACTCATCGATGTCGGCAGGAAGGCCCCTGCTCGATAACATCGCGATCGATTATTCATGGGTCATAAGCGGCAGTTTTGCCGAACTCGGAAAGATCAACGGAAGTTATGACGAGATAACAAAAGCCCTTAAGGAATACGTTGACAGGGCCGCTTCAGGTAATACTGATGAGCACCTGGCAGCGTGTCTGAATGAGATTAAAAACATCTTCATCAAAGGTTCGGAATCCTTCCACGAGGGTCTCCAGAGAGTGCTGTTCATCAACCAGTGGTTATGGCAGACGGGACACAAGCATAACGGATTCGGACATCTGGATCTGCTGCTCGGCGATCTGTATCTCAAGGACATTTCTTCAGGCGTGATCACTGAAGAGACCACCAGGGAATACATTAAGGATTTCTTCCGCGCCCTTCACGCCAACTGCTGGTTCAAGAGTAATCTCCTCCTGGGTGATACAGGACAGATAATTACTCTCGGGGGCCTGTCTGAAGACGGCAGTTACAGATATAACGAACTGACGACAGTTTTCATTGACGCAGCGAAAGAAGCAAAGCTCCCCGAACCCAAACTGATCCTACGTTCAAGCGCATCCATGCCTGATCACCTTCTTGCGAAAGCCGTTGAATGCATCTCTACCGGCATAGGCTCTCCCCTGCTCTGCAACGACGACCGCATAATTAATTCGCTGATACAGTTCGGTTATGACAGTACGGATGCTTACGGTTATTCGACCTCAGCATGCTGGGAACCCCTTATCGTGGGCAACGCCTGTGAGCACAATAACCAGTGGGCGATGAATTACTGCAAACCCCTGATTAGTTTATTCAATTCGGATGAATTCGAATCCTTGTCCGGATTTGATGAGGTCGTCTCGAAGTACTATCAGCATCTGACTGATTACATTAACAAGGAACTCGCGGTTCTCGATGCAAAGACTTTCGAGCCGGATCCGCTGCTCACGCTTTTTGATCCCAAGGTACTTGCCACAGGAAAAGACATTACGGAAGGCAGCGCGAAATACGTTAATTCCGGAATTACTTCAGTCGGATTATCGACTGTCGTGGATTCACTGCTCGTGATAAGGAATCTTGTTTTCGGGCAGAAAAAATATACGCTGCATGAACTGAATGAGAAGCGCAGAAACAACTTCGAAAATGAAAAAGAACTGCTGGACGAGATAAAGAAAAACATCTCATTCGGCAACGACGATCCGGATGTACTGGAGCTGACCAACGGCATAATGAGAACGACATCCGGAATACTGGATACGCATAAAAACAGATCAGGCGGCGCATACAAATTCGGATTGAGCTCTCCCGAATACATCGTCGGATCGGCTGATACAGAAGCAACTTTTGACGGCAGGAAAAACAGCGATCCGTTCGGCGTAAACATCTCGGGCAGACACGGACTGGCACCGACTGAGCTCATCTGTTTTGCATCAGGACTGGATTACGAAGGAAACAGGATAAACGGCAACGTCGTTGACCTCATCCTCAGCCCGTCGATGATGAAGAACAACGCTAATAAAATGATCGCGTTCCTCAAGGGTTCGATCGCACAGGGCATATACCAGATCCAGATAAACGTCGTTGACAGCAAGACGCTTATTGAGGCACAGAAGCACCCTGAATCATTCCCTGACCTGGTCGTAAGAGTATGGGGATTCAGCGCTTATTTCATCGACCTTCCCAAAGAGTACCAGGATGTTCTCATAAACAGAACGATCGAAGCTGAAATGCAGAATTGATCCGTATGGCAGAAAAGAGCATTAAGAAGAATTACATATACAACGTCAGTTATCAGATATTAACGCTGATAACCCCGTTCATTACCGCGCCTTATCTGTCCAGAGTACTCGGACCTGACGGCGTCGGTTCGGTGAGCTATGCCGAATCCGTAGTCTCATATTTCTGCCTGTTTGCGACACTGGGCATCACGCTCTACGGCCAGCGCGAGATCTCATATGTACAGGATGACCGCGTCAAGAGGTCTCATGTTTTCTGGGAGACAAAGATACTGCAGATGATAACGTCCGCGGTCGTGCTGATCGCTTATGTTCCGTTCTGCCTGTTCCAGCAGAGATACATCATTTACCTGATCCTGAGCCTTAATCTTTTCGCGGTGATCACCGATGTATCGTGGTTTTTCCAGGGACTTGAGGAATTCGGCAAGATAGTATTCAGAAACCTTGTCCAGAAGGTACTGATGATCGTATGCATTTTCGTATTTGTAAGGAGCAGCGCTGATCTGTACGTTTACATCCTGATAAGCGCCCTGTTCCCCGTTATCGGAAACATATCGCTCTGGTTTTATCTTCCTTCTTACGTTGCAGGACCAAAACTCAAGACCATCCACCCGACCAGAAACATCCGCACGATAATGTCGCTCTTCGTTCCGACGATCGCGATCCAGATCTATACGGTGCTGGATAAGACCATGATCGGACTCATCACGCAGAGCGATGCCGAGAACGGCTACTACGAGCAGGCGATCAAGATCTCCAAAATGCTCCTCGCGGTTGTAACCGCATTGGGAACGGTAATGAACCCCAGAGTCGGACACTACTTCGGCAAGAAAGATACCGCGAAGATCAACGAACTGATGTACAGGGCATACCGTTTTGTATGGAGCATCGGCATACCGCTGTGCTTCGGACTTGTCAGCGTATCTGCGCACTTTGTTCCGTGGTTCTTCGGCCCGGGATACGACAAGGTCATTCCGCTCATGAGCATCCTGAGCTTCCTCCTGCTCGCGATCGGCATCAACAACATAACGGGCGTTCAGTATCTGATACCGACAGGCAGACAGAACACGTTTACAAAGACGGTCATAATGGGTGCCGCGGTCAATCTCGTACTGAACATCATACTGATAACACAGTTCCAGTCGATCGGTGCGGCCATCTCATCCGTTACTTCCGAGACGCTCATTGCGCTCGTGCAGTTCTACATAATCAGGCGTGAACTGAAGGTCGGCAAGATCTTTGCTTCGTGCATCCCGTACCTGATATCAGGAACGGTTATGCTCGTCATACTAAAGGTGGTCGGAATGTATCTTGAGGCAACGATCCTAAACACGATCATCCTCGTCATTTCAGGTGCATGTATCTATATCGGCATGCTACTGATAATGAGGGACAGCTTCTTCATTGAGAACATAAAGAGCCTGCCAAAACTCCTTACCAAAAAGGAGGCTCCCAAGAATGAGTGACCGCATACTGACATCAAACATCCAGCGTTTCTCACTGCACGACGGGCCAGGGATCAGGACCACCGTTTTCCTTAAAGGCTGTTCCATCAGATGCCCGTGGTGTTCGAATCCCGAATGCATCGATCCGTCATCTGAAGATGCCGCTGAATATACTGCCGGTGAACTGATAAATGTCTGTCTGAAGGACAGGATATTCTACTCGAGTTCTGCTGATAACGAGCCGGGTGGAGTGACCTTTTCCGGCGGTGAATGTCTTCTCCAGACAGGTGCTATTCAGCCGGTCATGCAGGGCCTTCGCAAAAAAGGAATTCACATCGCGGTTGAGACGAGCCTCTATGTTCCGCAAGACTCTTTAAAAAAGATCATGAATCTCATCGACCTGTTCTATGTAGACGTTAAGATCCTTGATCCTGAGAAATGCAGATCCGTCCAGCATGCGGACGTCACGGTATTTCTCGATAATCTGGAATACCTGTTCAAGGAATCAACTTCTGAGATAATCATCAGGATCCCTGTAATCGGCAGTTACACAGACACGCCCGAGAACATGGAAGCCGTAAGGGATCTTATCGCAAAATACAAGGATAAGATCGCAGGTGTTGAACTGCTCAAGGAACACAATCTGGCAGCATCAAAATATGAGAGATTAAACCTGCCGTTTGAATATCACGGAACGGATGAAAAAACGCTTGAAAAGTACAGATCTGTGCTTGCGCCTCTCGGTCTCCCCGTTAAGATCTGCCGCGTTCAATAATGTTTCTGAGCGTTTCCTTGTAGCGCGAATAGAAGACTTCAGCCGAGTATTTTTCCTTATACATTTCAACCTGGGCAGCTTCCCTCCGGGCTTTGTCAGACGGGTCTTCCCGCATTATGTTTTTAATCAGTTCTGCTGCCTCATCGTCGCTGTCAAACAGATATATTCCGCAGTCTTCCATGCCGGTAAATTCCCTGTTACCGCCGGTGTTTGAGATGAGCGAAGTCTTTCCCAGTGATAAGACCTCCAGCAGTGCCAGATCAAAATACGTCTCGCGGTTGGGCAGGATAAAAAGATCTGAAGCAGCAACATAAGAATACGGATCGTTTGTCCATCCGACTTCTTTCCAGCGTTCGGATTCGGGACTCGGAATCCTGCCGGGATTCCCGCAACAGACAACCGTGATGTCATCTGACTTTCCAAAGATCGAAATAAGTCTGTCGTAACCCTTTACGGGAATATGCCTTCCGACATACGATACAACGAATTGGTCATCACTTATGCCAAGTTCTTTGCGGACTTCTGCACGGGTCTTTTTGGGCTTTACAGTTGGCGTTCCGGTAGGAACATAAAGCATCTTTTTCTCATCCCTGACGTCCTTGTATCTCTCCCATGTATGAAGATACGGGTCCTCAGCACCCCTGCACGGGAAGATCACATAATCTGCCCGCTCAAATGCAAAGCGGTCAAACTCCTCTGCCTTATCAAATATCTCTTTGTATGCGGCATACTCTTCGGGAGAACTGTAATCTTCAATGTATTCTTTGTATTTCGGTTTGGGAGTGTGCGACGTGAGGATCACGATTCCCTTATAATCCTCGAGATTCTTTTTCTGCGAATACAGATCGAAAGTACTGTGGAAATGAACTGCATCGTACGAAGACAGATCGACCGTTCCCTTATGGCTGCTCTCGTAAATTGTGCGCTCGATGTATTTCGCGTTGTCAGATCTGACATTCATGCATTTAAACAGTACATGCATTTTCCTTTTCAGTCTGTAAAAAAACGTAAGATCGCGCTTCTCATTAAGGAAGAACAATTCGTTGTCAGATGATTCATCCCTGTATTTTCTCAGGTTAAAGAGATACCCCGCAGGGCCCCCTGACGGCTGCAGATATTCTTCATAGAAAAACTCCAACACTCTCATCGTCATCTTACCTTCGACTTCTTGTTCAGAGATGCAAGTCTGCCGTAAAATCCGGATCCGAATACAAACAAGATCAGGCCTCTGAACTTATCCTTAAAACCTTTGGATGATTTGAGGATATTATACTTGGGAATGTCAGCGCGGCACTCATATCTGTACAGATCGAACTGTGATATCTCGCCCATGTATTTACGCGCCCAATGCGCCAGCAATACACTGCCGTATTTACCGTCAGTAATGTTGCTGCTGTAATACTCATACTGCCTGTTCATTATGCCGACGATGACACCGGCATGCATTCCGGGATCAGAAGCGACATGACTCATGATGGAATTATCCCTGAGCCTGTACTGATAGACCACTTCGGGAATGTACAAAACGCTCTTTGCCTTTGTCAGGACAACGGGCGACCACATCTCATCTTCGTGAACCAGGCCCTTCTCAAAAAAGAGTTCATTGCCGTTAAGGAAATCCCTTCTGTATGCCCTTAGCCACACTACGAAGGGACAGTCTTTCGAGCAGCTTATCTGCTTATAAAGCATCTCAAGTCCGGTCATGGGAACACCATCTTCCGGAAGACCTTCATGACGCAGCCTGCGGCTGTAATCCGTCACTTTCTCTTTGTCATTCTCATCAATGCACATTCCGTTCCACTGCAGAATGTCGGCATCCGTTTCCGCGGCAGTCCTGATCACATGACCGAATGATTCGGGAACGATCATGTCATCAGAATCGCAGAAGAAAACATATCTGCCGTTAGCGCGTTTGAGACCGTAATTTCTCGCATCGGACAGACCGCCGTTCTCTTTGTGATAACAGGAAATGAAATCATATTTCTCCGAATAGGAATCAGCAATTTTTCCGGACTCATCAGTCGAACCGTCATCGACCAGGATAATTTCCGTGGAGCTGATCCCTTCTGCCTTCAAAAGCGAATCAAGACACTTATCAAGAAATCCCGCGACGTTATAGACCGGAACAACGACCGACAGACAGATATCATTTCGCACATTCGCATCCGCCATATGGTTAACCCTTTACCTTACACAGATACAGACGGTTGATGTCGTACTTTCCGGGTGCGGTCACGGGAAGGATCTCAGCAGGATAATCACTTCCTTCGATGAAGCTTACTTCAAAGCCTGCATCGGTCATGAAACGGTCTGCGTTAATTCCAAAAAGCCTCACATGATCTGACTGTCCGAAGCGGTGCAGGCGCTCTTCTTCTGAGGTAACGCTCTTGTCCTCATCGACCAGATCGATGTCGGGATTTACGGGAAACGAACAGATGAAAAAGCCGCCCGGACGGATGATGCGCTTCATTTCCAACAATGCGGTCATGACATCATCAACATGTTCAAGCACGTGATTGCAGATGACGACGTCATAAGAACCGTCAGGCAGTCCCGTCTTCTGGATATCGAGTTTCAGCTTCGCATCTACATTATATAGGTCTGCCGTTGTAAAACTGATATGGTTGGCCTTAAGCCATTTGACCATGCAGTTCTCAGGCGCGAAATACAGTATCTTATTTGAAACCAGAAGATCCTTATGGTCAATGCACCACGAGGTAAGGATCCTGTGCCTCGGGAGCGAGCCGCACACGTTACAGCGGATGTCCTGGGGGATTCCTTCAAACAGTGATACGTCGTAAAAATCCGGAATGTCGTAATCGCCGTGCCCGAAGCTCTTGAACCTCAATCCGCAGCACGGGCAATAGAGTTCAAGTTTCTTCGACGAGAAAGCCATTATGATCCTGTACTTGATACGCCTGAGGAAACGCGCGAAAGAAACCATCACCTTCCACACGCCATGCGGGATGGTATTCTTTATCTTTCGGATGGTCTTATCGTTCATCACGTTCTCCGTCAGTGGGCATAAACATAAAGGCACATCACCATCAGCTTATCCTGAATGCGCCTTGATGTTCTCCACAAAAGCTTCTTGTCGATCTGTTTGCCGTAACCGTATTTTACTATATTGAAACGGAATATCATGTGCAGATATCTCTTGGTGAGATTGCCTTCGATCAGTTCACGCAACGGGTCACCTGCGAGCACTTCATCGTAATATTCGTAGAGCGAAGGATAGATCTTCATGAGGGATTCGACATGCTGCGAACGGTCCTTCGAATCGGGATTCATAATCGAACCCTTGCGCAGTCTGTACATGTATATCTTCTCCGGAATGTAGTGGATTTTTTCCGCGCTGATCATGACCTTAGGAACCCAGAATTCATCTTCCCTTATCAGTCCTTCGGTGAAAAAGAGACCGTTGTCCACGAGAAACTGCTTCCTGTATGCACCGAGCCAGACCGTTGTTATAAAGTCACCGCTGTTCGTAAGGAGCGTCTCGATTATCTTTTTGCCGGTGTATGTTTTCTCCGTTTTCTCGAGACCCCTGTGTGCGAAATACCCCTCATTTTTGGTTGCCATCGACTGCCCGTTCTCAACGATCAACCCGGCATCCCACAAAAACATGTCGGCATCGGAAGCGCCTGCCAGACTGACAATTTTCTTATATTGTCCCGGATCGATTTCATCATCAGAATCGATGAAGCTTATGTATGTTCCGGCAGCTTCCCTGATACCCAGATTGCGTGCGGCAGAAGGCCCTTCATTAGTTTTGTGGATAACCCTGATGTTGCTGTATTCGCGTGAGTATCTGTCTGCGATCGCACCTGACTTGTCGGTCGAACCGTCATCGATAAGGATTATCTCCGCATCTTCAATGCCCACTGTCTTAAGAAGCGAATTCAGACATTTCGAAAGGTAATTCTCAACGTTATAAACGGGTACGATTATGGACAGGTTTGTCTTTCCGGGCATTACCGCACCTCGCTTCAGTCGAACAGGTCGTCGACGATCCTGGATAATGCTTCACAGAATTTTCCGTTATTGAATTCGATGCATGTATTGTTCATGCCTTTCGCGAGTTTATCGTAATCTGCAATGACGGAACTAAGTTTGTCTATGTCTTCAACAACGATTATGTTGTTGTACTTTTTGGAAACTTCGCGTGTGATGTCCACCTGGTGATCATCGACGTGTTCACCGAGCTTATGCTGACGCGGAACGACGACGGGTATCTTGCCGGTTTTGAGCACGGACGTAAAACAGCACGGACCGCCATGGGTTATGACGATCCTTGCCTTCGAGATCAGGCTGTCGAATTCTTCCTTGTCGAAAATGTCCTTTGACTTACAATTCTTGATCTCCGTCTTCGTAAAGCCGTTCTGGATGATGACTTCCTCATCATGCTCAGCGGCCCATTTGTCCATATACCCGACCAAGCGGTTAAACGGCTGCTCGTGTGTACCGACAGTTACGAATATCATGATCAGAAAATGCTCCCGAGGCAGACTGCCTTGGGGAATATCTTTTTCATCGGATCCCACTGGACTATGAATACATCAGCAACCCTGTAGCAGAGCCTGCCCGTAAGAGAAGGCTTGTCGACTCTGTCATAAGGCTCAATGTAGATCGTCTTGATACCCTTCCGCTTGGCAAGGTAAAAGAAAGGAACAGCCGGAGCCGCACCTGCCGAAATGATCAGGTCCGGTTTCTCCTGCTTAAGGATCTTCCTGGCCCTGTGGGTGTTGATGATCAATGCCTTAAGACTTCTGTTCGACGGATAGTACGCGGGGTACATTTGCTCTCCTGCCAACAGGCTTCTTGAGTCTTCCTTATCGAAAGTCACCCAAAAATGATCCTTGTCTTCCCAGAAAGGCTTCAACTGATAAAGAAAAAACAGGTGCCCTCCGGAAGAACCAACCAGGCACACCTTCAGATCTTGTTTACACATTTTCCCTTATTCCTGCCGCCTTCCACAGCGGCATCTCCTTGTGCAATATCAGATATTACACTTTTCTATTCAATTCTTATCCCTAAAATACATTATATAAAATCCATAAAGGTTTTCAATAAGAATCGTATCAACGAAGAGGGATTCACCCCGGCCGGCGGACCGGTGCAATCTGTAAGAAAAATGCCCCAATACTAATTTATTTAATAAAAGAGTTTGTTGTATACTTAAAATGATTTTTTATCGGGGGATAAAGAAATGGGTAATGTATCTGAAAATATCGTCAACGAGGTCAAGAAGGCTATCTGCGGAAAGGATTACATAATCGGTCAGACTCTGACCAGTATCCTCGCCGGCGGACACATCCTGATGGAAGACGTGCCGGGTGTCGGCAAGACGACTCTTGCTCTCGCATTCTCAAAAACAATGGGACTTGATTACGGCCGTGTCCAGTTCACACCGGACGTTCTGCCGTCAGACATTACCGGTTTTTCAATGTACGACAAGAGAACCGATTCGATGAAGTACCAGCCGGGTGCCGTATTCCATAATATCTTTCTCGCAGACGAGCTTAACCGTGCATCTTCACGTACGCAGTCCGCTCTGCTCGAAGCAATGGAAGAGAGCAAGGTCACGGTCGACGGCAGCACATATCTGCTGCCCAAGCCCTTCATCGTAATCGCCACACAGAACCCTGCAGGATCTTCGGGAACGTCACTTCTCCCTGACTCACAGGTCGACCGTTTCATGATCAGGATCTCCATGGGATATCCTTCAGTCACGGCGGAGAAGGCCATGATCGAATCCCGTAAGAACGGCATCAATCCGTTAGATGACGTCAAGACGGTGTGCGATATAAACACCCTGGTCAAGATGCAGCAGGAAGTAAACAATGTTTTCGTTCACGAAAAGGTAATCAGCTACATCGTCTTACTCATAAACAAGACGAGAGGACATCCGGACTTGGAGCGCGGCGGCAGCCCGCGTGCGACCCTTGCACTCACTTCCATGGCCAAGGCATATGCCTATCTGTCAGGAAGAAATTACGTATCTCCTCCGGATGTACAGAAGGTCTTCATTCCCGTAATCTCACACAGACTCATCCTTACACCGGAAGCTGAAGTTGACGGCAAGGATGCGATCGACATTGCAAACGAGATCGTAAAATCCGTTCCGCTGCCTAAGATCTGATCAGAAGAAATATGCTGAGGACGTGGATCATTTACTCAGTAACGTTAGTATCAGCCTTCATCTTTTTCCTGTGTTACAAGATGTGGGTCTCATGGTACTGCCTGATTGTGCTCCTGCTTATCCCATTTCTGGGACTTGCAGCCGCACTGATCGCAAACCACACCCTGCTGTTTAAGGTCGACGTCCCTTCCAGCGCAACCATTGGTGACCCGGCATATCTGAAACTGTCGGTATCCGGAATCGCCTCATATTTCTCATTCTGCAAGATCAATGTCTCGATCACGGACAACATGGGCGGAACCACAAAGACCGTCACCATATGCACGCACGACAACGGCGTATCCAAGATCCCGATCGATACATCACACTGCGGGGCGTATACCTATAAGATAACGAAGCTCGTCATATACGACCTGCTGGGATTTTTCCATTTCCATCTGGGAGTAAGATCCAATAACGAGATCCTGGTAAAACCGGTTCCCGCTATACCGGACATAATGCCGAACATGTACGGATTCAAGGCCAAGAATCTCCGTAAGTCCAATAACTCAAGTTCAGACCTGTACGACATCCGTGAATATGAGAAAGGTGATCCGATCAAATCGATCCACTGGAAGATATCGGCGAAGAAGGACAAGCTTTTCGTTAAGGAACCGCTCGAAGAATACGGCGGCCATTCCCGCGTCATATTAAAGCTCGCCGAAGACAGGGAGCTGATGGACCTTCATCTGGGACAGCTCCTCTTCACTTCACGCTTTTTCCTTGACCATGAAATCTCACACAAGATCAGGGTAATGCCACCTGACAGAAGCGAGATTGCTTTTAACGTGGAATCCACGGCAGACCTTGAGCGTGCCATCATCAGCATCCTTCACATAAGGATCCCGAAGGATGAGGAGGAAGAAACAGATGCGGGCTGAGACCATAATTCCAGCAAGAGATAAATCTCTGCCGAATTTCGCATCGTGGTTACTGAGTTTTACGGTAACCATACTTCTCGCGTTCGGTTTTACCATGATGCTCAGCACCGCATTCAAGTTCGGATTTGAGTTCCAGAACGTCCTGCTGTGGACCTTCATATCCGCACTCATAATCACCATCGTACATCTGATTGACAACAAGATCGTCTCTATAATCGCGCTGGCATCACCGGCCGTGTTTTTTGTACTGGCGCTGATATTCGACATATTCCAGTGCAGACAGGGAGCAGTCGAATTCCTGTCATATGCACAGACTTACGTCATCTACATACTGCCGGGCAGTTACGGCGAACCCGGCAAATCAAATGACCTGATACTGACTTTTCTGGCGCTTTACAACCTGATCCCGATCAGCATTACGGCATTTACGATGACTAAGCGCAAGCTCATTCCGCTGTCGCTCCTGTTCTATGCTCCAGAGTTCTTCTTCTCGGTAGCCAACGTCGTCATGACTCCCGAACAGGTACCATGCATCTGCGCGGCAACGGGAATCCTGCTGCTTGTCTTAGCTCACGCCTTTCGAAATAAAATAAGAAAAACAGCTGATAAGATCATTCTCATACTGATGATCCCTTCATTCCTGGTCGCACTGATAATTGGCCTCATCTTCCCGATGAAAGGCTACGCGCAAGATCAGATTGCAAGGGACATCATCAGGAGTACAAGAAACATCGTAAGGCTCACTATAAGCAGCGACAATCCGGTTTACGAGATGCTCGACACCGCAGAGAACGGACTTCAGGATCCCGATTCCATCATCGAACTGATCTCTGCAAAGCAGCTCGTCGCACTCTACGCTTCAGACAAGGACCTCTCCAAGGTCGGACCCTTCAATCCCGGCGAAGGTCAGGTCCTGGGAGTCTATAAAAAATCCAATCTATCCTACGACAATACTTTCGCGAAGTACGAGAATTACACACTCTACCTCAAGGTCGAGTCACTGGATAAGTACGAAGACAACCGCCTTACCCATACGAGGATCAAGGTGCCGGTCTATAAGGATGATATCGATCCTTCCTATTATGCGTCCGGTCAGTATTCGATTACCGTAGATCCCCTGGTCGATTCATCTACGGACATTACGCCGCTCTATTCGGATATGTACATCACGCCCGATTCGGAACCCTCAATGACCGCCCTGTATAACATTTCGAATGAGAAGCAGACTACTTTCGCGTCTTATACTATTCCAGTAAAGGGCGACTTCTACACTGACGAATATCTCGAGAAATATGTTTACGGCACATGTCTTGAGGTACCCGAGAGGACCCGTGATGCACTGACATTAAGCCAGGCACTTCCTGAATGGTACATGGACTGCTTATACGGCAGAAGCGACATGTCCGACTGCGATAAGGTAAGGGCCGTCACAAGTTACGTAAGCTATCTGCACCCCTACGACAAAGACACTGAATACACACCGGACGGCGTTGACTTCGTACCGTGGTTCGTCACTGAAGCCGACACCGGAATCTGCGTCCACTATGCAACCACGACGGTCATCCTTCTGCGCATGATCGGAATCCCTGCAAGATACTGCTCCGGCTTCTCATACAGCAGGTGCTACCCGGATACACAGAGCCTGGTCTATAACGCAGATGCACATGCATGGTTCGAGTTCTTCGTTCCCGGTTACGGATGGATTATGGGCGACTCGACTCCGGGCCTCGCATTCAGGGCTTCTGCCTTCAACATCGAAGCCGTATCTGCTGCATATCCCGAGATCGAGGAGCTGAGTTTCTCACGCCCCAGAACACGCGCCACTGACATCGGAGTAAATTCAACTCCGACGCCGACGCCTGTTGAAACTTCTGAATCTGATGAGACAGAGCCTTCGGATGAGACCATGGAAAGTGCAGAGACTTCTGAAGATCCGGATAATCCTGAAACTTCGGAAACGACCGTGCCGACCAATGAATCCGGCGAACCGGTTCCGACTTCGTCATCAACTCCTTCTTCTACCGATCCGTCATCTTCTGATGCCGGAACAGCTGAGACCACTGCAAACGTTCCGGAAGAAGATCCCGTTGACTGGGATGCCGTTTTTGAGGTGCTCGGAAACGTCCTTAAGGTACTCGTAACGGTACTTATCGTTGCAGTCGTTTTATTCCTCGCGAGATTCGGCTACGCAACTTACTGGAAAGTCCAGTTCTCGGTCAAGAATGCCGGCGAGAAGATCGTTGCTTACTATCACTACTACAGCTTCATGCACCGCCTGCTCAAAAAGCGCATGCCTTCACCTGCAACTGAGATCGTCGACAAGGTCGCATTCAGCCACGAGAAGATTACCAAGAATGACCTCAATTCGTTTATCCGCTTAAGCAGCAAGAGCCTTGGAATGCTGTCGGGGAGACTGCCGAAGTATAAGCAGTTCTTCTTCAGGGCGCTTGAGGTTGAGATAAAGCCGTATAAGTAATTATTTCTTATAAACCTTCGTGTAGCAGAACACCATTACGGCGAGGCTTACCAGCGTGAATGCCAGAACGTAGAGGCACATTGTGTTTACTGAGAAAGTCTTCTCGAAGATTACGGCGTTAAATGTCATGGACTCCTTTATTGCGTCGATAAACATTCCGTTGTCCACGCCTCCGATGGAGCTGTTCATCTCGTCAGCAATGCCGTTAAGGAGCGTGTTGCGGAGAAGAGCGCAGATCTGGCTCGCGGGGAAAACGTTGCAAACCGTCTGAACCGTGGATGAGAACTGTGAAACCGGAATGTACGCACCGATGACAAATCCTGCTGCAGCGGAGAGGATTCCGAAGAATGCGCCTGCTGCCGATGAAGACTTGAAGAACAGAACGATGACCATGAAGAACGCGCTGGATGACAGGCATCCCAGGAATACGATTCCGTATGTTGCGAGGAGATTCATGACTGTAAGGTGCATGTCACCCATGGAGTTCAGAACGACGAGTCCGATCGTGAGGAGCAGCGCTGTCATGATAAAAGATGAGATGACTGCCGCAGCGAGATAGGACACGATTATCTGCCATCTCTTTACGGGTGTTGCGAGGACGTCATAATCGACCTTGCGCTCACGGTCTCTGACGATCGTGGTGAGGCAGTTATATGGTATCGTGATGGTTGCGGAGCCGATGATGCCTACGAGGAGCAGAGTGTCGACGAACATGTCGAGATCGGCGCTGTTTACGAGGTTCTCCAAACCCTGCATCGTGCTCTGGATCGAGTCAACGAACGTGCCTCTTAAGAACAGCAGATACAGCGCGAAAACTATCATCGATGCCAGGAGCGAAAACACTACTGACGAGATGTCCTTGAAATATACCTTTACGTTTCTTCTTGTTAAACCGATAAAACCTTCCATGATTCCCTCCTTAATTTGCCATTGCCCTTCCTGTGAGATTTAAGAAAACATCGTCCATGCTGCCCTTTACGATCTCGAAATCCTTAAATCTCGCACGGTTCTTCATGAGGAGCTCTAAGATGTCGCCCTTAAACTGGATGTTGTAGTGGTCGGCGTCGTAGTTGAATTTCGAATTGATCGAAGCTGCGGTGCGGTCATTCTCTTCGCTCTTCGGTGTGTACCACAGGAACTTCGATGAAGCGAAGGAGCTCTTGAGTTCTGCAGGTGTGCCCTGTGCGATTACCAGACCCTTATCAAGGATGACGACGTGGTCGGCGTCTCTTGTTTCTTCCATGTAGTGAGTCGTGAGGAAGATCGTCATGCCTTTCGAGCGGCGTAGATAATCGATGTAGTCCCAGACGATCTTACGGGATTTTGGATCGAGGCCTGTTGTGGGCTCATCGAGGAATAAGATCTTCGGCTTGTTGAGCAGGGCCCTTACGATGTCTACCCTTCTGCGCTGGCCGCCGGAGAGCGTGCCGTATCTCTGCTTCATGATGCTGCCGAGCTCGAATTTATCGTAGAAATCCTTAATGCGTTCTTCGATCTGCTTCTTGCTAAGACCGTAGTAGCTGCCTCTTGTGTAAAGGTTTTCCTTGACTGTGAGCTTGTCGTCGAGGACTGAATTCTGGAATACGATGCCAATCTCTTTTCTGATCTGATCGTCCTCTCTGCCGAGCGTGTGACCGCAGATCTTTACGTCGCCCGAAGTCTTCTCGAGGATCGTGCAGAGGATGTTTATCGTCGTGGATTTGCCGGCGCCGTTCTCGCCCAAAAATGCGAAGAGCTCACCCTCCTTAACGTCAAGGTCGATGCCTTTGACTGCTTCGTGGTCGCCGTACTTCTTGGTGAGATTTCTTACTTCAATTACGTTCATTTTCTTCTCCCTTTCCGTGATTGATATGTTGCTTGAGCACATTCTTCAACCAAAGGCGGGAAAAGGAAATAGTTGCGCGACCAAGATGCAAATTAGGTGTACTAAGTTGCTGATAGGGGGGGATTATTCTTCGTCTCTTATCGAATCGAGCGCATTGTTTATCTGCTTGTCATCGCGCTTGTAGGTCCACAGCATCGCGAACCACGTGAACGCGTAAACGCACACGAAAATGCCCATTACGATAGCGTATCCGAAGAGATTTGTATACCACTTGAAAAGGAATCCCAGGAGCGAGACTGCCGCGAACAGAATGCAGAAATGGATCGCGAGCCTGAGCTTGAAATTCTTTGCGTTCTCATCGCACAGCAGGAGCGACGGCAGCGCGCAGAGGACGCTGGTGAACAAGACGCTCAGGATAAAGTACCACTCCGGAGCATATGTATCGTCCATCAGATGATATATGAACTGGGTGATTCCGACGCCCAGGAAAATTCCCACAGAAATAAAGCTTGCCTGAGTAAAAAGCATCTTCAGTCTGCTCATAGATCAAGCCTCCTTTTGATATCTTTTACGTAGCCTCTCGAGATGACGATCTTCTCGTCGTTAAGGAGCGTCGCCTCCATCCTGCCGCTCAGGTCGGATCTTACGCACTTTATCTTCTTGAGATTGACGATCATGGACTTGGAGACGCGCGAGAAATAAGCGCCCAGCGACTCTTCGAGCTCATACAGCCTGAGCCTTGTCTCGTAGCAGTTTGTTCTTGAATATACGAAAGATTTCTTGTCGACCGATTCGATGTAGTAGATCGCTGATGTCTCCACGAAAACATTATTCCCGTCCTTGATGAGGGGAATCTTTCGCTCGTTTCCTTCCAGAAGATCGATCGCAGCCTTGATGTCTTCAGTCTGCGACTGCGCCCTGATGAGCGCCTCTTCCCTGTCGGGAGAATCAACCTGTTCGAATCTTACACGCATATATCTGTTATCTGCCGCTTCAAAACTTTCGATTAGGTCAATTATATATCGAATTAAGGAATAATTAAGGATTATGTAAGACCACGTTAAAGTATGGCGGCTCTTTATCGGGTATATTAAAGCCATCAACTTAATCACCCTGTGACATGCAGGCTCCTAAGACCCCTCTCTTCTGCATGTCATCAATAACGGCACATATACAGCACCCTCACTTTTAGCCGTTTAGTGTAAGCACAAGTTTTTGGGATTAAGGGGTAGAAAAAAGGTCCGGTCTGACAGCCGGACCTTTATTGGTTTAATCCTGTTTCTTATAGAAAGTTCCGTCGTATTCCGACAGCGCATAAATGTATTCGTCGGAATCCTTTACGCTCCAGACATACATGTACTCTTTGCCGTTTTGTTTGCTCACGGCCCTGCCCAGGAGCTTGTCCCTGTCGGGAGAATCGTACGGGTTATTGTAGCTGGCCTTATATGTTTCACCGTCGATTTCTATGTAGTTACGTTCTTCTCCGCTGAAGTAGCCGACGACTTTGTTTAGTCTGATGAGTCTAAGCGTGCTGAAGATTCCGAACACCGCGAAAAGGCAGATAAGGCCGATGAAGATGATCTTTGCGGCTGACGTCCCCGCGTTCCTGATGTTCATTATAAGAAGCACCGTCAGCACGGTGACAGCGACAACGCTGAATACGATAATGCCCAATGCTGTAAGTTCTTCAAACATCGGTGACTCCTACGGCTTATGTGTTGTCAGTCTCTATGGCGAAACGGTACGTGCCGTCCTCATACTCCAAAATATAGTAGTGGTGGAAGGTACCATAGAAATAGTATTCGTACTTTTTGCCCAGCTCTTCCTCGGTCGCCGTGGGCAGCTCATAGAAATTGTATCTGGTGACCGCGGTTCCCTTGATGTCCTCAGCCTGCTCGGCTTCTCCCTCAAACGCCTGGTCAACATAAACGCCGTAACCTGCCGGGAGGGCGGCGATCAAGTCATCCTTATCGTCGTAGAGGAAAGACTCAGCTATGTACTCCGTATCACGCAAGCCTCTCTTGCCGTATCGCTCGAGCTGGTCAGCCAGTTGAGGTACCAGGCCCATGCTGGCGAGCTCAACCTGCTGTTCAGCGGTCATGGGCTCTTGGACCTGCCACTTCGTCAGGTTCACGAGATTAATCACGAATAACCCGATTGCAGCCGCAGACAGCAAAACTATCCCGGTAAAAATGCTCAGTCCGATAATAAAACCTTTTTTCATATGCCCTTATTCTCCTGGTATATGTATTCCGCGGTTGATGTTATATTAGCACCTGCAGTATTGTTTTTCAATCACTTTTTATCGTTTTGCGATATATTTTTATTATTTGGCGGTTTGATGTGTAGGGCGTGCGCGTCGGCAGGCCGCTTGGGGTCCGGTTTGTTGAAATTTGACACGATAATGGGGCAATTTCAAAAAAAGTGCCAAAAACAGGTCTGAAACTGAACAAAATTTGAAAAACAGGCTCTTTTTTCAAAATCCTTTCAAAAAACAGGGTATTTCTGAAAATCTGCAGAAATATCTCAATGAAGGTGTGTATTCATTCGCACTGAAAATGCGAACTTAGTTTTTTCATCGCGAAAGAAAAAACCATGGGAAAAATATGGGCGTATCAGAAGTGGTTTTACGCCCATTTTTCCCATTGCACATTTTCCTCATGAACTGGCCGCGTCCTGTGAGAGCCCACCAATTATTTAGGGCTGCCACCAAAGTGACAGCCCCAACGGAGATTCTTTTAGATCTTAACTGATCAGTCTACAGTCTCGATCTTAACGCTATCGAGATAGAACGGACTCATATCTGAGCTCTCCCAATAAATCTGGAGAGTCATGCCGTCGTCTACGTGGAAGTCGCCTTCGCCAGTGTGCCACTCACCGTCAGAAGTATTTACTTCAGCGATGTTAGGCCATGTGCCGTCGATGTCAGCTGTGAGCTTGCAGACGTCAGCCTTTGACTTAATTGCGAAAGAAACGTGGATCGTGTGACCTGCATAGCTGGAAACGTCGATTGCATAACCGTCGTACTCAGCATAGCCTTCGGTGTTCTCGAGGCAGTAGCTGCCTTCGTAAGCGTCGCCGACAACCTTCTGCTTGGAAGAGTATCTCGGACCGCCTGTGAACTTCTGGTCCTCATAGTCCTCAATGAACGGTGTCGTGTCAACAACAGGCTCTACATAGTCAGCCGGCTTAGCGACGTCGCCGCCGTTGATTGCACACATAACGCCTTCGTAAGCGGGCTTGGGTGAGAGATTTCCGTAGAAGAGGAGCGGCTTTGTGGAAGATTTCCAGCTCATGTCATCCGTGATGCCCCAGACAGTTACGCACTTGATCGGAACGCCTGCCTTGCAAGCTTCAAGAATTGCCGTAAAGAGCTTCTTCATGTAAACGCCCTGATCGTACATCGGGTTAGCGGACTTGGGAGCCTGAACGTCGAGCTCCGTGATGTGGATGATTACGCCGAGCTCGTCAGCATACTTCTTTGCTGCGCCGACATAGTTGTCAACATCAAGACCTGAGCTGATGTGGCTCTGCATGCCCATACCGTCGATGTTGCCTGCAGCAGCAACGGGCTTGAGCAGGTTGATGATGTCGTTCATCTTGGATGTCTGGTATTCGTTGTAGTCATTGTAGAAGAGCTGAACGTTGGCAGGTGCGTGCTTTCTTGCAAACTCGAAAGCCTTCTCTACGAAGTCCTCACCTACTGTCTGTGTCCAGTAGCTCTGTCTGATTCCGCCGCCGTCATCGATGCACTCGTTGCAGACGTCCCATGCATAGATAACGCCGGGATAGTTTGTCTCGCACCAGTTGATGACTGCGTCAATGTAGTTCTCCATTCTCTTGAGCATGAGGTCTCTGCTTGCGAGATTGCCATTTACATCGTAGTTCTCATAGAAGAACCATGAAGGTGTCTGTGAGTGCCAGATGAGAGTATGGCCTCTCATGGAGATCTTGTTCTGCTTGCAGAATTCGAGGATCGGCTTTGCAGCGTCGAAATGGATCGCAGGGCACTCGTTGTACTTAGCGGGATCTGCGATCGTTGTTTCATAGTCAAGAACGTTCTCAGGCTTCAGTTCGTTCTCAGGTGTAACTGAGTTGAACTGTGTCGTGATGAGCTTTCTGAAACCGTCGTTCTGGTTAGTCATGACGGATGCAGGTGAAGCAACGCCGAACTTGAAATAATCAGCATAAGCTGCTGAGAGTGAAGCTGTCTTGGTAGGATCCTGGAGCTCTTCAACAGGTGTGCCCGTGAGGTTGTTGAACTCGCCGGAAACGCTGATGGAGAAAGAGGATACAGTGTAATCCCTTACGTCATTTGCTTCGAGATAAACCTTTGCATTCTTGGCGTTAGCAGGGATCTCGATCTGACCGGAGATGTCGATGACGCCCTCGTCATTCTTGCCGCCGCCTACGATGTTAACGTAGGAAACGTTGCCGAAGATCTCATAAGTCAGTGTGAGAGTAAGAGAATCGTTGTCGGTCGTAGCCTTTGCTGATGCCTGGATCGTGTTGCCTCTGTAATCAGGGCACTCGACTGCAACGCCTGCGTTGCTCGTCTTACGCTCAGTAACTACGGCAGCGCCGTCCTTGAGAGTAACCTTGCAGTCACCGTAAGTAACCCAGTTGCCACCCTTGTCAGACTCTTTGGTGAAGTCTGCAGTGACGGTAGTAGGTACTTCACGGAGAACATAGCTCTCGGTTTCCGTGGGTTTTGCGACATCGCATCCGCCTAGGAAGATCAGCCCGGCAACCAGACCGGACATGACTTTTGTGATTTTACCTTTCATGTTTTCCTCCCGAAAAAGTTTTTTCATAACTTTACCTCCGAAAATGATACAGCAAGAAAGGACAAGCAAACAATAAAAGCAGTTAGGTGATGTTCAATAAAATAAGGCATGCAAGTTTTGTGTTTCTGCCTTGATTTTACATTTCTTGCTATGGATATTTGTCATTCGCAAGTTTTGTACTCTGATTTTTCTGACATTTGGGGATAGAACCTCTACTCGAACAACTTGCTTTCGATTTGCCCAATACAGGGATTAAGAACTTAACAAAGCGGCTATTTGTTATATATTCTTTCATAGGGTGGGTATATAAATGAGAATTCTTTTATGGATAATTGCACTGGCAGTTGCCGCATTTGTGGAGTATTTGCTGCTCCTGGCAATAAGCGCAATGGCAGTCGATTCCGGGAAAATCTACGATAAACACAGCGGGTTCTACCGCTGGCTCCTCAACAGCTCGACATGGCTGCTGGTGTTTTTCGGGCGTGTACATTATCACACCACGGGCATGGAGAGGATCCCGAAGGATCAGAGATTCCTTCTGGTCTGCAACCACAAATCCAAGCTCGACCCCATTACCACATGGTATCTGTTTAAAGATTACGATCTCGCTTTCATCTCGAAAGAAGAGAACTTCCATGTCCCGATCTGGGGCAGGATCATAAGACGCTGCTGCTTTTTGGCCATAGACCGTGAGAACCCCAGGAAGGCCATGGTCACGATCGACAAGGCAGCAAACCTCATTAAGGACGACCAGGTATCTTTCGCGGTGTATCCGGAAGGTACAAGAAATTTCGGTGAAGGACTCCTTCCCTTCCATAACGGCATATTCAAGATTGCTCAGAAAGCAAACGTTCCCGTAGTCATATGCGGCATCAGGGGCGCCGATAAGATGCGCACGAATTTCCCGCTGCACAGAAGTGATATCTATTTTGATGTTCTGGACGTAATGTCCGCAGAAGACATCAAATCCCAGCGCTGCAATGACATCGGTGACCATGCGAGGGAACTGATGCTGGCTTATGTCGAGAAAGACGAGAAGGAGAAGGAAAATGTCAACTTACGTACTGTATAACAGCCTGTCCGGCAACGGAACCGGCAAGTCAAAGGCAGAAGAGATCAAGCCTTTCTTAAGCGGTAAGGAACTCAAATTCGAGGACGTCACCAAGATCGACGATCCCAAGGGATTCTTTGACGGACTGAATCCTGATGACGAGCTCTATCTCTGCGGCGGCGACGGTACGCTCAACCGCTTCATAAATTACACTGACGGAATAGATATCGTCCAGCCCATCTACTTCTTCCCCACGGGAACGGGTAACGATTTCTGGAACGACCTGGGCAAAAAGTCCGGCGACGCTCCGGTTCAGATCAACCAGTACATCAAGGATCTCCCCTTTGTCGAAGTCAACGGCATGAAGAAGCGTTTCATCAACGGAATCGGCTACGGCATCGACGGATACTGCTGCGAGGTCGGCGACCAGGAGAGAGCTGCCGGCAAAGAGAAGATCGATTATGCAGGCATCGCAATCAAGGGACTGCTGTTCCACTACAAGCCCACCAATGCCGAGATCGACGTCGACGGCAAGCATTTTTCCTATAAGAAAGTCTGGCTCGCGCCCTCAATGAACGGCCGTTATTACGGCGGCGGCATGATCGCAACGCCTGCGCAGGACCGTCTGGGCAAGGACCGTCTCCTCTCTCTTCTCGTGTTCCACGGCAGCGGCAAGATCAGAACGCTTGCGATCTTCCCTTCGATCTTCAAGGGTAAGCACGTTGATCACAAAAAGGTCGTTGAGGTCAAGACGGGCCATAAGATCACGGTAACTTTCGACCGTCCGGTCGCACTGCAGATCGACGGTGAGACGGTATTAAACGTAACGACTTATACAGCCTATAAGTAAGTTCTCGTAGGCTTGAACTCCTGAGAAATCCGGCTCCTTATCCAGGGGCCGGATTTTTAATTTGTGAGGAAGAAAAATCAATCCAAAAACGCTTCGTAAGGCGCGGTGCCTTCACTCGGATAGTACGGGAGCTGAACCACATGGCACCAGAACTTGTATCTGCCCTCGTATGTCTCGATGACGGAATTAGCATCTTCGAACGAAGCAAAACCAACGTAATCGTCAGATACGATAAATCCATCGGCCTTATAAGGCTCCTCAGCATAAGGACAAGCGAAGATCTGGACCGCTATGCACATATAGTTAAAAGAATCGTAATCAGGATTTCCGAAATCTTCGAAACCCTCAAGTTTGCGGAGCATGATGCCGGTCTCATTCTCGAAAGCTTTGAGGTCATCAATGTTAGTGATTATCCTCTTGGAATCAAAGAGATTCGCTTCTTTCGAACATTCCAGCGTATCCAGGAAGACTTCATAGCCCGAATAGACATTCGGATAGTCAATCACTCCATAAGATTTCAGTGTCTTATTGATAAAAGCATCTGCCTTCTTTGCATTGCGGTCATCAAGAACTCCCGTCATCTCGCCCGACTCGCTGATCCTGATGCACTTGCCGTCAACATAGACATTCGTGTAATCGGTTCCGATGTCAGTAACATATAAATCTTCGTAATCCATCTCGGCATCCGGGTCGATGTTGACCATGTAGCCGTAGAGCTTGCGCATGTCCTTCTCAGAGATAACGGCAACAGGTGTCGTGTATTTATCGAGAAGTTCAATCCTCTGTTCGTCGGTAAGTCCTTCACCGTAATACATCGGGCGGCGCAAAATCTGCTCTTGGGAACAGAAGACCCTGCCGTCAGATAAGATGAACAGTTTGGAACTGCTGTAACCCTCGAAGCCGTTCTGGTAGCCGCACAGCACCAGGATCTCATCCTCGGGAAGTTCGATTTCGGTTTCGGTCGTATTGCGTGTCTTTCGAGATGACCCGGAATCGGAATCACAACTGCACAACAATGAGGTCGCCAGCAGAGAGGCGGCCAGTACCGGAGCAAGAGCTTTCGCGAATTTCATAGAAGTACCCCCATATATCTCTATACTTCTAATACAGATACGCGCGGTAAAATGTTGCAGTTAATCCTTGGGATTGAAATTGATCTTCGTGAGGGCACACTGGTCGCCGGTGAGACAAACGTAGATCTTGTCGTCGTCCGTCCTGATAGTCGTGACGTTCTTAACGAGGATGCCGCCGTTCTCGGTAGTGACCGTTATCTCCTTGCCTTCGCGGGTGATCGTGACATGGCAGTCCATGCCGTTCTTGTTGAGCCTCTTCCACTTGTCCCAACCGTCGAAAGCATCATTCTTGCTGATGACCACTTCGTTGTAAGCATAATCGCCCGTCTGCCAGACTTCACCGTCAAGTCTGATGAGAGCGAACTCGCGGTAGTCCTTGTCATTTACATCGCCGTTCGAGGAACTGAACATGCAGATAAAAGGACAGTGCCAGATGAGTCTTGCGGTAGGAAGGCTCCTGGTGTGGAAATCGACCTCCATTGAATCGCCCAGGAGAACGCCCTTCGTAGCATCGGTGCGGTAATTGTCGACCTGGACGTTCGGAACGTTGCCTTCTTCACCGCCGATGTATGTGACGAGCTCTGCGATACGCGGAATGTAATTCTCGGCAACGGGTTCTTCGGAACGTTTCATGGACGTTACGATCATGTGATAGTATGCGCCGGAGAAGCTGATATAAGCATATCTCGTGCTGTCCGTAAGGGCGATAACGTACTCAACCATCTTGTCTTCACCGATGATCTTGAGGAGCATGTGGTCCTTCTGCCTTACGACTTCAATATCGTAATCGCCGCCGACCTTGCCGATCGTGACGTTAGCGGAAGATGCAGCCTTCATGTTCATGATGTTCGGCCTGATCGCGCGGGCAGCACCCATCTTGTATGTACCGTCATACTTGAGCTCGACGTATTCGGTATAAAGAAGCTCTTCTGCGAGTTTGCCCGTCTCGTGAACACGGCCATCCAACGAGTCGAAGACCACGATCGTAGGATTCATCTCATTATTTCCGTGTGACTCCGAAGGCAGGATCCTGACATGAAGTCTCATCTCCATATTGGGGATCGCCAGGATTCCTTCCGTAAAGAACGAACGGTTAGAATCAAATTTGAATTCATCGTTACCGGCAAATTCAGCAACGTCTTCGCGCTCACGCATGTTATATTCCTGGTCGAGGTCGATCATGTGGACCATCTGGGTCGCAAAGACGGGATCAAACTGCGCGCCCATCTCTTCGATCATGATCTCCCTTACCTTTGCCTGCGGGAGAGGATCCCTGTAACTTCTCTTGGAAGTCATTGCGTCGTAAGCATCAGCAACTGCAATTATGCGTGCGAGCTCAGGAATGTCGCTGCCCTTGAGCTTATCCGGGTAGCCTCTGCCATCGAACCTCTCGTGGTGATGGTGGGCGCCGATGCTTAAATAAGGGAACTCTACGATACTCGACAGGATCTGCTTACCGATGACGGTGTGCTGCTTGATCGCGTCGTACTCTTCCTCGGTGAGCTTACCCTTCTTGTTGATGATGGCATCGTCGATACCGATCTTGCCGATGTCGTGGAGGAGCGCCGCATAGTAGATCTCGTCACATTCCTTGTCGTCTTTACCGGACATCTTTGCAATCATCTTGGAGTAGCCCGCAACGCGCGCTGAGTGACCGTGCGTATACTTGTCCTTGGCGTCGATTGCGCTTGCGAGGGCTTCTGCCGTCTGCTCGAAAAGTCTCTTCATGCTCTGCTGCTCGGCCGTCAGGAGTTCGATCCTCAGGTCATTGGCATGCGCATAACTGTCGTTCATGTCTTTCAGGGCGAAAAGATAAAGGAGCAGGGCCATGCCTGCTATCGTCGTGTTGATGAGTGACAATCCGTAGAACACGAACTGGAAAACCGCAGCAACCAGAGGCATGAGCGAGAACAAAAGGAGCGAGAGGCTCATCAGGTGGCTCAGCTTCTTGTAGTACTGGATGATTACCGAGATCTGGATAACGAGGATTATTGCCGGAACCAGATAGCAGAGAATGTATCCGGGGCCTCTCTGGTATGTGTTTGAAGCATCGAAAGTATAGTAGAGGCCTGTAAACTGGGCAACGATGAGCATTACCGCTCCGCCGACGCCGAGATACCTTACGACCCTGAGGCGCACGAAGCCCTGCTGGTTGGTGGCACCTTCGTAAAGGTTTGTGAGGTATGCGTTAAATGCGTACAGAATGCCGATGTTCATGAAGAAGACCATGAAATTGCTTATTCTCACGGCATAGTATCCGAATGTGGAAGGGTCGCCTCTGTATGTATATGCAAAACAATCGGACATCAGGAGGATCAGCGCGCATAACTCAACTGCAAGAAGAGCTTCTCTTCTCTGCTTGGGCAGTGAGCGCATGAACAGGACAAATACGGCGATAACGCCGCACATAAAGCCCAGAACGCTCATTACATTCGCCTGATGACTGATCAAGTAATCCAGCATATTCTTACTGCCTTACCTAATACGTTCGTCTATTGCTCTTGCCAACTGATCAGCGCAGGATGTTCCTTTCATATTGCAATCATTGCCTCTCAAGAGGTCTGCAACTTCTTTGGCATCCTTGCCTTCAACCAGAAGTCCTATCGCCTTGAGGTTGCCGTTGCAACCGCCGATGAACCTGACGTTGTAAAGCTTGCCGTCATCAATATCGAAATCGATCTTCACCGCGCAGACGCCGCGCGGGTTGAATGACACATGCTCCATGCATTGTCCTCCATATTAATATTCTTATACTTCTAATTATCAATCCCTATTGATATGTGGTCAAGTTAAACAACTGTATAATTAGTGTGTTCATTCTATGAACGACAAGGCTTTGAAGGGGATTTAAACATGTTTTTCGAACTGATGATGCCAGATAACGAACAGGAAATAAAAGAGATGTCAGACATGGCAACTGCCATACTCCGCGACTACTATGATCCCATCATCGGCAAAGAGCAGAACGACTACATGCTGGAGATGTTCCAGAGCGTAGATGCGATTAAGGACCAGCTCTCTCACGGCTACCGTTATTATTTCGTGCGTGACGATGACGATAAGGACATGGGATTCGTTGCTTTCTATCTGCGCGAGAACGCACTCTACCTAAGCAAGTTCTACCTCTACAAAGACCAGCGCGGCAAAGGCTACGCGAGGACTATCCTGGAGTTTTTGAAGACACAGGCAAAAGAGCTCGACCGCAACAGGATCGAGCTCAATGTAAACCGTAATAACGATACGAGATTTATCTATGAGAAGCTTGGCTTCACCGTTGCGTGGGAAGAGAAAAACGACATCGGCAACGGATTTTACATGGACGATTACGTATACGCTCTGGAGTTCTGATATCTCAGTAACCCATCACGTTGATAAGCAGAAGCCAGCTCATTCCATAGTAGCAGCCAACGGCGATAAGGTCGTTGAGTGTCGTGATCAGGGGTCCTGACGCAACTGCCGGGTCGATCTTGATGCGCTTGAAGAACAGCGGGATCAACGTACCGACGATGGATGAGAAGATCATGGACACGAGGAGCGCCGCGCCGATGCATCCGCTTACCGCAAATGCGAATTGCGCTTCCTTGTGCTTGACCACCATCAGATATACGCCGATCAGGATGATAGACGCAATGCCGAGAATGAGACCTACCGAGAGACCGACTCTCGCTTCCTTGAACACCAATTTAATCTTCTGACCAGCCGTGAGATTCTCGTCCGTGAGAACTCTGATCGTGACAGCGAGCGACTGCGTACCGACGTTACCTGCCATGTCGAGGATCAGTGACTGGAACGCCATGATTATCGTAAGCTGTGCGATTACCGCCTCGAAAGCGCCGACCAATGTGGATACGACCATGCCGAGACATAACAGTATGAGCAGCCAGGGCATTCTTTTTCTGATACTCTGACCCAGAGGCTCCTTGATATCTTCTTCTGCAGTAAGTCCGGCGAGCTTGACGTAGTCTTCTCCCAACTCGTCATCGACAACTTCTACGATGCTCTGTGACGTGATAACGCCCAGTATCTTGTTGTCTTCATCAAGGACAGGGATCAAGTCCTCCGAATAGTCCTTGAGCTTCTCGATACAGTCATCGATCTGCTCGTTGGCGTAAACATAAGGGAACGACGTAACTATCAGTGTGTTGAGGTCCGTCGTGCTCCTTGCCGTAATGAGATCTTTTAATGTGAGAGCTCCGTAGAACAGTCCCTCGTCATCTTCAACGAAGAGCGTCGAGATGTTGTCGTTCTCTTCAGCCTGCGTAACGAGAGCACTCATCGCCTGCTTTACCGTGAGGTCCAATCCGATACGGATGAAGTTCGCGGTCATCTTCGAACCGATCTCATCCTCATCGTAAGATGCGATGATGCTGATCTCTTTTCTGACCTCGTTATCGAGCGCCTCAATGATGAGACCTCTTCTCTCCTTGTCGAGCTCTCTTAAAACATTGGCAGCAGTGTCCGTCTCGAGTTCCGAGATGACTGCCGCAGCACGCCTGATGTCCATCTCATTGATGTATGCGCCTACCTGCTCTTCTTCGAGACACTCGAAAGATTCGGCGAGCAAAGTCTTGCCGCATACTCTGAAGAGCTTCTTCCTCTCGGTATCGTTAAGCTCTTCTAAAATCTGTGCGATGTCACTTGCGTGATAATCTTCTAGTTTGTAATGAATTACCCTTGGGGAATCGTTACCCCTCATTAGTGAGATTATCTCGTCCTGATAATCTCTTCTTATTTCCTTCTCTGCCATTTGTTTCCCTCCTAAAAGTAAACAAACGACGGGAACAAAAAACCTCCGAAATGCGAGCATTCAGAGGTCAACGATACATCATTTAGCCCTTAAGGTCCGATACGGTGTCAAGCGTCTGGCACTTTAAGGAACAAAGGATATTTCGCGCACGTTTCCCTCGTTTGTCGCAACTGTCACCAGCGTCCACCGTATTCACCTCACTTTGAAAATGGGATTGGGGCTTATCTCCCCGTTCGAAATTTTAGCACGGTAAAAGGCATTTGTTAACCCCGAAAATCAAGGGTTTGCGGACTTTTTTCGAGAAATTTTAAAGCCCTCCCCGGCATGTGTCAGGGAGGGCTCTGGGAAATGCTAAATCGGGATCGGAGATCAGCTCTGTGATTCGAACTTCTCGACTCCCTCTTTTAGTATCTCAATAATAGGCAGGTGCTGCGGGCAGACGCCTTCGCACTGGCCGCATCCGATACAGTCGGAAGCCTTGCCGTTGCCGTCTCTTGCGACGAGTCCGTTATAGAAGAACTGCGGACGCATGTCGCCGGGGAACTTGCGCTTTGTATTGATCGCGCTGATGATGTCAGGAATGCTGATGCTCATAGGGCAGCCGTCAACGCAGTATCTGCATGCCGTACAGCCGACCTGCTCAACGCGGAACATTGCCTCGATGACCTTGTCGATAGCCTTCTTCTCTTCATCGGAGAGGGGCTCAAAATTCTTGAAGGTGTTCATGTTGTCTTCCATCTGCTCCTGTGTGGACATGCCGCTCAGGATGGTGGTTACGCCCGGAAGGCTTCCTACATAACGGAAAGCCCATGAAGCAACTGACTTGTCGGGACAGACACTCTTGAGGATCTCAGTGCACTCTTCGTCATGGTTTGCGAGCTTGCCGCCCTTGCAGGGTTCCATGACGATGATCGGGATGTTTCTCTCTGCGAGGATCTGATAGAGCTCACCGGAATGAACGATCTTGTTGTCCCAGTCAGCATAGTTGAGCTGGATCTGTACGAACTCGATCTCGGGATGGCTGTCAACGATCTTAACGAGGAGCTCGGGTGTGCCGTGGTATGAGAAACCGAGGTGCTTGATCTTGCCCTCTTCCCTCTTCTGAACGCCCCAGTTGAAGCAGTCGTATTTTACGTAAGTGTCGTAGTTGTTGCCGTCTTCGATGCTGTGGAGAAGGTAGAAGTCGAAGTAATCGACGCCGCACCTTTCGAGCTGTTCATTGAAGATCCTGTCGCGGTCTTCGAAAGAATGAATCGACCACGCAGGGAGCTTTGTTGCGATGGTGAAAGAATCTCTCGGATATCTCTTAACGATCGCTTCCTTGACGGCCTTCTCGGAGTTGCCGCCGTGATAAACATATGCAGTGTCGAAATAATTGAAACCTGCCGCCATATATGCGTCAGCCATCTTGCAGACCTTGTCGATGTCGATGACTCCGTCTGTCTCAGGCAATCTCATAAGGCCGAATCCGATCTTGGGCATTTTGGATAGATCAATGCTCATAGCAGCACCTCCTGACGATTATTGATTCGATTATAACAACGAGGTCGGGTGGTCTTCTGTCGGATTGCTGATTATTTTGTTAATTTGTGGATTTGGATTTGTCTGCATGGGGCCGGCTTATAATTTTTTCCTGAAAAAGGGTCGAAAATTATAAGAAAACGCGAATTCTTATAATTTTCGGGCGGATTTTGGGGCGTTTGTTATAAGGTTTGCTTTCGAGATGGACCCGTGAATTTCCAACCGTATATTTTTTTGCTCGAAAGAGGGGCAAAAAATATATAAAAACGCCATTTCGTATATTTTTCGGGGTGATTTTTTAGCGTTTGAGATAAGGTGCCCCCATGAATACCACACCTTATCCCACTTCATCGAAAAAAGAGGCAAAAGGGGTAAGGTTTCGCGTTTTCTTATACCTTTTAGGGGTATTTCAAAGCATTTGGGATAAGGTGCGGGTGCAGCGGTGAGAAAACGCAAAATAAATCACCCGCCTGCCTAGGAGCGCAAGCGGGTGTAAATGGCATATGTAAAAGTTTTGTCTAACTATCAATCAGCGAAAAGAGGTGTTGAGAGATAGCGGTCGCCTGTATCAGGCAGGAGGGCAACGATTGTCTTGCCCTTGTTCTCGGGACGCTTGGCAAGCTCGATTGCTGCCCAGAGGGATGCGCCTGATGAGATTCCTACGAGAACACCTTCGCTCTTGCCCAGGAGCTTGCCTGTTGCGAAAGCATCGTCGTTTGTAACGGGAATGATCTCATCGTAAACCTTTGTGTTGAGTACTTCAGGTACGAAGCCTGCGCCGATACCCTGGATCTTGTGCGCACCGGCAGTGCCCTTACTCAGAACGGGAGAATCAGCGGGCTCAACTGCAACTACCTTGACGGAAGCCTTCTGCTCCTTGAGGTACTCGCCGACACCGGTAACAGTTCCGCCTGTACCGACGCCTGCTACGAAGATGTCTACTTCGCCGTCTGTATCTTCCCAGATTTCGGGACCTGTTGTTTCTTTGTGAGCCTTCGGATTTGCGGGGTTAACGAACTGGCCTGCAATGATGCTGTTCGGGATCTCAGCCTGGAGTTCCTCAGCCTTTGCGATTGCGCCCTTCATACCCTTTGAGCCTTCTGTGAGAACGAGCTCTGCGCCGTAAGCCTTGATAAGCTGTCTTCTCTCAACGCTCATCGTCTCAGGCATTGTGATGATGAGACGATAGCCCTTAGCAGCCGCAACAGATGCCAAACCGATACCGGTATTACCGCTTGTAGGTTCGATGATTACGCTTCCTTCCTTAAGTCTGCCGGAAGCCTCTGCGTCTTCGATGATCGCCTTTGCGATACGGTCCTTGACGCTGCCTGCCGGATTGAAATATTCGAGCTTAGCAAGAAGCTTTGCCTCGAGTCCCAACGCCTTCTCCAGGTGTGTGAGCTCCAAGATAGGTGTCTTACCGATAAGTTGATCTGCTGATGTATATATCTTTGCCATGATGATATCCTCCTATTACGGACTGCTAAAAGTAATTATAGTACAGTTGTGAAATCTAAAACCAAGCGAATCCGGATCAGATTGCTGCGAAACCGTTCTCGAGATCAGCGATGATGTCATCGATGTGCTCTGTGCCGATCGAGAGACGGATGGTGCTCTGATGGATTCCGATGCTGTCGAGATCTTCCTCGGAAAGCTGTGAGTGTGTTGTGCTTGCCGGGTGAATTACAAGGCTCTTTACGTCTGCAACGTTTGCGAGAAGTGAGAAGATCTTGAGGTTATCGATGAACTTGAATGCCTCTTCCTTGCCTCCCTTAACATCGAAAGTAAAGATCGAACCGCCGCCGTTCGGGAAATATTTTGTATAAAGCTCGTGATCGGGATGATCAGGAAGTGACGGATGGTTAACCTTGGAAACCTTCGGGTGGTTCTGGAGGAACTCGATTACCTTCTTTGTATTCTCAGCATGACGTTCAACTCTGAGGGAGAGTGTCTCTGTGCCCTGGAGGAGCAGGAATGCAGCGAAAGGTGAAATGGCAGCACCTGTGTCTCTCAAAAGAACCGTTCTGACATAGATTGCGAATGCGGGCTTGCCGACAGCTTCAGTGAACTTGATTCCGTGATAGCTGGGGTTGGGTTCTGAGAGCCAGGGATACTTACCGGAAGCTGCCCAGTCGAAGTTGCCTGAATCAACGATAACACCGCCCAATGTCGTGCCGTGGCCGCCGATGAACTTTGTTGCTGAGTGAACTACGATGTCTGCACCGTACTCGATGGGTCTGATGAGATAAGGTGTACCGAATGTATTATCGATAACGAGCGGGATGCCTGCTTCATGAGCGATCTTTGCAAGTGCTTCGATATCCGGAATGTCAGATGAAGGATTACCGAGTGTCTCGATGTAGAGAGCCTTTGTGTTGGGCTTAATGGCAGCCTTTACCTCGTCCAGATCATGGATATTAACCAATGTTGTATCAATACCATAAAGAGGGAGTGTGTTTGCGAGAAGGTTCTCTGAACCGCCGTAGATCGTCTTCTGAGCTACGATGTGCTCACCCTTAACTGCGAGACCTAAGATTGTATAAGTGATTGCTGATGCGCCTGATGCTACTGCGAGACCTGCAACACCGCCCTCAAGAGCTGCGATTCTCTCTTCGAAAACGCCCTGTGTTGAGTTGGTAATTCTTCCGTAAACGTTACCTGCATCGGAGAGGTTGAATCTTGCCTCTGCGTGAGCTGCGTTGTGGAAAACGTATGAAGTTGTTGCGTAAATCGGGACTGCGCGTGCATCGGAAGCGGGATCGGCCTGCTCCTGGCCTACATGGAGCTGAAGAGTTTCAAATTTATAGTTAGACATAGTTGTATTTCCTTTCTAGATTAAAAAATATGGTTTTTAAAAGTAGAACAGGAATTACACATTCGTCCACAACGGAAGTTACAGCGGACTAATGATTGAAAATAGAATTTACGGTCGTACATAACTTCCGTCCTCCTCTCTCGTAAGTTTTCGCTTATGATAATTGCTAAAACCCACCTTGTCAATAGGTTTATCGAAAATATTTTTCAAAACGTCAATAAAGCCACTGTTTTCGCGCAAAGGGCAGCGCAGAAAATGCCATAATATAGGGCGTTCACGGGTGGATAAATATTTTTTCAGAACTTTTGTCACAGATCAGGCTTCCGGTTTGTTATATGAGGTAGAAGGGCCGAACGGGGATCCCAGCTTTCGACGGGGCGGCTCATAGGAAATGACAAGGAGAAACATAAATGGCATTGCCGAATAAACAGATCTCTTTCATAGAAGACTGTTATAAGTTATACGAGCAGAAGATGTTCCGAGTCGCGCTGTCCGTCCTGCATGACGAGACGCTCGCGGAAGACGCCGTGCAGGAGGCTTTCCTGCAGCTGATAAAGCACAAGGTGTATTTTGCAAGCAGCACATCGGACGACTGCAAGCGCTACATGATAACAGTCATCAGAAACGCTTCGATCAACATATATAACAAGAGAAAAAGCGAGAATAAGGTCGTAAGCTTCACTGAGAATCTTGAAGCAGTCTGTGAGAGCGAAGCCATTGCGCCTGACGAGAACACGGAAGCGGAGAACGAATACGAACCGCTCATGAACACTCTTCCCGAGAAATATTACGACGTTGTTTACTGCCTTGTCGTTAAGGATTATTCGATTCAGGAGACAGCCCTGCGGCTGGGCATCACTGAGGCCAATGTTCGAAAACGATACGAACGGGCCAAAAAGATGATGCGCCAGAACCTTGGGCAGACACAAGAACCGGGAATCCTTCCCATAAGGAAATCTTAAAGGAGATTACTAATGGAACCTAAAAAACTTAACGACATTTTCGATAAAGATATCAGCATAGAGGAATTCGATCACATCACGGACGGTGTGGAGGATCATGTTTTCTCCGCTGAATATCAGTCGAGGAAGGAAACAATCATGAATAACGCTAAACACAAGGCAAATATCACCAAGCTCGGAGTAAAGGTTGCAGCGGCTGCATCCGTAATCGTAATCGCAGCGCCTTTCGCAGTTAATGCGGCAACAGGCGGAGAACTGTTTGACAGGATCTGGGGCAACGACGGCAAAGATACCATCGAGAGCCACTCGGAAGTATTTGTTGATGACGGCAAGATCCGCGATGACGGAACACCCGCAACTTATGAAGTAGTCATGCCGAGAGTCGAGTATGTTCCGGCTAATCCTGAAGTTGCCGCAAGACTTATCGGCGACAGGATCGCAACAGAGCCTGTGGTATGCCAGGTCGGTGATACGACAATTACGGTCAATGCCGTAGTCAGAGACGGAATGGGCATCGTTGCCGCTTACACGATCGAGAAAGAAGGCGGCGTTGACTGCCTCAGCTACAGCCAGCTCGACAACGAAGCAAAGGGAGCATGGTTCCGTGAAGACACCAACATTCTCTTCGGCTTCAATGAAGGTACCGGCAAGATCTGGGTCGACCTCGAGAACTCAACGGAAGACAAGCTCTACTGCTATGAATACATGTTCGAGAACAGCATAGTATTCGGTAACGACCTCTGCTCACCCGTTACCGATCACATTACTCTCATGACCCAGGAATTCACGATGAACAGATGTGACATCTATCTTCAGGATCCTGAAAAGGGCGACTTCGATCAGTTCATCAAGGAAGAGCATGAATATGTGATCCCTGTTGCCGATCAGCTTGATACAAAGATGTTCAGCAGCGAAACAGGCGGCTCCATCAAGATCTCCCCCATCGCCATGATCTGGGATTCAACAGGCGGCACGGCGCCCAAGGGTGCAGACATCGATTCAGTTGAGAGCTTCTCCATCACATATAATGACGGCTCTGAATACCTCGTATACGATGAGAATACTGCAAGCATCGGTTACATCTGCGGAACAGACACAGGATTCATCGTTCTGTTCAACCGTCTCGTAGACATCGACAACGTTGCTTACATCACGATCAACGGTGAGGATTTCACAGTTAACGGCTGATAAACATACACGATAAAAGGAATAGGGTTAATAAACATGAGGGCCGCCTTCAGGATTGAGGGCGGCTCTTGCTTTGTGTGTATTGTGTGTATTGTGTGTATTACGGCAATAAAAAAGGCCGGAAAGATTCCGGCCTGTGTAAATCATGTTGCGGGCGGTGTATCCGGTGAAGGACCGGGTGGCGTCGTCGGTGTCGGAGGCGTTGTCGGTCCCGGAACGGGTGTCGGCGTCGGAGGATTGGGGTCAATGACTTCACCCGTGCTGTAATCGAGCGTTGCGATCGATCCGTCGGATCTCAAGACACCTACTGCGATACGTGCGCCATAAGAAGCGTAGTAAGACGAATTGTAGAAATCCTTGCTGATCTCGTTGCCGTCAGCGTCATACCATACCTTGTAGGCATGAGCGGTAATTCCCTCATGAGCATTACGGAGAGTTTTTGTCTGTCCGACCGGCATGCTGGGATCTGCAATATACTCTGTCGCGCCTGCAGGAGTTCTGCTGACGATCTCACCGCGAGTATTAATGGTCTTGCCGTCAGGAAGCTTATGGCCGTAGATCTGCGCATTACATGTGCTGTCCGAAGGATCCCACCAAGTAACGATTACTATCTGATAATCTGAATCGTTCCTGAATTTGAAATCCAGTGCAGGCCAGTCAACGGTAGCATCAAGTCCGCATGCAATGTAGTCGGAAGGCCATGCGTGGCTGTGACGCTCAACAATCTCGAGGTCGGTCATGAGAACCGCATTGTAGAGTGTCGTGCTGACCTGGCAGATTCCGCCGCCAAGATCCTGCTTATACTCTCCGCCTGAGATAACCGTTGCGGGCAGGAATCCGTTGTCGTAAGTTCTCTGGCCTACGGTCTCGTTAAATGAGAAGATCTCGCCGGGCTCAAGGATCTTGCCGTTGATGTTGGCGCAAGCTTGGCTGATGTTGTTGTTACGGTTGTCGTTACCATCTGTAACAGTCCACTCTGAACCTACCAGACCGAAGTCGTTCTTGATCATTTCCTCGGTGAGTGCAGGCTCCTTGACTGTCGTCGGAACGTTAATTGTGCCGGTATATTTTCCGGATGCAAAGAGATCTTCGACTGCTTTTGCGGCACCGTCGATGTTGATGTCGTAGCCTTTCTTCTCCTTTTCGATCTGGAACTCGCAGGTCTCAGTATCAAAACCGGTAATGACGGCATCTTTTACCTCAGCATATTCCTCAACATAAACTCCGAGGACCCTTGAGACTACGTCGTGTACGTTTCCGATCCTGACCGTATATGTTGACTCATATGTAAGTTTCTCTTTGGGAAGATTCTGAACTTTGTTGTAGTACTCGGTAAGGCTGTTGAGATCCGTGTCATTTGCGGGTCTGTACATCGCGAAAGCCTCGTCGATGACCTCAGCCGTGTCATATTCAATCGTTACGTCCTGGAAATCAGGATTAAGGATCTTACCGACGAGGTTGAGCTTGACATCAACGGTAACGGGATCCTGCGGCAGTACCTTCATGACTGCATCGTAAGCTTCCTGCTTTGTCATGCCGCCGACATCGACACCGTCGATAAGGGTTCCGGGATAGAACTTATCCGTTGCGAGCTCAGCATAAGCGGCATTCGCGTTCATGGTCTGAACCGTGCCGTCTGCCATGACCACTTCTATCTGCGCATCGAAAACCTTCTCGATGGGATTATCCTGCGGGTTCTGGAAATACATGACAGCAACGGCAATGCCTGCAACGGCAGCCAATGCTGCTACGGAAGCGATTACCGGAACAGCGGCATTTTTCTTCTTGGGCGCAGCACGCTTGGAGCTGCTCTTTGCTGCAGGTTTCTTATTAGTATTTGCGCTCTTTGATGCGGGCTTCTTAGTGTTGTGCGCTGCAAGAGCACGGCTGTTACCGGCTCTGGCCGGTAAGCTTTTCTGTGTATGTCCGTCGGCTTTCTTCATTTTTAATCTACCTGTCTATCCTTGCTTATTAATTAGATATGATACACCTTTTCTGCGGTACAGGAATATTGAATTAGCGTCCAATTTTACACGACATAAAGCGGGAATTTACAGATTTATCGTCTTTAGACACAAAATGTCTAAATAGTGATATTGTCCGGCCTCTTCCCCGTTCTCATTACTCTTTTCCGGCGATGCCCGATACATCGTCGTATTCAGGCTTGACCTTTGTGACGCCGAAGCCCTCCGAAATCTTTACGGATGCTTCACCGTACTTGGTCATGACCTTCTCCTCACGCCGCTCGAGCCTATATCGGTCCATTGCGATATACCTGAAACCTATGGTTGTCGTATTCTCAAAAACAAGCTTTGCGAACTTTTCCTTATCCTCCGGCTTAACGACCAGAGTGATAAGAACTCCGGGACGGTTCTTCTTCATGCCGACGGGTGTCGTAAAGACATCGAGCGCACCGTTTTCCATGAAGAGAGCCGTAGCATAACCGATCTCTTCGCCGGTCATGTCGTCTACGTTGAACTTGATCTCGATGATCTTGTTGCCGTCTTCGCTGACCTCTTCACCGATGAAGGTGCGGAGCATGTTCGCCTTAGGGAAATCCTTCCTGCCCATGCCGTAGCCTGTCTTGCTGATAGCCATGACGGGTCTTGAGCCGAAGCTGTCGGCAAAGTGCTTGAGGAGAGCCGCACCCGTGGGTGTCAGGAGCTCGCCTTCGACCGTGCCTGAATATGTGGGGATTCCCTCGATAATGTGTGCAGTTGCAGGAGCAGGAACCGGAAGGATCCCGTGAGCGCATCTTACCTGGCCGAATCCTGTTGCCAGAGGCGATACGACTATCCTGTCAGCACCGATCTGCTCTAACAGAACGCATACGCCGACGATATCTGCGACAGCATCCATCGTTCCGACTTCGTGGAAGTGGATCTCCGTGACCGGTCTGCCGTGAGCCGCACTCTCTGCCTCAGCGATGAGGCCGTAAACTGCGAGGGCATCTGACTTAACCTTATCTGAAACGGCGAGGCCGTTAATGATGTTCTCAATGTCACCCATCGCCGCGTGGTGATGGTGATGATGGTGCTCACCTTCGTGATCGTGGTGATGCTCGTGTTCATGCTCATGGGAATGAACGTGGTCTTCGTGAGTATGCTCGTGATGGTGGTCGTGATCATGTTCATGTGAGTGCTCATGCTCCTCATGGTGATCATGGTCATGATGATGATGTTCATGCTCGTGCATGTGCTCGTCTTCTTCCATGCCCAGCGCAACTACTTTCGCGTGGGTGCCTGTGATCCCGCACTTAACACTGCTCTCGAAGTTGTAAGTTACATCGGGAATTCCCAATGAATTGAGCTTATCTTCGCTCGCCTTAACGTCGCCCGTGAGTTCAGCCAGAGATGCCAGGAGCATGTCGCCTGCCGCGCCCATGTTGCATTCGATATAAAGAGTCTTCATTAAGATTATCCTCCGATGTGATTGATCATGCTGGCAGAATAGCCGGCACCGAATCCGTTGTCGATATTAACTACCGTGACGCCGCTCGCGCATGAGTTCATCATGGCCAGCAAAGCCGTGAGACCTTCGAAAGATGCACCGTATCCTACGCTCGTGGGAACCGCGATGACGGGACAGTCGACAAGGCCCCCTATAACACTCGCCAAGGCGCCTTCCATTCCCGCGACTGCGATGACGACACTCGCGCTCATGAGTTCTTCCTTGTGTGAGAGCAGACGGTGAAGGCCTGATACGCCGACGTCGTAAACGCGGTTAACCCTGTTGCCCAGAAGTTCGGCGGTAACTGCCGCTTCCTCTGCAACGGGCAGGTCTGACGTTCCGCCTGTAGCGACAACGATCGTGCCTTTCGCGTCAGGTTCGGGAATAACACCTGCCACGCCTATGCGGGCAACATCATAATACTTGACGGATGTCTTAAGAGCAGACGTCTTCTCTGCAGACAGCCTCGTGATAAGAACGGTTTTCTGTCCGCCTTCCAAAAGGCTCGCGGTGATCGCATCGATCTGTTCGGGAGTCTTGCCTTCGCCGTAAATAACTTCCGGAACGCCCTGTCTCAATCCTCTGTGGAGATCGGGCTTGGCAAAACCAAGATCGACAAAAGGCTTCATCTTGAGCTGGAGTTCAGCCTCTTCGGCTGTCATCTCTCCGGATGCGACCTTCTCTAAAATTTCCTTGGTGTCGCTCATAAAACGGCCCTCTCAGATGTCTAATACTTCGTTCATGCTGCCTGTGCGGTAGCCGTCAATATCAATTGTCACATACTTAAAGCCTAAGCGCTTCAGTTCTGCTGAGATCTCTTTTCTTGTGCGTCCGTAAGTAAGAAGTTCAATGTCATCAGGAGCAGCTTCGATCCTTGCAATATCGCCGTGAACTCTTACGCGGATCCCGCTAAATCCCAGGTCTCTTATAAATTTCTCGGCATTCGCAACGCGTACCAGACCTTCGACCGTTATCTTCTCGCCATATGCAAAACGCGATGCCAGACATGCGGCTGCAGGTTTATCCCATGTCGGAAGCCCGGCCTCTTTGGAAAGCGCACGGATCTCGTTTTTGGTAAGTCCTGATTCTTTTAACGGGCTTACGATTCCGAGTTCTTTCATGGCACGCATACCGGGTCTGTAATCGCCTGTATCGTCAACATTGCTGCCGTCTGCGACTTCAGTGATCCCGTATTCCGCAGCAGCGTGTTTTATTGCATCGAAATCCATCTTTTTACAATAGTAGCATCTGTCGGGCGGGTTGTTTTCGAACTGTTCGGAATCGAAAACATCACACTCGATCACTACCTGCTTAACGCCGATGCTCTTGCAGAATTCAACAGTCCACTCAAAATCCTCGCTGATAAGAACCTGCGATCTGATAGTAACTGCAAGCGCGTTTTCGCCCAGGACTTCGTGTGCCTTGTACACGAGATAAGTTGAATCTGTTCCACCTGAAAAAGCGACCGCCAGTTTCCCAGCGGCCTTAATGCGCTCTGTGAGCGCAGATTCTTTAATTCTGATGTCCTGCTGAATATCCATTATTTAGCTGCAAGCATTGCCTTAACCTTGCCCTCAGGATCCTTAACGATGAGGATAACGAGCCAGATTACGATGCCCAAAGCAACTACGGATAAACCGAGATATGCATCGTTGAGCATGTCTGCAGGTGCCTGCTCGAAGAACTCTGCGCCGAGTTCCATGTACTCAACTACTGCGTCTACGAGCCACATAAGGCTTGCACCCCAGTACATGAGTGAGAGTGTGCCGAGCTTTCTGTCGGACTTGGAGTTATACCAGAGAATTGTTGAGATTGCTGCTGCAAAAACCGTGATAAGAAGTGTCATGTTCCTTTACCCCCCTTATGCCTTCGCCTTGGCCGTCGCAGGCGCTTTCCTCTTGGAAATGGCATTCGATACAAGGACCATCACTACCCATGCAAGCGTTACGAGGATTGCCATTGCAACGCCGCTTGTGCTCATCTCGTGAAGCATCTCTGCTGTTTCAGCCGGATCAGCTGCAGCCGTAAGGAACGGGAACCAGGGTGTAACCTCGCCGTGCCAAACATGCTCAAAAGCAAGGAGCGCAGAACCACCCCAAAGCATATTGTTGAGCCAGCCCATCTTCTTGATAAACATATTGTCAGAACCGCTCTTGTCTCCAATCTTCTTGATTACTGTAGTTACGATTGCCTCTGTGCCAGGTACGAGAAAACATGCCATAGGGTTAATCTCCTTATTAACAAATTTGATGGTTCAATTTTATCAGAGTGAAATTGTAGGTATATATCACTATTGCGAAGATTATTACTTCTTTTTTGTCTTATTGGCCATACCGCATGTATCGATGCATCTGCAGAGTGCCTCGAAGGTCTGGTCGCTGATGTCGTGCTCGATCTTGCACGCATCATCTTCTGCAACATCCGGATCGACACCCAAGGCAATGAAATAGCTTGTGAGTTTCTTGTGTCTAGTATAGATCTTGTCAGCGATCTCCATGCCCTTATCGGTAACCGTGATGAAGCCGGAGCGGTTCATCTCGATGTAGCCTTCTTCTCTCAAGCGCTTCATGGCATTGCTGACACTGGGCTTGGTAACTCCAAGGTGTGTCGAGATATCAACTGACCTTATGTAACCGTTCTTCTCCTTGAGGACCAGCATCGCCTCAAGATAATCTTCGGCAGACTTGCCGACGTCACTAGTGTTCTTCATTCTCATTCCCCCGCGATTATGAAAAAACATTCGTTATTTATGGAAAACATAAATTAACTAAAGATTATTTTATCATATATTGAGGCGGATTTGCTTAATAAAATAGGGGTCTGTGACATGCCCGCACTTTTATTCTGATATGATAATCCTAAGCAGACAATCCCATGTGAGGTGCGATGATGACAACTGTCGAGAACAGAAAAATGGACGAGGAGAGAGCTCTCTACGGGAGCTCGGACATTACTGTCATTAACTGTCAGTTTGACGGTCCCGCCGATGGCGAGAGCGCACTCAAAGAGAGTTCGAACGTCACCGTTAAGGATTCATATTTCAACTTGAGATATCCGTTCTGGCACGTTCACGGACTTAACATGGACAACTCGGAAATGACCGGCAAATGCCGTGCCGCACTGTGGTATTCGGATAACATCAGGATCGATAACACCCAGCTTCACGGCATCAAGGCACTGAGAGAATGCCATGATGTTACGATCAGCAATTCGGACATAATCTCACCAGAATTCGGATGGTCCGTAACAGGTCTTAAGATGACAAACACATCGGCCGAATCAGAGTATTTCCTCATGAGGTCATCTGACATCGTCATGGATAACTTCACTTTGAAGGGCAAGTATTCTTTCCAGTATAACGAGAATCTCACGATCACGAATTCAGAACTCAATACCAAGGATGCCTTCTGGCACGCAAAGAACGTCACGGTAAAAGATTCCGTCATCAACGGCGAATATCTGGCATGGTATTCAGAGAATCTGACACTCATCAACTGCACGATCAAGGGCACGCAGCCGCTGTGCTACTGCAAGGGTTTAAAGCTCATTGACTGTGAGATGATCGACTGCGATCTTGCTTTCGAGAGGTCAGAGGTCGAAGCAACGATCACCTCGCCCGTAATCAGCATCAAGAACCCTTACTCAGGACACATTTATGTTCCCGCGGCAGGCGAGATAATCAGGGATATTCCGGGCGCTGACGGCGAAGTTATCTTAAAGGGTTAATCCTTATCCTTCATTACGACATTTACATAGTTGAACGGAATCTCAATGCCTTCCTTCGCGAAAGCATCGTTGACTCTTAAATTGATGTCGCTCAATATCATCTCAGTCGAATTGGAAGGTCTGTAGTAGATGGTGGTTGCAAGGACCAGTGAGCTGTCCGCATATGAGATGAAATAGACGGGACCATACTCTTCCTTGCCCTTCCATGCAGGGATCGTGTATTCGCAATCTTCAACAACTTTTCTGATGGTATCCATCGCTTTCCTGACATCCGTACCGTAAGCAACATTGAATCTCAGGTGGGCGGATCTGGTCTTGGTGTTGGGGCTCATGTTGGTCAGAAGGCTCGCGTTGATCTTGCTGTTCGGAACGATGACGTCGATCGTATCGATTGTCCTGATGACAACGTGTCTTATGGTGATGTCCATGACGACGCCCCTGATACCGTTATCGAGCTCAATTCTGTCACCGATCTCAAACGGTCTGTTGAAGCTCAGTGCAATTCCGCTGAACAGATCTCCTATAACGGGCTGCGCAGCGAGACCTACGACGGCACCGATGATGGCGGTTCCCTGGAAGAGGACCTTACCGATGTCGGTGGTAGCAGTAGAACTTACGAGGACCCAGATGACCGCGATCAGAATGATGAGCGTTCTGATGATGTTCTGGGTGAAACGGATCTGGATGTTGTTTTTCTTCTTAAGGGCCCTTTTAACGAATCTGTTATAGACTGCCAGGACTATCGTGGTAAGGATCGCAGCAATAGCCGTGTAGATGAGGAATTCTATGATCTGACCCAACGTGGTCGTCTTGTCAAAATACATGCTTAAATCCCAATCGGACCAATTTATCCCAGGCATGATTCTACCCCCGCTAACTCAAGTTACTTTGTTTATATCAGTAGCATAACACCATCTGGCGCCGGTGAAGTTACCAAAAACATACTTGTTTGATGCAGACTCGCACATTATGTACATCTTGCCGTCGAGAATGAATATCTCCTCAGCCATCGGCGGAGCCTCAAAAGAAGATACGAACGTCTTGCTGTCCAATGCGAAAACATTGATGATTCCGACATTCTTAACATCAACGTATTTATTCGAAGCATCGTCGAAAGCATTGTAGCAGCTGATGGTGGATTTGGATGTGGCATAAGACTGCGACAGCCAGATCTTGTTATCGTAGACCTCGATTCCCTGGACCTGGTCCGGGAGCGACAATACATTGCAGGGCTTGATCTCAAGACCGAATCTCGCATCCTCGTCGTCGCTTATCCTGTAGCACAGGGCGAGAGCATGATTCACGTCGCCCTCTCCCCACTCAAAAACGTGGTCATCCGGCGTCGGATAGTTGGGTTCCCTGTAGAACTCACCGACGATGAACATGTCATCGGTAAAGCACATGAAGTCTGCGCGGATATCGCTCTCTCCGTACATCGTATAGAACTTGCCCAGAGACTTGAGAACCGTGCCGTCCTCAGAGTTCATGACATCATCCAGCTTATATACATAGACGAAGGCATCCTCGTCACCTGCCACATAAACATATTCGCCGTGAGCGGCAAGTCCGCCGGCGTGGGGTGCGATACCCCTGCCCGCTTCATCACCAAGGAGCACATAGCCCAATGACTCTCCCGATTCGATATTCACCTTGTAAATTCTTGAAGGACTTGCGTCGTTCTGGTATCCGCCGACAAGCGCAATGCCGTCTTCCTCAAGATAATCAAGGCCCTGCGGGACCATGTTGTCAGACAGACCCGGAATGACAAAGGCCTTCTCGGAAGAACGGTAGTAATCAAGAACGGGAACTCCGAAATAGAGCTGGGCTCCCAGGAAAACCAGCGCAACCAGAATTACAAAGATGCCCAGGACGACGATGATCGCCTTCAGCACTTTGGTAATTGCTGTCTCGTTCTTGATTTCCTTTTTCTTCTTAGCCATTCGATATTAACTCCCGGGTCTTTGTTTTCGAGATGTATAGATTATAACCAATCCTTGTGTCTCTTGATGTAAATGGTCTTCAGGATCTGCGCGAAAATCATGTAGATGAGCATCATGATGATCATCCAGAGCAGGTATGAGATCGGCATTGCCGGCAGGCTGAACAGGGCCGAAATGCCGGTAAATCCGATAAGGAGCGTAACTGCAATGACCGCGATCGTTGAGATCGTGAGCTGGATCGATGCCCTGTCCTTAATGAACGGGAACATCGGCGTACGGATCGTGTGAATGACCATCGTCTGCGAGATAACGCCGAACATGAACCATCCGCACTGGAAGAATCCGGCCTTATCGGGAGTGTTGTATCCGAATACGAACCACAGAACGAGGAAGCAGATAACGTCCAATACGGTACTCAGCAGTCCGAAGATTACCATGAAGCTCTTGATGCCGCTTAAGTCCCACTTTTTCGGCTTCTCAATGTAGTTTGATTCAACATGATCGAAAGGCATGCCGAGCTGAGCAAAGTCGTTTAACAGATTCTGCACGAGAATGTGGATCGGAAGCATCGGCAGGAACGGTAAGAAAATGCTCGCGATGAGTACCGAGAACATGTTTCCGAAGTTACCGCTGACGGACATCTTCAAGTACTTGGACATATTCGCGAAAGTGCTTCTGCCTTCGATAACGCCCTCATCAAGAACCATGAGGTCTTTCTCAAGGAGGATGATGTCGGCAACTTCTTTCGCGATGTCGACGGCATTATCAACGGAGATACCGATGTCTGCCTGCTTCAGAGGCAAGCTGTCGTTGATTCCGTCACCCATGTAACCTACGATGTGGCCGTTTGACTGGAACATCTTGACCACGCGCTGCTTCTGATAAGGCGAAAGCTTCGAGAAGATGTCGCACTTCTTGCATGCTTCCTTAAGTTCGTCGTCGCTCATGGCCTCGATCTTTGCACCTGTGAGAGTCATCTCGGTGCTGATGCCGAGTCTGCCGCAGATGTTGATCGCAACGCCTTCGGAGTCACCCGTGAGAACAACGGTACGTACGCCGTTCTTCTTGAGAGCTGCGATGGCAGTGCCTGCTGATTCCTTCGGCGGATCGAGGAAGCCGACGAAGCCGATCAGGACCATGTCGCTCTCATCCTGCACGCCGAAAACATCAACGCCGTGAACGTTATTCTTCTGTGCAACCGCGATTACGCGGATGCCTTCGAGGTTATTCTCCTCAGTGATCTTTTTCGCATTTGCGCGGAGCTCTTCTGTGATCTCCTTAACTTCACCGTCGATCTCGATGAATGAGCAGATGGACAGGATCTCTTCAACAGCACCCTTTGTGATGAGCTGGCGCTTGCCGTTCTTATCCTTGAGCACGACGCTCATGCGGCGGCGTGAGAAATCGAACGGGATCTCGTCTTCCCTGACATAAGCTTCCTTGAGGTAAGAGAGCTCTTCTTTCTCTGCGCGGTTGATGATGGCAACATCCATGAGGTTCTTAAGGCCTGTCTGGAAATAACTGTTGAGGAAAGCGTGTCTTAAGATACGCTTGTCTTCCCTGCCCAGAACGTCCATGTACTTCTCAAGGATGATCTCATCCTGTGTGAGCGTACCTGTCTTGTCCGTGCAGAAGATATCCATCTCGCCGAATGTCTGGATGGCGCCCAGACGCTTAACGATCGTCTTCTTGCGGGACATGTTGATAGCGCCCCTCGCAAGTGAGGAGTTCATGATAACGGGGAGCATCTCAGGCATGATACCGACTGCGATAGTGATGCCGAACATGAGCGACTGGAGCCAGCTGCCTTTTGTGATGAAGTTCGCAATGAAGATGACCGGAACGGTTATCAGCATGAAGCGGATCAGGAGCTTGCTTACGGAGTCGAGGTTCTTCTCGAACGCGCTCTTCTCCTCATAAGAGTTGAGGCTCTTTGCCATGCTTCCGAAATACGTGCTCTCACCAGTCGTAAGGATGATCGCCTTAGCGCTTCCCGATACGATGTTGGATCCCATGAATCCGATGTTTGCGAGATCAGTAACGCCTACGTTAGGCTCAGAAGTCGTAAACTTCTCGACGGGATTGCTCTCACCCGTGAGCTGGGACTGGTCGATGAACAGGTCCTTCGTCTCGATGAACCTGACGTCACCGGGGATCATGTCACCGGATGCAAGCTTAACGATGTCACCCGGAACCAATTCTTCAATCTCTACTTCGAGTTCAACGTCGTTACGGATAACGTCCAGCTTGTTGGTGATCATTCCCTGAAGCTTTTTTGCTGCGCTGTTGGACTTCTCTTCCTGTATGAAAGAAATCGTCGCAGAAATGATGATGACCGCAACGAGCATCAGGAAAGTCGCAAGACTCGGCTCGTCCGACATGATTACGTCCGTGACAAACGTGATAGCGGCAACTGCCAAAAGCACGATGTTAAACGGGTTTATGATCGCATCCTTAATACGGACGGCAAGACTCTTCTCCTTGCCGAAATCAATAATGTTCCTGCCGTACTCTTCAAGTCTGTCTGCTGCCTGAACCGGATCAAGTCCGTATTCATCAACTTCATACTTTTCAAAGAGAGCCTTCTGATCAAGACCGCTGAGAGATATGAGCTTGCTCTCAACCTCCTGGCGGCGGATATCGTCATTTTCTTTTCTTTTCATTGCAATCACCCCCCCCCTATTAATAAAGTCCATTTGATATTATATCGTGTAAAAATTTGGGTGTAATTTATTGAAAGTAACAATTCGAATATTGGGTTATCTGCGCTCTTTAAATGGTTTGCTAAAAAGTGCGGCACATGTCACAGGAACAACCTTTCGAGCGGCGTGTCAAAATCAGCGTTTTTCGGGTCAGTGCTGATTTCAGTACCCGAAAACAGGTCCTCGGTGTAGTGTTTTGTGTAAATCGGAACACTTTTACACCAAACACTACAGTTCAAGCCCGTTTCGTGTAGGGTAACGTGTAACCTCCAAAAAACAATTATCCGCCCCCTCCACCTTCCGGCGCACGAAAAAAGGCTGCCCCTTCGGACAGCCTCTGATTAAACCTTTCAAAAGAAATCATCTCTTAAGCTCAGGATGATCCTCGTAGAACAGTGCCTTGTCAATGTACATGCGCTCGTCTGCGGTATGCATCGCCTTGCGGATCTCCTGTGAGTCGCCGGCGTAGCAGTAGCCTGTTGCAAAGCATGCGCTGCCGAATCCGAGATCACTCGATTTGACCTGCTTGCACATTGCCTTGAGCTCGTCTTCGCTCGTATCGGGAACGATGATCATGAACTCGTCGCCGCCGGCACGGAATACGTCGCAGCGTTTGAAGACTTCTCTCAAAACCCCTGCCGCACGCTTGAGGAGCTGGTCACCAGCGAAGTGGCCCTCGTCATCGTTGACGCGCTTGAGACCATTGATATCAGCGAAAACGACGCCCATGTGTCTTATCGTGTCTTCACCTGAAACGATGTGGTCAACGCGGTCGTTCATCTCGTTACGGTTCAGAACACCGGTGAGCATGTCTACTGAACTCATGACCTTGAGCTGTCTTAAGAGCTGGTAGTTTGCAACCGTTGAAGCAACGAAGAATGTCGTGAGCTCCATTGTCTCCTTGATCTTGTCAGCATTGGCTGCATCGAAGTTCGTGCCCCAGATGTAACCTAAGATCTCGCCCTTATATTTCATCGGGAAGAGGATAACGCTCTGAACACCGAAATGTGTCAGTGACTCGTACCAGGCCAGATTCCTCTCCTTGATATATTCCATGTCATTCTCATTCTTGACGATGAGACAGTTGCTGCCGCCGATCGTCTGTGCCCAGGATTCCGCGATTGCATAGAAACTCGGATCGTTATTGAGGATGTGCCTCATGGTCCTGCCTTCTTCCTTGTCATCACGGTCCTCAACGAGAACCTTGCATGTCTTCTTCTGGTGATTTACCAGCATGATGCAGCAGGCATAGCAGCCGCAGATCTCACGGACGTCCTTTATTACTTCGGTCATGGTCTCCTTGAAATCGGCTTCGCTCGAGAGCTTGATGCATGTGCTCAGAACTTTCGATGCGATATCCTGTGAGACATTGGACATCTTCTTAGTATCGACCTTCTGGGTAACGACTTGTGTGTATGTGCAGTAATGCATGTTGCCTTCGCTCTTAAGCGGGAGCAGATACAGGTCGAAATAGAAATCGTATCTCTCGGGATGTACGTATGTATGGATCGGCGTCTTCTCGACTGCAGCACGATAGCAGACTGTCTCGAAATTCAGATCCGTAGGGAAATAATTCTGGTAACGGGAACCCGGAACGAACTTGGTGCTCATAAGCTGGGGACCGTCCCAGACCTGCTCTATAGATTTGACATAGGCCTCATTGCCGCATACCAGGCAGATGTCGCCGTAATGTCCGTCTTCCTTCATTTCTACCGATATGACGCAGGTCATGGTATCGATATTGTCAACAAATGCCTGAAAATCCATATCTATTCTCCTTATGACGCCAAAAAAGTGCATAAAAGTGACTCTCTATGCCGTTATTTTAGCAAGGAAATATTACGATGTTGACCTTATCAACACGGGAAATGTAAAAATTGTTTTAACAATCTCTCACTTTTTGGCGACATCATCCCTTTTGACATCGATATAAAACAGACCGTCGCGGTTGCAGTAGAAGAATAATTTCTTTACGCAGCTGATCTTGAATCTCGACTCGGCATTCCACTCCGGATAGAGCTTTACCGTCTGCATTGAATCAGATGCGGCAGCCGCCATGAACGAGATGTAGTGGTCCTTGGTCATGGGGTGATCGATGCTTACGAAGTACTCGTCTTCGACGCGTTCGATCGAGAGCTGATGGTGTTCATCGGCAGGCTCTGCCTCCAAAGCGTTAAGCACGATTCCGTGGCATTGGATGACCGCTTCGCCCATGCCGTGGATGACGTTTCCGCACACCGGGCATACATAGAATTTGGATCGGAGCATGTTGGATGACACGTTCGCATTCCGGATCGTATTGCCTGAGATGAGCTCCGTGACTGAGATCTGGAATGCCTCCGCGATTGGCTCTAACAAAGTGATGTCCGGATAGCCTTTGCCGGTCTCCCATTTCGAGACCGTCTTATCACTTACTCCGAGTTTTTCTGCCAGCTGGAGCTGCGTCATTTTGTTCTGCTCACGAAGCAGCTTAATGGTATTTCCTGTTACATATTGATCCATGGTAATCTACCTCCTTCACGAGAGATAGTACCGCCACTCCCGCTGCCGGACCACCTACGCTTAGTAGAGTTCAGACGATGGTATAGCCCGCTTCCGCAAGTACGCTGAGTGCCTTATCGAAGTTCTCTTTCTTCACGAGAATATAGTCTGTGTTATATGTCGACACCGCGAAGATTCCGATCTTATTATCAGCAAGAATGCCTGAAATATTCGATAGGATCCCTATCAGGGAGAAGTCCAGTATGCCCTCAATGCGAAAGCCTTTCCAGCCGTCATCGCGGTCGGTGGTATTTACGGGCGTATCTTCCGTTTTGCAGACGAGCGAGAACTCCTCATCAGTCTTGCCGATGAAGTAGAATTTTTTGCTCAGATCAATGTCCGTTGCTGCCGCCAGTTTGCAGACGGTCAGATCGTATTCAAGTTTTTTCAGCTGCATTTGTTTTTGATCCTCTCACACGCTTCGATGTGCATTATCCAATGTCTTGAGAACGGCATCTGTATAAGTCCCCTGACGTCCTTTTTGCACCAGTAATCAATGAGCCAGATCGCGCTCTCATCTTCGCTTACGACATGCAGGGCTTCCAAGGCCTTTCGATTGTCATCAGATATCTTTTTCTTTGTATCCTCGAAAGTCATTTCCTTCAGGATCTTCTCCGTGCTCTTCTTAACGTCGAGCATGTAGGAATAGAGTTCTTTGAGGTCGAGCTTCCTGGAAAAATCAGCGATCTCCTGCTTAACCAGTTCATTGCCCGTCGTTATTATCGGCGAGCCTGTTTTCTCCTGATAACCCTTCCTGAAAAACACCTGCTCATCGCCCTTGATCAGGGTGTGGATAACGATGTCTTCAATGCGGAAAATGTGCCAAAGGGAATAAGCGATCGTCTTGCTGTGATAACCATCCGCATTGATGTACGGAATGGCGTCGAATGCGTCCCTTGTTAACTCTTTTTTGTATGAGAGGACCGTGTACCATAACTGATTACGGAGCTCAAACAGTGTCGCGATACCCTCATCGAAAGTATCCTTCTTCTTAATCTGAAGCTGCATCTCTTTGTTTAATTCGGACCACTCTTTGTTCATGGTAAGACCCCTTTATACTGTCTCGTCCGGATAACTCCAGAATCCGCCCTTGTGGAAATTCTCGTTGCCCAGGGGCTTTGCCGTGAGCTTGAAGATCACGCATCCGTCAGGACATACGATGGTCTTCTCATACTTGCCGTTGCCGCCGAGGTTCTCAAGATCACCGCCGCTTCTGACGGCTTCCATCAGAGGATAGAGCATCATCATGGTCTTGGAACAGATTCCGCATCCGTCCTGGTTAACCGGGCACCCGTATGTGCATGTGTATTTGTCACCGATCTCTTCGCCGTTGCGGCAGTAATGCTCGGTCGTATCGCCGTGCAGAAAGCCAGTTACCTCAACTGTGAATTCGTATTCTTCGTCATACCATTTTTTCATAATTACACCTCAGTTTTTCTCGTAGAAAACTATGTCCATTCTATCGTTAATGTGCTCGATCTCACCAACTCTATGATAACCCATTTTCTCATAAAGATGGCAGTTTCCCTTCTCCTGCAGGATCGTATCAAGGCTCCAGTTGTCTTCGCCATAGAGTTCTTCTACTGCCGTAATTGCCTGCTGCGCATATCCTCTGCCCCTGTATTCGGACATGATCCACAGAGGCGAGATCCTCTTCCTGCTGCCGTCGTTTCTGTCGACAACTCTGATGACGCCGACCTTCTCATCTTCTGCCATGATGAAATAGTAAACGGATCCCGGCATCTCATATCTTGCGATGATCTTATCAACCGGTTCTGCGCCGGGACTTAAGTCGTAATCCTGATATCTGTCCAGCAATTCGGAGAACGCAGCGATCTGCATTCTCCAAACTGTTTCCAAATCTTCTCTTGTTACCTTAACTAACTGTACGCTCACTCACGCCGCCTTCCACGGTCTGGCACTTCCGAGCCACCCGTTCGCTTTCCAGTATTTGTAATCAGTATACTCCGGATTCTCTTTTCCGAGACGTGTCTGCAACATGCGGACGGCGTAAAATTTCGCCTTTGTGATGAGACTCGTACCTGCCTTTTTGTTGTAGTCAACGGATAAGAATTTCCTTGCCATCTTAGACATAGCGTTAGTCATCTGGCGACGCTTTTTCTCATCGATCTTATCCCAGCTGATCTCGCTCATGAGCTTGAATTTGCAGATCTTGATGTAGCTGATACCCCACCAGGAAAGGCTGTCCTTGATGTCCTTTGCCGTTGATGTCTCTCCTGCGCCAAGTGCCTGTGTGATTATGACCGCACGCTTGCCGAACATCTCTTTCAAGGGGCGGTGCGGCATCCATCTGTATCCGAAGTGATCGAGCAGAGCCTTCATGGCTCCCGTCAGATGCATGACATAAGAAGGTGACGTGAATACGAGAAGGTCAGATTCGAGCATGGACTTCTCGATCTTCTGGATGCATTCAGCATCCTTGCATCGGCTCTCACCGTTCCTGAAGCAAGTCGTGCAGCCGGTACAGAATCCCGGACCGTCCTTGGGCAGATAGAATTCGGTGATCTCAGCCTTGCCCTTAAATGGCTCCAAAAAAGTTTCCTTGAGTCTGTATGTTACTCCGTGTTTCTCGGTTCCGTTAATTACCGTGATCTTCATTTTGTACTCCGTTAATCTTTACGCTGCCTTCCAGGGTCTCGCATTTCCGAGCCAGCCCATGTCCTGCCAGTACTTTCTCTCTTCCTCGCCTGCGCCCATGCCCTTGTTCTGCATCATGCGCATCATCGAAAACATGAAACGCGTCTTTATGCCCGCACGTGCATTTGAAGTCTTGAGTTTTTTTGCAAGGGATGCCATGTCCTTGTTTATCTTTTCTCTGAGTTCAGGCTTTACCTGATCCCAGCCTGTGGCCTGGATTGCTTTGCCGTAACCCTTTACGTAAGGAACACCCCAATAGAAAAGAGCATTCGTAACATCTTTTACTGCTGAATTCGCGCCTGCTCCTGCAGCAGTTGAAATGACGACTGCCTTTTTTGTGAACATTGATGCGCGCGGTTTGTGAGACATCCAGTAAGTAAATGTCAGATCGATAAATGTCTTCATCGGAGCAGATGTGCGCATGCAGTAAGTAGGTGTGGTAAATATGAGAATATCTGATTTCTCGACCATGTCCATGATGCGCTTTTTCTCATCGAAAAAAGGACAGAGCGATTCGTCCTTGATGCAGCTGCAGCAGCCGGTGCAGAAGTGATTCAGATCTCTCGGCAGGAAGAACTCATGAACCTCATTCTCACCAAGATTGTCAACCAGGATCTTACCGATGTTATATGTGCTTCCTTTGTGGTTCTGTCCGTTGATTACAGTAATGACCATTAGTTTTTTCTCCCGTAAAGTCTGTCGAACTGTTTGATGTGCTCGTCCAAAAGTTTCAGCATCTCAGGTTCCCTCTCAGGTTCCCTGTCGCAGACCGTGAGCATAAAGTAGATCGGTGAGTAGAAATGCAGAGTCATGACCTGGACGTTATCTGTCTGAAGGACTCCAGCCATTACCATGAATCCGAAGAGCATTCTCTGATATGAGAGCGGATCGTCGACATAGAGCTTCGAATACATCTTCGCGAGGTCCATGTCGTGAAACTGCTCGAGTGTCAGCATCTTGCGGAACTTCCTGTTGTAGTCGTCGTGAAGGTAGTAAAGGAAGAATTCCCTTCCGAGCTTTATCAGCTGGTCTTCGGAAAGATTTTTATAGATTCCCGCATCAGCTGCAGCGTCGGTCCCATTGATCTGCATGGCCTTCGCCTGCTCGGTAAATCTCCGGTTCATCTCTTCGATGATGGCATCGAAGATCGCCTTCTTGTTTTTGTAGTGCTTATAAAGTGAAGGCGCCTTGATGCCTACCCTGTCAGCGATATCGCCCACGAAAACATTGGCGTATCCCTTCTCGGAGAACAGTGTCAGCGCTTCATCTATTATCTTTTCCTTGGTATTCATTTTGCTCACCTCAAATTTGGCTAATTCAGATTAGCCGTATTCTAGCTAATCCAAATTAGCCTGTCAAGGTGCAGGAATAAACATCTCTGTTTTTTGATGATTTACTTCAAAGCGGAAAGATCTGAATCTTCATACCGGTTATGTCCGGGCAGGCTCTTCTTGTACTTCCAGCACTTAATGGCATCGTCCAGTGATCGGCCCTTGTTCGCCTCGAAAAAGTCCCTGACATAGGTGTTGTATTCGAACTGTCTGTCGATGGTCGTCTTAGTAGTCTTCTTGGCAGCCAATATCTCATGGTAAGCTGCGACGGCCTCGCGGTAAGTCTTGCCGGTATTGGATTTAAGCCACTTCTGGAAAGCAACGTTGAATGAGAACGACTCACCGATCTGCTCCCTGAAGAACGCCCGGTGGACCTCCGAGCATACAAAGTCAGGCTCAATCGGACTGTCCAAAGTGATCGCCGTAACCTTGGAAACGGCACGCTTCGTTTTGGGCGCGCTTAATACCTTTCCCGTGTCGAGAAAGTATGCGATGCGGTCGGTGAGCTCCGTTTTCGAGCCTGTTGCAGGCAAACCGTTGGCCCTGCAGAAATCTGTCAGTTCCTCTTTGAGCCAGTACCACTTGCGGAAGGACTCACCGGTTAATTCTTTGTTTAATAAAGGTCTGTCATCCATATTATGTTGCGATAAGCGTAAAGTAAAAATCACTGCTTCTTGCCGAAACGGTTAAGCGGACGTATTCGCCGCGCATCTCCGTATAGCAACGGGTTCCGTTCTCGAAGTTGCCTTCTGAATCGGATATGTATCCAAAGAGGGTATGAACGACCTCGCGGTCAGGATTCTCCCTCTTGTATTTCTCAAAATCGAAATCGACCTCCGACATGGGGATATAGAAAATGAATTCCGGTGTATCGGGGCTCATGTATTCAATGTGGTAAGTGGGCGCAAGCTGTGAAATGGACTTCTCGGCGGGACTTACGCTGAAGTCGATGCCCGTCTCGGAATCTCTCTCGACACTGCAGGAATAAAGAGTATTTCCCATCTTGTAAACATTGTATTCGTCCAATTGAGGAGCCCTGGAAGACGTACCGCTCAGACACTGCAGGACATAGGGTTCATAGTACATGGCTTCCAGACCGCCGTCATTAACCATGGAGTGCTTGCTCATCTCTTCCGCAGCGTGCTCCGAAGGGCAGTTCAAAAAGCAGCAGTCATATCTCCAGTTGTAGGAATCTGCAAGTTCCTTGACGTATCCGATCGCTGAATCGCCCGTAAAATAGCGGTTTACATAGATCACCGTGAAATCGAAGATCTCATTGTTCGCCTTAAGAAAAGCAAATCCCGATCCGTCGTATTTCTGATCGAGAGTCAGCATGCGGAGCGTATTGAGACGCACATGGTAAACCCCGAATATCTTGGATTCCATCCATTCTGCGAGATCAGCCTCGATGTCATCTATCTCGTAATCGTCGGATATTTCACTGTACTGGTTTGCCCAAACGGTGAACTCCTCATACCCGTCCGAGACGACCATGTAGTCGTTTACGGTGTTAAAAAAAGCATTTCTCTTAAAACTTAAGATCTTAGGTTCGAAGCCGTACTTCTCCCTGACATAATCCGACATGAGTGTCTGCATCTCATCTTCGTTTGCGCGGGTCTTCCTGTCTCCGTTACCACATCCGAACAATCCCGGGATCAATGTAAAAATGAGTACTAACGCCAAAAGTCTTTTTCTGTTCATACCCGTTACTTGATCGCCTTCAGTGTGTATGTGGCACCCCAGTGATTAAGCACCTTTACGGATGAGAATCCGGCTTCGATAAAGGCATCCATCTCATGCTCTACGGTCAGAGGCGTATCGTAGTGATAGAACTCGTTATCTGAGAGGTGCTGTTCCTTGCGGATCTTCATCAGTTCCTCCCTTAATGCACCTTCCTGGTCGGCATTCTCTGCAAAATAATCGGTCAGGATAAAATATCCGCCGTCCTTCAGGGCTTCCCTGAGCTTTTTATATAGCGGCACCTTTTCTTCTTTCGAGAAGTGGTGCAAAGATTCAACCGACAATGCGCAGTCGAATTCATTCACTCCGAAAGGCACGTCAAAATAAGAACCCAGGATCAGGTTCATCTCCTTATGCGGGAACTTCTCGCGAAGAGCATTCAGCATCTCCGGCGACAGATCTATGCCCGTGATCTTCGCAGTAGGATTAAGCGAAAAGTATTCCTTCAGTTCCAAACCCGTACCGCACCCCAGATCCAGAACCTTTATTCCGGGCTCAAGCGGAAGGCATCCTGCGGTATACGGATAAAAATCGTGCGCAGATTCGATACTGCTCAACTGATGATTCTCGTACCCGTCAACGCGGGCATCAAAAAAATCTCCCATTTTCTCTAACATAACATCACCCATAAAATATCCCGCTGTCTTAATGAAGCACTGACAGCGACCATATAATACACCAACCGGATATACTTTTTCTTTGCCAGTTCCGACAAAAATTCGCATTATGCGGGGAAACTTTTGCAAACGCCGTTTACTGTCCCGCCAAAGTAAATATCATGTCCGGAATGATCACGTCCCTGCCGTATTCGTACTGCTGCTGTTCTTCGTCGGTCCTGCCTATCAGGGCCGTGCCGGTAGCGGAGTTGTCGGATACGACCAGCAGTGCAACCGAAGGCACCTCGAAAAGCTTCGCCATCAGGTTAAACGAAGCCGTCTCCATCTCGATCAGGTCCGTATCAAAAGCACGGATCTCATCCAGATGCATGTACTCCATCGCGAGTGAAGGCGTGCAGAAAACGCTTCCCTTGCGGATCGTGTAGCCCTTGTTTCCTGCAATTTCAATCACCTTGTCCACATATTCCGTGTCAGGACAGACCTTCTCGAAAACCATGCTCTCGCGTATTGAACTCTTCTCCAGATATGTATCGGCATAACTTCCCGACAGAGAATACGACGGCGTGCAGACCTCACCCAGACTGAAATTCTCTTTAAGGGCACCTACGGCACCGATGAATATCAGCTTCTTAAACGACAGTTCGGCACAGAGCGCCAGATGATCGATCATGTTCCCTGCCGAAGATCCTATCTTGATCCATGCAATCTTAAGCCCGTCTCTCTCGACCAGATAACCTCCGATATATGAACGTTCCGCCAGCATCGTGATCTTACACTTATCCTGCATGTTGATCCTGTAAGGCGTGTAGCTCGGCGCAACGACCAGCGCATCGTAAACGACGTCTTCGCTTAACCCGAAGGTCTGCGCTGCCATATGCTCGGAATTATATTTGTGAAAGGTTTCTACAATTTCAATTAAGCGTTCCTTCATTACCTTCTTCCCCACTTATCGGATCAATGTTCCCGCCATTATCCTGATTGGAATTGTCCCCGTTTATAAGCTTTTCAGTTTCCCCGCTGCCCGGATATGCATAAGCTCCATTAACGGAGTACGGATTTGCCTGAACTTGAATCAGCCCTGAATTCGTTTCCCTGCGGAAAGCGAAAAGAAAAATGTAGAGTATGGTAATCAGTACACTCAATGAAATTATCATGTATACGGGTGTTCCAAATGTATATGTAGTAGTTCCATAATACGTGTCAGAAAACATGGTGCTAATTGATACAGAGGCTTGGGCAAAAAAAATATACCTGAGAACGGGAAAAATATTGCCAGCAATATTCAGTACTATTCCGGCCCAGCAAACAGACGGCTTCCTCAAGACCCATAACAGGATCAGTTGGATAGCAGCGAAAATACATACCCATATCGGAGAGTAATTCGAATTGGAAAAAGTTATAGTCACAGGTTTTGTAAAACTGTCAACATCCCATGCTGACCATGAAGAACTGTGCGAACCATATACACAATCAGTAAATGAGAGCAGAACAACTGCAACAAAGGTAATACTGAGCAGACATGATGTAATACATTGCTTCATGTTCATATGACCATTCTCCTTTTACAACTGATTTCCTGCTATTAGATTACACCGAGCAACTGTTCTTTCGACCAGTAATATTGACCCTTGTCTTCAAACTCCCTGTAGAAAACTTCAACCATCATCGTCAGATACAGTATGATGTCGTACCAGCGAAGTCTCTTTGATTCAGTCTCCGTGAACTCCCGTTTGCCGAAGCCCTCCAGAAAATCATTGTTCCGGTTGTGTTTGCGGAAGCGGTCATCCATGAACGGTTCTCCCCACATTGCCCTCTCCCAGTCGATGATGCCGGAAACATGGTCTTCCTCCACGAAAACATTGCCTTCCCACATGTCCCAATGGACCAGAGTGGCAGTTTGCACCCCGTCGAATATGTGTTTTTCTGCTTCAAATTCTTCTAACAGCTGATCTGCGTCACAGCCCAGATCCACATTTTTCTTCTGCCCGTCTGATATCAGATTTGTAAGCATTGTGCGCACAAAATCTGCCAAGCAGTCGTATCTTTTAGTGTCTCCCAGAAAGCCGAATTGCGGATTGGTAATCGAACATAACTGTCTGGATATCCCGCCAATCTCCTTGGCGATATTTCGCTTTGTCTCCTCAGGCATCTTATCCCTGATGAAGCTGTAATTTGTTCCCGTCAGCTTTTCCATGAAAAAGTAATCGCCGTCGCATATGGTTTTGGAGCAATCGTAAGCCAAAACATCTGCGACTTTGAAGGAACAGTGTTCACGGACCAGCTGCATTGCCGTAACTTCCGCTTCCATCAGATTAATCTCATTGGAAGTATTGCCTGTCCTGTCTTTCGCTGCGATCTTCAGAATGCATTCATAACCGTCGGCGAACGTGATGTTGTATGTGACATTACACATTCCCTCCGTCAGCTCCTTGATGGATGCTGCAGTTTTCGAGGGGAATGCCTTTTTGATCATTTCATTTATGACCGCATCTGACTGCCGGTTTTTGGTAATCATGATTCTCACTCCTTCCGGTCCTGATGTAATGCCATTCGTGTACCGCGGCAACGGTTGCCAGAGCACAGACAAATATTCCGCTATACTTCAATTCAATATACGACAAGGTCAACGGCAAAATAAACATTGCTATGCCTGTCAGCTTATTCATTATGGTATGTGCAGCAACCAGCTTCCTGCGCATCACATATCCTGAAATGACGTTGATCGCCTTGATCAGTGCTATGAGGGCGATCCAGACGAGAAGCCATACCGGAATATCGAGCACGGGAATCATCTTTATCAGACACACCGCCACCATAACAAAATCAGCCACCGTATCCAATCTCGATCCTAAATCACTTACGGTACCTGTTTTTCTCGCAACCGTTCCATCTATCATGTCGCTGACACCGGCAACAATATACAGAACATAAAACGAAGGTGAAAACACCGGAAAAAACAGCAAAGCGATACTGCAAACGATCCGGATGCAGGTGATGATATTTGCCATATTACATCGGTGTTCTCGTCATCAGCACTACCGTCTCGACATGCGCCGCATTCGGGAACAGATCAGCCGGCGTGACTTCCGTGATCTCATAGGTTCTCGCAAGCATCTTAAGGTCCCTCGCAAGTGTCGCCGGATCGCATGAAACATAGCAGATCGAAGGGCTGCTTAATTCCTCAAGTTTCTTCACGACGCCGATATCAAGGCCCTTCCTCGGAGGGTCGACGATTATGCAGTCAGGAGGCAGGATCTTGCCCGATTTGATAAGCGAATTGAAGTCCGTTTTGAGCACGTCCTTGCAGATGAATTCGCACTCGCCGGCCTCTTCGCTGTCCAGGAACAGCGAGCGGTTGATCTTTGCCGACTGGATCGCTTCGGGAACGACTTCGATGCCCAGGAGCTTTTGGCCCTTCTGCTTGACCGCGAGACCCAAAGTTCCGCATCCGCAGTAGAGATCGTATATGACTTTCGCTCCGCCGCAAGCCTCCGATGCCTTGTTTGCAAGCTTTTCGGCCTGTTCGGTATTAACCTGGAAGAACGATCCGGCCTTGATCCTGAAGGTCCTACCGCAGAATTTCTCGTCGTAGTAATCAACGCCTTCGATCACGGTCCTGATGCCTGACCTGGTGCGCTTCGAAGTCTTATTTGGACTGATCCTGAAGAGCAAGCCGTTCAGCTTGAATCCGCCTTTTTCACAGACAGTTTTAATGGCCTCATTAAGACCGGTCGATGAGATGTAATTCTTCGCATCCCTGATAACGACCTCGTGAGGCCCGTCATCCGGACTTACGAGCTCGGCGAGAACCTCATTTGTCCTGAGCGAACCCCTTAAAACCAGGCCGTCGAACAGCCTCGTCGGCGCACGGTCCATCGTCTCTTCCACGGCTGATTTCATCTTCCCGAAGATCTCATATTCAATGAGCTCCCCGTCGTATTCACCCAGTTCGTCAGACTTGGCACAGAGAAGTCCCACTTGACCGTCCCTGATCGCATACTGCATGTGGTTTCTGTATCTGAAGGGCTTATCTGCGGACAAAATGGGCTTCATGACCCTGTCCAATAACCCGGCATCAAACCCTCCGATCCTCGACAGACAGTCACGGACACGGGTTTGCTTGATCTTAAGCTGCGCCTCATATGCCAGCCCCGCGAAAGGCAGTCCGCCGCAGACTTCATCAGCAGGTTTAAAGGGCGCGGTTCTGTCAGGGGAGCCTTTCGAGAGTTCCTTAACATCAACCACCGCATACTTGTTTGTCTCGGATACGATCTCACACAAACATGTCTCTCCCGGGAACACTCCCGATGCAAAACATGTCTTGCCGGATGGCAGGGTTCCGATGCCCTGTCCTTCGCTTCCTGCGGCCGTAATTGTTATCTCTATAAGGTCCAATGAATGCCTGTCCCTTCCGTTTGCCTCACATTAGTAACTTAATTATAGATAAAATCGTGGTAAAATTGTCGTTGTATTATAAAAAAGAATTATTTGAGGAGATGGTAATCTTGCCCTCTAATATTGATAAAAAACAAAGATCTACAAAACCCGTAGCGCCGGAGAACAGCGCTCTTGCCGACGAGCTCAGAGGCCAGCTCAAGGGTAAACCGACAAAGTGCGGCTTCAACAGAAGCCTTACCCACGAGATCGGAGGCTTCATCTGGGACATCCTCAGAGTCGTGATCGTGGCAGTATTGTGCCTCTGCTTTGCTTTCGGCGGATTCGGCGCCGGCATGCTCTTGGGCTATGCTTCAACGACCAAGCCCCTGTCCATCGGCGATCTCACTTCCGCAGAGGAATCACAGACTTCATTCGTTTATGACATTGAGAATAACGTCATTGCAAAGCTCACGGGCTCAGAGAACGTTGACCGTATCTACGTAGCCTACAGCGACATCAAGAACACATACCTTGACGACGCGATCATCGCGATCGAGGACGAGCGTTTCCGCGAACACTCCGGTATCGACATCAAGCGTATCGGCAGCGCGATCCTCTCCGCCATCGCAAACGGCGGTTCCGCAACACACGGCGGTTCAACCATTACGCAGCAGACAGTCAAGCTCATAAGCGGCCAGGACGAGCACTCAACTTCCCGTAAGGTACAGGAGTGGTTCTCCGCCATGCAGCTCGAGCAGAATTTGAGCAAGGATGAGATCCTTGAACTCTACATCAACCTGGCACCGATGGGCAACAACTATGTCGGCGTTCAGGCTGCCGCAATGAACTATTTCGGCAAGAACGCATCAGAGCTCACTCTTCCCGAGTGCGCACTCATCGCAGGCCTTCCTAAGAGCCCTTCTTACTACAATCCTCTTAGAGAATCCGGCAGAAGAAACGCTCAGAGAAGACAGAGAATGATCCTGGGCAAGATGTTCGAACTCGGCATGATCACTGAGCAAGAATACGAGGACGCTCTCAATACCGAACTCGAATTCCGCCAGAGAAGCAATGACCGTACGTCTTCAGTCAATTCATATTTCGTTGAATACGCCATCTCCGAAGTAATCGGCGACGTTGCAGAGGCCAGGGGAATCTCCAGAAGCCTTGCTTCTTCACTCGTCTACAACAGGGGTTACCATATTTATACGACTCTGGAACCCAGGACACAGGAGATATTGGACGACGCATTTAAAGATCCCGACCTGTTCCAGGAAGATCCGGACCGAATAGCCGACTATCCTGAGAAACCTAACGGGTCAATGGTCGTAATCAATAACCAGACCGGCGCGATTGCAGCAATGCAGGGCGGTTTCGGCGAGAAGAACATGAACCTGTCACTCAACCGTGCAGTCAGCACGCACCGTAACCCGGGTTCTTCGATCAAGCCGCTGCTCGACTATGCTCCTGCTTTCGAGCAGGGTCTCATAGCTCCTGCCACCGTCGTTTGGGATGAACCCAAGCACCTGGATCCCCAGCGTCCTGAAGCCGAATGGCCGGTTAACTACAGCCGTAACTACAGCGGCGCGGTCACGGTCAGAGTCGCTCTGACATATTCACTTAACACCATCGCTGCAGAGCTCTGGACGGAAGTCGGCGGCGAGACAGCTCTCTGGTACTTAAAGCAGGTAGGAATCGACAGAACTTCCGAAGGCGCATTCCCTTCACAGGCCGTAGGCGGCTTCACAAAGGGCATGACAACGCTCGAAATGGCTGCCGCTTACCATACTTTCGCGACGGGAGGCACATATGTCGAACCGTACGCATACACACAGGTCCTTGACTCCAACGGCAACGTAATCGTTAAGTCAGACCCTATCAGCTACCGTGTTTATTCCGAAGAAACATGCTTCTTCATCGCCGATATCCTGAAGGCCGTAGTAAACAACAATACTCCTTCAGATTACGGCAGCGGCCAGATCGAGAACGACGAAGGCGAGCGCATCGACACATGCGGCAAAACAGGTACGACATCCGACAACATCGATAAGTGGTTCTGCGGCTTCACGCCTTATTACACGGCAGCAGTCTGGTACGGTTACGACAACAGACTGAGACAGACCGAGATCCCTTCCTGCGACTGGGACAGCGCAATCAAGATCTGGGTATGGTGCATGCACCACATCCACTCCGATCTCCCGGGCGCAACTTTCGAGAAGCCGGATTCGATAATCTCCGCATCCGTCTGCTCATCAGGCTACTATCCTACGGATGCATGCCGTGCGGCAGAAGGCAACAAGGTTTACACCGACTACTTCATCTCAGGCAGTTATCTGTGCCCGACAGACGATAAACCGTGTACGGTACACCTTACACCGTCACCCACACCTTCCCCTACACCGGGTCCTGCAGGCCCCGGAGGCCAGGGCGGCCAGGGTAACACGGGTAACCCGGGCGGTCAGGGCGGCTGGCATCCCGGATAAGTATTCCTTGCATTTTTATACACAAGAGTTTATTCTTATTTGGCTTTATTCTGATTATTAAGGAGATTTACTTTGAGCAAATATTCCGGATCTCGCACTCCCGTCAACTTTGCGAAAAGAATTGTAGTTAAGGTCGGCACTTCGACCCTCACATATGACAACGGCAAAATGAACCTCGGAAACATCGACAGGCTCTGCCGTTCAATCTCCGATCTCATGAACCGCGGCAAAGAAGTCCTGCTCGTAAGCTCAGGCGCCATCGGTGTCGGCATCGGCTACCTTGACCTCAAGGAGCGCCCCACCACGACACGTGAGAAGCAGGCTATCGCTTCCGTAGGTCAGTGCGAACTCATGAACGCTTACGCAAGAAGCTTTTCAGAGTATTCTTACCGTTGCGGCCAGATCCTCCTCACAAAGGACGGCATCACGGACAAGCTCACAAGAGCTAACGTTACAAACACAATCGAGACACTCCTCGAGATGCGCATAATCCCCGTCATCAACGAGAACGACTCCGTATCAACAACGGAGATCATGCACAACGGCACTTTCGGCGACAACGACACACTCTCAGCTGACGTTGCATGCCTCGCAAATGCCGACCTGCTCGTTATCCTCTCTGACGTTGACGGCCTCTACGACGCTAACCCCCGTGAGAACCCCGACGCTGAGCGTATCTCCTATGTAGACAAGGTCACACCCGAGATGCTCGACTTCACGGCAGGCAAGGGTTCATGGCTCGGCACAGGCGGCATGGCTACCAAGATCACAGCCATGAGCAAGGTTACAGAGCACGGCATCATGGGCGTCATCGCTGACGGTTCATCCGTCCAGACTCTCGAGAAGATCATCGACCAGGATGACGTCGGCACATTCTTCGCCGCACAGTAAACTTCAGTAAAATCAAGCATTTAACAATGTTAAACCCGCTGTATGGCGGGTTTTTTATTGGTTTTGGGCAAGACCGCCCGTTACCTGTAGTGCAGACTGATAATGTTGTCGAGTATCGTCATATCCAATGGCGTTGTCTCTGACTCAAATGTATAAAACAGCCTGTCACCCAGGATGATTCCGGTCCGGTTATAGTCTTTCGCTCTTAATATCAGGTCTTCGGTATATTGCGGATCGTTCATCTTCCCGCAGTGCTCATGGTAAAGGATCTTGCAGTCGCTCATCCTCAGGATCGTAAAGTCCGGGTGGATTATCCTGTTTCCAACCTTCAAAGGGCACTCATATCTGTACGGGATGCCCTTTGCCCTGAGGCGGTCCGCTATTATCACCTCTGATTTTGACCTGACGCGCTCGCCTTTTATTGTGTAAAACTCAGGGGCGTCCTTCTTGAACGGTTTTCTCCTATATGGTGTTGCCATCCACTTTTCCGCATAGGAATCGTCACAGATGTTGATCGGCCTGGCGTATTGCTTTCGAGCGTCGGACAGGGTGTCAAAAACGTCCTCAGCTATTGTTTCAGGGTAGAGTTTTTGCATTTTCTCTATTGCTGACAGCTCGAGTTTGATTTGTCTTAAGACATGCTTGAGGTAGTCTTTCTGGACGAGGTCGGAGATGAGGGCGGAGTCTGCTGCAGAGAGGTATCTTTCGCGTTGAGGAATACCGGCGTGATAGTAATAGTACTTATTAAACTGGTGCTTGATAGCAATTCGGCCTTCGGGCAGCAACTCTAGTTTCTTCTCTATATCGATAATGCTTTTGGAGAGTAATTCAATTCTAGTCTTCAGATCCTGACTGATGTTAATAGCCATTTTGAATCACCTCCAAGTAAAAGTGACCCCATTATATGACCCTGTCTGACAGTATGTCTTTAGTTTTGAAGCATGTTGAGACTAATTGGGGGTGATTGATACTAAATCTAAATTATCCTTGTCTTAAAACACTTAAAAAGCCTCGAAAAAATATATAAAATCGCGTTTTCATATATTTTTTGACCACTTTTTCGAGCGTTTAAGACAGGTTCCCCTCTCGAAAGGTCACACGCCCCTCGAAAAGCCTCCCTCTCATCTCTAAAGTCCCGCGCTGCTCGAAAGATTCCCAAACAAAAGCAGGCCGCAGTTCCCTGCAGCCCGCTTGAAAAATCACTTAACTCGAGTTTTACGCGCTCGCCTTAACCGTATTCCAGATCTCTGTGTATCTCTCCTCGATCTCGTCAGAAGTGTAGTAAACTTCCAGAGTTGCGAAGATCTCTTCTGTCGGATAGTAGTAGATATTGCCTGAAACTTCAGGGTCGAGCATGGCCTTTGCAGCCGTGTTGGGTGTTGAATAGCCTACATAATCGCAGTTCTCGAGAGCAACGTCAGGATCGTACATGAAGTTGATGAAATCCATTGCGCCATCGTAGTTCTTGCAGTTTGTGGGAACGCACATCATGTCTACTGACCAGTTGGAGCCGGCAGGAAGAACGAACTGGAGATCAATGCTGTCGTTGCCGAGCTCTTCAATTCTGTCGAGCATGACGATGTGGTCGCCGGACCATGCGATGGATGCTGCGAGCTCGCCTGCTGCCATCTTATCCTTGAGGTTGTCTACACCGTATGCGGGGTGAAGCGCGCTCTTCTGGGAGATAAGAAGCTCCTGGGCCTGCTGGAGTTCTGCGTCGTTCATGGAGTTGATCGAATATCCGTAGTAGTTAAGAGCGGCACCTACTGACTCACGCATTGAATCGTACATGCCTACGCTGTAGCCTGCTTCAGTGCTGAAGAGGACGTCCCAGATAACCTTAGGATCCGTCGTGTCCTCAGGAAGTGTGATCTTGTTAGCGTCATAAACAAGACCTACCGTGCAGTAGAGGTAAGGAACTGCGTAATCGAGAACCTGTGAAGAGATCTCCTCGTTATCTGTGTAAGTTACGTCGCGGAACATGGGATCCATGTATTTAGTGACATTGGGGAGCTTGTTCCAGTCGAGTGTCTGGAGCCAGTCCTCTTCGATGAGACGGCATACCATGTACTCGGAAGGAATGATTACGTCGTAACCGTTCTCGAGGTTAGGATACATTGTCTCGTTCGTCTCGAAAGTTCTGTAAACCACATCGTACTGCGGAAACTGCTGCTCGAATTTGGCGATCGTATCTTCTGCGATGTATTCACCCCAGTTGTAGATAATGAGCTGCTGCTTTTTGGAGCACCCTGCAGGAAGCAGCATAGCGCCTGTCATTATCATGGCCGTTGCAGAAGCAATTACTTTCCTTACGTTCTTGTTCATTTCTTTACTCTCCTTTATATGCAATAGCAATTAACTTGATTACTTCTTTTTATCAGGCTTTGCCTTCTTGAATGACGACAGGTTCGACAGCACCATGAGGATCAGGACTGCGCCGAACATCAACGTCGTGAGCGCGTTCATCTTCGGGTTAACGCCGAGCTTTGCCATGGAATAGATCATCATGGGCAGTGTCTGGATCGAGCTGTCGACGTTGAAGTTACTGATGAGGTAGTCGTCGATCGAGAGCGTGAATGTCAGGAGCGCTGATGACAGGATGCCCGGCATGATCTCAGGGATGATGACCAGCCTCAGTGTCTGGAATCTCGTGGCACCCAGATCCATTGCCGCCTCCGTCAGGCTCTTGTCGAGCTGTTTGATCTTCGGACTTATCGATAAAATCGCGAAAGGAACACAAAGCGCGATGTGCGACATGATCAGTGTGAATTCGCTCTTCTGTACGCCTAGGAACGAGAACAGGAGCATGAATGAGATGCCCGTAACGAGGTCAGGCATGACGTTCGGAACGTATGTCATCGTCATGGCCAGGCCCTGAAGTTTCTTATTTAAGTATGCAAGGCCCAGTGAGCTCAACACACCGAAAGCCGTTGAAGCAACAGCCGCAATGGACGCAACCTTGAGTGTCTCGATGAGGGACTCCAGGATGCCGCTTCCGTCAGAACCCTTGAACAGGCTCTTGTAGTTATCCAGCGTGAAGCCGCCCCAAATGAAGGACTTCGGCAGGCTGTTGAATGAATAGATGATCAGCACTGCAATCGGCAGATAGATGAAGACCAGTATGAGAGCGAGGTAGATGTTGGGTATAAGCTTTTTTGCAAATCTCATAATGCCATACCTCCGCCTGCTTCTTTATCCTGACCTCTTAAGATTCCCATGGTAATGAGAACGAATATGAGGAGCAGGAGCGACAATACGTTGCCCGCCTGGTTATATGTGGTCGATTCGTTCAGGATGAAGTTCTGAACGGTGTTGCCGATCGTTGTTTTCGAGCCTTCGTTAAGGATATCGGGGATCATGTAGAAAGTAAGTGACGGCATGAATACCATCTGGATTCCTGAGATGACGCCCGGCAATGACAGAGGGAAAATGACCCTCGTGAACGTCTGGAGCTTGGTCGCGCCGAGATCGTACGCAGCCTCCGACAGGCTGTCGTCGAGCTTAACGAGAACCGAATACAGCGGCAGGATCATGAACGGCAGGAAGTCGTTAGTCATGACGAGCTTCGTGATGACGTCAGCCAGCATCTCATTCTTGAGGAACAGGATGGGCGCGTCGATCGCACCCCACTGCTGGAGGACCGTGTTGAGTACGCCGGTCTCACTGAAGAACGCACGCCATGCGTAAGTTCTGAGCATCGTGTTCATCCACATCGGGAGAACGAAGAGCATCAGGAGTCTTGAGCCGCTCTGGCGCTTTGCCTTGGATCTCTTTGCGAGAATATAGCTTACGGGATAGCCGAGAAACAGGCATCCGATCGTTGTCCACAGGGCATAGTCCAAGCTTCTGAGGAAGATGGAGAAATATTCCTGGAGCGTCACGTCGAATCCGTAGAATCTCGTCTGGACCGTCTTGTTCTGGAACAGTACGTTGAAACCTGCCGTCGTGAACTCATATCCGCCGCCTGCCGCCTTCTTGAAGAAAGCGCGGAATAAGATGAGGATCAGCGGCAGGATCGTGAAGATAACGATCCATACCAGATAAGGATAAGCAAAGATCTTATAGTTCATCTTGAGGTTGAGCGCACCGTAGAGACATGCCGCAACGCCGATACCGAGCACGATCACCATCAGGTTTCCCGCAAAAGTCTGTGCAACGTAAAGCTTCTGGGGAGTAAGGCCGTTGTCGGTGACCATCTTCTCTGAGATCATGTTCGACAAAGTTACGACATGAGCAACGCCGCGTCCGACAAACAGGACAAGAACGCTCAAATAGCCGATCTTGCGCTTGTTGCTCGAATTATAGTAGAAGGGGTAAGACAGCGACAAAGTGAGTGCTGCTACCGCCAGAACGATCGTGATAACGAATGCCCACGCAGCGAAAGTCTGGAAATTGATCTCGACCGTTCCGCTTCTCAATACCTTGGAGACCTTGGGATCCAAAAGGAGCGTGAACAGAGAGTATGTGCGGTAAGGCACATACTGGACAAACAGCTCGAACATCGGAATAAAGATACTGATGAACGAGTACAGCGCCGCAAAGACCATGACGAACGCATGGACCGGCATAACCTTTATTCTGGCTTTGAGTTCAGTCATTTATTATCTGTCTCAACCTCCGCGTCCTCGTCCTTCTTGATATCTGCTTCTTCGACGACATTCTCGCCGATGGTGTGCTCATTTACTTCGCTCTTTTTCTCCTGACCGGGATGCTTGATTCCGAAGCTTCCGAAATCAGGTGACAGCTCGGACCTTCTCATGATCTGGATGTCGTCGGGATCGACATAGAGGCCTACGCGGCTGCCGACCTTGGAAGGGTCCACGTTCTGCACGAGCCACTCGATGCCGTCGTCTGACTTAACGATCATCTCATAGTGAACGCCCTTGAATACGAGGGATTCGACCGTTCCGTTGATTCTGCCTTCCTTCTCCTCTGCTACATAGAAGTCCTCAGGTCTGATGACGACGTCGACGAGATTTGCAATTCCTTCAGTAAATTCAGGGAACAACGGGTCAACACACTCGAAAGTGATTCCGCTGGACAATACGACTTCCCTGTCCTTCTTCATGGTTCCCGCAACGATGTTGGATTCACCGATGAAGTCAGCAACATAAGCGTTCTTGGGTTCGTTGTAAATGTCGATGGGGGTGCCGATCTGCTGGATGACGCCGTCCTTCATGACGATTATGGTGTCGGACATCGTGAGAGCCTCTTCCTGGTCATGGGTAACGTAGACGAACGTGATGCCGAGTTCCCTCTGCATCTCCTTGAGCTCGATCTGCATCTCCTTTCGCATTTTGAGATCCAAAGCTCCGAGAGGCTCGTCCAACAGGAGGATCCTCGGGCGGTTGACGATGGCTCTTGCAATGGCGACTCTCTGCATCTGGCCGCCTGAGAGCTGGTCGATGTATCTCTCGCCGTAATCGGCAAGACCTACAGTCTCCAAAGCCTTCTTTACCCTCTGCTCGATCTCGGCCTTCGGAGTCTTCTTGATCTTGAGGCCGAATGCAACATTGTTAAAAACGTTGAGATGAGGGAACAGCGCGTATCTCTGGAACACCGTGTTGATGTTTCTCTTGTTTGCGGGAACGCTCTTTAAGTCCTTACCCTCGAAATTAACGATTCCGGAATCTGCAGTCTCAAATCCTGCAATGATCCTGAGCGTCGTGGACTTACCGCATCCGGAAGGTCCCAGAAGCGTTATAAATTCGTTGTTTCTTATATAAAAGGTAATGTCCTTAAGGACCTTTGTGCCGTCAAAACTCTTATTGAGATTTTTGATCTCAATGATGTGCTCGCTGCCGGTGCTGTCTTCAAGAATCTGGTTGTATTGCATTTGTCTGTCTCCCTCCAACTGAAACTTAAATCAAATCAGAACATCGGCGGCGAAGATATCCATATTGCCTTCGCCTGATGGCTTGTCTTGTTCTCAAGATAATGGGGCTTGTCACAGGCGATGTAGAAGCTCTCGCCCTTTTTGGCCTGATATTTCTCTTTGTCGATGACTATGGTGATAGTACCCTCTAGTACGTATCCGACCTCTTCGCCTTCGTGGGGATTGTCCGGATAAGTCGATCCGCCGGGCTGGATCGTGATGAGGATCGGTTCCATCTCATTCTTCTGGGCATTGGGAATGAGCCAGCAGATCTCGTTCATGAGGTCCTTATCTTCTTTTACAAAGAAATCTTCCTTACCATATACGACCTTCTCGTTGGACTCCTCCCTGAAAAAATGCGCGAAATCCGTTCCGAGCGCATTCAGGATATCCTCAAGAGTTGCCATGGATGGTGACGTCTTATCGCTCTCGAGAAGGGATATGAATCCCTTGGAAAGCTCACATCTGTCACCTAATTCTTCCTGGGTAAGACCGTTCTGAAGTCTGAGGTTTTTGATCTTGGATCCGATTTCCATAATTCTTTCCTGTTCTAAACCGAGAGTTTACTGACACTAAACCATGATTTTGCGATTATACACGCTGCTAAACTCCTTGTAAAGTATTTCTAAACAAATAAAATGACATTTTTCTTCCAATGAATGCAAGGCTTTCAGCCCGATTTCACCATCCCGGAAATTGGCCGCAAAAATGATTTTCGCGGCGTCAAAAAGTCTTGAAAAATATTTTGTGCAAAGTATAATAAATTTAACAATGTTTATTAATATTTTTTTAACAAAAGATTGACATTTCAGGGGGCGAAGGGATGGCAAACATTTTAGGTAACGTTTTTAAAGGTAAAGACGGCATCAGCGGCGGCATGGCACCGCAGGGTGCAGGATCTTCTCCTGCTACACCCGGCATCAGACCTGCCAACGGCAATATCGTCAATATGCAGACGTCCGGACGTCCGGGCGGACAGACAACGCGCACTTCCACATCTAATTCCGCTGCCGCTCAGCTCGCAAGAGAGCGTGCTGAAGCTGCAAAGGCTCAGATCGAGATGCGTAAGGCTGCCGAGGCGGCACGCAAAGAGGAGCGTGGAGAAACTCCCAATAAGAATGAGATTACTCCCGTAGGACTCAAGCCGCCGATCAAGAGACCGAAGTCTGCATCGATCAATCACGCACAGTACATTGCTGAACAGCAGCAGCAACAGCAGCAGAAGATTTCTGAGCCAACGGCAAGCACATCAGCAGCGCCTGAAGTCAAGAAGCCTGTTGACCGTATTGCAGCACAGCCTGCAAGAACACAGGCCCAGTCCGCTCTGGCAGTTGCACAGTCCGTTGCATTAAGAGCTCAGAACGAAGAGCGCCGTGCCAACCAGAAGGCTAAGGGCGCAGCTGCCAAGGTAGTTGAGGCCAGAAGTGCCGTTACGGCTGCCGAGGAAGCTCTCATTGCTGCACGCAAGACAGAAGAATCAACAATTGCCAAGGAAGAGATCGCCAAGAAGGCTACTCTCGAGGCAGTTGAGCGTGCTGAAGCAGCACGTGCCGCAGCTTCCAAGGCTGAAGAGCTCGCTAAGATCGCCATCGCTAAGGCTGAGGAAGAAGAGAAGGTTGCTGCTTCCCTCACAGCTGAAGAGGCTAAGCTCACAGAGCGCAGGAAGGCTGACGAGAGAGCAAGAGTCGAGGCTGAGAAGGTTGAGGCTGACGCAAAGGCAGCAGTCATCACGGCTACACAGGAGCAGGAAGCTGCTACGGCTGAGTACGAGGAAGCTAAGGCTGCACTCGAGAAGGCTCAGAACGATCTCGACTTCGCTAACCAGATGAAGGCTGAGGAAGATGCACGCATCGCAGCTGAGAGAGCTGAGAAGGAAGCTCGTATCGCAGCCGAGAAGGCAATGGAAGAAGCACGCATCGCAGCAGCTAAGGCTGAAGAAGCAAGACAGGCTGCCATCCTCGCAGAAGAGAAGGCTAAGGCAGCAGCTGCCAAGGCTGAGGAAGAAGCTCGTATCGCAGCAGCTAAGGCTGAAGAGATCGCTAAGCTCCGCGCAGCAAACGGACTTGCACCCGAGCCGGCAAAGGAACCTGAGAAAGCAGCTGAGAAGCCTGCAGAAGCACCTGTTGCCGAGACAACACCTGCAGTATCACCTGCACCCATGAGACCCGCTGCAGCAGCTGCAGCAGCAACAAGACCTGCTGCTTCCGCAAGACCTGCAGCAGAGACAACAGAGACCGCTTAATCTCTGATTTGTTTTTCGAGCAATTAATAAGAGGCTGTCCTTACGGGCAGCCTCTATATTTTGTATTCCCTAAGTTGATTATCGGGAAAAAGGAATACCGAAATTTAGTTTTCCCATCATCCTCTCTCGCCTATGACCTTCTGTACTCTGTCCTGAGCGATCGCTACCACTGCGTCCAGATCCTTCTGGCCTGAGAAGTAGGCTGGCATTTCCTCAATGAGGATGATATTTATGTCGGCATCTGCCGTGTTCATGGTCGAGCAGCTCAAAATGATGTTCTCAACGGCATCAATGTGCTCACTGCCGAATACTATGCGGTTTTTAGAAGCTGCTGCATCTTCTCCGAAATAATTGCTGTAGCCGTAATCGTTAAAGTATTCAACGGCCTTCTCAGCGCCCTGTCTGAATGCTTCACGGCTGAGTACGAAGTTATCCTTCATGGCAAAATCCGTCTGTACGTCATCAGAGAGAAGAAGCTTTACGAATTCAGCGCACGCCTCAGTGTTCTCGGCCTGTGCGGAAATGGCAACTGAGATATAGCACTCGATCGAAGGTCCGCGTCCGTCAGCTGAAGGCAGACCATAGATTGCTGTACCGCCCTTTGTCTGTACGGCATTTGAGAAATAATAAGTCATTCCGTAGCATTGTGTGAAGAGAGCATCATATTCCGCGTTGACAAAAGTGTCTCCCTTATATACCGTTGCACCTACTCCGACAGAAGCATATGTGTAATCGTCGTATTCCGCATTGTATAATTCGTCCCATGTCTTGCCGACAGGACTTACATTGTTCTTAACAAACTCTGCAAGCTTTGCAAATTCAGGACTTGAGAAATCAACCTTGCCGTCTACGATGAACTTATCGCTCATGGCATTGAAAAGTGTTGCAAAATAAACTGCCTGGCCATTGTTGAGCACGTCCTTGCCGTTAAGTGTTTCCTTGAGGAACTTCTCATATTCTTCCGTTGTAAAGCCTACGCCTGATGCACCTGCATACTTGGGATCTGTCTGGATACCGGAGATCCCGAAGCAGATGGGAAGGTTATAAAGCTTTCCGTCGACCTTTGATGCTTCAAGAATGTTGGTAAAGTACTTATTGGAATCAAGATTTCCCACATAAGGCGTCAGATCCGTAAGGTAGTTGCTGTTGTTGAGCTGGCCGTACTGGCTTACGCTCATGAGGATATCCGGACCGTCACCGTTCATGAGGTCCATTGCAAGCTCGTTACTGAGCTTCTTATCCAGATTAAGCTGTGCATTCTGATAATCGTCATCACTTTCCGCATTGTTAAAAGCCTCAGTGCTGTAGTCTTCCTTATAACGGTCAGTAACTTCAATAAAGTACTCGCTGTTTGTCTGGTTGAATCTGAGGATCGCATCGGAAACCTTATCCTCTGTGTATCCCCATGACTGATAAAGCTCGAGAACCGTCTTTCCTGCGTGAGGATTTGTTTCAGCCTTGGAGAAGTCATAATACACGAATTCAGCGTTATCGCTTGATTCATAAGGGCTTGAATTGTAATTCTCGCCGCAGAGAACGATGTGTCCGTCAGAAATATCAGCAATCTGAAGATATGCGAGCTTGTTTCTGTTAACGTCACACCAGCTGAAATCAAAGACCTTCTCTGTGGCTTTGTCTTTCAGATTGATCCTGAAAACACCTGTGGAACCGGCGTAGAAGATCTCGCCGGAATCGCTGAAATACGGATCGTAAACATTTTCGAGATCGAGCCATTCATAGTTCTTTCCATCTGTTTCAGATATTTTTGCCGCCTTAAGATCCAGCTCGAAATACTTCCAGTTACTGTCTGTTCTGACAGGTATGAGCACCATTGTTTCACTGAGAGGAAGCATTAAGGGGATGTCGTAATAGTTTGTTCCCCTTTCCTTCAGATCCATTGTCTCCCTACTGCCGTCAGGTGAAACCACGTGAATCTTATAGGCACCTTCTTCACCGGTCCAGTCCATCTCTGTCTGGACGGTATAGTCACCAAACTTGAATGAACGCTCAAAGGCAATCTGGCTGTCGCTCTTGCGGGTATCGATTACCGCTCCGGTAGAAGCATCGAGTTCAACTATCTTTCCGATTGATTCATATGTATTCATATCGAAAGAAGTTACGTTGCATACGATCTTGCCGGCATTTAACTGTACATCCTCAATATAATCATTTTCGGATATTATCTTGGACAGATCGATCGTATTGATGGACTTTCCCGTGCTGCGGTCAATTACGTCGAGGTATTGGAAACGGTACTCATCATAGTTGAAGTTGCCGTTCATCATGTCAGCATCGGAAATGCCATCCATCTTGTAGTAGCCGTTTGTAATAACAAGGAACTTATCCTTATCGATTCCGGCCATTCTCTGATAGGTATAATCGATGGGTCTGCTGGTATCAAAATTTATTCCGACATTAAATGAAGTTGCTTCGAACCACGGTGAATCGGCCGAGATCTTGACGCCGCTCCTTTTCTGGTCCGTTGAAGTTCCTGCAAGGCCGCTCAAGCCGGAGCTGATACCGGAACCTCCCTGACCGTTACTGCAGGCTGCAGCTGACAACATGATCGATGCCACCATGGCAGCTGACATTATTCTTATAGGTAATTTTTTCATTTGTTTATCTCCTTTTTCCCCATAGGTTTAAACAAGACTGATTGTAAGACCCCGAAAAATCCATTCAGCATCAAAACATAGGCAAAAGTTAGGTAAACAGATTAAGGGGAAATTACACGAAAAAAGGCTGCTCCCTAAGGAACAGCCCTGTAATTAATTATCTTCTATTGTTATTATCCGCGCTCGTTAAGCACTTTCTGTGCTCTGTCCTGAGCGATCGCAACTACAGAATTAAGATCCTTCTGACCTGAGAAGTATGCCGGCATCTCTTCTACGAGAATGAGATTGATGGCGGCATCAGGAGAATCCATCTGTGAACAGCTCAGGATGATGTTCTCCATGTCAGTGATGTTCTTGTCAGAGAAGCGATAGCGGTTATCCACAGGCTCGCCCGTGTAGTAATCGTAACCGAACATGCCGTCTCCGCCCTCACCGTTGCAGTATTCTACGGCCTTGGCAGCACCTGCCCTGAAGGCTTCACGGCTCAAAACGAAGTTATCGTTCATGGCCATGGACATCTGGACATCGTCAGACATAAGCATTTTTACGAACTCACCGCATGCGGAAACATCATATGCCTGTGCGGAAACAGCTACGGAAACATAAGGTTTTACCATCGGACCGCGGCCGTCGCTTGAAGGATAACCCAGGATGGCTGTTCCGTCATTGAGCTGGACCACCTGAATAAAGTAGCTTGTAATACCATAGCAGCTGGTCTCAAAGGCAGGCTGGTTCTGAGTGCTGTCACCCTTAAATACCGTTGCTCCTACGGCAGTTACAACACTGTAAACACCATCATCCTCAACATACATATCATCCCAGGATTTGGCATTTACGCGGACATTATCCTTTACATATTCAGCCAGGGCAGCGAACTCAGGGCCTGAGAAGTCTGCCTTGCCGTTAACGATGAACCTGTCACTCATAGCGTTAAAGAGCTTGGCAAAATAATGTGCCTGACCGTAGGTGATTATGTCATCACCATTAAGAGTATCCTTAAGGAATTTCTCATATTCATCAGTAGTGAAACCTATGCCTGATGCTCCGGCATACTTGGGATTTGTCTGGATGCCGTTGATCGTGTAGCAGACAGGAAGGTTATAAAGAACGCCGTCAACCTTTGCTGCGTCGATAACGTTTGTGAAATACTTGTCAGAATCAAGAGTGCCGATAAAAGGCGTAAGATCCGCAAGATAATTCTTGTTGTTGAGCTGGCCGTACTGGCTGACGTTCATGAGGATATCAGGGCCCGTACCGTTAAGGATATCCATGGCGAGCTGGTTACTCATTTTGGAATCCGAATTGAGCTGGGCATTCTGATAGTCATCTTCACTGTTAAGATCTCCGCTCCAGACATCATCCTGGAGTGAACTGTAACGGTCTGTAACCTCTATAAAGAAATTGCCGTTCTCGTTATTGAACTTAAGGATGGCTTCGCTTACCTTGTCCTCCGTATATCCGTAGGAAGAATACAGTTCAAGGATCGTCTTCCCGGCATGCGGATTAGAAGCAGCCTTATTGAATTCGATAATGAAGAAACTGGAATCACTCGAAAGTGAATAAGCCTGATAACTGTAATTCTGTCCGCAGAGAATGAAAGAATCTCCTGAAACATCAGCAATCTCAAGGTTGGTCAGCTGGTTTCTGCTTACTGAGCACCAGCTGTAGTTGAAGATCTGCTCCGTCTTCTTATTCTTCATGTCGATCTTGGAAATACCGGTCGCTGAAGTAAAATAGATCTCACCTTTCGCATTGGTAAAGGGAGAATAGAGAGAGCTGAGATCCAGCCATTCGTAATCCTTGGAATCCTTCTTTGCAAGACTTGTTGTCTTAAGGTCCAGCTCGAAATACACATAGCTCTCATCAGTGCTTACAGGGATAAGGGCCTTGTCACCATCCATTGGGAGGATGACGGGAATGTCATAGTAATTCTTGCCGGATTCCTTGATGCTGACCGTGTTCTCACTTCCGTCAGTTCCGTAAACATAGAGATTGTAAGCAGCATCTTTGGACTCCCAATCCATCTGTGTGTTTATCTTATAATTTCCGACAGTGAATGAACGCTCGTATCCGCCGTTAAAACCTGAAGCCGGACGGGAACCGAGAACATTACCGGTCTCGCAGTCGAAATCGACCTCTCTGTATGTGCTCTCATATGTCATCATGTCGTAGCCGGAATAAAGGGCCGTGACAGTTCCGTCAGCATAAGTGGCGGAATCAATATAATCGTTGCTCTCCAGGTGCTCAGACAGATCAATGTGACGAACCGTCTGTTTTGTGGCCCTGTCGACAATCGAGATAAGAGCGATTGCGTAAGAATTGTAATCGTAGTTATCCCAGTCGATATTGTCACCGGAAGGCATTTTGTAATAACCGGTTGTCAGAACGATGATGTATTTATCATCCGCACCTACAAGTCTCGGATATGTATATTCGACCTCTTTGCTGCTGTCAAAAGCTACTTCAACATCGACTGTGTTTGAATCAAACCACGGGCTGTCTGCCGTGATCTTCTTGCCGCTGCGGCTCTCTTCCTTGCCTGAACCGCCATTGTTGGCGCAGGAAGCAACGGAAAACAGCAATGAAGCGGCAAGTGCCAGAGATACCAGCTTCACGGTTATATTTTTCATAAACATTTATCTCCTTATTCCTCAAAAATGTCTTTTTTTCTAGCCTGATTGTAATTTCTCAAAATATCCAATCTGCATCAAATTTATGGCAAAAGTGAGGTAGGCATATTATAGACATATTACATTAAATCCATTAGTCAGATAAAAGAGCTCCGGGATTACTCCCGAAGCCCTTTTTAATCAACTAATTATCTAATAATAGAAATTACTCGATGATTGTAGAAACTGTACCAGCGCCTACTGTGTGACCACCCTCACGGATAGCGAACTTAAGACCCTGCTCCATAGCGATAGGAGTGATGAGGTCAGCTTCGATTGTTACGTGGTCACCAGGCATGCACATGTCTGTTCCATCAGGAAGCTTGATAACGCCTGTAACGTCTGTTGTTCTGAAGTAGAACTGAGGACGGTAACCTGTTACGAAAGGCTTATGACGTCCACCCTCTTCCTTTGTAAGAACGTAAACTTGGCCTGTGAACTTTGTGTGAGGAGTTGTTGTGCCGGGCTTAGCGATAACCTGACCTCTTTCAACTTCCTTACGGTCGATACCACGGAGGAGGCAGCCGATGTTGTCACCAGCCTCAGCCTGATCCATTGACTTACGGAACATTTCAACACCTGTGATTGTTGTTGACTTAGGCTCTTCCTGGAGACCAACGATCTCTGCAGGATCACCAACCTTAACAACACCTCTCTCAAGACGGCCTGTAGCAACTGTACCACGGCCAGAGATTGTGAATACGTCCTCAACAGGCATAAGGAAAGGCTTGTCTACAGGACGCTCAGGTGTAGCGATGTACTCGTCAACTGCCTTCATGAGCTCAACGATAGGAGCATAAACCGGATCGTTAGGATCTGTAGAATCTGACTCGAGTGCTGCAAGAGCAGAACCACGGATGATAGGTGTATCATCACCAGGGAAATCATACTGGTTGAGGAGATCACGGATGTCCATGTCTACGAGCTCGAGGAGCTCTTCGTCGTCAACCTGATCGCACTTGTTCATGAATACTACGATATAAGGAACGCCTACCTGACGAGCAAGAAGGATGTGCTCACGTGTCTGGGGCATCGGGCCGTCTGCAGCAGAAACTACGAGGATAGCGCCGTCCATCTGAGCAGCACCAGTGATCATGTTCTTGATGTAGTCAGCGTGGCCAGGGCAGTCAACGTGTGCATAGTGACGTGCTTCTGTCTGATACTCAACGTGTGCTGTGTTGATCGTGATACCACGAGCTCTCTCCTCGGGTGCAGAGTCGATGTTGCCGTAATCCTTGAACTCAGCTCCGCCCTTCATAGCGAGTACCTTTGTGATAGCAGCAGTAAGAGTTGTCTTACCGTGGTCAACGTGGCCAATGGTGCCGATGTTTACGTGCGCCTTGCTACGTACAAACTTTTCTCTTGCCATTTTAATTTCCTCCTAAGAAATTATTATTAAACTTAATTATTTACTCGCCTTGATACAACACAGCGGTAAACATCATTTTACAAAGTTTCTTAATTTCTTTCAAGTAAAAAACCCGAAATATATATGTTTCCGTGCCTTGAATCAGGCGATTGGGAGTCTTACTTCTTTAAGATGGACTCCATGATGCTCTTCGGCGTCTCAGCGAAGTGGCTGATCTGCATTACGAACGTACCACGTCCCTGTGTAGAAGAACGGAGGTCTGTTGCGTAACCGAACATGTTTGCGAGCGGAACCTCAGCATGTACCTGCTGTGAACCGTTCATAGGCTCGATCTCCTTGATAGCGCCACGGCGAGCGTTGAGTCCGCCGATAACGTCGCCCAAGTACTCATCAGGAACCTCTACGTCTACCTTCATGATAGGCTCGAGGAGACAAGGATCACCCTTCTGCATACCAGCCTTGAATCCCATGGATCCTGCGATCTTGAATGCCATTTCTGAAGAGTCGACATCGTGGTAAGAACCGTCGAAAACAGTAACCTTAACGTCAACAACAGGATAGCCGCCCAAGATACCGGCCTGCATTGCTTCCTGGATACCTGCGTCGATAGGAGCGATGAACTGCTTCGGGATGCATCCGCCGACTGTCTCGTCAACGAACTCGTAACCCTTACCGGGCTCCTGGGGCTCAAGTCTGAGCCAGCAGTCACCGTACTGACCGTGACCACCGGACTGACGTACGAACTTACCCTGAGCTTCAACAGTTCTTCTGATTGTTTCCTTATAAGAAACCTGAGGTGCGCCTACGTTAGCCTCAACCTTGAACTCACGGAACAGACGGTCAACGATGATGTCGAGGTGAAGCTCACCCATACCAGCGATGATTGTCTGACCTGTTTCCTGGTTGGTATATGTACGGAACGTCGGGTCTTCTTCTGCGAGCTTCTGGAGAGCGATAAGCATCTTTTCCTGTGAAGCACGGCTCTTAGGTTCGATAGCAACCTCGATAACCGGCTCAGGGAACTCCATGGACTCGAGGATGATAGGATGATCCTCGTCGCAGAGTGTATTACCTGTTGTTGTATCCTTCAGACCGATAGCAGCTGCGATGTCGCCGGAGAATACTTCTGTGATCTCCTTACGCTCGTTAGCGTGCATCTGAACGATACGTCCGATACGCTCCTTCTTGTTCTTTGAAGAGTTAAGAACGTAAGATCCTGCCTCCATGATTCCTGAGTAAACTCTGAAGAAGCAGAGCTTACCAACGAACGGGTCAGTAGCGATCTTGAATGCGAGAGCGGAGAAAGGCTCTTCATCAGATGAAGGTCTCTCTTCTTCTTCCTCTGTCTCAGGGTTAACACCCTTGATAGCGGGAACGTCGAGAGGTGAAGGCATGTAGTCAACGATAGCGTCGAGCAACATCTGTACGCCCTTGTTTCTCAAAGATGTACCGCATGTAACAGGGATGAGCTTGCATGAGCAGCATGCCTTACGGAGTGCAGCCTTGAGCTCTTCGTTGCTGATTTCCTCGCCCTCGAGATACTTCTCTGTGAGCTCGTCGTCAGTCTCGCAAATACGCTCAACCATCTCTTCTCTCTTAGCCTTGATGAGGTCCATCATGTCTGCAGGAACCTCACGGTCCTCATACTGCATACCATCTTCAGATATGTAAACCTCAGCTCTGAGAGTGATAAGGTCGATGATACCCTGGAAGTTATCCTCTTTACCGATAGGGTACTGGATAGCAACAGGGACGTTCTTAAGTCTGTCCTGGATCATCTCGCAAACATGTTCGAAGTTTGCACCGATGATGTCCATCTTGTTGACGAAAACCATTCTAGGAACACCGTAGTGCTCAGCCTGTCTCCAAACTGTTTCCGTCTGCGGCTCAACGCCGCCTCTTGCAGACATAACCGTAACGGCACCGTCGAGTACACGGAGTGAACGCTCAACTTCTACTGTGAAGTCAACGTGTCCGGGAGTGTCGATGATGTTGATTCTGTGGCCCTTCCAGGGAGCTGTTGTAGCTGCGGAGGTAATTGTGATACCTCTCTCCTGCTCCTGAACCATCCAGTCCATGGTAGCAGCACCTTCGTGAACCTCACCCATCTTACGGTTAACACCTGAGTAATAAAGAATTCTCTCGGTTGTTGTTGTCTTACCGGCGTCGATGTGAGCCATAATACCGATGTTTCTGGTCTTCTCAAGCGGATATGCTCTTGTTGTAGCCATTAGTATTAATGTCCTTTCTTAACCGGTGATTAACGATTGAAATGCGCGAAAGCCTTGTTAGCCTCAGCCATTCTGTGCATCTCTTCTTTTCTCTTGAATGCTCCGCCTGTCTCGTTTGCTGCATCCATAAGCTCAGCAGCAAGGCGCTCCTTCATGGTGCGCTCAGATCTGTTTCTCGAATACTGAACTATCCAACGAAGTCCGAGTGTCTGTCTTCTCTCGGGCTTAACATCCATAGGGATCTGATAGTTAGCACCGCCTACACGGCGAGCCTTGCACTCGAGGGTGGGCATTACGTTAGCAAGAGCCTTTCTGAATACTTCGAGGGGCTCTTCATTTGTGCGCTCTTTGATGATATCGAAGGCGCCGTATGTGATTTTTTGAGCTACGCCCTTCTTACCGTCAAGCATGATGTTGTTGATAAGCTTACTTACTACAACGTCATTGTAGACAGGATCCGGAAGAACCGTTCTCTTTGGGGTATTGCCTTTTCTTGGCACTTTGCTTCCCTCCTAACATGATTATAAAAGTTTTACTGTCTAAAACTTGAAACCATAGGTACTCACGTTTCAGTTGTTCTTGTGGACCGTGTTAAGCGTCTCAGTCAGGCAATGTCCATATATGAACAATGTACTGATCACTTATGTCCAACCCCTGCATAAAATTCTTATGCGGGATTACTTCTTAACCTTAGCAGCCTTCGGCTTCTTAGCGCCGTACTTAGATCTGCCCTGCTGACGATCAGCAACGCCGGCTGTATCAAGTGTGCCTCTTACGATGTGATAACGTACACCAGGGAGGTCCTTAACACGTCCGCCTCTGATAAGTACAACAGAGTGCTCCTGAAGGTTGTGTCCGATTCCCGGAAT
>Ga0265298_10000149_pt1 | contig 105680 bp, 137 predicted proteins | sample AusTroGonzalo_MG_3_FD_193486 | JGI IMG/M metagenome (GOLD analysis project Ga0265298, IMG submission 193486) | Bovine rumen microbial communities from tropical cattle in Woodstock, Queensland, Australia - Gonzalo_01 | ecosystem: Host-associated > Mammals > Digestive system > Stomach > Rumen ...
TTAGCAATGCACTATCAAAGCTCGAAGGAATTTCTGCTGGCGCAAATAAGGTCGAGGCGTCTGCGACCAACGGAAATATCAAGATCGACAATGTTGAGACAGAAGTTTACGCTCATCCGACGACGGACGCGAATGCGGCTGCCGCACGTACGGTAGGTAATGACGCTCTAGGACATGTGGTTCTTGGTGAGCCACTTACAAAAGGTGATGTCGGCCTTGGTAATGTCGATAATACGAGCGACTTGAATAAGCCGATTTCTACGGATACGCAAGCCGCGTTGAATAATAAGGTTGATAAGGTTGAAGGTAAGGGTCTTTCTACCGAAGACTATACAACCGACGAAAAAACGAAGCTTGGAAGTATCGACGCTGGTGCTCAAGTCAATGTCATTGAAACGGTCAAGGTCAACGGAACTGCTCTGACGCCAGATAATAAGGCTGTCGATATTGACCTTAGTGATTACAAGACAAAGCAGACTGCCGTAGTTGATCCGTCGGCGGACGGCGCTGGCTTGACCTTCATTGCTACCGCTGCTCAAGATGCCAATGGCGAAATGACCGTCACGAAGAAGACGGTACAAGATGGTACGACTTCGCAAAAGGGCGTCGTGCAGCTCGTAGATTCTCACGAAAGTACGGATACTGATAAGGCCGCTACTCCGAAGAATGTGAAGGAAGCCTATGACTTGGCTAGCGGCAAGCAAGACCCTATTGTGTTCGATGGTACTTATGATCCGGTTACGAACAAGGCTGCAACGGTATCTACAGTCACGAGCGCGGTCGCTGATAAAGCAAACAAGGTTTCTGGTGCAACTGATGGAAATTTTGCTGGACTGGATTCCAACGGCGACTTGACAGACTCTGGCAAGAAGGCTTCGAATTTCGCGACTGCTGCACAAGGCGAGAAGGCGGACTCCGCTATTCAAGGTGTCAAGCTGAACGGCTCTACACTTACGCCGGACAGTTCTAAGGTTGTTGACCTTGGTAATCTTAAAACCAAGCAACTGTTCCCAGTGAATGATCCTAACGAGGGTAATACCGACGGTCTTTCATTTATCAAGCATGTTGCGCAGAACGAAAATGGTAATTTGACTGTTCTTTCTAAGGCAACCGTTCAAGATGGCACTACTTCTCAGAAGGGTGTTGTCCAGCTGCAAGATAGCATCGCGTCTAACGAAACGAGTACTACGACGGCTCCCACACCGAGGGCTGTTCGCGAAGCTATTGCCAACGCTGTTGCAAGTGCGTACCACCACGCTGGTACAAAAGTTGTAGCCGACCTTACAAGCTCGCTACTTGTTGCTGAAAACGAAGGTTGTGTGTACAACATGACGGACGCTGGTACGACTACGGCGGACTTTATCGAAGGTGCTGATAAGCCTATCCGTATTGGAGACAACGTTGGCGTTTGCAAGGTCAGCTCAAATCCAGATACATACAAGTTTGACTTGTTGTCTGGCTTTGTTGATTTGAGTAATTATAAGACAAAGCAACAAGTTGTAAGTGACCCTACCAAGAACGGTGAATCGGTTGAGTATATTGATACTATTTCTCAAGACGCCAACGGTGAGATTACGGCAACCAAAAAGGGAATTCCGTTTGCCAGTACGTCCCAGAAAGGTATTGTGGATTTGAGCGATACGGTTGCCGAAAACCATACTAAGGCAGCTACGCCATATTGTGTCAAGCAAGCATACGACCTTGCTGATTCTGCCGTAAAGGGTGTCCAGAAGAATGGAACCGATATCACTCTCGATGCAAACAAGAAGGCTAACGTCATCGTCAACAATGCGAAGCTCAAGATTCAGCTCGGTTCTGGTTCCGTAACAGAAACTGGTTTTACGGCTGATGCTGCTAGTGACGCTACTATTACGGTTCCTCTTGCTGACTATAGCGGTTCTACGTATACCGAAGGCTTGATGACTGGCCAAGAGAAGGAAAAACTCGCTGGAATCGCCTCTGGCGCTGAAGTCAACAGCATCGAGAGCATCACCATCGAAGATGATCAATCTGCCTTACCAATTAACCAAGAAAATGTCACGATTCCTAAAGCGGCTTATACGACTGGTGCCTCGCCGACTTATACGACTGGCGTGATTACTGGTCAAGATAAGGAAAAGCTTGATGAAATCGAAGATGGTGCTCAAGTCAACGACATCGAGAATATCAAGATTGAAGGCGAGTCTAGCGACTTGACTATTACGAGCAAGCGTGTCACGCTTCCGTTGGCTGCGTCGGCGACGACTTCTCCAGTCGCTGCGGCGAAGCCGGGTATCATGTCCGCCGCTGACAAGGACAAACTTGACGGAATTGAAGCTAGCGCCGACGTGAACGTCATTGAAGGTGTGAAGCTCGAAGGCGACGCTGATGCGCTTACGCCAGACAGTTCTAAGGTTGTAACGATTCCAGATGCCGCCGCAGATACAAGCGGGACTACTCCGGTGTATACCCACGGTCTGATGAGCGCTTCCGACAAGGAAAAGCTTGACACCCTCAAGAACTTCTCCAAGGTTACGATCAGTGACGGGGCAACTCCTACGCCGTCTACAGAAGACTGTGATCCGTCAAACGACCACGATACGCTTACGTTCGAAGCTGGCCACAATATTACTCTGGCCAAGGCCGCAAACGCAAACAAGATTACAATTACCGCGTCTGCCGATCCAGTGACTGTGTCGGCTGGTGCTGGTATTGAAATTAACCAGACACCGATTGTTGGTGGCGGCACTGACTATGAGGTTGGTGTCAAGGGCGGCCACATGGGCTATCTTATCGATACGTCCATTAGCCATTCCCACATTAAGTCACTAGACGACATATTGCAGCCGGAATCTGCAGCGAACCCAATTAGCGATTCTGGGGACGATAGATTTGTTATCCAGCAAGACTCTGGACATACCTACTTGTGCGCATTGAAGCCGATTCCAGCATCTGGTAATGACCCGGCAGTCGCTGGTGTTGAACTGTTTACGTTGTCTGTTAACGCTAATGTAGAGTATTCTCCTCGCGGAAACGGCTACTACTACAAGGGCGGCATCAATGTTTATGATGTCGGCAACGGCGTGATTCTGTCTCAGTCAGTCGAGACTTATCCGTCTCAAGTTGGCGAATGCTCTATTGACCAGACCCTTACTATTAAGAATACTTCGACCAATACTGTTACGATCGACGGTAAGGAATATTGCCGTTATCGTGTCTATTATTCTGGTGAAAGTGACACTACTCAAGATGATCCAGCCGGAAATATCCATGTTGCCCTTGTCGCGCATGTGTCGGCAATGGAAATCGCCGTCGGCATTATCGAGCGCAACGGAAATACACTTGCCGCTGGTGAGGCTATTTCACTTGCTAATGACTTGGTGTCCGTGAAGTATGGTGATGGCCTTGGTCTCGATACCAATGGTGAATTGGCCGTAAAGCTCGGTAACGGATTGATGTTCGATACTTCTGGCTCTGCTACGGTCATAGCGATTGACAATCCTACCGAGGAAGTTGTTCAAACCGTCCAGAAGATGGAAGTTGACTTGGATTGCAAGCTCACTACGAACTTCGCGATGCCGCAGATTGTCGATGTGTACGACTTCGCCTCCAGATCGGTCTCTACGTTGTCGAGCGGCGCATGCATGCTTTGCCAAGCGTTCACTGTTCCTATCAATAACGGAATCCGTATTGAAAGCGGCACGGAGACGCCGACATTGTTCGGTATATATGCAAAGCAGAACTTTGGTCACAAGATAATGCTTGCTCTGTATGTGTATGACTTCGAAACTGGTTCTACGGACTACGTGGCCGATACTGGCCCAGTCGACGTTGTCGCTGGCCGTAACGAGTTCCCGATCAAGCACATCAATCCGGACATTACTGAATTGAAGTCCGACTGTGTCTACTACGCTACTTTGTACTTGCCGAGCGCTGCGTGTGTGAACGGTTTGTTCCTTTGCGGATGTCCATCATATCAAGCTGCGTCCCATATAAATGCAATTCCGCGTTTCACTGTCGGCGTTGACAATATTACGTATAACGGCGCTGAAATCTCTATGGCTAGTGCTGATACTGGCCGTCTTGACTACAACGACGGTAACGGTCACTACTACATCGGCCCGTGGAGCAGTACATACAATGAACATCCGAATGCGCCGAGATTCTTCATGCAGATCCGTAATGCTGCTGGCGGCGGTAGCGTGGCTACTGATCCGTTTGTGAATATTACTGGCTTCAACCTTGAAGATACCAACGGTATTGTAGCGGTGTTCCAGAGTTCGACGATTACGTTGGAGCCGGACGGCAATGATCTCGTGATGCAGTTGGTCAAGCCAGCGAAGAATGTAACCATCAAGTCTTGGACGTTCTATGACACTAATTCTGGCGACTCCAACAACTGGGGTGCTCGCGTGTACAACTCCGGTCTCGGCACTAACGTCGCTGCGGCACAAGGCACCGGAACTATAACGGCTTCGCATAATGCAGTAAGCGGCACGAATTACTATGAGCATACTTACAGCTACGGAGCGAACGACCATGGACTTGACTTGACGGCTGGTAGCAGTTACTGGTTCCCGGCTGGAGTCGCCTTCGACGGTAATGATAAGCTTGTCCAGTATACCAGCGCAACTACAGTCAAGAAAGACCTTATCGCATTCGATAACGGAGCAAACATTCCGTACAACTATGTCCGAGAGGACGATGTGCAGGGAACTTTCTTGCAGCTTGTTGATTCCAACGGAACCACTTGGACTATTTAATTGAGGATAATGGCTATGGCAACAGTAAATCCTAGTATTATTTTTGAACAGCAGACTCTTACCCAAGAGCAGAAAGATCAGGTACTGTCCAACATCGGCGCTATGAAGTCGTTCGATGGCGTACCATTTACCTCATCGGACAGGAACAAGCTGGACGGTATCGACAGCGGTGCGGAGGTCAACACTATCGAGACCGTCAAGGTCAACGGAAGCGCACTGAATCCGGACGCCAACCGGGCGGTAGACATCATCGTGCCAGAGGTTGACACGACGTATAATGCGTCATCTCTCAATCCGCAGAGTGGTACTGCGGTCGCAGCCGCAATTGCGGCGAGTGGTAACGTCCCAACGCCGTCCGCTAGTGACGATGGTAAAGTACTTAAAGCCTATGAGACAGACCCTACTACGCATGCGATGGCATACAAGTGGGACGTTGCCGACAGTGGCATTCCGTCACATACGTCTGGCGACGACGGCAAGGTTCTTGGTGTTACTAATGAAGGTCAGACACTCGCTTGGGTCAGTCAGCCGACTGTAAACGACAGCACGGTTTCCGTCAAGATCGGAAGTTCGGCTGCGACTGCGGTTGGAACGATGACGACGAACCAGAGCGCAGCATCGGATATTGTCGTTCCTATGGCTTCGGCTACCGAATCTGGTGGTGACTGGACGTATGTTGACGGAGCGATGGCTGGTACTGATAAGAAAAAGCTTAATGGCATTTCCTCCGGTGCCGAAGTCAATACTATTCAATCGATTACAGTTAACGGAACTGCTGTAACTCCAGACGCTAATAGGGTAGTCGCTATCTCTACTCCGGTCACGCATGTACTGGGTATCTATAAACAAAATGATCCTCCAAATGATGGTTATTACTTGGTTGATGTGGCTGACGAATCTTCGCCAGTATCATACATCACGTATACACAGCTGTCTGATTGGTTCGATAATGGTGATACTATTTTATTGCGTGACAGCGATGGTTTCTATTGCTCGTTGGATTATCTTGAGAGCGACCAGATTTCTTTTTATGGGTCGAAAAACGGTTGCTATGCATTTAGCGACGATGATCATGACCATGTGTATTCAGCCGCCGATCCGTTTTCCTATGGTGGTATCAATGGTGTATCTGTCGATGGAATTGATTTGCCGCTAGATGCTCATGGATGTGTCGATATCGAAATGCCGACTGTTGACCAGACTTATGATAGTGCTTCGGAGAATGCTCAGTCTGGTGTTGCAGTGGCATCGGCGGTATCTGGCGTGAAGGCCGTTCCAGCGGTGACCAGTAGCGACAATGGCAAGGTTTTGATGGCGTCCTATAGTAATGGCGCTGGTACGTATTCATGGGATACTTGCGGTAATGAAAATGTTATTGAGTCCATTACTGTCAACAATGAATCGACTACAATCAGCAGCAAGACGGTGAATATTCCAGCGGCTGTAGCGTCCGTTAGTGGTGTTGGCGGTTCGTCCGGCGTATTGACTCCATCCGACAAGGAAAAGCTGGATGGCTTAGTATCTAACGTAAAAGCTGACTGGAATGCGGCATCTGGTTCGGCTGCTGAAATATTGAACAAGCCTACCATACCGACTGTTGACCAGACTTATGATAGTGCTTCGACGAATGCCCAGTCTGGTGTTGCAGTGGCATCGGCTGTGTCTGGTGTGAGGGCCGTTCCAGCGGTGACCAGTAGCCACGATGGTAAGGTACTGAAAGCTTCTTACAGCGGTGGTGTCGGGTCGTATTCATGGGAGACCGACGGCGGTGGCGAAGCCAATGTCATCAATACGGTAAAGGTCAACGGAACGGCTCTTGTTCCGGATGCCAACAAGGCGGTTGACGTATCGGTTCCTGAAGTCAAGCTGGAAGGCGCGGCAAGCTCGTTGACGCCGTCTAGCAATGTCGTCACCATTCCGAATGCGATTGCTACTGGCGAGACTGGCGCATCGAACGGTTTGATGACTGCCGACGACAAGAAGACCGTGTCAGAGTCGGTCATCTACAAGGCCAATCCGACTAGCGGTGCCGAATACTTGTTGGCGCAGCGTCTCTATGTTGTCCGTTCCGATCAAGAAATCATCAACATTATTAGTGGTGGCGGTGCGGACGGTCAAGGAACAATCCTCTTCAGAATAGGTTAATATGGCTCATAGAGGTAAAATAGCTTGTCACTTTCCTGGTATGGGAAACCCGAACCACGATGTCGAAGACATCAAGCTCCTTCCAGCTGGAACCGTTATTCCGGCTGGAGCGACTGATGCCCAGATAGAAGCTCTGTTGGAACATGTCAACAAGGTCTATGCCATACCAGCTGGAGCGACGGTCAGCTCCGTCGCCGACTTGCAGCAGTATGTAGTGTGGGAATGGCTTAGTGAACTTGCCGCTGGTAGCGAGACAGTCGCGTTCGAGTATACGCCGTCTTCCGATGTATCGCTGAGTAGCATCGGTATCTTCACTGATTCAAACGACACCAACACTACATGTAACGTTGCGGTATATCACGAGTCTGGACTTGTGGTGTATCGACATAACGTCGATACTGTCGATGCGGCATCCACCAAGTACGAACTGACTGGTCGCCGTCGTCATATCGACGGAATATCGGGAGTTACGCTTAAAGCTGGTATGAAGTACTACATTCAGTATACGCAGAAGACCGACTATACTAGCGAGAACTTCTATCCGGCTTATTATGACGGTACTTCAGGAAATTACAAGGTGTGGTATTACGGTAACGTACAAAGTAAGCAGACCGTCAACATGGCGAATCTTAATACTTATCGTGGCGTCCTAAACGATAGTTCGTCTATTTTCCACATGAACGAAGGTGATTTCTTTATATGGGACGGAAGCTCTAATGTGGGTATGACTCCGGGTTATTGCTATGTCAGAAGCAATGTGGGACAGACATACATATTTACTGGAATTATCGGCGATCCGACAAGTGGTTACCGACCAGTGTCGGTTGCTGATATGCAATCTGTACTTGCAAAACCCGTCAATGGTGAATTTATTTGGTATTGCCACAATCAGAGCGGCATGTCGTTCGGTCAGATATGGGCAAAGACGGTGAATACGTCGTCGTGGGGTCAAATTGGTGCAACTACGCAAGAGTATATGCAAGATATATGCCCTATCTTGCATGCGCTCAACACAAATTCAGTTGCAGTAATGTTGTCGACTCCGAATGACCAATGGTTTGGTACTGGCGACAAGATTACGTTGAAGTCTGGATACACGTCGCAAGTCACTTCGGATACTCCGCTGGAGAACATTCCTACGACGGCGCTTGTACCTAATGGGATATATTGCGTAATGCATAACGGTCATCCAACTCCGTTGCTTGCTACTGGAACAGATCCAGCTACTGACCATGTTTGGCTTGATAGTAGGTCGGCGTTCAGACAGTACGTTGACGTTGTGGAAATGTACAACTGGCTCGACTACGTCGGCAACAACTCCGACTTGATGTCTACGTACTACACCGACGGAAGCATTGTTGCCGCCGTCAGGGACAATACTACCTATCCGGTACAGAGCACAAAGAAGTATTACCTTGAAATCAACGGAAACGAGGTCTAACATGCACCAGTATTATGCAATCGACAAGAAGACTGAGAAGCTGGCTTTCATATCGGGAAGCCTTCTTCTGCTGTTCAATGCCATCAAGGCTGCAAAGAGGGAACAGAACGAATTTTATATCACGGAGGACTCTGGCGTGAAGTACATATCTACAATCGTGTATGTGGACGGTAAGTGCATATACAACAACATCGACTTCTGGGTAAACGGCGCTCCAGGAGTTCTGAAGGACTATGACGCGCACACCGTAATCGACGTGCTCGGAAACCCGGTCGACCGGAGTCGGTTCGAGATCGAATACCATTCCAATACGTCACGAGTCGCCGCCATGGACGGCGCGTACGGAGAAAGCGACTACAACATATCGGTTAGCCAAGAGTTCGTTTCCTTGTTCCATAGGGAATGCACATTGACGGACTTCCAGACGATCACTCCGATGGAAATCTTTGCCAAGCTGCATGAGGTGATTGCTGCCGTGCAGACTGGCTCGTTCCGCGAAGCTGCCGATCTGCTGAATGGAATCGAAAACGATCCGTTCCTTACCCCAGAACGTGTGAAAAAGTATGCCGACATGCTGACTGCCGCCGACGCGATTACCTATGCAGATGACGGCGCGACGATTTTTACGGCTAGCGTAGGTTCGTAGCTTTAAACGAATAAAAGAAAGGCCGCCTTACTGCGGTCTTTTTTGTATCCAAACCGATAAACTTATGCCAGCTACACGAGCTTGCGTATGTCTAAGATTAAGGTCAGTTCAGTCACTAAGGGTCAACCACCTTGTTCGGGGCCAGCTCCGCAGAAGAAGCCGATGCCTCGGCCAGCGCCGACGGATGCTCCGTTGCCGTTCCCGCCGCCTCCAGCGTTCTTCATGCCGGGGCCTTGCTGCCCAGGTACTACGCAAGTAGTGGACAATATTACGGTACAGTCGCTCGATCCAGAAAAGATAGAGGTGCTGGAAGGCACCTACATGGGCATGAAGGCGTTCGGTATCGACGCCAAGACGTTCCAAGGTATTGGGACTACTGGCATGGTTCCGAAGCCTACCGACGGCGACGAGGGTAAGGTGCTGACGTCCAGCGGCGAATGGGCTGAAATGGCCATAGAGCTTCCGCAGTCGGATTGGAACCAAGATGACGCCGAACAACCAGACTATATCAAGAACAAGCCGGGTGAGTATGCTGGCAGCGACGCTGGTCTCGTTCCTCACGGAACCCAAGACGACCAAGCGAAGTTCTTGCGAGGCGACGGCAGCTGGGCTGAAGTGACCAGCGGCGACAATACAAGGGAATGCACTGCAGAGGAAATGGATCAGTGGCTTGAAGAAGTTGACAGTGAGGATAACAGCAATGGCTAACGAGAAGATTTATGTAGGCGAAACTGGTGCCAAGGAACTTTACAGAAAAGTTAAGGCATTGATACCGACTGAAGTTCCGGGTAATGGCAAGTTGAAAGTACAGATTGGCAATGCGCAATCTGTCGAAACTGGATTTACCGCCAATACTGATACTGACCATACGTTGGTTATTGAGTCTGCGTCTACGTCGGCTCAAGGCGTTGTCCAGTTGTCTAATGCCATCGATAGTGTGTCCGAGACGAATGCGGCGACATCGAAGGCCGTCAAGGATGCATACGATGCGCTAGACGCTAAAATGAAGGCTCGCGCCGTATTCTTTGGATCTGTGGAGGAATGGAACACATACAAGGTCGCACACCCAGAAGGTGATCCGAGCAAGGTCTACTATGTACAGACTGGCTCTGGCGAGGACAAGTACACGGTCTATGTATGGAAGGTTGTTCCTGATGGAGTAAGTTTTTATGAGGAGACTGACGAGTCGTCCATTTCGCTGGAAGGTTATTGGCATGATTCTCCGACCGTAGTTGATGATCCGAACAATACGGATACCTTCGTATCCGGTATCGCATTGAACCAGAATGGCACTGTGTCGGTTACTCGTAAGTCTGTACAAGATGTGACGGCATCAGTAAGCGGATCTGGTGGGCATCATGGATTGATGACGGCTACCGACAAGGAAAAGCTGGACGGCATCGAGGCTGGTGCGCAAGTCAATGTGAAATCTGACTGGACGGCTGCTGCTGGCTCGGCTAGCGAAATTTTGCATAAGCCGGGCGAGTATGCTGGCAGCGATGCTGGTCTCGTTCCTCACGGAACACAATACGACCAAACGAAGTTCTTGCGAGGCGACGGCAGTTGGGCTAATTTGGTCAATATCAACCGTGTAATCTATGGTGAAACGACGTATGATCAAGTTATGGACATGCTTGACGTAGGCGAACCAATTATATGTATAATGCCGTCCGATACGGACGTTCCGTACTATAATCGTTCGTATGGTACAATAACTCAGGGTTCGACGCTTGTGTACACAGGCCAAGACTACGACGGTTTTCACTTCGGTCATGAAATCAGTCACAGCACAAGCTCTGGCAATCCACCCGTTACGCTATATACAGAAGCAACACTTAGCAGTCAAGACGTATGGTCTCTAAAACTAAGAAATGCGTTTCAAATTGCTGGACTGAACGTGAACAACGACAGCGCTGATATCTCTATTACGCCGTGGATGTCCACTACAGCAGCGCTGACTATCAATGGCGGTTCCACCGGAGAAACTGCAAAACGCTATATGCTTTTGCCTACTTCCGTAACGTCGTCTCCGGGACGTGTTGCTAATATGAACTTTGTCGGCTTCGACACCATGAGTGGAATGACACCGTGCATGACCGCTCTACTCAATTTTGCTGGCATGACCGTTGCTGGGGTCGAATATCCATACCAAACTGTACAGACTCAACGCCTATATGTTTCTAATTCGTCTGGTGACGCAGGGCTTGCGAGCCTAGATTTTACTGTAAATAACGCCTCGTCTAGTTATACGCTTCGAGTAGGCACCGAGTATATGGCTATCACCAAGCCGTACGACCGAACCAAGACGTACACAGAAGGCGATTTTTGTATAACCAAAGACGGCTTATGGCGACTGGATACACCATATACCCCGCCAGCCAATTTTACGCAAGCTAATTGGGAGAAGGTAACCATAATCGACTTGCTCGCTGAGAAACTGTCCGGCGTGGCACATGATAGTTCCCTTACTGGAGACGGCACAGCGAACAGCCCGTTGAGCGTTGTAGGGGGCGGCGGTGACTCGTGGAAGCAATGGTCGATAGACCATGACTCGTCCGGTACTTCTGACTCAGTATATATCGGAAAGAATAATTCTCTAACGGCACTCGATTCAATAGTCGTGGGCCATTCGAACAGCATTATAGGTACGAGCGAGGTATCTGTTTACGGCTACCACAATACGTTGACAAACAGTAACCAAAATTTATTTGTGACTGGTCGGTATAATACACTCGATAGGATCATCCAAGGTGTAATTGTCGGCTCGGAGAATAAATTTACTGGTGTGTCAAACAATAGTCAGATAGTCGTGGTTGGAAACTCCAACACGGGCGTAGGTACTACGTCTGGCGGACTACCAACGGCTGGCACCGCCTATCAAGCCGCAATAATCGGTATGCTGAACAAAACTACCGATGTCGATCTGGCAGCATCCTTCGGATACAACAACTCATTATCTCATTCTCGCCAATGTGCCGTATTCGGTTATTCCAACGACGTGAGCATATATGACTATAGCAGTCAGGCACAAACTACGGAAAACATTGTCGTAGGTACGTATGCAACTGTTAGAGGATATCGAGACGCAGTCTTGTCATCCTATGGATCAGTCGTGGGTGACCGTAATGCCATAGTTACCGTATATGGTAGAGTAGGAAAAACTGGGCAAACTGGTGATGCCGGAAATGCCAACGAGAACATCGGCTTTATTGGATATCAAGGTGCAATCGAAGCAGGGTCTAGCTGGAACTTTGCGATGTGCGAATATCATACTATAACAGGTTCCAATAACCGCGTGATATCAGCATACGGACACACGACTGGTAATGATAACATTGACATCGGTTTAGCGAATGAGATCAATGGAACTTTATCCATGACGATAGGTGAACATAATACGGTGACCTCGGCATACAACGCTTTCATATTCGGCCATGCAAACACTTCTTCTTATGGAAACTCAACTGGTACACAGATCAGTATTGGACGATTGAACACTGTATCGTCATCAACGCTCGCCATTAACATTGGTCAAGAGAATACGATACAATATGGTAGCAGTATTACCGTTGGTCAAAACAATACGGCTCAAAATGGAAATAACGTCGTAATAGGTTTTGATAACCGAGCTGAATATGGATCATTCGTGATAGGTAATAGCATCCAACGAGGCAATACATCCGGAACATATTTCGCATTCGGTAATAACCTTATCGCTAATTACAACCAAGTAGTTCTTGGGTATTATAATGAAGCGATTGGCGGTTATTCTTCAAACGCTACATTAATAGTAGGATGCGGAACCGACGCTGACCATCGAGCAAACGCGATGGTTGTATACAAGGACGGAACGGTCAAGGCAAAGCGGTTCGTTTCCGATGACCCAGATATGACTCTGACTGCTGGAAACGGTATCGATATTGACACCAACGTAAGTTCAGAAACGATTACGATTTCATCGAAAATCCCAGAACCACCGACAACCAACGGTACATATATGTTAAAATGCGAAGTATCAGATGGCGTAACAACATATAGTTGGATTACTGAATAAGGAGACTTACAGATGGCTTTATGCAACATAAAAATCAATGTGGATTACGTACGTATCTACATTAAAAACAACAGTTCGGCATTGGTTTCGAAAACACTGTACTTTGCCGAACCGAATTCGACTATTGAAATCCCGATTGAATTCACCACACCCATCATTACCGATGTAGGAACTGTTTCGGATGGAAAGTTAATCATTTCGACGGCAACCACTGATATTACGGTTACAATAATCGATAATCCAGAAGTCGACATTACAATAACTAACAACAGCAGCTACATCTCCGTTCCGTCCGTGTATACGGCAACCGTGAATACGACTGCCGCTATTCCATTTGAATATATAAACGGCGGTAACCAACGGATGGTGTATATTGAAGGCGGACGCATTGATGGAAATACAATTTTAGTCGACGTTCACTCAGAACCAGTTTCCATTAACGTTGTAAACACAACAAGTATTACGGTGTCGGTTAGAAATAATGCACAATATCACGTCACGCCAGAGCAATTCACTGCACAGACCATATACTCTGGCGAGACAGCCGTCTTTGACGTAATCCTCGCCGACGAGTTTGATGCAAGTAATTTAGCGATTTCACCTATCGGATATATAGAAAACAGTAAACTATATGTACCAACAACAATCGCGAATAAGTCAAATATATCGGTTTCTATATATCGTACAACAAGCGACATAGTTGTGGTAGGTAGCACGGCGTCGGCAACAACATCGAAATACACCCCATTTTACTGCAATGGCAATTACAATACGCTCAGCCAATTTTTGTATTCATCCAACACGATGATTAACCCATTACAATCAGGTGACATCATTAGCAAAATTGCGTTTAAGAAAAACAGTGGATCCGCACAAAATATCGATGCCGACATATATATGCTTAACTCAAAGAAGTTGACTTATGGAAGCAGCGGAACAACGCCAATCCCAGATACATTTACATCCACAAACAAAGTGTTCTCTGGTACAATAAGTATCCCCGAAGAAAATGATTGGATTGAGATCCCATTAGATACACCGTTCGCTGTGTCGCCAGCTAATCCATCCGCGTGGGGTGTCGCAGTCGGAATCTACATACATAGCGGTGGAAATCTAACTGAATTGCGATTCGATATCAACACGACCACAAATGTTAATAGTCTTGCATATCGTTCTAGCTCATCCACATTTAGTCCAGAGGAAACATATACAGGTTGGTCTAGTTCCAACGGACGCGCCGAATTACCTATTATGAAGGTTTGGCGTACTACTAGGATATCACCAGATACACCAGATGCATAATTTCAATACGATTAAATAAGCCGCTGTAAAGCGGCTTTTTATGTATAAAATTATGCAAAACAAATAAACTATCATACAAGGAAATTTCAGAAAGGTCTCCCACTATGGATCTCTCTCAAATCACAGCGAATCTGCAGATTATATCGTCTTTTTTGGTCACGGTCACGGCCTTGCTGACAGCCATCATCGGACTTATAAAGCCAGTCCGTAAGTGGTTCATCAACCAGTTCCGCGCATACAGCAACAAGGAGACGAACGAGCGCATCGACAAGATCGAAGTCAATGTGGACAAGATCAGCACGTTCATCGACACCGTCGGCGAGAAGCTTACAGCGAAGTTCGCTCGCGACGCCGCCGAACAGCAGTTGACCAAGGAAGCCATCAAGGCGATCCTCCGTAACCAGATGCTCGCCAGCTACAACCGTTCAGAGGAACGCGGATACATCGGAGACTGGGATCGAGACAACTTCGAACAGCTGTTCAACATCTACACCGAACTCGGCGGAAATTCCTACATGCATACGGTGCATGAGAAGGTCTTGCTCATGCCGCGTGTGCCAAAGGCAAAGAAGAAGACCAAGAAGAAATAGGAGGATTGCACATGGGTTGCCGTTGCAAACATCACGTTCCGCCTCGTCCGGTTCCGAGACCGCCTGTAGTGCCGTTTCCGCCGTTCATGCACCAGACACCGACATACGTCGGCCCAGGCTGCTGTTGCTGGCCGCTGCCTCCTCACTACTGGCATCCGTTCATGTACGGCCCTTGCGGATGCTTCCCTCACTTTCCGCCGCATGGCCCTTCGCAGTACACGCCGTCGCACCTCTATCCGAACTTCTTCAACGTATGCGGTTGGCCGAGGTTCATTCCGCCGTTTCCCATCTTCATGCCGAGCCAGCCAGTGCCTAGACCGTTCACGCCTTGCATTCCGTTCGACCCAAGACTGAGGTGGTAGTATGTATCGCTATAACGACCCAGTATTCCCTTGCTGCGGACTTCCGGATCCACAAAGTCCTAGCTATCCGTCTCCAGGCATCGCTCCGCCTCGTCCAGAGCCTTACTACGGCACTTTGAAGATCGTGGAGCACCATCCTACCGACGACGGCAAGTCGACCGCCGTACGCTATGCAGATGGCCGCTACGACGTTCTTCCGAACGCTTGCCTACTTGAACCTGGCACCGGAATAAATGACGGCCCACGGTGTCAACCGTGGGACGATATTAGGGGAGATATTTCTGATTCCGAAGGGATGGACTTTCCGAACTTCGCCTTCAACAACTCCGACTGCGGCGCGACCTTCTAGTTCGGCGTAAATATCGAGTCGAATGCTTCCACGTACCCCGGTTCTTCAGCCGGGGTTTCCTTTACTACGGCTGGAAGGTTGGGGCGAGCGGCTACTCCGTGTGACACTGGGCCGAGGTCTACGTCCTCGCCAGCGCGGATCTTGTCGAGTACTCGGTATGGGTTCTCTCCGTTGACCGTGAAGGCTTCTGGGCCCATGTCGCCGAGGAATACCGTGTCGACGTACTTGTCGAGTTCTGGGTTTGGGTCTGCCTTGTACTTGGATGCGTTGTTGAATTCGAACTGCTGGGTTCTGGAAAGCACTGGGTTGATCTGTCCGGTGTACGGATCGTTCATTGCGGCCATGCTGTTGAAACGTGCGATGACGCTGGTGTCCATCGGGTTGGAGTTCTCTCCGTAGCCTCTTCCGAAGCATATCATTGTGGGTAGCTCTACGCCCTCGTTCAGGGCCTTCTTGGGCGACTTTACACCCTCGAAGCACTGCATGCCCATGACCTCGTTGTACTTGGCCTTGGCCGCGTTAATGCGTTCGTCTATCTGTGCCAGCTGCTGTGGATCTGTGACCGAGCGCTTCTTGATGGAGAGCTGCTGTATCTCGTCGAGAAGCGGACGGCGTACAAGGGACATAGCGACGAAGTCAGCCGCCTTGCCCGGTTCTACGCCTTGTTCGAACATGTCGTCGGCACACTGGGTACTGTACTGGCTGAGCACGTCCGAGTTCGAAGGAATCTGTTTCGTTGCATGGAGTTCGTCTACCTTGGCCTGAAGGGCCTTGTTGTACTCGTCCATCCAGTTCTGTTGCTTGATCGTCATAGGGAGTCCTTGATGATACATGCATAGTTTATCGGTGCGGTGGAAAGATAGTAATTTTAGTTCTATGGGCAAGAAATTCTGCATATATCCGCTGACGACTCTGAACGTTACGGTTCCACAGATTACGCCGTGCTGCTCGTCCATGCTTCGTGACGATGTTCATGCATTGGTATCGTACGAATACCGTACACCGCTTGTATTGGTATGGAATTCCGATACGTGGAAATGGTGGCGCGACAAGATAGCGTCCGACAATTACGAGCTTTGCGACAAGTGCTCGCAGAAGTCAGAGTTCGTTACCGAGGATGAACTACGCGCTATCGATCCGGATGTCGCCGACGAGGTTATCAGGTTCCGAAACGGAGACCGTACAGCGCTGTCTTCACCGTCAACCATGGTGCTGTCATTCGACCACTCGTGCAACTTGAGGTGCGTTACTTGCCGTCCGTCCGACAAGCCCTTGAGCAAGTGGCACTTGGATATGTTGTCCGAGTCCGTACTCTCCTATGTACGGACGATGAAGCGCGTGGTTATCGCCGGGGATGGCGAGGTCGCCGTGTCTCCGATCTACCGCAAGGTTCTCTCCGCCGTTGACGGGGATACCAAGATTACCCTGATGAGCAACGGAACCTTGCTGGACATGGATTTCTGGGGTTCGCTCGACGAAAGGGTGCTGCGCCATATCGACCGTGTGCATATATCGTGCGACGGAACCACGAAGGATGTGTACGAATCTGTCCGGCTGTACGGCTCGTTCGACAGATGGCTGGAGAACATGGCGGTCTTGATGGGATTGAAGGCCCAGTATGGCTGGACTACGAAACTGATGTACACGGTGAGCAAGAACAATTACGATGATTTCCGCAACGTCGGCGAGTTCGCGCACCGCATCGGATTCGACGAGCTGTACATTGGCGTTGCCGCTCCGTGGTGCCGACCTACCGACGACGGAATCTGGATGACCGATAAAGTCCTTGGCCGTTACGAGCAACGTCTTGTAGGCGTTGTGGCCAAGCGTATGATGGAAGAATATCGCCGAAAATGATAAACTAGCCGTAGTAACGTTTAGGTTTCGCTATGGCCAAGAAAAATTCATCTGTACTATGGACAGTCCAGCAATCGTTGGAGAAGACCGACAAGGAGTTGGCTCGTAAGAATATTGGTTTCGATACTTTCCAGACGCCGAAGTCGGACTCCGGCAACGCATTGAAGTTTGTGACCGATATTGTTGAAGAATCCAACGGCGACTTGAAATACAATACCAAGAGTGTCGAGGTGCTTGAGACCTATGACAGTACTTCAGGGAAGCCAGCTAGTGGTAAGTCGATCAAGGCCGCGATTGATACGTTGACTTCTTCCAGTACGCTGACTGGCGGCAACTACTATACCGGAATGACGGAAACTGCTGGCATTGTTACGTTGACTCAAGCGGCCATGGATACTTCGCCGACTCAGAATAGCACAAAACCAGTGACCTCTGGTGGCGTCTTTACTGTCACAAATTCGTTAAGCAATTCAATCGATACTATCAATCAGACCATCAGCAACATGGATTATACGGACTCTGCTGTAGCTAATCAGTTTGTCACGTCCGTATCGGAAACCGATGGCGTCATATCCGTATCTAGGGCGCAGCCGACTGCGGCTGGCATCTCTGGATTGAAGGCGTTCTCTACAGTATCCGACGGTACATATTCGTTTGAAGCCGCCGCATACAATTCTACGTTGACGTTCGCGGCTGGTATGGCGATAGATCCTGTAGTCGATGCTACGAACAAGGTAGTGAAGTTTAACCACAAGGATTATAGGTCTGCCGAAGGCACGATTCTTCCGTCTAACGTTTCTCTAACTGGCTATGACATCAAATTGCCGTGGGCGGTTTACAATAGGCAAGGACATATTACTGATAGCGGACAATATATCTTCAACGTAACGCATCCGGGCGCTGGCGAACTTCAGTTTAAGTTTGGGTCTGCGTCGGCAGTTTCTACTGGATTCAATGCTAATAGTGGATCCAACGTAACGTATACGTTCCCTAATGCTGATAAATCGGCTTACGGCGTCACTAAGTTGTACAAATATGGTTCAACGGATCCGACGGATTGGAGCAGCTTTTCCACGCTGGACGATACTGCAGCTACGCCGAAGTCGGTTGCGCAGTATTTTTCTGATAATGACGACAAACAAATGGTTGGTACTGGGTCGCATGCTCCTACGACTGGTTATCCAGAGAGTCTGTATGTTCCATTTACGGTATCATCCGTCGGTAACTATCAGCACTCTTATGTTAGCGTATCCAATACACCGCTCTTTGTAATCGACAAAGATACCAGTGATTATTACTCGGCAAAACTTAATGGCAATACGTTGGCACAATATCAACCAGTTACTGGCACACCAGGCCAGCTGGCGAATCAAGTGATCGTTGCGAATGATAATGACCACGAAATGGTAACTCCGTTGACGGATACGATTGGTGATTCGTGCGATACCGATGTTGGCAATGGAAATTATATGCCAGTATTTATTAAGCAAGGTAAAATAACTGCATTGCCACGATTGGAACCAGATTATCAGACTACTCCAACTAATTTACAAGGCATTACGATGCGTCTTGACTCGCAAGGCTGGTATTGTATTGGAACGCTTTCTTTGCAATCGGTCTATAAGTATGTTGCTGGGACACCAGCATCTGGCGCTGATCCGGCGGTCGCTGCTAGATTTAATTTGACATCTAGTCGAGGTGTTTTGTATGGTGATGGTTTTGGATATAGCACGGACTTGGGATCATACTGGGATGTATCTGATTTGAATAAGGATAACCGCACCCCAGTTGTTGTCGAGGCTCCGTCGGTTACGTATGCGGTGACGGTATTGGCTAGTAGTTGGAATAGTGGTTTTGAATACGAAGTATGGAATAAACACCGCTGGACTGACTATACTGATTGTGTGCGCTGCCGATTGGGTACTGATAATCCGGCATCGACTTCTAAATACGTTGCTACAAAAGCAATCGTTGGCAGCGGAGATATATGTATATTACCTCCGCACCATTGGGGCTTATTCTATGTAACTGTTGATGGCCATGGTTCATTAAGACTCGCTAGTGACGTATCTATGCTTGCGGAGTCTGGTTCACAAAATTTGTATTGCGTCAGTCCTGACTTATGTTCTCGGTGTCGTGTAGGCGATAACGTGGAAATCAAATATAATAATATCTCACAAATGGTTACAATTGCTAGCTTTGGAAGCGGTAACGAGGTGCATTTTGACCGATCAGATAGTCGATTCGTCAATCATTCGTGTTCTATCACCTACCGAGAATCGTATGGTAAAGGTAGTGCTACTACGCTATCGTTCGGCATTCATGATACCGCTGGTGTCGGTGGCATAGACAGCGAGGGCGATCCCGACTGTTTGTACCACCAAAACGGTATTGTATGGACAGAATCAGATCCCCCGTACGGCGGCGAAAATAGTGTCAATAAGATGCCGCTTCATCATGCGTCGTTCATGTGTTATAATCCTAGCAATTCTGAAAAATACGTGACGTTTGCTACAGCTGGCCCGTCTGACGCTGAGTATACAATTTACAAGCAAATGCTCATTTTCAAAACGCCAGAACATGGTGGATTTAATATGCCGACTGTGTCGTCCTAAAAAAGTCCGCCGTGAGGCGGACTTTTCCATATATACCAGTTCCGACTAGAAGCCGCCTTCCTCAAAGAACGCGGATGCGTCCAAGGTCGGTTCGACTTCGTCTTTGACGAAGCGGAGCTGTTCGAGCCATTCGGTGAACTGTTCCTTTGTCGGTTCTATGTCGAAACCGAATTCGTCGAAGTCGTAGCAGTGTTCACCGCTGCCGATTTCGCCGTCGCAGAAGTCGGTCAGTCGTTCCAAGACTTCGTCGAACGTGACGTCGCAGAGTTCTTCCATTTCGCGCAAGGATACGAGTTCCTTGTCCTTGGGAAGCTGGTTGAAATTCTTTTCTGAGCTGCTTGGATCGTAGAACGTGATCGGTATGTACTCACTGCATTTGCCGTTGAATGACGTCGTACCGTAGAAGTTCTCTCCGCTCAGTTCGTAGCAGTACCTTGTGTAATGCCCTTCCCATTTGAAACAACGGTCTCCGATGGGTTCTTCCTTTGCCTTCTTGATGGCTTCTGCAGTCTTCATCTTGCAGAATTCCTCGCATTCCTTGGTCAAGCCGACGGAACCGATGAACGCCCATAGTAAGTCGGCGCTGTATTCTTCGTTTACATCCATATTAGTCCTCGCATTGTTCTTTGTAGGTAATAACGGAATCCATGGGGAAGGAGACGACGTCGTGCGCATTGTTCTTGTGCATGATGACGATGCGGTCAGCGCCGCCGTCTTGTCCCCTGGACTTTTTCTGATAGCTGTATTGATGTAGGTCGAAGTCCATGCACTTCGGCACGTTGATATTTCCGCTGTCGCCGACGCACACGGTCAGCTTCCCGGCTTCGCAGTCATCCATGCAGCACTTGAGGAACAAGACCAACATGAGGATGACGACAATGAATATGAGTGTCGGATTGGCTTCGTCCATGATCAGTCCTTGCAGCCAGATTTTGCTGCAGAAATGAGTTGCTTGTTTGGGTAGTTCACTACGTCGGTGGAGACTTCCTTGTTGATGACTACCAAGTGGTCGTCGTACCGCTTGTACTTGTATTTATCCAGAGGGAAGTCGTAGCACGTAGGGACGCCGAACTTCTCGGTGTCGCCAACGCATACGGTGAATTTGCCCTTGACGCAGCTGATTTGTTCTTCCTTGTTGCTGATCAGCCATTTTGCTCCGAAGAACAGGGCGAGTCCTATCACGATGATGAATAGGACTTCCCACCAAGATAATTCGTCTGATGAACTTGCCATGTTATTTCTTCTTTCTCGGCATGCACTGGATGGTATAGGTGCCGCCATCGGTGGAACGTGTTTCCTTGACGACCGTGCCGTCTACGATACCCACGCGGATTTCCTCGCGGAGACGATCCATAGCGCCTTCGGCATGGGAGATTTCGCGGCCACGGAAGCGGATGTTGAGCTTGACCGGGTGGCCTTCGACGAGGAAGTCGTTAGCTTGCTTGAGGATACGGGCGCGGTCTGCCTTGGACGAGTCTGTCGTGTCGGAAGTGAGCTTCAGCATCTTTTCTTCGGACGCCTTTGCTGCGGCACGGTTCTTCTTGTCAAGTTCCTTGGCCTTCTTCTTCTGGTCGTAGATGTACTTGCTGAGGTTGCCGAGCTCTGCGATGGGCGGATCGATGCGGTTGTTGACGGCGATGAGGTCGAGACCTCGTTCGTCGGCCATCTTCTGTGCTTCTGCCGTGGACATCACGCCGAGAGACTGGCCGTTCTCGTCCTTGAGGCGCACGGAAGCCGCCGTGACTGTGTACTGGGCCTTGGCCTCGTCCATCGGGCTCTTCGGAACGAATCGCTGGCGCGGCTTGACCGTGTAGATGGGCGGATTTACCTTCTCGTCCACCGCCACCAGATCGAATCCGCGCTTGCGAGCGTACTCCTTGGCCTGTCCGGTGGCCATGGAACCGAGATCTTTACCGTTTTCATCCCTCATTTGGAGGAAACTTGCTTGAATGTATGCCATTTTTAACTCCTTTTGTTTGTACAATACACCGAAATATAGTACATTCTAGCCATTTTGGCAAACGTCGACCTCTTCGGAGTCGTCTTTTTTGGCATTTTCGAGCGCTTCTGCCCTAATTTTGTCAAAAATGGCGCTTTCGACACGTCTGAACGGCTTGTAGTCGCGGTCGCAACCGTAATCCACGTACAGAAGTCCGTCCTTTCCGACCATGTACATACTTTCCGAGTGGATGTTCATTTCCGTATAGGGAGTCAGACACCACTTCTTGTACTTATTGCGCTCTTCTTCGCTGTTGTAGTCCGCATTTGCTTGGTCTTGAAGCCAGCTGTCGTCTTTGACTCGCCAATTACCACGGTAGTCCTTCCAGAATTCCTCGTACAAGAACTCGTCGATTTCTTCCTTGTGGTACTTGCTGTCGTAGTCGCCCCGTACTCCGATGATCTTGACGACCTGGTCGGACTCTAGGGACATGTAGCAGTTGCCAACCAAAGATTCCATGAACTCGTCCGTCGGCGTGAAGTAGTCGCGGATTGCGTCCATGTGCATGTCGTCGAAGTCGTCGTAGGTCTTTCCGTGCCAAGTGAACGTGATCTTGGAGTCCATCCCCTTCGGCATGTTCTCCAGTGCGCAGCCCAGCTCGAAGAAGTCGGCCAGGGTCAGCTCGTCTAGTGTCTTGTTTGAGAAGTCTTTCATACGGATTCCTTTCTTTCTGCCAATATAGCAAAGATGCCCGGTTTCGTCATACGAGGACGTGCAGTTCCTTCGCGGCTCTCGTGAACGCGGTGTACTTTAGCTTGTTGCGAAGCTCGTGCTCTTGGATTCGGTTGATGTTCCTCTCGACGACGAACACGTTCTGTATGGTGGAACCCTGCGACTTGTGTGCGGTGAGCGCGTAGATGTAGCCTACCCACATGTAGTAGTGGTTGAGCGCGGCGTAGTCCTTCCACGCTTCCTTCGGCGTGTAGATCTTGTGGCCGTTCTTGTCTTCCTTCTCAAGTCGTTCCTTGGCCTCTATGGCCAGTTCCTCGCGGAGCTTGTAGAAGTCTTCGAGGCCGTCCGGACGGATGATGTACGCCGTGGCGTTTGTCTTGCGCTTCTTGCGCTTCACGACGTTCGACACCTCGACCTTGAAGCACTTGATGTGGTAGCAGGGGTCTTCGACATCCTCGATGGAGTTGATTATCAAGTGCTCCTCGATGTTGTAGATGACGCTGAACATCAGGTTCCTTCCCACATGCACGTCGTTGCCGTACGTGCGCACTACGCGCACTTCCTCGCCCACTTCGTACATTCGGGTACTGTCTGGATAGATTGCCGCACGGACACGCTCGTTGATGGCGTCCACAGCCGCGTTGGTGTACGCGACTGCCATCGCGTGGCTGGAGTCGTTCTTGAACTCTTCTGACGTGAAGTACGGCATCATCGTGGACATGAACTCGCGCTCGAAGTGGTGGAAGTAGATGCCAGTGCCGTCTTCGGAGACCTTCGTGTCGTGAGCGAACAAGTCGACCGGGCTCGTCATGTCCTCGCGCATCTTGGTGACTACGCCGAGGATTGGGTTCTGGTCTGCAGTGCGCATTACCTTCGTGAGTTCCACCTTCATCGGGAGCTGGAAAATGACGGACTCCATGTAGCCCTTGTTGGCGTCGTCCACCGGGGGAATCTGGCAGCGGTCGCCGACATAGATCACCTTGATTGCCGTAAAGGTGCGGAGCTGCTTCTGTATCTCGTTCAGTAATGCGTTGGACACCATCGAGGCTTCGTCGATGATGACGACCTCGTATTCGCAGAGGTGCGACTCGTGTTCCTTCTTGAGTTTCGGCTTGCCGTCGGAGAAGTCTAGTAAGACTAGGCCGAGCAGCGAGTAGATGGTCTTGTCGTAGTCTCGTCCGGTCGCTTGCGCGATGACTTCCACTGCCTTGTTCGTAGGCGCGGTACACACGCAGCGCGGCATTTCCTCGTTGTCGCCGCTTTCCAGTTCGTCGAGAAGTACGTTGATTAGCGAGGTCTTTCCAGTACCAGCCGCGCCGTACAGAACCATCTGCCTACGGTCTGGTGCCTTCAAAAACTTGTGTATGATTTCCAGCGCGTTGAGCTGGTCTTCGTTCAGATCGGATTTCTTTAATCGTTTGGCCATGGGGTTAAATTTAGAAAGAAAAATTATAAACTCAAATTAAAGGCAAAATCGGGTCTTCTATGCTCAAAACAATCGAAAAAATCGCTGGCAAGGGCACTCCTCTCTGTGAGTCGCTTCAGAAACTTTACACTCTCTGCGAAGGCGTCACGCAGCCTACGCAGCAGTCGTTCACATTCTTGAACCAGCGTTTTGGTGACGGCAACCGACCGGATCCGAACAAGATTACGGACATCGTCGATGTGATGGTGGACAATGACCGAGAACTTTATGACTTGATGCACAATACTCGTTCGCCGTCTCGTGCAGTCGCATGGGCTACTTGGATGAAGGCCGCCAATGCGTTCTTGGAATACCACGAGGCCAAGCCGCTTTCGTCTAAGCAATTCAAGCGCTGGTTCCTTGCTGGCGGCATGACTCTCGACGAGGCTATGAAGGGTGCCGTCGCCAAGATCGACAGCAAGCGAGCAGAACACAAGGCGGTACTCGCGGAAAAACAAGGAGTCTAGCATGGCCGAGAAGCACCAGATTTTCATCGAGTCGATGGTCAAGATGAGCAAGGTTTCACCCGACTACGTGGAACCTCTGAAGGCCATTACGAAGTGCTACGTCATCAACGAAGGTCTTGACTTCAGCGACATCAAGGCGAAGGCCAAGGGCTATGCGGACAAGATGCGCACGTTCGCCGATGCGGCGAAGGAACGCCTCATGAAGGATCCGGCGAAGATCGATGTTCCAGACCAGAACGGCATTACGAAGGTTGATGAAGCTCTTCTCGAAATCGACAAGCGCGACTTCAACAAGGACTATGGCGAATTTCTGAATGTCACGAACAAGCTAACTACGTTCCTACGCATTCACGGAACGCAGCTGTTTCACCGACTGATTTCTTCGCCGGAGTTCAAGACTGCATTGAAGCGCGGCGAATACCTTGACACGTTGAAACAGAAGACGAAGGCCGACGTCGCTCTTGCCGAATCCGTCAACAAGGCGATGCAGTTTGTCGCCGTCCTTGAGAGCGTTGCCAACATGGGCTACCGTACTCTCGCAAAGGGCGTCTACGATGCATATTGCCTTACCGAAAGCACCTTCGGCGTGAATACAAAGAACTTGTTCGAGTCTTCGTTCTCCGCGATGGAAGCTGTAGAACTGGCCGAGCAAGCCGTTGACGTGTCTCCGGACGAGGTCGAACACAAGTTTTTCCCGTTCATCGAGAAGTGCATCATCAAGCATGGCCGCAGTCTCTGGGAACGTTATCTAAAATCCGAAAATTTCAAGTGGGCTGTCGCATGGGGCAACATCATGGACGGCGATGATCACATGAGGACTGACGATTATGGTAGTGTATAAGAAGGGTCACAAGAATTCCGAGGGCGAAGACGCTCCTTGGACGATTGTTTCGCACAAGACTGGCGAGATTTTGTCGTCTCACAAGTCCAAGACTGCCGCAGATAAGCACTTGCAGCAGATGGAGTATTACAAGAACAAGGACGCGCAGACGGAAGGCGTGAAGGATTTCGCTCTCGCTGGCGCTCTGGCCATGTCTCCGCTGACCGCAGTCGATGTCGACGCAGCGCCTCACCGCGAAATCGTGGAGGCTCCGGTCGTCAAGGACTATTCCAAGGTGCAGTTCAACAAGAACGTCACTTACAAGCTCACTCCAGACCAGTACAAAAAGCTTGCCGCATGCAAGAATCTTCCTCCTGATTACATTGTTCCGAGACCGGGAAAGGATGTAAAGGCTGCTGCGGCTCCGAAGTCAGCTCCCACACAGACGACGCAAGCTCCGAAGCAAGGCGGTTCGGAATGCGGTACTATGTGCAAGCTCGGAAACGCAGTCGGTTCTGGCATAAAGTCCGCTTGGAACGGCATCAAGGACTTCGGAAAGGGCATTTATGACGGCTGGAACAGCCAGAACGAGGCGGTGGACGATTTCAACCGCTGGCTGGGAGAGCAACCCAAGACACCGATGATGGAAGCGGTACAGCAAATGTACGACGTTCTGTTCGAAAAATGAAAAATAAAGTAAAATGCCGCTTACAAAGCGGCATTTCTTGCATTTCAAATTCGATAAACGTATATTAAGAAGCAACACCGCTTCCCATACAAGGATTCTACATGAGTTTTTGCGGAACCGAGATCATTCGTGATCGACACGACAAGCCCATCTACACCAAGACTGCTGGCCAACAACGCCTAGTCGACGCTATCAACTCCAATGACATTATCTTCGTGAACGGCCCTTCTGGAACTGGAAAGACTGCCATCGCTACGTGGGTCGGCATTTCCGGCCTCGACGACGGAATTTACGAACGTCTTGTCTTGACACGCCCAGTCGTGACTGGCGGCGAGGAACTTGGTTTCTTGCCAGGTGGTCTCGACGAGAAGATAGCCCCATACATGCAACCTTTGTACGACGCGATTTCGCTCATCAAGGGACGCCGAGAGAAGCCGGAGGACGCCATCAAGAAGATGCCAGTCCTTACGGACAAGGAAAAGCGTTCCAAGAAGAAGTCGAAGAAGAACGTAGAGGAAGCATTCTCCAATAACGACTTCTATTCGAAGATTCAAGTGTGCCCGTTGGCATACATCCGTGGTTCTACGCTTGCGAAGAGCTTCATTGTCTGTGACGAGTTCCAGAACACGACCATCGCGCAGATGAAGATGATGCTCACACGTCTCGGCAGAGATTCCAAGATGGTGATTTGCGGCGACTCGAACCAGACTGACTTGCCGGAAAAGGTAGAGTCTGGCTTCATGCATGCGCAGAATCTATTGAAAGGCGTTCCTCGCATCGGATACGTCACGCTTGGCGTCGACGACATCGTGCGTCACCGCTTGATCAAGGAAATCATCTTGCGCTATGAAAGGCCGGACTACAAGCCGAATTCCGCTACGTACGAGGACGACTTCCGCAAGTTCCCGTCCCACACTTGGGATCGCGACCGCGAAGGCTACGACTTCTCGCCTACTGACGAAGATGACCGTCCTGATGACGATGATGACCTGTGCAAGGCATGCGGCGGCACCGGGTATGACGACAACGGTGACGTGTGCAAATATTGCAAGGGGACTGGTCTCGAACCTATCGAAAAATAAAAGAAAGGCTTGCTCATTGAGCAAGCCTTATTCGTATTTGCAAAGTAATTAAATTCCGTCGTAACGGCAGACGAGTTGTTCTTCTTCGTTTTCGATGGCGCGGACGACTTCTCTTGGGTCGTTGTTTGCGTTCCATGCGTCGAGTACGGTGTCAGCATGTTCTTCGAGCCAATCCCAGGTTTCTTCAAATTCGCGTTCGGCGGTTTCTGGACGCCAGCCGTAGTCTTCGGCTTGTGCAGCGTTCACGGCCTTTGCGATTTCTTCTGGAATGACGCGGTGATTGGCTTCGACAGCTTCTAGCGCTGGCTTGTACACGTTGAACAACTTAATGACGGCTTCTGCTAGAGCTGGCTTTCCGGCCTTGCCGCAGAGAGTCTTTACGGACGATTCGAAGATGTCTCCGATGTCTCCGTTCATCATGTCGTAGTGATCCATCATGGCAGTGTCGATGTTGTCGGCTACTTGACGCTCGATGTCGTTGTTTGTCTGAACATTGGCATCGCTTTCGCCTTCGTCGTTGTATTTGATCGTTGGGACACTCTGGAACTTGTACATAGCACCTTGCACACGAGAGTCTAGTGCGGACAAGCTGATAGAAATGTTCATATTCATCACGATCTGGTATGTGCATCCGCCACGGTTGTCATTCATGTTATCCATTGGCGAGAGATATTCCGTTTCGATTTCACCCGGCTTGAACTGTTTTTCGATTTCCGCCGCGAGGTCGATTGCTAATTCTTCCGTCCATCCATCCTTGGAATATACTTCGGCAAAGAACTGGGTAGAGAAATCGCCAGCATATAGTTCCAGCTTTCCTACCGCAGTAATGGATGTTTTCTTCTTGTTGCTGTTCACCGCCTCGGTAATGGCTGGCTGTGCGCCTTGCGAGTTACAGAGACCTTGGATGCCGTCAACGGTGTACTGGAGAGAGTCGAATTCGGTCTTGTCGTCGCCGTTGTACAGAACGATGGAACCTTGGGAGTCGCCTTCGCCGTCAAAACTGTTGTGTACGTAGACCGCCTTGGCTTCAGCGCCGTTGGGGAGCTTGAACTTGATCATGACGGACGGATTTGCGTCCGGATCGATTTCCTTGACTGCGTTGAGCAGGGAACCTAGTTGCTTGAGAAAAAACATGGTCAACCTTAATGGTAATTTAATCGCAGTTTATCAGAAAGGCCGCTTGTTCAGCGGCCTTGTCTCATCTATTTCGGTCTATCGCAGTCCGCTTCTGAAGCGGTTGCTGCAGTGGATCTTGTAGGTGTCTGGAGCATTCAACCCAACCTTCTCCCAGTCACCGGACTTTAGTAACGCCTTGAGCGTACTGTTGATGTGTCTGGTGCTGGATTCCACGATCGCCGTAGAGAACTCGTTGCGCGAACTCTGTTCAGACACGACGCAGCATCCGTTGATGACAGGGACAAAGATACGGACTTGTTCTTGTCTGTAGGAGTTGTCGAACGCATGCAAGTTCAAGATGATCTTGGAACGGTGGATGTAATGCTCAAGGAGCTTACCGCTAATGCCAGTGGCGACCATCGTCACGGCATGGTGCTGGCTCATTCCCATCCAGCTCTGGAGAATCTTCAAGCGACGGTCTGTAGGTGCGCCGTAGAACAGCACGTCAATATCCTTCTGTCCGTTGTAGACGGAAGTGTACTTCAGTGCGTCCACGTATTCCATCGGGACGTAGCTTGCGCGGATGCCGTTGGCGTAGAGGAAGTTGATGTTCTCGACATCGTAGTCCCACACTTCGTCGGCGGCCTTGAGCCAAGCGAGCACCTTGTTGTTCAGCCACGGACTGCCCTTGAAGAGCTGTTCGAGGTTGTACACGACCACTCGCATTCCCATGTGCTGTTGTCTGAACTGTTCCGGGGTAAGCTTGGATATCCCGGAACCGAGGACAACGACGGTGTTCTCCAAGCCAGCGACATTGTCGAACTTGGCGTGGAGCATCGTCTCGACATCGGCGAACACGAACGGGTTATAGTTTTCGACTGTAAACATATTATCCTTGAATATCGGACAAGTCCACTTCGATCTTCGACGTGATCTTGTTGCCGTCTGTAATGAAAACGTTGGACTCTGCCGGATAGAAGGCGTGAAGCGTGGTCACGGCGAAGTTGTCCGGGCCGACCATGCTGGGGTTGATGAACACCTTAGTCATGCGACCGTCTTCACGAGCGTCGATAGCGCCAGCGGCTCCAGTGTGCCAGTGACCCATGATGGCCACGTCGGCGTGGTTGCGGCGGATGTCGTTGCCGATGTTGCGGAGCACGGTGTTGATTGCGCCAGCAGCAGCCGTAGAACCCTTGTAGCGGTCGCCGTGTTCGAGCATCCATACTTGGTTGCCGATATTGGTGACTGCGAACGGTGCCTCGTCGTTGAACTCGACCGTGATGTTCTTGGCTTCGGCCTCGCAGCGATCCTTGATGGTGCTGTAGATGATGTGCTCGTAGTTGTCCATCGAGCGGTTGTGGGCCTGGAGCTTCTTTCCAGTGCGAGAGTGGTTGCCCACGACGCAAGAAATGGTCACGGACTTGAAGAGCTTCGCGTACTGGAGGATGAGACCGATCAAGATGGAGTTGAGTACGCTCACGCACTTGGGAGCCGTGAAGGCGTTGGTCTCGCGGAGTTCGTCGTGGATTTCGCCAGATATTAAGTCACCGAGCAAGAGCATGTGGAGCTTGTCGCAGCCTTCTGCCTTGGCGTGACGGTAGGTTTCCTCGAAGAACTTGACGAGGCGCTTCTGGGCGATTTCCGGGTTGTACTTGTTGTAGCAGTATGTGGCGTCTGGCTGAACCACTTCGCCGAAATGCACGTCGGAGATAGGCATGACGCAGTAGTTCGTTCCCTTCACCTTGGCGTCGATGAGGTTGAGCTTGATTTCGGCTGGCTTCACGGAAGCCGCAGCTTCGGCCATGCGGTTCACCTTCTGCTTGCCGATAAATGCTTCCTCGCGGATGATCCTCAATGCCCTTTCCGTCTTCTTCATTTCGCGCTTGTAGCGGGTTTCTGCACCGATGCGTTCGTCATCGGTATATGCGAACATCGGGTCTTCCTCGAACACCGTATCTTCCGGCTCATCCGTCGGAGAGAGTCTTTCCCTCGGATTCTTCGGCGGCTTCACGGTGCCTTCTTCGGACACCGGAGTCGTGATGTACTTGTGGGTCTGTTCAATGTTTTCCTTGAACTTGGCCTCGGTGAGATTTGGAGGAAGCCATCCAGCCTCGGTGAGCTCGTGCTGGTATGCGGCTACACGTGCCTCGTCGAAGTTGAAGTGCATGAGGAGATTGGCAATACCGAGGTTCTGTCCAAACTTCTTGGACTCGGTGTTGGAGGGCTTGCCTATGACGTGTGCAAGCTTGTTCGATTTTCTTGGCATAAGTGTATACCCTGTCGATTTGTAGTTGAAATTATCTTATTTCACCACAAGATGTTGTGGAAAAGGTAATAAATGCAAATTTGAATTGCAAATTGACCGGGAATTTGCTATATTGGAGGCAGTTTTATCCATGGAAAACATTATGAACGAACGAAACACTCCCCCTAACGTAGAGGAAAATGAGTCCTCGCAAAAGCCAATGTGCCCCAAATGTCCCAAGTGTCCAAAGGGCTGTACGCTTCATTTCCCTATCGCCGGGCTTACCATCGCCGTGTGCATGTCGTGGATATTCAACCATTCCGTACTGTGGGCCATTTTCCACGGAATCCTCAACTGGTTCTACGTGGCATACAAGACCATCTGGTACGTTGTCAAGCATTATTAAGGAACCGATATGTCAGTCGAGCTTTTGAACATTACCCACAATCCGCTTCAGTTCATCGGCAAGTGTGCTGGTGTCTGCTGGAACGCACCCATTGACGATGCGGAAAAGAACCGCAAACGTGCAATCTCTTGTATAACGTCTGGCCATGGCCGTGTCATCGAGTTTCCCGATATTACTTTGGTCATCGACAACTATTCCGCCAGAATGATGCGTGAACTATACACCCATATCGGTGGCGCACCTACTCGTGTACAGTCGTCCACTCGCTATGTGGATGCCGAAAACTTCCAGTATTATACTCCGCCCAGTGTCGAGAGGAGCGACCTCGTCAAGTCCATCTATCAGGTCGGCATGTCCAGCGCCGCGTCCACATACAAGGCTTTGACCGACATGGGAATTCCGAAGGAAGACGCTGCTAACCAGCTTCCGCTCGGCATGGAATCCAAGATGGTCTGGAAGATCAACGTCCGTACGCTCATCAATTTCATGAACAAGCGTCTCTGCTCTCGCGCCTTGAAGGAAATCCGTGACTTCGCCAAGGAACTCAAGAACCTTCTGGCGAGCGTGGACGACGAATGGAAGTGGATCTGCGATAACTTGTTCGTACCTACTTGCGAACAGTACAAGTATCTGAATCCGGATGCATGCTTCTGCCTTGAAAAGCAGTGCTGTGGCCGTCATCCGCATATCACCAATCTTAATTTCACTAAAAAGAGGTAGACAAATGAAACTCAACTTAGAAAATCCCGTCAAACAGCTGGCATACTTGCGTTATGTGAAGGAATGGCAGCCCGAAGAAGACAACAAGGCTAGGAACCCCGGCGAAGCCGCCGTGTTCAAGGCTGGCAAGATCCGTGAACTCCTTGCCAATGACAAGTCCCAGTGCGACGCACTGAAGAAGCTCATGGATAGCGACGTGAAGATCAATCCGCGTGTCAAGAACTTGCCGCCGATCGACCGTCTTTACAAGCTTCTGTGCCAAGACAATACGGAAAAGGCGGATCGCTATGGACGCATGCTCCGCAAGTTCCGTGAAGTGAACAACATCTGGAACGAAGTGAACATCATCGACGGCCACATGTATGCCGCAACGACTGAAGAACCGTGGAAGCTCAAGCACTACGAACCGGGCATCGAAAGCGACAAGTGGCTCGTGATCGACGAAAAGCGTGGCGGCGAGTGCCTTGCCAAGCTCAATAAGAACAACAAGGACTATGGTGACTATCTTGTCAAGCGATTCATGAAGCATCCGAAGCTCGGCGATGACGGCCTCGATATCCAGCCGAACCAGCCGTACCGCATGCTTACCTACGTGGGCAAGACCAAGCACGGCAATCGTCCGCTGTTCGTCGTGGTGTACATCGTACATTCATCCGGCGACTTCAAGAAGGACTTGTCCAAGCTTCCGCAAGAATGGGTTCCGCTCTACGTGAACGTGATGAGCATGCCCAACCGCAAGCCACCTGTAGAGGCAAAATAAATGAATTACGGTGCATATTGTGAACTGGTGGACGAACTGAACAAGTTCGCCGCCGCATATTCAAACGGCGAGTCGCCGATTTCCGACGCGACGTACGACGCCAAGTACCGTCAGCTCAAGGAGTACGAGCTGAACAACCCAGACGTGATCCTTCCGGAGTCTCCCACGCAGCATGCGTCGGAAGACTTGTCGGACGGCTTCAAGAAAGTCACCCACGTCGTTCCGATGGTGTCCATCACCAACGCAAACGGCATCGAGGAGGCTTGCGCATGGGTCGAGGATACTTACAAGAAGTACGGAGCAAACAAGTTCGAACTTGAGTACAAGCTCGACGGCGCTTCGCTTGCCCTTGAATACAAGGACAGATTGATTGACGACGCTGTCACTCGTGGCAAGAACAATGTCGGCGACTCCGTCATCCAGAACGCAGTGAAGATCCAAGGCGTCCACCAGAAGGTCGATGCCGACGGCGTGTGCGAAGTGCGTGGCGAAGTCCTCTGGAAGTACGACGACTTCGATGCGTACAACGAACAGCAAGAAGACCTCGGAAAGAAGGCAATGACCAATCCGCGTAACGGAGCGGCTGGCTCTCTGAAACTGACCATTCCGAAGGAAGTTGAGGCTCGCAAGCTTTCGTTCATCGCCTACATCATCGCTCGCGGCTCCCAGAACAAGACGCAGACCGAGGATGTGGAATGGCTTGAGTCCCAAGGGTTCGAGGTTCCGCCGCACTATACGGTGGATGTCGAAGAGTTCGGTATCGATGCGTTCCGTAAGGTTGCCGAGGAAATGCGTTCGAAGCGTTCCGAACTGCCTTATCCGATCGACGGCATTGTCATCAAGGTTGATGACAAGTCATTGCACAAGGTCATGGGCAGGACTGGCAAGGCTCCGAACTACTACAAGGCTTACAAGTTCCCGCCGGAAGAGAAGGCGACAAAGCTGCTTGACATCGAGCTGTCGGTAGGCCGTTCTGGTGCAATTACTCCTGTCGCCGTGTTCGAGCCAGTTCAGTTGGCTATGACTACGGTTCAGCGCTGTACGTTGCACAACTGGGATCTGGTTGAATATCTTGGCTTGTTCGTCGGTTGCCACGTGGTTATCCGAAAGGCTGGTGAAATCATCCCAGAGCTTGTTCGTTGTGTCGAGACTTGCATGTCGAAGGATGACTACGAAGTTCTGACGAAGTCCAACAAGACCGTGGTTCCGTACGACAGCATCGCCTACTCGAAGCGCTTGATCACCGGGAAGAAGTTCTACAAGCGTCCTGACGTTTGTCCGTACTGCGGAGAAAAGCTCCAGCATGCGGTCAACCAAGATGGCGAGGAACTGGTGTCTTGGATCTGTCCGAACACTGACTGCGAAGCCCAAGCGATGGAACGTCTCTGCAACTTCGCCGAACGTACCGTCATGAACATCCGTGGCGTCGGGCCGAGCATCATCGAGGACTTGTACATGTCGCAGCGCATTCGTAGCATTGACGACTTCTACCGTCTGACCGAGAAGGACTTCATCGACTTCTGCGGCTGCCGTGAGAAAAAGGCCAAGAAGCTGCTTGCTGCCATCGAGAAGACGAAGGACAACAGTCTTGCCCAGCTGATCGAAGGCTTCGGTATTTCTGGCATCGGACATACGGCGTCTCCGCTGTTCGCCAAGGTGGTGAACACGATGGGCGGTCTGGTGGCTACGGCCAACAATGTCGACTCCGAACATGGCAAGGATGTCGCGTTCCAGTGCATGAAGGTCGGACTGTCTTCTGCACTGGCTACGAAGTTCATCTTGTATGTAAGGCATCATCTGGACACGGTTCTTTTCTTTGCCGTGAACAACATCGCGCAGAACTACACTGACGAAGGCCCAGTCTCGAACAAGCTCGAAGGCGAGACTTGTATCATGACTGGCGTGTTCGACAAGCTGGAACGCGACGTGTTCAAGGACATGGTTGCGAAGAACGGCGGCAAGATTTGCTCTGGCATCACCAAGAAGACGACTCTCGTTCTGCTTGGCGACAACGCTGGCCCCAAGAAGGTGACTGCAATCAACGACTTGAAGGCCGCCGGGTACAACATCAAGGTGTACACGCCGGACAATCTCGACGAGTTCCTTGACCGCTTGAAATAACGGTTCCAGTTGACAGAATCGACCTCGCTTGCTATATTTGCGAGCGAGGTTTTTCTTATGGAATGGATACTTGTTTTGTACTTTGCGTTTAATACTGGTGGCTATCATCAGGGCGGCGGTGGCGGAATTGCGCTTGACCACATCGAGTTCCATACCGAAGAGCAATGCAAATCGGCTGGTGAACAGATTTTGGCAAATTTCAATTCGATAAACGGTTATACCTCGGTCTACAAAGATGGAGGCAACAAGACGAACCGCAAGTATCTCTGTATCCACCGAGAAGACCCTAACAAAACAAAGAGGAAGAAATGACTAAGAAATCATACGTAAAGCCGAATATGGAAATTATGGATATGCCAGTTGAATGCGCCTTGCTCGCTGGTTCTGGCGAAGAAGGCAATCCGTACTGGGAAGGCCCCGGAGAAGTTCCGGAAGGCTGCCAGTCCAACTGGTGGTGTGGCAAATGAGGTAACTGATGACAAATACTGAACAGCTTGTACGAATGAACGGAACCTTGATCATCAAGGTCATTTCCGGTTCTACTTCATTCGGTCTTAACACGCCTACGTCCGACCAAGACATCCGTGGTGTCTACATCATGCCTTGGGAAGACCGTGTAAGACAAGGTATTACAGACCAGTACGCCGACAAGACGAACGACGAAACCTACTGGGAAATTACAAAGTTCTTCAAGGAACTGTCTAGGGCGAATCCGCAAGCCCTCGAAATGCTGTATTCTCCGGATCGCTGCATTCTCGAAGGCAAGGAATACCTCTACAAGATCCGTAGGGAGATGGACTTCGTCACTCGCCGTTGCGAGAAGACCTTTGTCGAATACGCGAAGGGACAGATCTCTCGTGCGCGTGGCATGAACAAGAAGGTCTTCAAGCCGAAGCCGGAGGAACCGCCACAGGTTCTCGACTACTGCTACGTTCCGATGCCGAATGGCGGCGCGGTCAAGGTCAAGGACTGGCTCGCAACCCACAAGGACGACGAATACGGTTCAGACCAGAAATGGTACTCCATTGCGGCCATCGACCATATCGACAACGGCTTCGCTATTTACGGACAACCTAAGTCCGAGCGTGACGTGCCGGGTCAGACCGAGCACGAATGGCGCTGGGCGTACGGTATCGTTCGTAACGAGGTCACGAGCGGCGATGTCCAGCTGAACTCCATTCCGAAGGGCAAGCCAGTCCTCGGTTTCATGGTGTTCAACCGCAATGCCTACTCCAAGGAGTTCAAGGAACGCGCCGAGTACAAGGAATGGGTCGCGAAGCGCAACCCGGAAAGGTACAACACGACCATCGAGCATGGCCAAGGCTATGACGCCAAGAACATGATGCACTGCGTCCGCTTGCTGTTCACGGCTCGCGACATCGCAATGATGCACAAGGTCGTCGTCGACCGTTCTAACGAACGCGACTTCTTGCTCAATATCAAGCAAGGCGGCTGGAAGTATGACGATATCTTGGAGTATTCCGAGAATCTGGTGAAAGAAGTCACACGTCTGTTTGCGACCTCCGACTTGTGCGAGGACGACTATTCGACTCTTGAGGTCGACAACTACGTTATCGATTTTATCAAGTATGTCGAGAAGATGGAATCTAATCCTCTAGTTCGGTTCGTTCGACGATTGCTGAAACGCTAGCTACCATGAACCAAGTTGATCCGTTGACGGCAGTCGACGGATTTGCTATATTGGTGGCATGTCTGAAGAAAAGAAGAAACAAGTAAGAAAGGTTTCCGTAGATATTCTGAACAACGGAAACATCGTCGGTGAAGAGGTGTACAAAGTGGTTGTCGCCCCAGATTCTACCGTAGACAAGGAAATTGCTTGGCGTCTTGCACACTTGAAGGACGAACAAGGCATGTCATGGAAAATCGACTCCGACGATTTGATTAGGGAGGTCTAAATGATCAACAATTACGAAGCCATCAAGAACTTGATGCATTTTGAAATGGAAGGTGACGTTTACTTCGTCCAAGTCATGCAGCGTGGCAAGGACAAGGGGAACAACAGAGACCGCATCATTCGTGACTACCATATCCACTCGTTCGTCCAGTTCGAAAAGGATTTCAAGGATATGGTCGAGATGTGCGAGAAGTACAATGCTCGTGCGATGATTCGATTGAACCAGCGCAGCACCCTTGACGCCAACATCCAGACACAGATTGAATGCTTGAGACAGCAGCTCGAAGCGAACCGCGTCATGCGCAAGATGATCCGCACTGGCAACACCAATGCCGGATTCCCTACACTGTTGTCTGCACAGAAGTTCTACAGCAGCGCACTCGGCACGATCTGCACCGAAGCGTCCGAAACGAAGAAGTGGATTGTCGATATCGACCCAGCCATGGTCAATGAACTCGATCCGTGCTTCCACGACGTCGAGGCTATCGCCGACTTGTTCGAAAAGTTCATCGTCGGCGAGTGCGGCATGCGTGACAATGTTCCCAAGATTTACTGCCGTCTTCCGTCCAAGCACGGTATCCACTTGGTCACGTCCACGTTCCGCAAGGACGTGTTCAACAACCGATTCGGAAAACCGGGCAACCAAGACCAGTACATCATGACAGACGCTAACACTAACCTCTACATTCCGGACTAATTATGTACAGAACGATCACTCCAGGCAGCGTATGGCGTCACTTCAAGGGTACTACGGCCAAGGTAATCACCGTGGCCAAGCACTCCGAGACTGGCGAGGAACTTGTTATCTATCAGTGCTCCGGCAACGCGGGCAAGACTAACCATACGGACGGCACGTACGCTCGTCCGAAGGATATGTTCTTGTCCGAAGTCGACCACGAGAAGTATCCGGATGTCAAGCAGAAGTACCGACTTGAGAAGGTTGAAGATGAAACTCTCGACATTAAGTAAGATTTGCGCGTTCGAGCAGCTTTTGCTGCTCCTTATCAAGGAAGCCGAGAAGAAGGCGACCAGCAAGTGGAAGTCCTTCGTGAGGGGCGTGAAGACGGTTATCTACACGTTCATGGTTATCCGAATCTTGGTTGCAATTTATCTCAAGGTGAAGAACAAAGATGCCTAAGAAGCCCATCGAAGACGCAGCTGATACAGTGGTGAAAGAAGTGTCGCCGGAAGTTGCCGAAGAGGGCAACAAGAAGTCCGACGCCGATGCAATCCGCAAGGTGAAGGACGAAATTTCCAAGCTTCCGTCCATCTGGATTGCGCATCCGACGCTGAAAGAATTTTTCACCGAAATGTTCGCGCTGGATAATTTGAAAGATCGCGTGAAGCAGTATGGTATCAAGACGCTTGTCGATAATACGGTCATTCCGCGTGTTGCTCGCGAGTACATATACACGACCGATACGGTATTGTCCTTGCTTGCACCCAATACGGTATTCACCAAGGCGTCCAACATGATCCGCAACCTAGCGCTGATGGATTCGCTAGTCGATGACATCACTGGCAAAATTGAACGCAGCAGCGAACTGGATTGCTACAATACCATCGCGGCTGTGCTGAAGAATGTCAAGGACTGCCCGATCCGACTGAGTGAATATTACATCGACTACTTCCATGAAGTTCCTATGGGCGGCATGTTCTTGGTGTCTATGGCAGCATATCCGGTAGGGTCTGTAGTCGAGCTTCGTTCTCGCATGTTCAAGCGCAATAAGGGTGAAACGGATACAATTCATTGCAAGCTGCTTTACCGTACGGCGATTATCGAGGAAGACAAGTATGGCTATATTATCCATGGAACTGCTTCACAATTCGCCGTTATCGTCGAAATCCAAGAATACAACATGTTGGTGTTCTTGTATTTGAATACCAGCAACGACCGCTATGACTTGTCTATCCGTCGTCTTTTCCCCGGCGCATTGCCGATCTATGGTCTGTATCGTAAGAAAGAAGACTTTTTGGGCAACAACATGAGCTGGTGTCGCGCCTTGCCGTTCTCCATGGTCGATTTCACACAGTACGTCTGCCATATTGGCCATGGCGGTATCGGTGTGTACAAACGAGAAGAACTCGAATACAAGACCCGTCATGAGGTATTCGACAAGAAGACTGAACAGCTTGTACAGCGAATCGTGAACGCCGACAAGATGGGCTGTTCTCGTTCGTATGCGCTCGTCGGAATTCCCGGTACTGGCAAGTCCTTCATCATGAACAAGATTGTCAAGGACAACAAGGACGCTGCCGTGATTATCCCTTGCTTGCCTGACGACGGCTTGAACTGGGATTACCGTCAATATCTGCAGAACGCCATAACGGCAATTTCGAACTCGCACATCTACATCATGCTTGACGACTTCGACAAGTGCATGTCCGATGACGAGAAGAGCGGCAAGTCGAGCCAAGAGCTTATCTTCTTCTTCGACTTCCTCCACACGGAATGCCCCGGCGGCGTTGATGCGGACGGCAATCCGAGGAAGACGTTTACCTTGGTCGCAACGATGAACAACCCGAAGACGCTGGCCAATGCCATCATCAAGCGTTCTGAACGATTCGACGAAGTCATCGAGATCGGTCTTCCGCAGTCGTTCATTTACGGAAAGCGTCTGAACATAATCAAGGACGAGGGCGACCGTACGAACTTCGACTCGATCAAGTTCCGCCCGGTCTACTGGTACATGCGCCGCAAGGTCATCACGCTTGCCGATATCGGAAACATCTACGCCATCATGAAGACGCACCGCAACAAGGAATGCATCAACTGCACCTATGGCGTACGCGACTTGATGTACGCGATCCGTTTTATCCAGAAGAACCGCAAGTCCGCTTCGAAGGAGTATGCTATATGATGATGTTTTCTTCATGCTGCGACAAGTGCGCCACTTGCGCGTTGGGTGCTGGCCATGGTTGCTTGGCTGGCCACGGCGACGACGACTACGTACCAGCCACAAAGCAAGAGGTTATCGACCGTCTTGACGCTGGCGATTATTGCAACGACCGTCAAGCGATGATCGATTACTTGCAGAAGCGTTATAAATACGTGTACAGACTTCCTTGTGGCGACGCTGTCAAGTATCGGAATGCGGTGATCTCGTTGCTCAAGGCCCAGTACCAGTATGAAATAAGCAGTCCGTTCGCTCTGGTCGGTTATTTCTTGGAAAATCCGACATACTTCTATTCCAAGGCATTCATGCAGCAGCACTGGCCTGATTACAGGTCGAGACCGTTTACTGAAGCCGAACGACGCTACAATGGACTGTCTCGTGCCGATCGTCGCTATGTATTTGAACAAGTTTGGGGAAAGAACAGATAAACTCTATATATCACCAATAAAAAGGATTGATATATGGAAGATCAGAAGGTCTGCAACATTCTCACGAAGGTTCGTGGCATGAGCGTCAACGGACAGTCCCCAGTGGACTACATCGACGGCGTTCTCGACACGATCCCCAGCCATCACAACTTTACGCCGGAAGCTGCAGCTTGCCCTCGCAAGACGCCGATTCTGGGAGCCGATTACGGCCCTACCGACGCGAAGCCGTGCTTCTAATGACAAGCCCCTCAACCGAGGGGCTTTTAATATAATTTCATTTGCATGAATACAAATGTAGATTTTAACTTGTGGTTTAGCGATGAAAACTCCGAAGGCGCTCGTCGCAAGACCGTCCTAGATGAAGAACCAGCACCAAGGCTGCCGAGCATTCCGATGCATCCAAATAGCATCCTTGTTAGCAATAGGTTCACCGTGAAGTTCATCCCAGAAAAAACTTCGGCGTGGTCGATTGACAACCTTGGTAACTACATCAAGGATATCGACTTCAAACCGAAGGAGATTCTGTTTTCGTTCTATAACACGAAGGACTTTCAGTTCTACCGAGAGGCGAATAAGTTTGGCTGTACTGGCATAATTGTAGTTGACATCACGTCCTATGACGGCGTCACTCCAGTAGAAACGACTCGCTACCGTGTCCGTATATCCGAACCGCCTTGGCGTTCAACTTTGTCTGCATCTGACGAGGAATCGTTCTCGCTCACTTATGTCAAGGGAACCATTATGGCCGTCGGAGAACCGGACGAAGTCGAATGGCATGACCATACCGATATATCGGTCGGTGCCGAACGGTTCGATTCTGCATGGTAATCAGCGAGCCCTCAAGGCTTTCCAGTCACTTCTAGCCCTTTCCAAGGCCGAGTCGAATTCAGACTTGGCCTTTTCCATATAGGCGGCGATGTGCTTCGATAGAAGCGCCTTGGCAACTGTCTCGTAGTCTTCGGTGTAGTAGACGTTGCATCCGTCGTCGCAGAAGCCGTAGTCGTCCACTTGGCGCAAGGACACCTCGTCCACGTCCTCCGGCATGTCGTGGGTTATTCCGTTAACCAGATCCCAGTGTAGGCAGAGTATCGTGTTGCTGGGCGTAGTGTCGAAGTCGACCGAGTGCTCGTTGCCCTGCATGTCCTCGAAAATGACGCACTTTCCACGGTTCGTGTTCGTGACGAGCTTGACTATCATCGAATCCGGGTGCTTTTCGGAATGCTGCCCAGCGGTAGCGTCCTCGTGGTAGATCAAGTTGTGGTGGATAGGGCACAACGGAATAGTCACCTTCTTGCCGAGGCGGTTTCCGGCCTCTCTGAGGTGGATATGGTGGTATTCTATAAGCGAACGCTTGTCTGTTTCGTAATTACAGCCTGGAAAGCAGCACTTGTACATGGCACCAAACTTGATTGTTTGAACGAAATATACTATATTTCAAGTCATGATTCAAATTCCGCACATGTCGCGCTTTTACGAGGCGGCCAATGCTGGTCGTCTCATGTCAGATACCAGTGACGACGGTCGCTTGGTATGCTTCAAGTACACCGAGGCAACTGCCGCCAATGCGGACTGGGACGAAGTCACGCTCAATGCGCGTGGCATCGTGTTCGAGACGGCGACTGGTAAGGTGGTCGCCCGTCCGTGGCACAAGTTCTTCAACTACCATGAGCTGTTCGGCGAACACGAACTGGCCAAGAAGACTCTGGAAGCGGTCAAGAAGGCTGGCCTTCCCCTTGGCATGGACGGAATTCCGCTGATGTTCGACAAGATCGACGGCTCGCTCGGCATCGTATTCTGGTATGGCGGCAAGTGGAACGTGACCACTGGCTGCAGCTTCCATTCTCCGCAAGTCCTCTGGGGCCGCATGTGGCTCAACGACCACATGAGGAAGCTCAAGTGTCCAATCGCCGACGACGCCTACAACAAGGTCATCAAGTCGCAGACGCACTTGTTCGAAATCGTCTGGCACCTTGACAAGCATCCTATTCGTTATCCGAAGGACGAAATGGTGTACTTGGGCGCGATCGAGACCAGCACTGGCGAAGAACTTCGCTCGGTATCCATTCGCAGCGCGTTCGCGGCAATGTTCGGCACCCACATGCCGGAAAAGTTCGATTTCTCGTCCATTGAGAAGGTCGCGGAAATCTGCAAGACGCTTCCGGCTGACCACGAAGGCTTCGTCATCACGTGGCCTAGCGGATTCAAGCTGAAGATGAAGGGCGACGCATACTTGATGATGATGGGCTACTACGACAAGTGTACCGACAAGTATTTCTGGCGAGCCTACGACCCTAATCTCAACATCTTCCATGCGAACCTCGACGCCGAACATAACTACGCCTATATCGACGACGAACCGCTGGTCATTCCAGAGGAACTGTTCGATATCCGTAACCGCATGGAGCTGTACGTGACTCGTTTCAGCGAGGCGCTGGACTACGTCATTTCCACTGGCGACTTCATCAAGATGACGCAGCATACGATGAAGGAACGCGCCTTGTACATCCAAGAGCATTTTGGCGAGGCGCAGCAAGCTCCGTTGCTCTCCTATGTTCGCGGAGACCGCATGGAGAATGTCAAGCGCATCGTCAACAAGACGATGATGCGTCCGGAAAAGGGCGCGTCCGACAAGAATCCTTACATCGGCTATCACGAGGACAAAGATGACTGAAGAAAAATTCATTTCCATTCTGCCGCTGTTCCGTGGAACGACTAAGCAAGCGAAGGCGGCGTTGGCGGCATACCCAGAAATCCAGCGCATCGACATCGGTGTAATCCGTAAGATCCTGGGATACAGCGGTACGCCTACGAAGGTACACGCCACGCCAGAACTTCTTGACAAAATGGTGGACAGATATCGCAACGGCGAGGGTACTTTGCGCGGTCTCGCCAAGGAGTACCGGGTTGCGCCCAAAACGTTCCAGCGAGCCTTGCATAAGGCTGGTTTCGACACGTCTAGGCAAGATACTTGGACGACCATCAAGGAAAAGCGTCTGCTGAACTACATTTCGCAAGGAATGACCTATACCGAGATAGCAAAGCTGTTCAACATCAGCGTATCCGCTGTCTCCCAAAAGGCTCACCGACTCGGTGTACCCAATGTCAAACCGGGCCACCCAAACCCAAATCGCCATTAATGAGGTAAAAAATGAACGAAGAAATTAGCATCTGCAATCCGAAACTCACCGAGTTCGATATCTGGAATGCCCAGCCGAGAAAGGTTGTGTGTACAACTACCGACAAATCTCCGATGAGCGCTGGGGATGAACCGACGAGTCTTGTTGCTGGTAACGAATACGAAGTCGAGCGTGTACAAGTGGAAAGCTGGTATACGCTCGTAAAGCTTGCTGGCGTGGACGGCTGGTACAACTCCGTGCTGTTCTCGGAACTCGATGGATATGAACCAGTGAAAGACAGTCCGAGCAAGCGAGCTTGGCTTGGAACGCCGCAGCCGGGAGACTGGGATTAGTCATGTGGGGTTTGCGCCTAGAATGCTGCAAGAAGTGCGGCTGTACGTTCCAGCTTCGTCAAGGCCAGTATGAAGGTTATGGCGGCTGGTATGATGAGGACGGCCTCTGCTATTGGTGCAAGCGCGAGAAAACCGTCGGCAAGGAGCAGACCGATGATGAGTTCGATGAATATTGCAAGTGCAACGACTTGGTCGGAGAAACTATAGAAGGAATGCATCATTGGTGGTGGTGGGTTCTCGTGATTATGGGTGCCGCTATATGGTGCGGTATGATCTCGACGCTATGCACTGGATGTCAAGAAATCCGCAAGGCTCAAGTAGAAAAACTCCGGTGCGAGTCTCCAGCACCATCATGGGCTAAACCGACTGGATGTAATACAAAGGAAGCAAAATGAAAAATTTAATATTGGTTATTGGACGTTCTGGCGCTGGCAAGGATTCTCTCATCCGCCACGCCAAGGAAGTTTTCAAGGACGTGTACAACATCGTGTCCGTTCCGTCCTATACGGATAGGCCGATGCGACCGGGCGAGACCGACGGCGTGGAACATACCTTCCTCACCAAGGAAGCGTTCGACGACCTCATGAAGCGCGAGACGATGTTCGGTTACACGAAGATCGGAGAAACTGGGTTCCGCTACTGCTCTACCGTTGAAATGCTCAACCGTCTCGAAGGCGACACCATCTTCTACACGATCGATCCGAACGGCTACGACTACTGTCTCCAGTTCAAGGACATGTTCAATTTGAAAGTAATTTATGTCACTGCGAGCGAAGATATCCGCCGGGAACGTGCGAACGCTCGCAACGGTGACACGAGTACTTGGGAAAAGCGCAAGTCCGACGAGGACGGCCAGTTCAACTGCTTCGAGGCGCGAAAGCCTTGGGACGCAATGATTACGAACGATGGCGAGCTTGTCGAAGCCGAAAACGAGTTCGTGTTCGCTGTGAGCAAACTTCTATCAGGAGACGAAGATGTCGGAAAATAGTAAGACTCCTACGACAAATGAAATAGAACGCGAGTTCTATTATGCAATGTTGCCAGCAAGTGGCAACGAAAGCGGCACTGGCGACCTCTATTTCTGGTTCAGCAATATGGCTCGCCGTGGAATTCCTAGTGACTACGGCTGGTCGACGATACCGGAAGATGTGAAGCATGGCTATTCGTCGTCCAAGGATTCCTTGATGGAGTTCCTTCACAATACGCTGGCTCTGGATATCGACCGAGGCACTTGGAGCATGGCGGAAGCTACTGCCGTGCAGATATTCAAGGTCACTGAAAAAGTCGTGACGACAACATCGGTAGAACCCTATCCTTCCCTCAAGGTCGAGGAGTCCGCCATAACTGAGGTCGGCGAGGAAAAGTACGGCTGGAACGACCATGAGGAAACCACCACTTGCCCAAGGTGCGGCGAAGAAGGCGTTCCGTACGGTAATTGCCCTCACTGCGGCTATGACATCCACTAATTGCCGTTTTTGAGCGAATTTAGCGTTCCCCTTCTGAAAGGGCCCAGACTGGACATCCCGGTCTGGGCTTTTTGCATAAGCTCCTAGTAAGGAGGCTGGATATGGCGGAACCGATTGTTCGACTTGTGGGCGATATAGACGAGGAAGTGGTATCAGAGGTCATCGAGAAGCTGGGTAGGCTCTCACATAACGTGGGGAAGGTCATTCTGCTTATCGACAGCGACGGCGGTTCCATAGAAGAAGGCTTCCGATTGATCGACACCATCCGGATTCTCCAAGACAAAGGGATAACCGTCCACACGGTTGGGTCGGGAAAACTTTATTCAATGTCATTTTTTGTCTTCTGCTCAGGAAAGGAACGGACTGCCTATCCGAGCACTCGATTCATGTCGCATTGTGCTCGATATGATGGGTTGGGTGAGAACGAGGCGTATACGGCGTCTGACTTGCGCGTTTTGCTCCAGGAAATGGAATACTACGACCGCATGATGAAGTCTGTGCTGATGGACGCCGGAGTAAGTTCTGCAGATGCAGACCAGCTATTAACGAAAAAGGACGTGTATTTCAACGTCCCTCAAGCAATACATCTTGGAATTGTCCAGAAAGAAGAACACGATATCGTCTAGGACAGCTCCACCGACATCCAGTCGTCGAAGTCGAAGAATTCGAACGGCATTTTCTGGTCTTTCATGTGGAGCCAGACATCGGTCGTGATGACGTGCGAACCGTTGAGCGCGTCTTCCACTTTCTTGTTGAGAAGCGGAATGCGGTCATCTAGGCTGCCGTCTCTTGCCGACAGTCCGTGCATCTCGATCTTGGCTTCTGGACGGTACATACCCTTGTCGTACGCTTCTAGTAGTTTGTTCTGGATACGATTGAATCGTCCGGTCGGAATGTAATTGTCGAACACGGTTCCGTCGTAAGTTAGTTGCACGAGGCGCACCTTGTAACGGCGCTGCAGCTCGCGCATTATGTGCCTACGCATGTTCATGAAGAACTGGTCGCATCGGTCGGTGAGGATGAAGTGGTCTACTTCTTGTTTCACGTTGCCGAACGAGTCGACGAAGGTCGAGTCGCAGCGAAGCGACTTGAGGTCGATATCCAGTTCCGTCGAGAACAAGTGCAGAGACTTCTTCGAGTTGTACGCGACGTGACCGATCTCGTGGATTTCTTGGTTGTCCGGCAAGACGATGCCAGTCTCCTCTTTCAGTTCACGCTTCGCCGCTTCGAGCGGAGTCTCGCCGTTCTCGATGTGGCCCTTCGGAATGTCGTAGGCGTAATTGTAGGTATAGGGACGTCCAGTCGGATGTCCTCCAAGCACCTTATGGGTGCTCTTGTCAATGATGATAAAACCAGCTGATAGTTCCATGCCTATTAAATTAGCTTAATCGCAGTCCTTGTTGATTTCGTAGGGCTGCTGGGGTTCCGTTACGTCGATGCGCTTGACCGTGGTCGTCGGCGTCACCTTCTGGGCGTCCATGCCGAGGAGGACGATACGCTTCATTTCGTCATATTCCTCGTCCGTTGCGTTGTCCGGGACGAAGAACTTCTGGACTTGCTTGTATTCGCGAGTGACTTCGAACTGCATAAGAATCTCCTTGTTTCTTACTTTTTTCTTATTTATATAAAATATAGCAATTTTCCGTGTTCTCGTCACCTAAACTGATTGGAAAAGGAAGAAATTTTATGGGTTTCAATATGCCTAAGACCAAAACAGTAGAACACGGCGAGATTACCTTAGAACAGCTCAATGAAATCAAGCGATGCGCAAGTGACTTGTCTTATTTCGCCAAGTACATAAAGCTCGAAAAGAATGGATATCCGATCAACTGGAGAGACTACCAGCTTCGCGAGTTCGACATTCTCCAGAAGTACAACAACGTCATCCACAACTGGTGTAGGCAAGCTGGCAACCGATGGATCGAGGCCGCCTATGTGTTGTGGTACGTGACGTTCAACTCGTCTCGCTGCTGTGTGCTGTTGGATGTCAAGCATAGCATGGCCAAGGAACAGCTCGCGCTTATCAAGACGATGTACTTGAACTTGCCGTGGTGGTTGAAGAAGGAAGCCGATTTCCATAAGATATACGCCACGTTCGGTTCTGGCATAGACAAATGCACCATATTCGTTGAGGCGTACGGCCTTGGTGGATTCCGTGGTAAGACGGTTAACTTGTTCATGTGTCGGAATTTTGCATTTGTCAAGGAATCCATAGCAAACGATTTCGCGGCTTCCGTATTTCCGGTACACATGTCAGGTAATCCGAAGAATCACCGCATGCTGATATCCTCTTGTCCAAACGGCAAGGGCAACTTGTTCCATCATCTGTGGAATAGTTGCATCCAGCTGCCCAACGTGATTCAGCCGGAATCGACGTCGTTTGTCGGTACGGAAGTGACGTACAGCAAGCAAGTCAAGCCGTACGTGAAAAAGGACATGTCGAGCTTGCTTCCGCGCCACATCTACCTCGCCGAGTATGAATGTAAATTCGTGGACAGATAATAAACTGTGGCTAAAGTCTCCTACGAGGAAACAATGGCTAATATGAAATCTGTCGATGAAGTTATCGACGCCGAAATCGGCGGTTCTCCGATTTGCGAAGCCGTGAAGCAGATCGCTGGCACGTTGTTTGAGTCAATCGATTACAACAACGCAAGTGCCGTGTACAATGCTCTTGCAGAAGGCCAGTACTTTACTGACGCGGAACTTGAGCTTGTTACCAATGGCTGGGGCTTGAACACTGATACCTTGGACAGAATCTGCCAAGTCCGCTATGGCGGCGATGCAGACCAAGTTATTGAAGGACGTGTATGAGACCCTACCTAGCTATCAGTATCAACGGCGGCGGTGCCCTCGGCATCGGCCCTCTCGCGTTCATGGAACGTCTCGAAAGCGATGTCGGTAGAGGACTCAACGAAATCGGCGTTGCGTTTGCTGGAACTTCTACTGGCTCCATCATCGCTGGCGGTTTCGACGAAGGATATAACGCCCATGAATTACGTAAGCTGTACCGTGACAACTTGAAGAAGATTTTCACGAAGTATTCGTGGTACAAGCGCTTGCAGCCTTCTTGCCCGACCTACGACAACTCCTACTTGAAGGAACTCCTCAAGAAGAAGTTCAAGGGAAAGGTCAGCGACTGGAAGAAGCCCATTTACATTCCGACTACGCACACGAACGGTGAAAGCGTGGAGAAGGTTTGGGACTTGGGCGATACGAAGGTCGACAAGTGGTTCGCCATCTTGACAAGCACTGCGGCTCCTACATTCTTCGATGTTGTCGTTCAAGACGGCCAAAGTTTTTGTGACGGTGGTATGTGGGCGAACTCTCCGATTGCAGTCCTCAACGCTGGCTTGAAGCGTTCTGAGTACGTAGGCAAGCTCCGCATTCTTTCGTTCAACACTGGCATGGATACGCCGAACACGCTCAAGGGAAACCAGTCCCTCATCGGTTGGGCTACCTACCTCAAGGACGAATGGATCGCTCGCGCCGGAAAGAGCAACGACTACGAAGTCATCGCCGATCTCGGCGCAGAGAACGTGGCCATCGCCTCTCCGAAGCACTCTTCAAAGATTGCGATGGACAAGACCGACGACGACACGCTCAATAAGATCGAGAAAATCTGGACGGACTACTACGATGCCAACCGTGAATATTTCAAGAAATTCGTGAAGTGCTACTAGGAACGGCTGGAAATGGATAAAAAAGGGGATTTGCCAAGCAAATCCTCTTTTGCTATATTTAGGGCAACTTATCACTGGAATTCTCATGGGAGAACTCAAACAAGCAGCTGGCATCAAGGTGGTACTCCAAGACCATTACGAAATGCCGAACCCACTTGAAACGACTTGCACCGTACTGTCATCGATCGGTATAAGCCCAGAATACTCACCGATGGCTGGCACGACGGAACTCTGGATCAACAGCGATGACGGTTCCTCGAAGTATGTTGGCTATCTTGACTTTATCCACGATTTGCCGACTGGTCGACGTAATCTCTGGGGTCACACCGACGGCGGCAAGGCGATGCAACTCCTGACTGATAAGGACATCTTTGAATTCAAGGATATTCTCATGGCAGAAAACAACATCCAAGACAACGACGCACTCGAAATCATCGTACAGTACCAGCACGAAGACACCTACCGTCTCAAGGCTATCGAAAAGGGCAACTGGATCGACATGGCCGCCGACGAAGACGTGACTATCAAGGCTGGCGAACTCAAGCTCATCAACCTCGGAGTGGCTATGAAGCTTCCGGAAGGCTACGAAGGACACCTTGCCCCTCGTTCCTCCACGCTCAAGAAGTTCGGTGTGCTTCAGGCAAATTCAGTCGGCGTCGTCGACGATACATACTGTGGCCCTACAGACTGGTGGCGCTTCCCGGCATTCGCTACTCGCGATACCGAGATCAAGCGCGGCGAACGCATCTGCCAGTTCCGCATCATGGAAGTGCAGCCGAAGCTCCGCTTCACCGAAGGAAAGATGGTCGCCGAAGACCGAGGCGGATTCGGTTCCACCGGGACAAAGTAATTGTTGTTAGTCCATACAAGATCGCCAGCGTCTGCTGGCGGTCTTTTTCATAAACTAGGGTCATGCAAGCATTTCTCCACTCGATAGCTCCTTTCCTTGGCGGTTTCGGCTCGTTTCTCTTTGCGATCGTCAACGTTCCTATCATCGTAAAAATTTATATGCAGAAGTCCACAGAAGGGACTTCTTTGCTGTTTGTGCTGATGTCGTTCTTTGCGAACATCTGCTGCGGCATGTTCGTGCTGGACAACAACCTCACTACGGGCGTATGGCAGATTCCGCTTTATTGCAACTACGGATTCGCGTTCTGCTGTTGCTGCTGGATTCTGTACTTGTTCCATAAGTTCAAGAAATAGAATAATTTATCATGTGGAAATTCAAAACAAAAGGAACACTCCACATGTGTAATTATCCAGAAGAATCCTCACGTCCATTGTCCACGATGGAATGCCAGAACGCCTTTGACCAGCTCGTCTCTGAGACGGAACAGCCCAAGGCAGATGCTAACTATTCACCCGATCCTGAACGTATTGCTGATATTACTAATCAGTACAAGCTGTTTGCAAAGACATTGGAACCGAAGAAGTCCGACGATATGACCGACAACGAGCCGCTGCGCATTGTCGAGCGCAAGCCTACCGCCGATCCCCACTTCGACGAGATCAAGTTCAACCGTGAACCGACATTTGCCGAAGTGAAGCAGATGTGCAGTGACGAAGGCATGTCTATCGCAGACGAGACGATTCCTACTCTCACCAAGGAAACAATCGAAAAGGCTACAGAAGCGTTTGACGACGTGCCGACGGACGAAGCTGTGGACGTAGATCTGGACGAAGCTCCGGAAGAAGTCAACGAAGCTTCGAGCACCGAGTTCTTGGAAGAAGATGCGCCGGACGAAGGCGAAGAAGAACCCAATCCGGTCAAGGAAGCTTTCGCGAAGGTCGCCAAGGAAGTCGACCAGCAGCTGAAGGACGAATGCGAAGGCAACTGCATCAAGTGCGACAACCATTGCCACGACAAGGTTGATGTGAAGGTGCCGTCCGAAAACGACAAGTTCAGAGCGTCATGCGCGATTGAGTTCTTGCACAAAAAAGAAATTGGCCAAGACAATGTAGCTGACCACTTGGACGTTATTGACGATATCTATACGACGCTTACCGAAACACAGCTCAAGCTGGTAACGGATGAAGCTCCTTGGCTTACGGCGGTGTTCCAAGACGCCGATATTCGCAAGGCGGAACGCGAGAGCGCGGCGAGAAAAGAAGCCGAACTCGAAGCTGCCGATGAAAAGTCCAAGGCTCAAGCCGAACAGCTTACTAGCAAGCTCGAAGGAAAGACTGGCAACTGGGAAGCTGACGCACAGAAGGCCCAGTACGAGGCATGGACTGACCTAGTGAAGAAGTGGCCGACCTTGTCGAAGGATGTGCAAGACGTTCTTGAACGCATCCCTGGGTTCACCGCATTCCGAAACTACACGCAGTCCCAGATGAATTCTGAAGCATTCAAGCAGAAGATCGACTACGATCCGGAACAGACCGTGAAGGAAATGGCCAGAGCCCACGAGCTGGGAAACATTTCTGCCGCAGACGCCGCGAAGTTCATGGATGAACCAGACATGATCAGCAAGTTCGCTATGGGCAACAGTCCAGAATTCGACCAGCTGAACAAGGAACGCAACGAGTTCAGTACGAACAACTTCTCGAAGGCGACCAACATGTTCGAGAAGCTTCAGAATGACGGACATATTCCGCCGACGAACAAGGGTGCCGACCCTAGTCTGTTCTCAAATCAGACGTACCGCCAGTTCTGGAAGAATGCGCCTGAAGCTGAGCTCGGCAATACTCTTATCTTCGGCCCGACGCCTTGCATGTTCGATACGGTCAAGGACGGTAACGGTTTCGGAAAGGGTGACTGCACGGTTGGCGATATCTTTGAACAAGAATACGCTCGCTCCAGGAAGGTTAATGCTAGTCATCCGATCGTCCAGCCGAAGAAGCCGCTGACCCCGGAAGAGTCCTTGGCGAACCTCATGACGGACTTGCCGAAGACGATGGTGAACAAGATTCTCGCCATTCCGAGTGACGACTGGAAGTTCAAGTTTGACGGTGAGGCGTTTGAACTTTGTTACAATGTCGCTTCTCGTACAATCCGCTTGTCGATGTTCAAGAAGAAGCTGGTGGACAGCGACCACTTGGGTAGCGTGTTCTCGTTGAGCTTCGTCAACGATGGCCCCGGCAGCGTTCAGTACAACCGTTCTTTCAACGCATTGAAGGATATCTCCGCCGCTGGCCCCAACGCAAAGCGTCTTTACCAGTGGTTCGGTAAGATAATTGCAACATTCTTCAGCAAATAATGTAATTTAAAACATGGACGCGGTCTGTGGGAAGCCGTGTCCGGCATAGTGGAGTCGGCCACCGAGAGAAATCTTGGTGGCCGCTTTTTTGATAAACTGCGATTAGCTTGAAACGATTGGCCACTATGAACGAGATTGAACAGCTGAAAGAATTTTCGGCAATACTAGAATCCATCGAAATGCCGGAGCACTTGTCGACGGCGTTGATGGAAGCGTTCACGTTTACTCACCACGACTTTGTCATTCCGCCAGACCAGCCGCTGCCTCCAGAGATCGAGGCTGAAATTAAGCGTCGCTTGGAGAAGCTTGAACAAAAGAACAAGTCTTGGGGCATCCCGTTTGATCCGGTCGAGGCTCGCCGTAAACTGGAAACCCAAGCTCGAAAGTTCCCACAGAGTTTTTCGTTGGCTACTGACGCTGCGAAGAAAGGTCGTGAACGTTACGAGCAGTATTTGGACAACATCGTCGGCATGAACATGCGCAACTCGTCCATCAGCGTACCGAATCCGCACGAAGCTCGCCAGAACTACTACAAGGCCGCAGTGGATGTCGTTGCGAGAACTTATCAGAAATATGGAATTCCGTTCGACGCACAGAAGAATCTCGATTACGTTATGCGCCATGACCGTGACAGCGACCACCGCGAGTTCGACCGTACCACCGCGCAGAACCTCTCGTTCCCTACATTCGATGCGGCCAATACCAACAGAATCTTGAACATGCTCAAGCTTGAGAACTCCGCGCTCCGCACGGTGCTGCAGAAGTGCTACTGGTTCCTCGTAAACCTTCAGAAGGCCCAAGAGGAAGGTTCCGTCGGCGGATACTTGATGGTTCAGAAGATGAAGTATTCGACTGACGCTGTTCCTGAAGAAGCCAAGCCAGTCGCCAAGCTTACCGAGGAAGACCAAGCCGAGTTCGACCGCAAGGAAGCCGAACGCATCGCCAAGGAGAACGCTCCGAAGGGCTACCAGCCAGTCGCCTCTAGGGTGTCTTGCATCGGTGAACTCCGAAACGTGTTCAGCCGTCTTCCGTACTACAAGCTGTACCAGCGTTACGCCCAGTCCGCGAACCCAGCGCAGCTGGAGATGACTCCGAGACCGAACGAGAAGTTCTTCCAGTTCCTATGGCGAGTCAACCGTGGCGGCATTCCGGTAGGCGCTTTCGTAGACCACCTTGCGAAGGACATGAAGGCCGCATACCCAGAGATGGACTGGAACCGCACCCTCGAATACTACATGGACAAGGTAAAGGATTTCCGGGACTTCTCAAGGCTGTCGCAGCGCGATACCGAGAATGCATTGAAACAAGGTCTTATTACCCAAGACAATGCGGCGCTCTACAAGATCTGGTCGACCTTCCAATACATAAAGCAAGCGAAAGAAGAGCTCGGACGCTAGTCCTCGTTTGATTTTTGCTGAACTCCTTGCTATATTTATGGCAAGGAGTTTTTTATTATGAAAGTAATCATGCATCATCAGGTGACTGGCGGCGTCGAGAACGTCGACAAGTGGATCATGGAACAAGGACTTTCCTTGTCCGACGTCCAGATCGTGTTCATGTACAATCCGCGTGGAAGCCGCTACATGGTATTCTACGAAGCCGAAGTGGAAGACAAGAAGAAATGAGGAAATTGATGCCAGTCTTTTTCGCCGTCCTACTGGTGGTGTCCTTGGCCCGTGCGGTAAGGATGGTTAAAAAGATTGCCGCTGGCACGGCGGCTGGCATCGCTGACTTCTACTCCCAGATCAGCATAGCCGACAACTACTATGTCGGCGTTATGGTAAATGCGTGGAGTAAAAACGGCCCGATTCGTGTCGCATATCTATGGCGAGAAACCGCCACTAGGGATCGGCAGCTCGCTGATAATGTCAAGAACTATGTCGCTAGGCAGATTCCGTCGCTAAAGAGCGAACTGGTAGTCAAGAAGGCGTCACCAGTCAAGGATTCTGGCCGTGCGGATATGCATATAGGGTCGATGTCGATGACTCCGGGTGTAACCGCCCAAGAGAAATTTATGCTCAGGACGGCATCCGCCATATTGTCCGCTGGTAAGATACTGCGCGAGGCACTAAAGAGGAAACCGAAATGGGACGACTTGTAAGCATGACATCGTGGCGTGGAAGAATCCACCGTGTCGCTGACACTGTGGCTACCATACGCGCACACGCGAAAAATGCGCACATCGTCCTTACTCTTGCCGAGGACGAGTTCGAAGGCGTCGGACTGCCTGAGCTGGGCGTGGACGAAGTCATCTGGTGCCCAAGGAACATAGGCCCATTCAAGAAGGTGCTGTACACGATGCGGCGCTATCCCGGCTGTCCAGTGCTGTCGGTCGACGACGACATTAGTTACGGACAAGTTGTCGATGCAATGTATGGCATGCACGAACGATACCCAGATGATGTTGTCAGCAACTTCCCCAATGTCAAGACTGGCGGTATCAGTCTGCCAAACGGATACGCTACTCTGTATCCGCCGAACTGTCTGGACGGCGCACTGGAGCTTCTGACGGACAGAATTGTGGCGACCAAGAACGACGATGCGTTCTATGGGCTTATTTTAATGGAAAAAGGATACAAATTCCGTTACGCAATGCGCCACGATATTGCTATATTTGACAAAGACAACGACGGTTTGCACTTGCTGATGAAGTACCACGGCAACGAAGACATCAAGGTCATCGTATCCGAGCTGTACAAGTCAGGCAAGTTCAACCCGACCGACCCAACATTCATCAGCAAATACCCAAAGGAGAAATATGTCCTACAATAATTTCAACATCGCCGTGTTCGAAAGCACGATGAAGAAAATCAATGACACGCCGTCCATCTACAAGGCGGTGGAAGCCGCTACGGCAGCCCAGAAGTATTACTTCGGCGACGCACCAGCACCCACGGTCGACCGTTTCGAAAAGCCGTGCGAACTCCGCTTGACGCGCAACCGCACCGTCGACGCTGGCCGCAAGGTGCTGAAGGACGATCCGACCGCCAAGGTCGCCATTCTCAACTTCGCAAGCGCCACTCGACCGGGCGGCGGAGTCACCTCTGGTTCCTCTGCACAAGAAGAGTGCATCTGCCGCGTGTCTGGCCTCTACAAGTGCCTCACTACTCCGGAAGCCGTCAAGCGCTTCTACGACTACCACAAGACGAGCGTGGGCCCTCTGCACAACGATGACATCATCTACACGCCGAACGTCCCCGTCTTGAAGACTGACGACTACGACTTCCTCGACGAGCCAGTCTACCTCGACGTGATCACTTGTGCAGCTCCTAACCTTCGCGAGAAGAACGTCTCCCAGTACAACCAAGAACGTGAACCCGCGCCGGACATTTCCGACGACGAACTCTACAAGCTCCACGTGAGCCGCGCTCGCCAGATCCTCAACGTCGCTGCCGCCAACGGTGCGGACGTCGTTATCCTCGGTGCATTCGGCTGCGGTGCATTCCGCAACAAGCCGGAAGTCGTCGCCAAGGCTTACGCCGACGTCGTGCCTGACTACCTCAAGCAGTTCAAGGCTATCGAGTTCGCCATCTTCTGTCCGAAGGGCAAGCCGACCGACAACTACGACGCCTTTAAGGCTGTCTTTGGGAGAAAGTAATATGGTCGAGTTCCATCCGATTGACATGTACTTGCATTGCATCGAGACTGCGCCGATATTCCTCAAGCTGTTCTTCATCGTTGGCGGTGCTTGTATCGTGCTTCTGCTTACTTCTTTGGCCCTCATGCTGATCAACATTGTTTTCGACTGTTTCTCCGTAGAACATTGCTGGGATCCGTTCAGGTTCGCCCATCTGGTGACAATCTTTCCAGTTATGCTTCTGTTCATCGTGTTCCGCTTCTACGTCCAGCGCCGCACTAAGATGACGTTCTACGTGTTCGCATTTACCCAATGGGAACGGCCAATCATCGAATGGCTTGGTTGGGGATTCTCGGAACATTACTGGACTGTTGAGTACCAGAACGCTTTCGGTGCCAAGTGGGAAGGCGCTGACCTCGATACGACCGTGTATCGCAGACCAGACGACGTAGGCGAAAAGACTATTTTTGATTGAGGTAGACAATGAATATTACACTCCCCAAAGACCTTCAGAACACTACTGCCGTGTACAGCCATGTTCTGGATCTGTTCGACTCGATGGTTGCAGACCGAGCCGTTACTCTGTCCAAAACGGAAGAGTCTGTGACTCTGTTTGGCAAGGAACGCAAGTTTGTATTCAACATGGACTTCAGCGTAGAGCGCCGCGCCTCATTTCCGGTGCATCCAGAGGATGGCTTCAGTGGATCCCTTCCAGTCAGTTGTAGCATGCTGATGGAAGAATATGTCGCTAATTACGGCGACATTATCCAGCAAGCTATCGATTTTGTCGATCCGGACGGTGCTGGAAAGGTTCCTACAAGTGACCATGGCATCACCGAAGACGATATCCACAACTACCAGATCGACTGGAACAAGTGGCACGACACCGTCAAGGAATCCTTGGATGCGTTCGAGTTCGATAATGCCGCCGAGACTTGCAAGAAGCTTGGTCTGACTTGGTTCCAGGAATGTGACGAGGACGACCTCGAAGTGAAGGCTGGCTATCTTCGTGAAGACATCGAGCAGATTGTCGAGCGTCTGATTGCCTTGCACGAACTCAACTGGGACGGGAAGACTCTCGGCGAGGACGGCTACAAGATTTTCGACAAGTGTCACGCATATCGCGACACCGACGGGGAACTTTATGCCGGACTGAAGCTTCGCCAGACATCGAGCGAAAACTTCTTCGAGCCGCGCTTCGAAATCCGCTTGGTGAAATGCGAAAAGGACATTCCGTGGTTCAACATCAACCTGATTGCCGTAGGCCAGTTCTTTTAAAGGAGAGTATCTATGACTCAAGTCCAATTCTACATGACTGTGCTTCAAGCGGTCAGCTTGATCCTTCTGTTATCTGCGGTACATGTATCCAACCTTTCCTTGAAGGAAGAAAACTTGGAGATGCGTCGTTTCCACTGTTTTGAAGTAATTTCGTTGGAAGCACTCGCAATCGCCGTGTCATTGATTTACACTATTGTAGAGTTCGCCGAAGGGTACATCGTAATGCCGATTCTAGGTGTGCTAGAAATCGTGGCGGTGGCTGTCGGGATCTACTACATGGTTCGTTCGTATATCGGGTATGGCAAGACGATTGAGCTGATGAAGGAAGTTCCCAATGTCTCTAAGATGTCAAGCTGAAATGAACTGGTACGAGGTGGGCAAGGAAACGCCTCGTGAACATATCCTACTGTTTCTTGTTACCGAAGATGAGCCAGAAACTCTCTACACTGGTGTCTATACTGAAGGCGGGTTCCGTCTTAGTGGGCAACAGTGTGCGGTCTTGCCGCTTGCTGGCACGAAGTTCACGCACTTTGCCTATGTGAATAGCAATATGCTGCCGAAGAACTGCAAGGAAGGCTGCGAAGGCAGCGGTTGGCACGTCACCAAGGACGATGTTCCTGAGAACGACGAGCCAGTCGCCATCTATCCAAGCTTCCAAGGCCATCAGTTCGCCGTATGGAACAAGCACGAGCAGTGCTGGGATGACGAGTCTGGCGACGACTACCTTTGCAAGAAAGACGAAGTCGCCAAGTGGTATCCAATCAACTGGGGAGGAGTCCTATGATGTTTTTGTCTGGATTGGCCGGGTTCGCCTTGGCTTGGATTATCGTCGGTATAGTGCATGCGGTAAAGACTCGCAAGAGTAAGAAACGGTACGAGTGGCTTGCCGAGGTCGACGGCGTTACGTTCGTGATCGATACGTATGTGGTTGAATTGCTGTCCAAGGGTACTTTCGACGACTACTGCGACCGCCGCATCATCTTGAACAACATGCTGCAGTATTGCTATGGCATGATGGATGGCGGATGGAAGTCCGAGCATAAGGAAAAGGCGGCTCGTTGTGGCATAACCGTCGATACGGAGAACGAATCGCTCTCGTTCACGCTTTCGCCGTTGAATTTGTCTGAATAATATTTCGTCTCATAATAGGAAAGGGCCGGACAATGTCCGACCCTTTTTGTTTGATTCAAGAAGAACTTACTTGAGATAACTCGACAAGAACTCGTTGTGTTCTTGTTCGATCTTGATGGTTTCGTTGTTCTGGTCGATCATCTTCTGGATTTCTTCCTTGTCGTATTCGAGGAAGGATTCTTCGATGAAGCGAGCAATAAAGCGGTCGATGGCGTCGCCGTCGAAATCTTCGATCTTGTCGGCAGTGAGAACCAGAAGTCCGTCGCAGATGTCCAAGTTCGTCGGATAGATGTCGATCGAGTAGACGAACTTGCGCATGTACTCGTTGTAGATAAGCGATTCGTACAACGATACCTTGTTGTAGTCTTTGGACATGTAGTCACCGAGCTTGGGGCTGCGTACGCAAAGTTCGGTCTCGTTGCTGTAGACCTTGTCGGAGAACCCGGCTTCCGGCTTGACGATGAACGGCATCTTCATGAAGTAGTTGGTGCCCTTGACTGGACGGAATCCGCCCTTGTTGTAGATGGACTGTCTGGTCTGCTCGTAGCATTCTTGCGTGTGCTTGCGCTTGGCGTCCATTTCTTCCTTCAGCTTGCCTTCCTTAGCCAGTTCGATCTTGTGTTCGATGTCGTTCACGATTTTGATCATTTCGGCCTCGTACTTGGCCTTCCATGTCTTCTCGCGCCAGAGGAAAAAGACCTCGTAAAGTTCGGAACAGACAGTGGAACAGCGGATAGCCGTGTCCATTCCCCATTGTCCGTCGGCGGCTCGTTCGTTGCACCATGCGCTGAACTGCTTGAAGGTCATTGATTCGTATTTGCTCATTTGTTAGTCTCCTTGACTTTGTTGGGTTTCTTTTGGGCGAGTTTCTTCTTCGGCTTTTCGATGGCATGCAGCTGCTCGTAGATTTCGTGGAGGAATCCCTTGATGGTATCCACGCAGCTCTGCTCGGTCATTAGGCCGAACTCCAGCGTAGTCGCGGTCTCGTCGCTGGAAAGGATGAAGTGCGAAGGGTCGTCGAGGTCGCGGAAGTGTATTCCGCGCAGCGATGTCTTGTAGGTGAACTGCGCCACGCCGCTGTGCGAATATGCGGCGAATGCGTCGCTGTTGCGCTGCATGTAGTTCGGATAAAGACCTTGGATGAAAAGACGGTCGTTGATGATTTCTACGGAAGTGACTACTCCGAAGAACGACTTGCCGACGTTGAACGAGAACTTGACTGTCTTTCCGATGCCGTTGTCCTTGAGGTACTTCAGCTTGCCTTCAATGAACGCCTTTGCGGCCTTGTCAGCTTGCTCGATGGCCAAGTCGGAGATACGGCTGTCAAGCAAGGACAGCGTATTGGTTAGTTTGTCCTTGAGTATCTTCAGTCGTTCAAGGTCTAGTTCGCCAGTGCCTTCGGACAAGATGTTGTCGACGTTGCTCACCCAAGTAGTGGCGAGCTTTCCGTTGGCCATGGGGAACACGACCATTCCGTCGTCGCGCTGGATTTCCTTCCTCGCGTGTACCCGCTTGCCGAGTCTAACTGTTTTCTGTTTCGAGACTTGAGCCACGTTGCATGCCTCCAAGTTAGTAAAGTTTAATTTGCATTTCAACCGAAGAAGGCGAGTAATGCGCCCACGCCGCAGCCAATCAGGAATGCGATGATGTACTGTCCGATATTCTTCCAGTCGAGCTTTTGTTTGTACGGCTCGGCTTCGTCACCAGCTCCCCAGTAGTCGAACGCGAGGATGACGCCGTCTGGGTTAGGGCCTTGCGCGACGATGGTCTGCACGGCAAATTCCATATCGTCCGCCGAGAAAGTCGCCTCGAAGATTTCATTCAACCAGCCAGCCTCGTCTTCGTGTGACTTGTTAAGAATGTCTTCGATCTGCGGAATGACTTGCGTACGGAACGCTGGTATTGCACGAGAAACGCCGGGTGTGGATTCGGCGTCGTCGATAAGGGTCGCGGTCTTTTTCTTGGGGTCGATTTTTACTTTCAGCATAAGTGTCCTCGATAATTTGACCGAAATATAGCAATATAACGAAATTATGGCAAACGCATTGCCAACATTTTGCAATATTGCTATATTGAAGGCAAACTTTTCATAAACACAGCCGTCATTCAAGATACGAATGATAATAAACTTTATTATAGAATAAGTTAGTGGTATTTCTTGTTCTGATAAAAGAGTTTTTCGGTGCTCCGGTGACGTTAAATACCACAATAGGCGTTACCGGAGCACTTCTTGTTTGTATGATAACGACCGCCCAGAAGATAATGTTGATAGTCGATAGCAAAACGGCAAGCGCGTTGAATCGCGCATGCGGCTGTGCTCGCTATGCATACAACTGGGCTAGGGATGCATGGTTTGCCAAGAAGGCCGCTGGGCAAAAAGTTGTGACGTGTGCAGAACTCCGCAAGGAGTTTAACGCACAGAAGTCTGACTGGATGTACGAGAGTCCAAAGGGCTCTATGGATCAAGCTATCAAGAACTTCGTTCTTGCCAAGAAACGGCATTACGAGAATCCAGAATTGTTCGGGTTTCCCAAGCGAAAGAAATACAAGTCAAACCGCTCATTCTACATAGAGAACGATAAAGCGAAGTTAATGGATGAATACCACATCAAGCTTCCCAAAATACCGAATCCAGTTAGACTGGCAGAGTCAGTACGACCAGAATGCCTATCCGGTAAGATAAACAACTTCGTCGTATCTAAGGGAAGCAACGACCGTTGGTACATCTCGATATCCTATACTTACGATGACACAAATAGTTTGTACGGAACTGGTGAGAATGGCCTTGTTGGCATAGACATTGGCGTTAAGACGCTGATGCAACTATCTACCAGCGAATGCGTCTCCAACGAGCATATCAACAAACGGCATTATAAGCGACTTAAACGATATCAAAGGATGATGTCCCGCCGTACATACAATTCAGTCCACTACAAGGACATCAAGAAGACTTTTAATAAGAAGAATACTTATATAAAGAACTACCGTAAGGACTTGATACATAAGGCTACTACAGAGATAGTCAAGCATAATATGGTCGTGGCCATAGAAGACTTGAATGTAAAGGGTATGATGTCCAACCACAAGTTGGCGTCTGCAATTTCGGACTGCGGATTCGGCATGATCCGTAGGTTCCTAGAGTATAAAAGTGCCAAGTACGGAACGCTGCTCTTAAAAGTCGGGAGGTTCTTTCCGTCTTCAAAGAAATGTTCCGGATGCGGACATGTGAAAGAAAACCTTTCATTGTCCGAACGAGAGTTTATTTGCGAGGAATGCGGACTGGCTATCGACCGCGATACCAACGCCGCAATCAACATACTCGCCGAAGCCTTGTTCAATGAACTAAATAAGAGATTCAATACCGACATTGCCCGTCGGAAATTCACGCCAGCGGACTTGGTAGCTCTGGCCTCTTCCCTTTCGGGAACTGGTGAACCTACCGAGGTCGATGCTCATCGTCTACTTACCAGAGATGGTAGGACGGCTATGGTGGACGATTTCTTTAATCGTCTATGGAACCAAGTTGCCAACGCAACCATAAATTGCTATATTTAAGACCTAGACAATACAGTCTATATCTTTATATACTTTTTAGGAGGCAGCCTATCATGGGTGTTATTGAAATCTGGACTCTCGTATCCATCATCCTTCACTTCGCTGGCGTGGAAAACTTCAAGGACTGGCCAGTCATCGCATGGCCGACCACTTGGTCTTGCATGTGCCTTGAACTCTGGATGCTCATCGTCTACGCTGTAATCATCGTCGGCGTTGTCATTACGGCAATCTTCGCCGCGAGAAAGCGATAATGGCTGATTACTTTAAGACATTTACTCCAGTTATCGACGGCAACTATACTGCGATTGTCGACGATAACGGAGTAGAAGTATTCCGCTATAATCATGTACAGGTGGCGATGATGCTTACCCCAGAGGAAATACAGCATGCCACAACACTTTGCCTCCAAGATCGCATACGCGGCGGCTGGAGAGGCGATATCCTTCATCCGGAGCCTTACAATGTCACAGAAGCTAACGATGACGCTGTTCCGCGAATTCTTCCAGAACAAGGTCAAGAACATTGAGTGGCCGTCGTTCAACATGATGAAGTCCTCTGGACGAATCGTGGTGGACATCGCCGAGCCGCTTTCCTATGGTGCGACGGACGAGCCGTACCACGGAATGTTCACGATCAGCTATGACACGAAAACCAAGTATGCCAAAGTCGTAGGGGAAATGTCCGACCTTCCGGACAGTCCCAAGAACCTCGACACGGTTGAAGACCTCGACAACTTCTATACCGAGTTCTACAACAAGCTGAAGTCTCGCGTCGTAAGCGTCAACTGCCACCTCGAAATGGACACCTACTGCATGCACGGCGTCGAAAAGGACTACACATGATCATCCGATTCTACTCTCCGATGACGGTGAAGTGCGAAACTCCGCGCTACGTCATCCCTGGCGAACTGGTGTCCGTTCTGGACTCGCTTCCGGTCAAGTGCCAGAAGCATTTCGACGACATCGCCGAGTTTTTCGGCGAGCACTATCTCATGGAAACCCACGAGAAGAACTACGCAGTACATTCGGTAGTTCCGATGCCTTGCATCCACAACGCGCTTCCGTACATCTGCTGGCTCGTCGCCGTCGAAGTCAAGTTCAATCCAGACTACAAGCCGTTCGACGTGCAGCAGTGCATATTGGAACTCCGAAAGGCCATCGACGGTCAGATCTCTGACGGCTGGGGAGAAGGCTTGGAACAGGAGCACATCAATCTTCAAGGCGACGTGTATTCCGTACGCTGCAGCGCCGTCGACAGAGTCGCTTGGCCGGGAATCTGGTGTGACGGAACTACCTTGTTGCCGTGTACCGATACGCTGTATGGAAAGGCTGGCGTCCGTCCTACGATGATGCGCCACGGCTGGCTCGATCCGGAAGCGTTCGACTATCTCTGTGCCGACATTCTCCGCTGGGTTCAGTCTACGGATGCAGTACGCAAGTGCGTCAAGACCGTGGACTCGCTGATCGAGAACTACAAGGTCGACGCACCTTACATCCAGTCCACGATCGACTGGCTCCGCAAGCGGACTAATGACACTGATCGTATCAAACAATATACAAAGGTGTACGACAAGATGGAAAGGGTACGCCATGAAGGAATAAAGTAATGTCAAAGAAAAAGATGATTTTGTGCGCCGCTGGCGTTGTCATCGGTGTCCTCGGTATCGGTTTGGCGAACGCCACCATGTACTGGATCACTGCCACTAAGGAGTAAACATGTCTCGTAAACACATCTTCACATACGTTATCGGAATCATTGTCGGTTTCCTCGTATTCTGCGCTGTCGATACGGCAATTCACTACAATTCGACGCTTGACGTAAACGTCCAGTGCTTCCAGCTCAAGGTTGACGAAGGCGCGAAGCCGAAGGCTGTCGTGTACGAGCCATCCAACGGCATCGCTGAAGTCTGGAAGGGCGTCTGCGAAACTGACGTGCTTCCCAAGGCAAGCAAGGAGAAGTGGACTAACTTGCATCCGCTAGAAACCCTCGTTGCTGGATTGCTGGCGGTCGCAGCGCTTTTCGTGGGCCTCATGGTTATTTTGTTCTATTTAATCATTGGGGTTCTTGTTAGTTTGTACAGATGGGCGTTCAATCCGCTATATGACGACCAGTCTATTATCAGCGTCTACATCGACTTCGTCAAACACCCGTAGGAGACAAAATGGCCTATAAGATTTTGCAACTTTCTGATATCCACCTCGGTTCCGACTACGAAGGAAACTTGGACACCAAGAAGCAGTGGAAGGCTGTCCTCAAGGACGCCAAGATCACTGGCGGATATGATGCCGTCATCATCACTGGCGACTTGCTTGACGACAAGGTAAATGTCGATCCGGCTAACAACGCCAAAAGCGGCAAGGAACTTACTGACGAAGGTAAGCTCGGCAAGTACAAGGACATTCTCTACGATGCCAAGAGTTTGTGCGGATCTAGCGGCAAGCTGCTCGTGACACCGGGCAACCACGACAACCGCAAGCTTCTTGCGAAGGCCGCCGTCAGCATGGGCGTTGACAACGCTCGCGAGGATATGTTCGATAAACCGGGCGAGCACATCCAGTTTGCTCATATAGGTTCAAGAACCATCGTCTTGATTGACTCTGGCAACGGAGAACCGTACAAGGCCCTCGCCGAACTCGCATATATGGCAAACCGCAACAAAGATTGGAAGCGTGACATGACGATGATCTTTACGCACAAGCCGTTCCAGTCTCCGAACTTGTACCACCGATTCATGAAGGACAACATGCTGCCGATCGATGTTTGCCATCATGCGGTTCAGTATGCGTCCGAATACTTCTGTGGCCATCTGCACCACTATGCATCGGTTCACGCAAGGCTTGCCGACAACGATTTCTGCATGACGGTCGCCCCTGGCATCCAGTGCCAGATCGACCCCTATTCTGCAAAGTGCAACGCGGTTCCGCTTCCGGGCTACTTGACCATCACGTTCAACAACTACGATTCCATTGTCGAGAAGCGTATCCATATCGTTGAGAACTGGCAAGAACTCGCAGAACAGAATTAACGCGAACTTTGGTTCCGAAAAGACAAGCCGCTGGTTGACAGTCGGCTTGTTTTTTGTTATATTTCCCTTACAAAAACGATAAACTAGAGGCAAATTGTAAACAATATGAAACAAAGAGGACACAGCATGAAATACTGGTTGACTTTCATCCTCGCTCTGGCCATGTCGGTATTCGCTGCCGACTTGAGACCGTTCCATTTCGACAAGGTGGCGGACGACCACGAGGCGCAGCAAGAGGAATTCGAATACATGCTCAAGTACAAGCTCTTCGGACGCGACTACTTGACTATGGGCCGCCGTGTCATCATTCCAGACAAGTCTGGCTGGAACGGTAGCGCCAACGACATCACGTCGGCTGAACAGCTGTCAATCGGTGGCCCGACCCTCGCTGGCGGTTCGATCTCCGTAGGCGACGGATGCAAGTTCACCACGGGCCCTATCCGAGCCACGTCCATGACGGCTGGCAATGACAATGGCGCACACTACTTCGCTGGAACCGTATGCTTGGCCAATACGGCGGTTTCCAATGCCGTACAGACTGGTATCAACCGCGCACAAGGCACTCTCACCAGTACATGCCCAGAAGTGCCAGCGGCACCGACTAACTTGTCCATACCGACGGTTCCGTGGCCGACGACCGGATACCAAGACGATATCATCATCGACCAGAACTACGGCGTCGCCTACATCGACGTGCCGGACGGAACCGACCAGTATGACCTCTATTACGACAAGATTCACTTAAACCGAGAGAGCAAGAACGCACCGGGCAAGGAAGGCGCTACTTTGTACATCCGCATGCAAGACGGCGGTCGTCTGACTCGTATCTTCGTGCATGACCTACAGATCGGAAACCACACGTCCATCCGAGTCGTGTACCGTACGGCCAACGGAGATTCCATCTTGCCGCAAGACGAATACCGTGGTAACGTGCTTATCTATTCCGACGGCGACATTTCGTTTGTAAATACAGACAACACGCCAATACAAGGTTCGTTCCTCAGCACGGCGGAAATCTCGCTGCAGTGCAACCTCGACTTCTCTGGACAGCTGCTTGCGAACAAGCTGTACATCGGTGACGACTTCAAGGGAGACCACTTCCACTTCGTCATCTATGACCCGGACACGCTCGATATCGACCCTACGCTCAACAAGGACGGCGGACTTCGCGAGAACGACTCTACGGTGGTTCTCCCTATCCAGCTTTCCGATACGGCGACCGTCGACGTGTTCTTCAAGTTCTGCTTTGACCTGAAGGACGGCGTCACCGTCGATGACTTCAACATGGTTACGGATTTCCCTATCTGTGGAACCGACTCGCCGAAGACCCTAGTCATCCCTACTGGCAAGAAGGTTCCCACCGAGCTGATCAAGGTAAACGTAAAGAAAGATACATTGACCGAGCCGAACGACTACCTCGTATTGAAAATCTCCATTGAGTCTGGAGCTGTCCTTCCGAACAACAAGACGGACGGCGAACTCCGCGTGAAGATTATCGACGCCGACGTGGCCAAGAAGCTCTCGTTCGACACTACCGCCGTGTACACCGAGAAGGAAAACTACACTGGCATTGTGGACAACATAAAGATTGTCAACTATTCCGATGATGTGAAGTTCTATCTGGACTCCGCGTTCACTGGCCGTTACTCCATCGACGAGACCACTGGCGTCATTACTCTGCTGACTCCGGTCGACTACGAGACGACTCCTATCGACACCATCAAGGTGACTGTCAAGGACACTGGCGACGTGGCAATTACTGGCTATATCCCCATTTCCGTAATCGACATCAACGAGAAGCCGATACTCAACGATACCACGCTCGTATTCAGCGAGAATACTCCGATACCGACTATCGTGGGCGTTCTGAAGGCTACCGACGAGGACACCAATCCGAACTATAGCAAGAACGAATATTCCATCATGGAAGGCAGCAGCCACTTCGTCATCGATTCGAAGACTGGCCGCATCACCACGTCCAAGGTTTTCGACTACGAGACCGATACCACCGAGTTCGTGCTCAAGGTATTGGTGGCCGACATTGGACAGCCGACCGTGCTCTACGACACCGCCTTCGTGACTATCCGCGTGAAGGACGTGAACGAGGTTCCGACGGTCAAGAACCAGACGTTCCATATTCCAGAAAACGTTATCGACACCGTAGGCAAGGTAAGCGGCGTCGATCCGGAAGGTAATAAGCTGACGTATGTAATCACCAACGACGTTCCGTTCAAGATCGACTCGAACGGAGTCATTACAAACACAAAGCCGTTCGACTACGAGACCAGGAAGGATTACTTGGTGAAGGTCGACGTATCGGACGGAACCTACATCATACCGATTGAAGTCAAGGTAATCGTCGACGACGTGGACGAGCCAGTGCATGCGCACGACACTACGCTCACCGTGGACGAACGCCAGACTGGCCCCATCGGCAAGGTGACTGGAGAGGACGAAGATGGAAAGCCTGTTAAATTTAGTGGAAGTGATACTCTACATTATAATATTCATCCTACTACTGGTGTGGTGGAAGTGGTAAAGCCGTTCGACTACGAGACGACCAAGGTCGATACCTTGCTCGTGTTCGTGGAGGACGTGAACGGCAACATCGACACCGCTACAGTCGTGGTCAAGGTGAACAACGTAAACGACCCGCCGAAGCTGCAGCCGAACGATTCATTGACTGTGCCGGAAAACTGCAAGAATTGCATCGTGGGCATCATTACGGCGACTGACCCAGACAAGGATCATATCAAGTACGAAGTGGCCGAGAAGGGCTTCACCATCGACTCCAGCGGCGTACTGAAGCTTACCGACCCGGTCGACTACGAGAAGACGCCGACAGTGAAGGTGACTGTAATCGCATCCGATCCGTCTGGCGCTGCTGACACCATGACCTATACGGTGAAGGTGACTGACATCAACGAGCCAGTCCATGTGAAGGACACCACTTGCTCCGTCGCCGAGAATGTCACTGGGCCGACTGGCTGCAAGGTGACTGCTTGGGACGAGGACAAGACTACTCCGAAGTTCACCGTGACCGACACTACTCGTTTCGGCATCGACTCCACTGGCGAAATCATCGTCAAGCAGCCGTACGACTACGAGAAGAAGACCAAGGACACAGTGACCGTCATCGTTACGGACGGCGAGTTCTCTGACACGGCCACTGTCGTTATCAAGGTTATCGACGTTCCAGAAAAGACCGAGATTACCGAGGTAGATGACCAGCCGAAGCAAGACACCATCAGGACGAACGATCCAGACCACAAGATCGACTACAAGATCTGTGAGGACAAGAAGTGCATCGTTGACAGCATCCCGGTGACGACCCACAAGGACACCGTGGTCAAGGTATGCAACGAGAAGAAGACTTCTTGCGACCAAGTGGTTATCTTGTTCAGTGACGCTCCTCCGGTGGTCATCCTCAAGAATACCGAGAATACCACGGCCTTGATCGACTACATCACCATCGAGGAAAAGAAGGACGACCACATCTATGTGAACAAGAAGGACAACGCTCTCCAAGTGACCGTCAAGGACACCGTCCACAAGACGGAAAAGCACTTCGATATCGACGTCAAGCTTGATACCGTGTCCGTGAAGACGTCCCACGTCAAGGACTACAGCTATCTGGTAGACGAGAGCAATGCCACCGTTACGCCCATAGGCGGCGGTCTGGCGGAAGTCTCCGAGACTATCAAGGTGGATGGCGTCAAGGTGACTATCACGAAGGTCGTCAATGCCAAGACGATGGATCCAGTGGACACGACGCAGACGGTGTCTTACAAGACCACCGAAGGCGGCAAGGAAGTCACGATTACCTACACTACGGACAACCTCACTGGTCAGCGCATTTCCGACTACCATGTTTCGTACAACATTGATTCTTGCACCACGGTCTCCTATGACCTCGATGACAAGAAGAAGGTCGTGAAGAACAAGGAAGGAAACGTCGCTTATACGGTCAAGTACGACTACACCGACGAGTATGGCAACAAGGCTTCTGCCGAAGTCGAAATCGTATTCGACGACATTCCGCCGAAGGTCGAGATCCGTACGCCGAACTCGATGGAACGCTTCAACACGAACGCCATCAAGGTCGAGTGGACTGTCAACGGAGTAACCCAGGATACGCTTAATCTGCAGCGTCTTGAGAAGGGCTTGAACTACGTAATCCGCCGTTACGTGGACAAGGCTGGAAACGTGGCCGCCGATACTGTAGCGGTATTCATGGCCGAGGCGAAGGATATCGACATTTCCATCATCAACCCGGTCACCAAGGTTGACCAAGACAAGGTTGACGAATACTATGCCGACCACAAGTACGACGCCAAGAATCCGTACAGCATCCAGTTCACCGATCCGGACTCCAGTAAGTTGCCTGAGACCATCGGCATCGGCTTCAAGATCGACATCGTGCTTCCTAGCGTTTCTGCAACTGGCGGACTCGCTACGCTTGACGATATCGTGAAGAATGGCCAGATCCCAGTCGACGACAAGGGCAACATCGTGGGCGCTTCCACGAAGGGAATCCCGGTCGACCAGTATGTGGAAGAACACTGCACCGACGAGTTCAAGAAGGATTACAAGAAGCACGGTCTCGACATTCCTCTGTATGACGTGACCTACAACCTTCACCTCTGGGTGTTTACCACGCAAGCCAACTACGTGAACGACTTCCGCGTCGAATACAAGCTCAATGACCAAGCCAAGGTGACGGACGCCGGAACTGTCCAGATGGTTCTTGACTGGCTGACCGACAAGGAAGGCAACGTGAAGGCCAAGAACGGTCACGCCATGGGCACTGGAGCCTATATCACCAAGCTTGAGTCCAAGTCCATCGCCAAGCACCGCTGCGACTACAAGGAGCAGAAGAAGGGCGACAAGACGGTCAAGAAGGAAGACGACATGACTACGTTCGGCTACAAGAGGCCGACAAAGTAATCGAACGGAGAATTGACAAAGGCTGCCTAGACAATAGGCGGCCTTTTTGCTATATTATGCATTATGAAGCCTCATATCTACAGTTCGTACGAAATCTTCCATGCCGAAAATGTCGGCTGGGGAGTAGACGACCATCTGCGTAATAACCAGTTCGTCAAGCTTTCGGAATATGATGAGAAGGTAGCTGAACTTACTGGCGACCAGCGGCTCAATTTCGAAATGTTCTTTGACGAGCGTGAGGATAATCGGTATTTGAGGCAACGTGTAGACCAGCTGGAACGTGAAAACGCCGCTCTCGTTGAACAGCTCCGCAAGGCGGTAGAAAACCAGTTGCCATGGATTCCGTGTTCGCTCAAGATACCCGAACGTGGAGAATTCGTTTTCGTCAATGGCAGCCAAGGAGTAGAGGTTCGATGCTGGGATACGATGGATGACACCGACGACTATGACGGACATCCTATCAGCTGGGACGCTTGGTTCAAAGAGACCGAGGTGGACGGCGATCCTTACTTCTGGATAGATTTTGACGATGTGAAAGCCTGGATGCCTATTCCGAAGGATCCAGAGGAACCTAAAAAAGACGAGGAACAACATGTATGATGATTACATTCCCAATGATATGTTTGGCTGTGTCGTTTACTTGATTTTCGGCATCATTGCCATTGCTCTCATCGTATGGATGTGCGTTGGCAAGGATGAACAAGGTACGCTGTACATGGTAGGAAGCGACGACCCGGTCTGCACTGGTACGCTTCACACGACGTACAACGGATACGGTAGCGATACGCACACGTTCCATTGCGACGATGGCCGTGTCATTAAGGAAGTTACGAACTTTATCTTGAAGTAGGAACAGTTATGCCGACCGAAGAAATTAAAGAACTGATCAACGCCAAGGACGCTGCCGACATTTCGTCGAAGAAAGTTATCAAGTCTTTCATGAAGGATGTCAACAAGGCTATTCGCTCGGCATCCAAGGAAGGCGCATACGAGGTTTCCATTGATAACTATGGTACTGGCGGAACTATAATCAAGACAAAACCGCTGGCAAATTCGATCGAGCTCATGCTGCAGATTGCCGGGTATAAGGTTGACTGCTTGTTTGATGACGATTTCTGCTGCTATCGTTTCTATATCGACTGGACTCCGCAAGAAACCGCATTGCCAGTATTCCCTACCGACAAGGAATTGGACGAGGCTCGCAAGAGGTTTTCCGTAGCTCAACACGATGCACGAAAAATCCATCCAGTGGGACAGCAGCGTGATCCGTTCGCTGACTACGACCGAGAACGCTTCGCTCGCGAGCTCAAGGATGCTAACTTTTTGCTGTCTGGCTGGCTTGAGGAAGAAACCAAGCTGCGTAACCAGATTGTCGCCTTGATGAACCAAGTCACTTGGTATAAGGGCGGCCAAATTCCGGGACGGCTCGACGTCGCCATCTTGAAGGATGGAAAGACTGTTATCGGAGTTCCGAACAAGGACGGCTCGTTCGATATCAAGTATGTCATTATGAAGAACTCGCCAGATTGTAAGGTTGAGAACTTGTCTGTATCCCAAGACGATGTCGTCATGTGGAAGCATGCAAATGTACCGCCGGAGAAGTAGCTATGCAAGGTGATACCTACTGTTATACAATCAAGCAGATCGACGACTATCTGGCGACGACTGGATTAACCGGGTTTGCGCTAGAAAACGAACGTCATCGGCTTATCGACCGTCTTTCTGTTCGTCTCAGTGGTACGGTCGATCCAGAGTCCGACGTGTTCTCTGGACATGACAAGGCTCAGTCGTTGATGAAAGCTGGGTTCGAACGGTATGAAATGATGATCGAGTTCATGAAGGCTCGTCGTGAAGGCGAATACGACGTCGAGGAATACAAGGCTGTCCCCGCGCCTACAGCTATCAACGACGGCTTCTTGGACATGGCTGCCTTGCTGTTCGACCGTGGCACCGAAATACATAATGCAAAGTTTGTGTACTGCAGCGAGTCCATAGAAATGAAGTTCGACTCGGTTCCGGGCTTGAAGTTCGGTATCGAGATCTTCTACGATACGCCAGACTTGATGTATGTGGATGCCACCGTCGATACGACTACCGAGAACTACGTTGCCAATCCGGACAATACGAAGTTCTACGTGAGCGAGATGCCAGCGTACGACGTGAATTCATTGGCTAGCTATATCGACCAGCATGTCAAGTACTGGAAGGAAAGATGAGTTTTCTCGGCTATCTCTGCTTTGCGGCTATAATGCTAGAAATGGTGATCGTTTGGCCACCATTTCTTATAGTCTTTGTTATTTTCTGTATAATCGGAATTTGCTTTTGCTGAACTATTCCGGCTCGTTCTCGCAAAACGCGCTGCATTCTGGGCATCTTGAACGGTAGTTGCCAGCTGGCATGCTTGTACAGTATTGCCGCGATATGGCGAACTCGCAACCGCACTGGCAAACGAAGTGAAGTTTCCTTCCGTGCTTGAGTATGACCATATCCGTCTGGTTTAGCGGTGCCGTCTGGGCTAACAACCGCTTTTTGCATTCGGCTTCTTGGCGACGATACCGTTCCTCTGGGGACATCTTGCCTTGCTTGTAGGATTGTGTTCCTGGGTCGCCTTCTTTTATTGCGCCAGCATTGAGTAGTTCTTTAGTTTCGCACGAAGTCTGCGTGTCATTGAGGAATGTGACACCGTACCAGTCTCTGTCGGTAAGGTAATTTAGCGCCTTGATCGTGCTGACGTCGTGGATTTGAAACGCATGGTCTTTGAATACGCCGTCGGTGTGTATGAGTCGTTCGCGGTCGACTGCAACTGAAATAAGCATTTGGTCTCCTTATAGGTCTGCTGCGGTAAGACGCTCGTCCGTATTGCACTCGAATACTTTGTTCTTGAACGTCTCGTTTGTGTCCCAAGACATATTGGACAAATGAAGAAGCTCATTGCTGTCATACGAGGCTACTTGGAACGAGTCGAGACGGTTTGGCAACCCCTTCTTTCCGTTCAGCTGGTCGGCTTGTTCGGCTACCGTGTAGGATTCCTTTCGGTCGGCGTAGGAATAGTTGCCATCATCGTCCTTGACGATAAATCCGTACCAAGTAGGCTCGTTGTTGCACTTCCACTCGCACCGTTCCTTGTCTGAGTCCAGCGTGAACGACGCTTTACCGTGGTCGGTTCCTACCGCCCACGGCAATTCGAAGTTCGGCGCGTAGCCGACGAATGCTGCCACTACGGTTTTCATGGCTATCCCGCATTGTATGACGAACAAATTACCTTCGCCTTGGTGTCACGGTACATTTCTCCGGAGTAGACGCCGATTTCGGTGATGGATTCCACTCGCTGGCACTCGTGGATGTTGAACGACTGGTCGAAGATGATGTCGTAGTCGTTGTACTGGCGATAACGGTTGAACTTCGACTTGCAGATTTCTTCCAATGTAGCCTTGTCCACGCATGCGATTACTGCCGAGTCGTAGCTGTCGTATCCGTCGTCGGAGAGCTTTACCATGAACAGACGGAACTGTCCGTGCTCGACGAGGTCTTGGCGGCGTTGTTCAATCAATGCACCTACCTTGCGGTCGAAGTCGTCAGTGTCTACGCAAGTGTACATCTGCCAAGGCATATCGCTCAATACCTTGTTGCCACTATTGTCCTTGATCCAGCTGGATACACGGAGGAGCCCATTATGGTTCTTGAAGTGCTGGATCATGCCGACACAGACGTCGGAACCCTCGATGTAGAACTTCACACCACAGTCAGCATAGGCCGTGTAGTCGATTTCGAGTCTCGGAACTCCCTTGATGGATACCCACGTCTCGAATTTCGGTACGAGGTGGTGTTTCTGTATGATGGGTTCGAGACCCAGTTTCTTGATTTCTTGCGCTATGAGTTCATCTGCTATCATGTGAATAAATATAGCAATTTGTCCATGCCGTGTCTATTGACCGCATCAGTGTATTTTACTATATTGGAAACCATGAGACCGCTATGTGGAAAAGTAATGTGCGACGATGACGACGATGACGTCGTCGATAGATGTTTTGAACGCAGACGCCTTTGGCGTTGGCGTGAATTTGACAGTAAATTCTGGGATGAAAGATACCGTCGTAAGATCGAGCTGAAGCTGGATGCCGACGGCAAGCCTATCTACGACGAAGATGCATGGGGAATGTCCATCGAGACCCAGAAGGAAATCGATGCGTGGAAGTATCCGACGCCGATAGAGATTATCGAAGTCGTTGCGTTCCTTTGTCTGAGAAATATTCCGTACGAGCAACAGCATTATGCAGACAGATTCCCTTGGCGAGCGGTTAACAACTGGGGTGATGATACTGGCCGTTACCGCGATTGCCGTAACAAGTACGAGTACAAGGAAGAAAGACACTGGTGCTGGCTCCGTATTCCGATGCCGGAAATGCTTTCGATGAACGGAATCCAGTTCGACGGTAAGACTTTCACTGTCGGCGCGATGAAGTATGAACTTATCGACGTGATGAAGCGTGTCAGCGTGGAATGCGCCGAGTTTTTGTGAGGTAGGTATGGCTCAAGATTCTTATGAATATGCCCATTGTAAGACGTGCTGCTGGGAGCCGACTGGCTATTGCCCAGTAAGCACGAATTTCGGCTGCGTTATCAAGAATGGCCAGTGTCAAGGCTCTTTGGAAGATATTTCCCAAGATATGTCGTATCCACCGTCAGTCCGTAAGAAGGCGGATAGTGAAATGACGAAAGAAACATTCATTGCCCACGGAACCACCTTTTGGGGCGACGGCGAGCCGTGGGAAATCGCTAAAGACCATGCTAGGGGAAGGTCGTAATGCTTTACAGAGAATTTCATTCCTATACAGGAGAGCTTCACAACATCGTGGCTGTGGACGAAGCCGACATGCACAAGCAGATGATGCTTATTGACCGCATGGAAGGATGTCCGGACGAAAAGAATCGATGGATCGAGTGCTACAACGAAGACATGAAGCTGAAGAACCGAATTGCGCGGTCGATGAGGGCCGTCATGGATAGAATATGTCTAAGATAGAATCCGAAGTGCTCCCTTGGGAGACCATCCGTGAACGAATCTACGGTTCGTTGACAAATCCGGTAGGCTACAGACTGTTGGCCGACCTCTACGCTAACTTGCCGAAGTATTTCGACGAGACGAAGCTTCAAGAAATGCTCGACAATATGCCGTGGAAGCCGCACAACGAACTCCTTGCCGGAAAGCTGACCGACCGCTTGCTCGACTTGCTGGGTGCAGCGAAAGAATACACGGTAAGAGACCCTTGGTACAGCGTTCTTTCCGTAAAGCTCGTGCTTCCTAGCAAGTGCCAAGCGAATTGCGCCTTCTGCTACAACAAGCACGGCGTCTATGGTCGACAAGTCGCAAGCACCGTCGATTACACGGCCATGGTGAACACATTGCTTGCCGTGTTGCGTATTGCAATGGGCCGTCCGATCAGTGTCGAGATTACTGGAGGCGAGCCGACGTCCGAACCGTATATTCTGGACAAACTTCTGGATAAGATGGTCATGGGCGGCATCACCAGAAATGACCAAGTCAAGCGCATCACCATGACTTCCAACGGATATCATCTGTACGAATGCATGAGTGGACTTGCTGGCAGGGTGAAGTACGTGAACCTTTCCTTGCACTCTACCGACTTCGAGGAACGCACGAAAATTTTCGGCACGAGGAGCATCCCCAACAACGAGGAAATCGTCATCTTGACCGAGGAAGCTGCAAGGGAAGGCATCGACATGTCCGGCGTGTTTGTCGTGGACGACTTCTCGATGGATATGGAGAAGTTCGACCGTACGAACGAATGGTGCGAGAAGCACGGCCTCGTGTCCACCCGCTGGCGTTCGAACGTGTTCGAGAAGAACAAGGTAGGCGTAAAGGAATTTGCCGAGAAGCTTACCGACAATCCTTCGTACAAGCTTGTCGTGTACGAGGAAGCCGTCGACAGCTGCTACGCTATCCTTACGCGCAACGGATCCCACTTGGTCTACTTACTTGACGGCGTGGAAGACGCTACCCAGACTTCGCTTGGCGTGTCTGTCGTTATCCGTGGCGACGGCAAGATGTTCCACGACGCTTCTTGCCGCATGCCAGTGCTTAATTGGGGGCAGACCGGGTTCTTGCCCTTGAAGTATGTTTACGACAAGAAATAAAGGACACAACAATGATTACACCCAAATTCTTTGAAAGCTACTGTAACAAGCTCTTTGATGACAACTGCGACATCAAGACTGAACAGAGCTATCCCATGGAACTTCTCATCAGGTGCTACTACAAGGGTCGCTTGGTGGCCAGACTTCGCGTCCGTAACAACATGACGACCGAAGTCAGTGTCTACACGCCAGACCAGTGTTCTACGGATACGAGGTTCAAGTGGCGATTTAAGCATTTGCTGAAGAAGTACACCTATGTTGATCGTCACAAGATTGAAGTCATCAAGGAAATTACCAAGATGGTCAATTCCAAGTTCTACGCCCACTCGGACGACATCTGGGAACTCATTGACCAAATTACGGACGACGTATTCGCGATCGATGTTAGTGGCATTGGAGAACGCCTTATGGACAAGGCCGACCTTCTTCGCTACGGATCAATCAAGTGGCGTTCAAAGACACATGAACAAGATCCCCAACCGACCAAGGATGCTGACAATGCCAAAACTGATGATTAACGGAAAGAAGGCAAGCCGCAGTCTGAAGCGCAAGTGGACGATTTACCAGCTGACTCACAAGTGGACTGTCGAGGAATGGCTGTACCGTCTGCAGCTTGTCCAGTACAATCTCACGGAACGCAAGGGAATCTATTATTACGGAAAGGAAAGCGTCGAGGTGACGTTCCGCCGTTTCTACTACCACGGATTCCTCATCGCCGAGTTTGCTGTGTGGAATCCGGAGAACGTGATGCTGACGAAGCTGAACCGCGTTCGCTGTTCGTTCTTCGGGTGCAAGGATCCGACCAACAACGAATTTCCATGCAGAGGCATCTATGGCCAGCAGATTCTGGACTTGACCTACTGGTATGAAATGGAGCTGGTGTGCGGTTGCGAGAAGGAACCGAACTTCCCTCAGCATTGGAAGAAGGGAACCCTTGGCTGGCTCCTTATTCGAACAAACGAGGCTGTAGACAGGTTCATTTGTTCGGTTCACCAGTCCATGATGCTTGCCGAGTTCCACGACTTCGACACGAAGAAGCATTCGTACACTGCCGATCTTTACTGGAGCAGCTGGAAGATTCTACGTGACTCGCTCAAGCGCCCGGTATGGGCTAACCACTTGATCCGCAGCATGGAGAAGACCAGCTTGAAGGACAAGTTCTACAAGCACTACCATGCATGGCACGACCGTTATGCCGTGTCCGCTACGATGAAGTTCGATGGAGACCCAGATTTCGATGCGATAGTAAAGATGGACGAGGCTGCTGTTCCGTTCATCTACAAGATCATCAAGGAGAAACCGGATCCCATCGTGAGGGTCTTGGACGTTATCTACAAGGGCACCGTGACGTACGAGGGTACGGTTTCGCTGAAGGACGTATGCTCCGCGTGGGAGACCTTGCTGCCGCTCTGTAGCAACGTGATTCCAAGAACAGAAAAGCCAGCTTAAAGCTGGCTTTTTTTATTCTGTCTTTAACCGCGATTCAAGTCCTTTTATGTGCTTAAAGGCGTATTCGGCGATTTCGGTGGTAAGGCTCATTACGCCTCCTTGGCTTGCGGCGGAGGATTGCGCTCTTCGTCCGGCAGAAGGGCGAGATACTTGTCCTCGTAGTAACGTTTCCAGTAGTTCGATTTGGCCAGTTCTTCACGCAACGTACAGTCCAAGTTGAGGTCGAACGAGAATGCCCCGGTCTCCTTGTTGCCCATCATTGACTTTACGAAGCCAGCATCGTAGAGCCGCTGGAATTCCTTTTCCACGCACTTTTCGGTCATCTGCTTGTATCGACGGAGCTGCGCCAGTTCTCTCAGCAAATCCGGTGCTACGATTTCCTTGCTGTTGTCGAATTTCCAGCTCCAGTAGAGGTTGTTCACAAGGCGCTTGTACTGTCCGTTGAGGTGGCCGCTTGTCATTGCCGTCCAGTCGCAGAAGGACGGATACGCAGCCATCGGAATAGCGTTTTCGGCCAGCGTTTTCACGCCAAGGGTATCGTCTTCCTCGACGGTTCCGATTACATAGGCGTGTCCACGTCCTACTTGCTTCGGATACAACGCAATAGCGTCATCTGGGGTTTCGGCGTCGATGAGTTTAGGGCATTCGAGTTCGGGGATTTCGGCTTCGTAGACGGCGAAGTATCCCCATGCGACTAAGTAGTGCTTCGTATTCATTTGATTTCCTTTCCGGCGAGGAGCTTTTCGCTCCATGCGTTGACTTCGTTGCCGCGTTCGGTGTGGGTGACATGATCCGAGTTGACATATTCTTCCAGCTTCTGCAAGAGTTCGTCTTCCATCTTCAGTACGCCGTCGGCCAGCGAGGCGATCCATACATGGAACGGAGTGCATGTTGCATCGGCGTACAGCAACATTTTCATGTTCGGATAGTCGTGCTTTCCGTTGGTCTCGGTGAGCACGAGGCCCATATCGTCCTTGTCAGAGTATCGCTTTCCGTGAATATAATTATGACGATACGGAAATTCTACGGCTGCGATATAGTCTGGATGGTTGTCCGAGTAGATATAGATGGTGAAGTCGCAGTTGGCGATGCCTTCGTATTCATCCTTGTACATCGATTCGGGGACATTCCAGATGCGTTCCTTCATTTCGACGTGGGCGTCTGTGAGGTGCATCTTGAGGACATAGTAGTCCGGCTTTGTCGGTTCGATAATCTTACCGAAAGTCTTGAACGGATGCCTAAAGGAAAATCCGGATGTGGTTTCATTGATCATGTAGCGTAGGCCACTGTACTTGTTTTCATAGAAGCTGGCATAAGGTTTCATCGCATCGGCAAGCATCTTGCTGGTCGTCTCGTCAAAGCGGGTCGGTTCGGTTGAATATGAGAATCTGCGGAGACGGTCTAGCATCAGAGATTGTTCGAATTCTTTTACGAACGGGTTGCCGTCGCTCAGATCATCGGAATGCTCCTTGACCAGCGCGAGAATCTTGTTGCGCGTGGGTGTCGGGTTCCACAGCTGCTTGCGCCAGATGGTTTCTGCTTTATTGAATGCGTCGGCGTATTCGCTGCGCTGGCATTGTGCATAGTATTCTGCAAACGGATTGCTACTCAATTTCTACCTCTTGGTTGTTGGTTCGATGGGCTTAATATAACTTTTAAATTGAGTTGTGTCAAGAGATATTTTAAAAATTTATCGATAAAGACAGAGTCGCGACGTACCCAGTGCGTTCAGCACGAGCTTGCTGTCGAGTTCCAGCTGTTTGATGCGCTTGTCCAGTTCCTTCTTCTGGGCCTTGTATGCCCTGATGAACGGCTGGATTTCCTTCATCGGTATCTGTCTGTAGATGTAGACCGTGGCGTCCGTGCTGCTGCCTACCGAGACTGTCTTGCAGCAGTCCACGCCAGTCGTGTACATGCGGTCTCCGCTGAACTCGTATCGGACGATGTGGTCGACGTCGAGTACGAGTTCTCCTTTGTCCGAGAGAAATGCTAGGCTAGGCTTGACGATGGTGTAGGTGTTCCACGACGCCGTGTCGTCTCTCCAGTGTTCCACGATTTTGACGAAACAGGGGTCTGCGTGGGCGATGGCCTCGGCGATGGTCGCCATCGGTTTATTGTCGCCTTGGCTGATTTCAAATGTTGCTAAAAGGTTTCTGTTTTTCATGCTGTCCAATATAGCAAAAGTTTGACACCGCGTCAGCGCTTTGCTATATTTAGCACTATGATAATCGACAACTTAATAGACCAGATGGTCAAGTTGCGCAAGGCGTACGGCCCTATCGAAGTGGACTTCTGCGATACGCAATGCTTCGGCGCTCTGCACGACCAGGTGGCAATCCGCATTGATGAATTTGGCGACGTCCTCGCCGTCCTCCAGTCCGCTTACCGCAAGAAGAAGTACAAGTTCAACAAGGTCATGCAGAATGACTCGTGGCTCCAGTTCAAGGAACCGAATACCAGCGACAAGGAAGCCAAGCGACGCTGGGCGGAAGCCGGAAAGCCGAGCAAGATGCATCCGGTCGTCATCAAGGACTCCGTTGACACTAGACCTCTGATTGGCTATGCGGTTATCTGGGGACAGTACAGCCTCAACTTGAACCGTTTCGAGACAACGGAAGTGTATATGGAGTCTCGGAACACTGGCGAGGATCTGCTGAATGACGCTCACAACACGATTCCCCGTATTTGCTGTGGATGGAAGTTCATCAACTTGGTCAACCTCGGCGAAGTGAAGGTAGGCAATGAAAAGACAAGCGATTAAGATTTTCTCGCGAGACGACTTTAAGTTCGTCCAGTCCGCTGCGAATAAGTTCCTTGAGTCGATCAGTCCGGAAGACGTCGTATCGATAACCAATACTCAAGTAGACCACGACATGCGAGGAACTGGGCTGCGCTCGCAAGACTTCTATGTTATCTACACGATAACGATAGTTTACATGTACGACTACACACAAGCTAAAATCGAAGAGGAAATCAACGCGCTTAATGCGACCATCGCCAAGCTTGTGAATGACGCCGAATCGACCAGCTGCGACCGAATCTATCTCGGTGAGTATGAACGTTTCTTGCCAGTGAAGCTCGTCTGGGGAGCGTCGAAGGTAGATGTCATCAACAACGTGTTCGAGACTGAGGAATACAAGACGCTGCGGCAAGAAATCGTGGACAAGTGGTACGCCAAGGATACCGACTACAACAAGACGTTTGTCGCCGAGGAGGATTAGGTTATGAATTATCAGTCATTCCGGACTTGCGTCCGTTCGTATTTTCCAAACATCCGTTTTTATGACAACCTAATTTATCTGTTTCCGAACGATCTTACCAAGTGTCGCGGCAATAGCGACGTCCTCATACAGCTTTGCAAGGAATTCAATCTTCCGTATGATCGCATCTTGATTAAGAATTTCTGGAAGTCGCAGAACCTCGTGATCGGATATACCGACTGGACGAACGCTTGGGAGACCGAAGAGCATGGCGGTGCCGACTACAGCTATTCATTCAGTGGGAATACCCACGTGCTGGAGGTCGAAGAACGGTTGCTCCGCCTATTGAAGCTGGCACACGATTCAAACTGCTTCCACTACAACAAGGTTAAGTGATGAAATACGTCGGCATTACAGAGACTTATGACCCGTGCTTCGTTCCGGACTGGGAGACCAGACTCCTCGAAGCCAACGTCGTCATATCCAAGGAGCTATCGGATGAGATGGTCGAAAAGCTCCTTATCGTACAGAACCGGGTGATATTCCATCACACGGTCACTGGACAAGGCGGTTCCGTGTTGGAACCCAATGTCAAGACGCCAGAACACGAATTCGACCAGTTCAAGAAACTCGTCGAACGTGGGTTCGACACCACGCACTACGTCCTCCGTCTGGATCCGATCGTTCTGCTGAACAAGGAATGCCAGGACAACATATACAAGGTTCTTGATATGTGGAGCGGCTACGCAAAGGAGCATGGGATTGTGCTCCGATGCCGCGTATCGGTAGTCGACTTGTATCCTCATGCGGTGGATCGCATGAGGAACAAGGGCGTTACCCTTCTGTGGAAGAGTTTCAAGGCTCCGAAGGCGGTGTTCCACCGTACCGAGTCCATCCTTGGCAAGTACACGGAATGGTTCCACTTCGAGAGCTGCGCCGAGACCGACTTTACCGCCGACTTCATCGACAAGATGGGATGCGTGAGCTACAAGGACTTGCGTCTGCTTAACATCAAGGACGCCCAGTACACTGCACCGCTTACGAAGCAGCGAGAAAATTGCATGTGCTTGGCGAAGCGCCAGATTCTTGGCATACGTCCTCGACGTTGTCCGCACGGATGCCTTTACTGTTTTTGGGAGGATTGACCCATGATGCTCTATTACCTTGTCAACAGCGTGGAGACCAAGAACCACAAGTATTTCCGCAACGGAAGCGATATGGGCGGCGAACGATATGACGGAACCAACCGTCTTCTCGACGCTCGCTTCTTTACTTCGGAGGACGAAGCCAAGTCCTATATCAAGACGGCCAACAGCTGGTGGACGAAGTACGACTTCCACGTATGCACCATCACGTCGGACGAGCTGATGGACTTGATGGTGGCACAGAAACTGAAATCATTTATCTTATCGGACATGTGCTAGACTATGATCATTCGTTTGTTTGACTACGAACTGCGTATAAACGTGTCTCTCGTTAATACGAAGGCCAAGCTGTATTACATCCGCGCCACTTGGACGGACGGCACTGTCGGCTATTACGGCATCGGGCAGAACGTCAAGGGCGACATCTGGTATCCGGTATGCAACAAGCAGTATGCCATGTGCTATTACCGCAAGGAAGCCAAGAAGCAGCTGAAGATGCTGCGCTATCTGTTCCGCAAGGATACTTCGATGTCGCTTGCCTTAGAGGAAGTATGAAGTACGAATTTATCTTCAAGGTGTTCAAGGACTACTACTGTTCCAAGTACGTCCATTCGCATCTTGTAGGCTACTTCAGGAGCGAAGCCTCTGCCGATCGAGAAATTTCCTATCTGAAAAAGCACGAGTTCGAACTCGGTCACCGGGTCGAGTATCGTATTGAAAAGGAATCGGCTACTCTGTATCCGAACATGGTGGCCGACTGGGAGGCGGAAGACCGCGAGGCAGAACTAGAAGAACAACGTGCATTCGCTCCTATTCCGCTTCCGAGAGTACGCAAGCGGTTTCCGTCCTTGCTGGCACAGTCGGCAATGGAATTCAATATCGAGGAGTTCCATCAAAAAACGGCGAACAACATGATGTCGTTCGTCCGTTCAATGCAAAAGCATCGCCGTCACCGCCGCTAGCGAAGTATCTCCCGTTTTGTCGTGCTTTCATGTACGAACTTGACCGCTTCCATGATGTAGCGAGTATAGACGGGAACTTTATCATTTAGTATCTTCACGACATCATCTTCTTCGAGGACGTCGGCCTTCAGTTCGCTCATTTTTGTCAACGAGGCCAGCTTGACCTTGTGGTTCTCGCTGCAATTCGCCACGTTTGGCGCAAGCAATCCGGACAGCACGACGGACGGCCCAGAAATGTAGAGCAGCGCGTTGTAAGGGTCGATCTCGACCGCTTTCACGTAATACGCCGTGCGGACGATTCCTTCATTCACCGCAATCCAGTGCTGCAGAAGATCTCCGCTGATCGCTTGAAGGATCGGCGGTACACTTTGCTCCAACAGATTCTTGATGTCTTCTGGTTCGACGATCGATTCTTTCTGTTCTTCGCGTAGTTCCTTCATCAGCGTACACATCGCCGCCGACGGCGACGGAAATGCCGACAGCCGTTCAAGCAGTTCGTTCTTTTCGCAACTGAACGTGCATCGTACATTGTCCTTGAACTGACGGTAAAGTCGTTCGAAAGCGTCCAGCGCGACGTTGACGTCGTATGACATTAGGTTGAGTGGCGTTTCCATTTACTATAGTTCCTTGATATATTCGAGTAGTTCCTGGACTTCCTTGTTCTTCTTTGCGTCCTTGCCCAAGAAAGTCATTGTGTGCAATGCCATATTCTTGGCGAATGTTTCAGACGTGCCGTACCAGCTGTTAAGGTTGTCGGAAATCTCGTCGAATGCCCTACGACCGTCGCTCGCCCACCTATCGTCTGCGACGAGCGGCTTCCATACCTTGTAGTACATTTCCATCTTTTGATTGCTAGAATCACTACGCCCGATGAGAAAACCGTCCTTGAACAAGTTTCCGTTGTATACATCTTTATAGTCGGATCCGCCCCATAAAGGAATAACGATGGAGGAATGAGGCTTTCCCTTGCTGTCATAGGCAAGTCCGTTCACTTCTGCGAAGTGTACAGAAGCGGGTTTCAGTGAAATGCCTTCATCGTCGTAGTCGACTTCCTTCAGTCCGCCGTGGTCGAAGTTGAACTTCAGTGAGAAGTTTTCTCCCCAGCCGTCGGAAATCTGTCCGTCCAAGTCTTCTTTGAGACCATCAAGGTAGGGACGGATCGTTTTCTTGTTCATCAAGTCACTGGGCTTTCCGCAGCATAGCTGTTCGTCGATCGTCGCCATGAAGCAGACATATAGCTTTCCGTCCCTAACGGTCACGTGCTGCGTGATGTCGATGACGTGAGCTCGCAAGTCCGGCAGCAAGTGGTGGAGACATTTTGCAAGGGACAGCTCCGTGTCGAATTCGAACACGGCCAGCTTTGTCTCGATTATGTCGATTAGCTTGACAGTCTGCTCGGCGGTAAGGTCTACCGGATATCCGTCCTCGTCTTCGATGTAAAACGGTGCTAGGAATCTGATTTGGGTGTGGAACATATTGGCCTCGTTATTGCTTACTCGTTGAGTTCATACGGGTTTTCGTAGCTTTCGTCACCGTGGTACAAGCGCAGCCAGCGAAGGGTTTCTTCCATGTCGACGTCAGGATAGTACTTCTTCCACGTATCGTATGCGTCCAGCGGCTTGTCTGGCTTCGTGCGTCTGGCGCATTCCCAGTCGAGGGCGGCTTCGAACTTGTTCTTGATGTCGCCGTTGCGGTAGTGGTGGCCAGACCATGCTAGGTGGAGCTTCTTGGTCAGCTTGAGACCGAGGATCGGATAGAGGATTATCTTGTCCATGTCGTGAAACGGAAAGTAGAATCCCTTGTACAAGGCAAGCTGGTTCAGTGCCTTGCGATGGGCCCACGTGTACTTGACATGGTCGATTCGTGCTTTGAAGATATTATTGATTGTCTTGAACATGTCACCAAATATAGCAAATAAATTGACTTGTGTAATTGTTTTTGCTATATTTGCTTGCATGAATAAGAACTTCTGGATATTCTTTCTACGATACTTATGGGGTTGCTGCATCTCCTTTCTGTCGATGGCGTTCGTGATTTTATACGGAATTGCGTGGCTGGCTACGGTGCTGATGATTGCGGTCGCCGTCGTGCCCGATCTGATCGGCCAAGGACTTCGCTGGCTAATCTGCAGCATATACAGATTCTTTGGGCCGACTTGCCGCGAAGGCGAGGACTTGAGGAATCCGTTGTCTCGATTCAGTAAATGGTTTCTGGAAAAGGTTAAGCTCTGATGGGTGTAAAAATTATAGAATACAAGGGAGCCAAGCTCCACTACAAGGAACGCTGCTACGAGCTTTACCGTATCTATCCTAGCGGCAAGGAATGGTTCTGCGGCTACTTCCGTAGTCAAGAAGACTACGAGATCGAGCTGGCTCGCTGCAAGAACGAGGAAGCTGGCCCAGATGAATATGTCATCAAGGAAGTTCCTTCCGCTGGTATTCCTGTAGCCAAGATACACGACGTCGTCGAGGAGCGCAAGCGCCGCAACAAGGAAGCACGACAACGAGCCATCGAAGCCAGAAAGTGGGCCGAAGAGCGCAAGAAACTCATAGCAGACTGGGAACGCGAGGAGCGCGAATGGCGCGAGAAGCATCCCGGCCAAGCAAGACGGCTGATCGACCGTAGGTTTCCTCCGCTGTTCGATTGTCATGCGCTTCCGCCAGTTTGCACAACCCCAGACGGCATCTACAAGGCGCTTCGGTATCTTTATCCGGACTCCGTCAAGAAGTTCGTTAAGTCGACCGACTTTGCCAAGACGATCAAACCTCGTAGGAGGAAGAAACGATGAGCAGTGCTGGAATAGCGGCGGCGAACTGTGCGCTTGCGGCCATACATGCGCAGAAACGCCGAGCGGAAGAGGAAGCGGAAGAGGCTGCCAAGAAGTCGAACGGCAATCCGGAGCGGCATAACTGGTATGCTTCCTATAACGAGAGGATTGCTCAAGCTGGGTCGATGATTTCTGGTATCGACAAGGAAATCCAGAATGAAACGGATCCCCACATGATCGAGTTCTTGAACATGCGCAAGGAATACTGGGAGCGACAAGCGAAATCGTCCATGCGTCAGCGCGACCAGATGATTAAGTGGGAACATGAACGCTGGGAACGAGAACGCAAGGAGATGGAACGGTTCCATCGTATACAAGCAATCGTCGACCCGATCGTTAATGTTGGATTTTGGATACTGGGGATTGGTAGTTTGTTTGGAATCGGTGTATTTATTTACTTTATGTTGAGGCCACTATGGACACACCTATAATAATTGGACATCAGCCAGTAGGCCGCCGTATCGACAGCGTCACGATGGCGATGATCGACACTTATATGAAAAGCTACGAAGGCATCGACGCCAAGTACGACAAGCTAAAGCAAGGTACGGTGACTGCAAGCCGTGTAAAGCTTCGTGACACCTTGGCCGCAATTCCGCTGCATGAACGAACTCCGGAAGAAGAACAGATGCTGGTTCGGCTGTATAACAGCGACATTTCCATTTACAAGCACCAAGAGGATAAGTTCAAGGAGTACGACGAGGTGTCGGAGAAGATTCGCAAGCTCGTCGAGGACGCCGTTCTGCACAAGTTCATCCGTCCGTTCGACCGGGAACATGAGTACATGTACGTTCAGCGTGTCTATATGGTTCGTTCGGCTGCAGCGCCTTCTCCGTACGAGTCTCTGTGGCTGGAAGGGCCGATGCTCCGTGTCAACAGTGTCGGCCATAAGGATCAAGCGGTAGTCGCAAACTTCCATTATCACCACACTCAGCTGACACTTATCAGCATAGTCGACATCGAGGCAATCGAGAAGGACTTCAAGGACTACTGTGGCAACGTAATGTCTAACATCGACATCTTCAAGGTGTTGTGCGGAGGCGAAAATGAGTAAGTGCGTATATGTACCAATCTACAACAAGATGTCTTCTGACATGGGAGACACCGGACTGCCGTTGATGGCTACCAATCTTGACGACATAGGCTTGTTCTACATGCTGAAATCGGGGAATACGGTTGATGCAAAGACGGTGCCAGTCGTTACTGCCGAAAAACTTAGTGATAGATTCATTCGTGGCCGCAACAACTATATCATCCAGAAGGAACTTCCCGAAGGCGAGATGGCAGATGCGCTGATTAAAAAGGTCGAGGAGTTCTGGGATGACTTTGGTGAACAGTTGAAGCAAGAGCTGATTAAGAAGATGCAAGACCAACTGTCTGAACTGTCGTCTGGTCGAAAGACGGCGACGAAGAAGACTGCCAAGAAGACGACTGCCAAGAAGGCGACCAAGAAAGTGTCGAGTAAGCCTCGTGCCGAGGAAGTCGACGATGATGGTAATGACTCGGAACCAGAAATCGACTTGAGTGAAATTCATTTGTCGTAAGGAGGCTGATTATGTTCGGAATCAAAGCAAAGGAACTGAAAGACGCATTGAAGGACGTGCCGGACGATTACGTTGTCCGTCTCGATGCTCAAGAAGGCTCGATTGCCATACCGGACTGCTATGACCGTATCGGTCGTACGTACAACCGAGGTGCTTACCAGCTTGACACGCGCTTGAGCGAAGTCAAGGGAGTCTCCGTGGATAACGACATGCAAGAAGTCGTGCTGGACGTGTATATCAACTTGGAGGAGACGAATGGCTGATGATACGGCTGACCAGCTGATCGAGGTAGAATTCAAGAATCTCAATGAGACCTTTATTTCTACTAAAGGTTCGGCCAAGGAAAAGATCGACGCGGTATTCGCCAAGTATCTCGGATTCCCCATCATGAGCGAGGCGGAATTCTGGAAGCACATGGCGTACAGCGTCGGCGAAAAGCTTGATACTGCGTGGCAATCGATGAGGCACGAACATGACAAGTTCTTGGCGTACCATCACGCTCTCGGAACGATGGCTAAATCATGCGATGTCGAGGAGCCCACACCGACGATTGTCCAGGGTGCTTGGGAAGAATGTAAGGTGGCGCGTCTAGCTCGTTATGATGCGCTTCGTAAACGAAAGGATGAAGAAGAATGAAAGAGTTTGTTAGGAATCTAGGACGTAATTTGGGCTGGTTATTACTTATCACGCTCGCTTGCGTATTGGTTGCGGCTGTAGCCATGTTGCCGTTGGAAATCATGGGAATACTGACGACGTATTTCGGCGTTGAGTTTTCCGATGCGACGTGGTTTGTTGCTTTGATGGTATGGTGGTGGATCCTTGGAGGAACCATCATGACCGTCGATAAAATGGACAAGAGGTAAACATGAAGAACACGTTAATAGTTAACTTGTACGGTGGCCCAGGGACAGGCAAGTCGAGCGGCGCTGCATACATCTTCTCGAAGCTGAAGATGGCTGGTATCGACGCGGAATACGTGACCGAGTTCGCGAAGGACAAGGTCTGGGAGAACAACATAGAGGCGTTCAAGTGCCAGTTCTACATTTCTGGCAAGCAATCGTTCCGTATATCACGCTGCTTCGGCAAGGTCGATGTAATCATCACCGACTCACCGATCGTATTGGGCAAGATATACGCCGATTTGATTGGCCGTCCGCAGCTCGGATTAGCTTGTCTGGAAGAGGCTGACCAGTATCCGGCTGGCAGTACGATCGAAATCTTCTTGAGACGAGTGAAGCCGTATAATACCAATGGCCGCAACCAGACAGAGGAAGAGGCCAAGAAGATCGACGAGACGGTCAAGGAGCTATTGAGGGAACGCTCTAAGACCAAGCATTACGATGTGATGGAGTATGACGGCGACCAAGAAGGTTACGACCGTATTTACCTATTCATCAAGGATTTGCTGGAAACTCGCGAATTGGTGCGTGTCGAAGGCGAACGCCATTCTAAGGAATGGGCCGACATAGGAGCATGCGGATGAATAGGGTGATTGTCGACGGAAAGGAATACATGGTGACGAAGTCTGGCAAGTTGTTTCCGACTCCGCTACCACGTCTGAGTTGGCCGGACAGTCCTCGGAAGAAGACCGACGATGACGACCGAGAGAACCCATACGTTGTCAACCCATCATTTGTTCCAGTGGTGGATCCGGTGGAATAGGAAAAGGCGACCGAAAGGCCGCCTTTATTGTATTCTGGTATTGAAACTTACTTGCCGTAGCCTTCCGGCATCGGCTGTTCTTCGATGATGACCGTCATTGGCTTGTTCATAGCACGTACTCGCTCGATATTGCACTTCACGCCGTACGAGTAGCCGTTCCAGAAGGCGATTGCCTCGTCGCACTCGTTGCACATGGCCTTGTCCTTCACTTGGTAGAAGTCCTCGCCAGTCTTGCCTTGCGATTCAGCCCACATGGACTTTACGCTGGGGAACTCGCACTTGCGCGGCTTCTCGGTGGAACAGTAGACCGTCACGTCGGAGAAGCCGTTCTTCTTGAGGTACATCTGAGCCAAGTGGTCGATACCGAAGCAGTCGCCCACTATCACTCGTACGTCCCTCTGCATGAGGGCGTCGAGGCACTTCTTCATTTCGTCGTTGAGCTTCTTGATGCGTGACGAACCGGAAATGAACACGGTCGTCTTGTGCGGTGCCAAGTTAATCATTGTTCGTATTCCATTCCTTCGAGTCGGCGAAGTACGGAGCCATCTGCTGTACTTCGTAGCACATCGGACGGTCGTTTTCCGACGCATTCTTTTTGCACTGGTTGTAGTATTCCGGGTCGTAGCGTCGAGCATGCTTGCGGAATCTGAGATAGAAGATTTCCACGAGAAGCTGGTACGCATGCATGCCGTCCTTGCCCTGCTTTTTCTTGACGCCGATCTGGTAGTTCAAGCAGCGGCTGAGCTTCTTCGGATTTTCTTCTTGGAGATACTTGGAGCACTGCTCGTACTGTCCGCACATGAGCAACTTGCCGATTTTGCCGAGCGGTTCCATGTCTGGTTTGAAAAGGAAAGAAAAGAGTCCCATTGTATACCTCGTTGTTAAGTGTTTGACAACAATATAGCAAAAAGATGACAAGCGGTCAACGATTTGCTATATTTGTCTGCATGAGCGATTATCAATTAACCATGCTGATTATCGGCATTATCATATTTATAGGCGTTGCCGTCATCGTCGGAAAGATTCTGTTCGATCGTTACTGCGACCGCAAGGCTCGCGATTGGCACATTAAGAACTTGTGCTGGCCTTACCGAGTCGTCCAGCTGGGCGGCGGCAAGTATGGTCTGGAGCATTATTGCGTTCGGCATGTTCCTGGCCATACTGACCCAGACTATTCTCTGCTCGATGTCGAATGGACTCTGGTCAAGAAGTTTGATTTTCGCGCCGACGCCATGGTGGCGATGGATGAGGCCATGGCCGCAGTTATTGCCGAACGCGCCAGGGTCGCGTACAAGGAATGCAAGGACTTAATCAAGGCTGCGGAGAATGAAGTTGTCCGTGTTCTTGATTACAAGCCGACATACGCCTCGATCATCGAGGAGACCAAGACCATTGACTGTCCGTCGGTCGACGCCAGCATGATTGACCGAGTGTGCAGTCCGAAATTCATGTCAAGACCAGATATCATGACGAAGAAGGGGCTAGTATGAACGAATACGAAGAACTGTTCAACAAGGTCAACGAGCTTGGCGCTCAAGGCAAGTTTGTATTCATCGTGGACGCCGTTCACGAAATTACCGACGATGTCTTGCGTCAGAACGTAAAGGGCTGCCAGTTCCAGCTGTTCCACTTTACGACCATAGAAGAGACCTTCCAGTGGCTGACAAGGCTTATCGAACAGTGTACGGACGACGCGAAGTCGAAAATGGCTATCGTCCTTTACTATCTGGAACAGCTGGTCTCCATCCCGGTTCTGATCAACGCGCAGAAAGTCAACACCATCATGCGCATGATCATGACTCCGAACGGAGCTATCAGCGAGCAGAAGCACGCCACCATGGCCAAGCGCATGCTTGAGAATGTTCTCTCCCAAGCCGAAGCCGCTGGCGTGACTGTCGAACACATTTTTGATTATAAGGAGATTTCCAATGGCTGATGAATCCAAGCAGCTTTCCGCTGACAATCCTATCGTAAAGATTGACTGGAACGAATTCCGCGAAACCGGATTGTTCCGCTTCGTCAATTCATTCCTTCACATCTTCGGCTACGTGATCGTAATTGAAGTCGGAGACGACGGTAAGGTCAACTCCGTCTATCCGGCCAAGACCATCTGGCGAGGTTTCCCCCAAGAGGCCATGACCAACTCGTACATAAAGGTCGCCGAGCTCATGCACCGCGACCACGAGGAAATCCTCAAGTTCGCCAAGGAATAGTGATGACGCCGTTCTTCGACTACGAGCGCGACCCGGTGCTCCGTGCGCTGACCGAGCACATCTGCCGTATACGAGTGGCTTGCTACAATGCGGCCACGCACGGCGGCATTGATACGGATATCGATGCGCATAGGCGGTACATAGATATGTTCAACGCGACGGCGGATCCGTATTACCGGATGATGACGATGTACGTCGCGACGAGACCAGGCTCGACGTACATTATGTCGGACGAGGAATTGAAACAAGTTAATAATGCCGAACGGACGTTTGCTCGCATAGCCGACGACTGCGGCAAGAGGATCGAAGATGAACTTTCTAGCAGAACTCAAGAGCCTACCGAATCCGGCGAAGTACCGTCAGGGAAGAGCCATTCGCTGTATCGAAGACTTAAAGAAGGCGTTGGACGATGGGTACTATCTTTACTGGATAGATACCGAAGGAAATGACTATCTCCGCCAGTTCGACTATGTCGGCACGTTTGGCCACACCAAGGCCGATGATGCCAAGCTGCACGAGATCGAGGAACATATCGCTCTTGTCAGCAAGCTGCACGAGATGCACACCCAGATAGCGAACGTGAGGATTGACAAATAGGCGGTCGCAAGCTCACACCCTTTAGGGTGTGGGTAAGACCCGCAGTAACAAATGTAAGAAATAAATAACATTAGAAAGCCTCACAATTATTGTATATTTGAGTTAAGATACTATAAACTTTAATTGAAGTCAAGAAATTTAACATGGAAGCGATAAGAAGCGAAGATACGAAGGCTAAGATACGGGCGAGCATGTCCGCAACGAAGGCCAGACGGCAGACACAAGTCTGCCGAGTATTCGAGCTTAAAGTTTCCATACGGCACAACCCGAAATCGGTGTTCGATAAGATGTCCCAATGCTTCAAGGAAGCGAAATGGGTAATTAACGACATGCTGTCGCTATCCAAGGATAATCCCGACAACAGTATGTTCGACTACAAGTACACCGACCATAAGGATGTTGTTCATTATGACAAGGACAAGAATGCGGTCACGTCGTCAATCACCTTGCCTTCCGTCCTCCATCGAGCGACAGTTGCCCAGAAGAAGACCGACATAGTGAACTTGGCCAAGGCAAAGTCACATGGCCGAAAGATTGGCGCATTGAAGTTCAAGCGACAAGTGGACTGCATACCCATTATCACTGGTTTCACACAGATTATTGATGGTTGTCGTATAACTATTCCTGGGTTCAAGAAAATCCGTGTAAACGGGTTAAACCAGCTTCACCAGTTCGAAACATTTGAACTAGCCGATGCCAAGCTGGTTCGCAAGGCATCTGGCTATTATGTAAAGATTAGCATAATGCTTCCGAAATCATCAAGGAAACCTACCAACCGAGAGGTTGGTCTTGATTTCGGAATAAAGGATTCCATAACGACATCAAACGGCGACAAGTACAACTGCAAAGTGCAAGAATCGGAACACCTGAAGTACCTTTCAAAAATGTTGAACAGGCACAAGACAGAGAAGGGTTCCAAGCGGCGTTGGAGATGTAAGTGTCAACTGGCTAGGGAATATGAACATTTGGCAAATATACGAAAGGATATTGCCAACAAGATATACAACAGGCTAGTAACCGATTATGATGTTATCTACTTCCAAGATGAGCAGATTAAGAACTGGCAGAAAGGGTTGTTCGGCAAGTCCGTACAGTCTTCCTGTCTAGGTTCGTTGAAACAACGACTTGTCGCTCTCGAAGCGAGTGGACGTAGTTTCAAAATCTCAAAGTGGGAACCTACCACCAAGCTATGTCCGATGTGTGGTTGCATAAACCACCCGACACTTGCAGACCGAATCTACAAGTGCGATTGCGGATATACGATGGACAGGGACATCCATTCTGCTCGCGTAGTCTTGATGATTGGCTCGTCTAAAAGAGCCGAGTGCATGGAACATGCCTCCGCTGAGGTAGCCGCCTCTATGCCTCCCAGTTCTACTGGGTTAGCACAAGTGGCTCCGTCGAAGCGAAAACTCGAAGCTCACAGCCTTTAGGCTGTGGGTAGTTCACCAAGGAAGCACGATACAAGATGCTTGAGGACTCTTTCAAGGAGAGTCTTGAAGGTGACTGGCGAGGGAATCCGCCAGTCGAAGCCGATTTCCGAAAGTTGTTCGACGAAATGGCACCGAAGCTGTCCGAGATCGAGTTTAATGACTGTTTCGTAGACATTTCGGTCGTTCGGCAGTGGTTGGACTTCAACTTGTGTTGCCCCGATGAGTTGACGATCACCGCATGCCGTGCTGTCGGTCAAGAGGACGACTCCGTGATGTACAGCGTGTCGCACCACAAGACAACGCTGATTATTCATCATAACCAGACGGTAGATAGCCTAGTGGAGGCTGCGAATAAGGCCATCAAGCTGGTTACTGAAGAAAAAGTTACATAAACCACTTGACAAACTCGAAAATAAGAGTTATATTTTCTGTACAAACCAAACAACATGAAGGTACAGATGAAACCGAGAACCATTGACAACAGCAAACTCGTCAGAAAGCCAGTCGACATCACTGGCTGCCCAGAAGCACTCGACTACGTGACCGATCTGCAGCTCGCCGAGTTCGAGGAGACCTTGCTGGCTAAGCGCGTTGAGGAACTTCCTATCGCCATGCTCATGTCGTTCGTTGGCCACCAATGGTGGTCTCGCATGATTGCGACTCGCGCTTGCTTTTACGGATTCGTGGACTACTGCAAGGAAGTCACCGACAAGATGATTCTCGACAACCGAGTGTTCACTGGCTTCATGTGCGATGCTGGCGGCTGCTGGACTGACCCCACTGGTATCGTGGCTATCGACTGGGTGCGTGAAAAGGTCATTCTCGGCCCCAAGGAAACTTCCTTTGCCAAGATGACCGTCAGCGAGTTTGCCGACTTGCTGTCAAGCAAAGATGCGTCCATCTATTGGATTCCCGGTACTGGGGAACGTTATCCGACCTCACCGTCCGACTGGACTTCGTGGTACGGCAAGTACAACCTTGGTGGCATTTCCCGCGACCATTACTATCGTGTCAGCAGCCATACCTTGGGTGACGGCGCTTGCGATAACATTATGGACAAGGCCAGACCGTGGTTCCTCCTGAAGGAAGAATGGGAAGAAATTCTCCGCAGACGAGCCAAGATCACCAGACCCAATACGCTTGCCGAAAAGAAGGCCGCAATGGCTTCTCAGAAGGGCATCTACATAATGAAGTGGATCGACACGAGAAACGAAGCCGAGCCGAGAGCCAACATCCGTCGTATCGACTCCGTGAAGGTCGTTCCGTTTACCGATGCCATCAAGAAAGACCGTAGTGCAGACACTTCCAGACTCATGGAAGATGTCTATGACGAAAAGCGTATGAGAAGACTCACCGACTGGGTGAAGGACAAGCAAGTTGTCAAGGTGGATTGCAGTGAAGTGTCAGCCGACTTCGGTTATATCGAAGCCAGACATGCCGTCGAGTATTTCCGTCTGGGTACTTGGATTCCGTTCGACGATCCGGCGATCATGCGCCGAACATACTGTCCTACCGAAAAGATGCCGATGGAAAGAGTCACCGAGTACAGCACGGCAACGACCGAGTGGTTCACTTGCAAGAAGGAACTCGTCGAACAGCTGTACCAGAAGTATCTGAGCATGGATCCGTCGAAAACGGTGTCGGATCGCTTTGCCGAAGTCGAGAAGATGCTGCGCAAGGCCGACAAGAAATCGAAGGTTGAGCTTCCAGAGCGCGTGTTCGATTGTGACCGTAAAGTTCCGTACATCTATAGCGACCACGCTGGCAACTTGATTGTATACACAGCCAACTGGAACGATAAGCATGTCAAGTGCAGCCCTTATTCCAAGAAGGTCGCCGACCAGTTCTACAAGACGATCAAGTCGATGTACGAAGGCAAGTGGGTATGGAACAGAGAACGTGTCGTCCGTATCGACCGAGTGGTAATGGAAGAAAAGTGCCACCGCACATCGGTATTCAAGAAGGAACTCGATGGTGACTACATGTGGCCGGAAATCACAATGTATGGCCGCGAGATTGATATATCCAACATGCGTCCGAGGGAAAACGAACACTATTCGACTACCGTTGAAATGAGAGATAGCTATGACATGAAGAAGATCACCCTCGACAATGCGTTGAAGGAACAAGCAAAACGCATGACGGTGACCACTATCGACGAGATTGTCGACCGTTGCAAGAAATCTGGCCAGAACGCATCCAGCATCATGCGCCACTGCTATGACGAGTTCGTCAAGGGTCTCCGCGACTTGATCGACGGCAAGTCACCAAAATTCAATATTAAGTATCCTTCGGATACTCTCAAGGGAGAATAATGATGGAACGGAAATATGATTACTCGGCTGTGAGAGCCGCATACGAGGCGGAAATCCCTCGGCTTAATGAATTGATCCAGCCGTATGGTCTGGAGGCGTCTACATGCGGTGTGTATTTTTACCCAGGCGATGACAAGGTCAAGATAACCATATATGACAAAATCGCATACAATGGTATACTTTATATGTGGCTTCCTCCAGAGCCGATGTCCGCAGAGAAGATTTTCGAGGACAGCGTTATTGTCGAGGCCATCCAGCAATACAAGGACAATGTGGCTTATATCGAGAAGTTCCAAGCGGAAACCGGAATCATTGTCAAGAATAAGCCGAGCGTGACCATGGACACGCAAGATCGGTACGACAATCTGTGGTACGACGAACGTGCGATGGGGCTTATCAAGCTATGGATCACCATGGCAGACCTTGCCAAGTACCTCGACCAGCTGAAGGACAGACCGGAGTTCAAGACCTACAAGCACTACATCCTCGACATCATCCGCCGTGGGTATTCTGGCCGAACTGGCGCACCGTCTCCGACTACGGAAATCATGGTCGCTCCGTTCGACAAGTTCGTCGAACGCTGCTACAACAAGAAGCTGGAACAGAAGTACAATGACATGGCCGTAGACTTGATCCAAGAGGCGCTTGGATCAAAACACAAGGGGAAATAGTATGGACGTAGGATCACAGAACGCATATCCGTCTTGTTCGTTGAGCAACTTCGCGGCGCACGAGTTCGTCATCGACGGCGTACGATGCGCTTCTATGGAAGGCTTCTTGCAGTCGCTGAAGTTCTCCAATCCGGACATGCAAGAATATGTATGCTCCCTTATCGGCATAGCCGCCAAACGCGCCGGAAAGGGCAAGAACTGGCAGAAGAAGCAGACGCTGTACTGGCGTGGTGAAAAGATCGGACGACGTTCCAAGGAATACCAAGACCTTCTCGACCGTGCCTATCTGGCGCTGTTCCAGAACCCCGGATTCCGCTGTGCGCTCCGTGCCGCCGGAAATGCCACTTTCACGCATAGCGTGGGCAAGCGCAAGGAAGGCGAGACCGTGCTTACTATTCAGGAATTCTGCCACCGTCTGAACTGGCTCCGTGACATGCTGCCGTCTACCGAGGCCGACAGCGTGGAAGCGGTCAAGAAGCTGTGGTAAGGAGGCTGTATGAATGGGTCAGAAATGATGATTGCCGTGTTGATTGTCGGTGCCTTGTTGTTCTTATTTTGCTGGTGGTCTACTAGGGAACCGGAAATAAAGCTAGATGCGGAGCTGGGCACTGTAGAAATCGTCGAAATCGACGGTCAGTATGCGGTTCGCCAGTACGGCTATTATGCCGGATACGGCAAGCCGATGCAGATAGACATTCACAAAGGCGCGGAGCCGTTCGGTAGTGGGTGGTTCTGCTGGAAGAATCGGTACGGCGTTAAGACTCCTATTACATTCGACAAGAAGCCAGAATGGAGCTATCTCGATGAAGATGGGCATTCGACTGGCATATTTGGCGTTGCGGATGCGCCAAGCAATTATTCTCTATGGACGTATGAGTTCGCCGAAAAGGTTGCTGCGAAAGCCAATGATCATGCTAGGCGTCAGCGCGATGAGATGGAAGCTGCACGTATCAGAAACCAAGAATTCGATGAATGGCGAGAGAAAGGCAAGACAGCAAAGGCCGTCAAGCGCCTCTAGGGAACGTAGTAGTCGTCGTTATCGGTAATGAAGTCGAACAGCCATGACAGCAGTCCGATGGCAATTACCATTGCGAGGAAGAACAGTGCTACCAGTGCGCCTGGAGCCATCAACCCATAGGTGAAGGCTGCGCCGTCGGTGCCAGCGTTCTGCGCGGCAAGAAGCGTGAGAGTTGTGGATAAATCGTTGCTCATGCTAAAACTCGTTTATCCATAATATAGCAGCATTTATACTAAAAAGCAGTGACCGTAGTCACTGCTTGTTCTGTATCACATGTCATACCGAAAATTGGTCGTATGCGCTAGTATAGAGTTGCCTTCCTCATGAGACTTATCCGCGATATACAAACACGTTTTTCGAATGATCGTGTTAAATATGCCGAGCAGTTGTTCCTTGACGGATTCATGGCTCATCAACTGTTCCAAGGCCGTCATCTGGAACACGTTGTATACGACCTTTATTGCGACGTCCTTGCCAAGTACGTATTCGATCTTGTCGAATATGTGGCCGTCATTCAAGAATGCGAACTCCACGTATTCGGACTTGGGGTCGCCGTTGGCATCGATAGCATAGCCGTCCTCAATGAAGTCATTATAGTTGAAGTGCAGCGTATATCCGTGGCTGTTGGCGATGCCATGTCTTTCATTGTCGTGAATGACCGTGCTGATGGAATGGACGCAGCCGTTCCTGGTGACGATAAGTGCTTGATAGTGTGATTGTTGTAGTTCCATGTCCGATAATATAGCAAATTGCTGACACGGTGTCTATATTTTGCTATATTTTTGGTATGGGCACAACAAACATATTACTTTCTATCCATCCGGAATGGGCGGAACTCATCTATTCTTGCGAGAAGCAAGTAGAATGGCGTAAGTCCATCCCAAGGCAGATCAACTATAATCCGTTGCACAAGGAAGACCGTGTGCGCGTGTACATGTACGAGACGGCTCCGTACGGATGCATCACCGGATATTTTGAACTGGCTGACGTGGTTCGTGTGGACACGCACAACATAACCGAGGACGACGTCTTGGTGAAGCTGGGTCGCGTACCGTTTGCCGACTTGGTTAAATATCAAGGAAAGTCGGACAGCATCTTCGCTTGGCGCATCGGAACAAATACAAAGTTTAACAACAACCAGCTGCGGACTCTGGAAGACTTCGGTCTGAAACGTGCGCCGCAGAGCTGGTGCTACACAGACATCAACATATAGGAGACAAACCATGGCAACTAACGCCGAACTTCTTAAAGAAATCGAAGACGGCATGGACGAATACCGCAAGGCGGCTGACGAGTCCATGCAGGGATGGAAGAAGCAACAGCAAGTTGAAGACAAGGTAATCCGCAAGGTGTTGACCTTGACAAAGGGACAAGAATTTATCGACAAGGTTGAAAGCTTTGTCGGTCGTCGCATCATGAAAGTCGACGCCAACGGCGGCGTCACCATCATGACTGTCGAACACGTACAGTTCGACAAGTGGGAAATCGTCTTCTACGGCAATGGCGTCAAGTACACTGGCAACTCTACCGCTTGGTCTGAAGACCGTCTTGAAGTAAAGTACAATTCGGTTGACGACGAGCTCCAGACCATTTCGTTTGCGGAATCCGTTGACATCGACGAAGTCATCCGCCGCGTCGAGGAAGCGAAGAAGGAAGCCGTAGACAAGGCTGTGAAGCGCATTAGCCAGTTCTATGACGACTCTATCGAGACCATCAAGAAGCTCTCGCTCAATCCGACAAACTTGCGCGAAGACAGCCATTTGTGCAGTCGTTGCGACGGAACGGACAAGCTCGGAGAGATCTGTCAGTGGAGCTGGCGTGAACTTATCCGTGACTTCGGTAGCGAGGAACAGAAGGCCGAAGTGTTCGGTGACTGCACTGACGAGGTAGAAAATGTCGGTTAAGCAACGTCTCATGTGGCTCCACTTGTGGGTCATCACGATATTGGCGTTCCCGTTCACGCTGATCGCCTTCTTGGTGAGTATGCTCGCTCTTGGCTTCCTTTACCTCGCCAAGGCCGTATTCATGCCAGCGTACTTCTTGTACCGGGTGCTAGGGCCAAAGCCTAAAGAGAACAAGGAATACAAGCTAATCAAGAATTGGTTGTGCGACTTATCTGAGTTCTTGCTCGACAAGGCGGACTGGAAATAACTTTAACGTAATTCATTCAACACAGAGGAATAAAACTATGTTAATTGATCAAATCAACAACGATATCATTGCCCACATGAAGGCGAAGAACTCAGTGGATGCCACCATACTGAAGACGCTCAAGGCGGACATTCAGAAGGTCGCCATCGACTCAAAGAAGGACATCGACGACGCCATGGTCATCGAAGTGGCCAGCCGTACTGTCAAGCAGTTCAACGACGCCCTCGACATGTATGTGAAGGCGAACCAAACGGATCATATAGCGGAAACCCAGCACCGCCTCGATGTCGTGAAGGCTTATCTGCCGGAACAAGCGTCCGAAGACGATGTAATCGCCGCAGTAAACGAAGTCAAAGCCAAGGTCGGTGCCACTACCAAGCGCGACATGGGTCTCATGATGAAGGAACTGTCGCCGATGTTCAAGGGCAAGTTCGATCAGAAGAGACTTTCCCAGCTGGTAAGTTCCGTGCTTGCTTAATTTGGACTGGAAATAAGAAAAAGGATCGCTTCGCGGCGATCCTTTTTGTTATTTGATTTTAATGTATTTGTTGTACTTCAGCTCGTTCTCGACGTCGATCATCTTCTTGCGGTGAGCCTCGTAGCATTCGATGAACTCTTTCGCTTTCTCTGGAGTCTCGAAGCTGACTAGGTTTCCGTATCCGCATGTAGTGTAATAGTCCTTGTCGTCAACATGCGGATACTTGCACCACTTGAGATCGTATTCGAGAATGACAAACCAGCCTCGGATGAACCAGAAGAGTCTGTCCTTGTACAGGGGCTGATACCGCCACTTTTCTTCATCGTAGCAGTAGACCTTTTCAAGTTTCCATTCGTGTCGCTTGTATTCTTTCTTGCTCATTTCCACAGCCTCGTAAGGAAGTCCTCGTCGATCTCGACGGGCTGGTGCTTCACCGGGACAAGCGTGAGCTCGAACTCGTGGTTGTGGGGATCGTACTCGGTTCTCGGCCAGTAGTCGTAGATGGAATAATGCTTCATGAACTGGTCGATTTCGGCGTCGGTCACGCCCATCGTCTTCAAGGTCTCGTTGGCCTTGAGACTTGCCATGATGTCGCCGTCATTGTGGTCGCCGTAGTCGTCGTTACCGTCTTTGCCGAACTCGGCTTCCACCGCATAGTTGAACATGGCAAGCAGTTTCATGCTTTCCTTGTTGGTGTCGTCGATGAGCCAGACGTCTTCGCCCTTTACTCTCGTGTACGGTTCGCTGTAGCCTTCCGGCGGATAGATGTATCCGTGGTTGCTCTTGATTTCGTCATCGCCTTCGTCGAACTCGCAGTTGAATTTAAGTAGCCATTCCATGGTGATCTCCTATAATGCGGCCAGACGGCCAAAGTTGGCCATGCCCCAGTTGATTGCTTGTTCCCTAGATACAAAAAAGTGGATACCCTCGGTGCAGTCTCGGTTGGGATTCTTGTCGAGGTTCGACGATGCGAACTCGTTTAACTTGTACTCGAAGTTCTTGTCGAACCACGAGTGGGCCGAAGTATCGATAATCGCTGTCTTCGTGAGGGTCGGATAGAAATGCCTCGGAATTACCTTGTCTGTACGGTAGAAACCGCTTCCGGACTCGATAAGCGTGGCGTCATCCGGAATGTCCATTTCGAGGACAACCCAGCGGAACTCGTTGTAGCGGATTACGGCCTTGTAGCCCTTGGTAGGTCTTTCCATATTACGTTCCCTCGTCGCCGTATTCCATTTCGTACATGATGCCGTCGGCGGAAAACTCTGGCGGGTATCCGTTGCAGTAATGCTGGATAATTAGCCCACAGTAGTAGTCGACGGTTCCCTTGCGGCAGTGGTACTTCCTCTGGAGAATGTCGTCCACCATTTCGGTATACTGTTCCTTGGTGACCAAGTCGTAGTATCCGAACGGATGTATCTTTACGACTTCGCGCATAACCATTGGATGCGCCATGGCGCATTGCATGACGGCGTCGTTATCGTTTGCCGCGTAAGTCGCAAATCGGTATTCCGTGCCTTCGTTATCCTTCCAGTAGACACGGTAGTCCTTCTTTGCTTTCCACGGTTTACCGTCGCCTTTCAGCCAGTGCTGCAAGGTCTCGCTGTACTTCTTGTACCATTTCGGTATACAGTCTGACATATTACTTTCCTTCGGAGCTGACGATGCCGTCGGCGACGTATTCCGGGTTGATGCCTTCCTTGTAGCAGTCCTCGATGAAGCCGTCGTAGTTGCCTTGCTCGTTCATTTCAAAGTCGACCTTGCGGCCATGCTTCTTCTCAAGGATTTCGTACACATTGTTGCGGTGTTCGTCCTCGGTCATGCCGAGAGCGGCGATTTCCTTCTTGAAACCGGAAAGGTAGTCGTTGAACTTCTTGTGACGCTGGCGGTCTTCTTCGGCATGCTGCATCTCGTAGTCGAGGTCGCTCTGGGCCATTTCGATCTTCCGCTGCTTCCATTCTTGGAACGCGGTTTCGTCCGAGAGGGCCTTTTCGTACGACTTGATGCCTTCCACGTACCACTCGGTATCGTCCGGTTCGGTCATGTTGAGCTGTTCGAGCGCAAACTTCTTCACGTCGGCATACTTCTCTCCGCAATTCCATGCCTCGATTTTCGCCTTGATGGGGTTGATGCGGTCGAGCATTTCCTGGTTTTCCTTGAGGGTCTTGTTGTAGGACTCTTGCTCGTGTTCTATAGACTTTCTGAGATCTTCGCGCCATTCGTCGTCGGTACGAGCCTTGTACTCTTCGAGACGCTTCTTGGAGCTTTCGATCTGGTTGATGTGGTAGGTGTCCAACGGAATATCGTCAGGGAGTTCTGTGCCGTGGTCGGCGTCTCGGTAGCTGATGAGGACGCCGAAGGCGTAGAGACAGTTTTTCAAGTAGTCTTCGGCGGTCTTGATCTTGCCGTTGACGATTCCGCAAGTGTATCCAGTCATTCTTGGCATTGTGTTTCTCCTTGTTTTACCAGCGAAGATGGCAGTGACCTTCATGGCGACCGAGAGAATACGATTCCGCAAGGTGCAGCTTTCCGAGTTCGCGTTCGACGACTTGGAAATGGGCTACGGTCATCGTGAAAAGGATGTTGTTGCGGTCGTCATCGGCCCAGAAGTCGCAGATTCCGGTCGGCTCGTACTTTTCGTCGACTCTGGACTTGTAGTAGAGCGTCATTCCCTTTACATGGAAGTTGAGCGGGTCGTCGGTAATCTTCCTGATGGTTGCCTTGACCTTTTCCACCGCGCTGATGATTTCCGCATCGGTGACTGGCGCTTCGCTGAAGGCGGTCTGCTTCTGATTGATTTCGTTGATAAAGTCTAAAGTAGGGTCACTCATAATGGGGTTTCCTTTGTATAGAATATAGCAAATTACTGAAGCTTTGGGGTGACTTCGACGTTGTTTTCGCCCATGAGGCACTTCACACCCAAGTTCTGCAGACGGGTTTCGGCGTATGCGTTGACTTCTGCCTTGGCCTTCACCACCATCGTCGCCATGTCCTCTTTGAAGCAGTGCTTCACGTACTTGACGTTTTCGACGGTATTGCTGCGCACGATCTGCATCTGTCGGATGAGTTCGGCCATCTGGGCCTTGCCCATCGGCTTGCCGGACTGCATGATGTCTTGGACATACTTCTCCAAGTCGCTGAGGTTGTTCTTGAACTTGTCGAAGGTGAGTTCTGTCTGGACATTGTAGTCCTCGGCGATGTTGCGCATTTCGACCTTCTCGGTCGGCTTGCCGTCGATTCGGGTGATTGTGCAAGGGACACCGCCGTCGATGTTTCCGGCGGTGAGGAATTCGGCCCACTGGATAGGGGTCATTTCGATTTCCAGCATGGGCTTGAACTCTGCGCAGATCCGTCCGCCTATGTGGGTACTGTCGAGGTCGTGGTCGACATAGGCCCTGCTGATGCGGATGCAGACCGGGGAGTCCGTCTTGATTTCGGATCCGAACATGGCTTGCGGTGCGCCGCAAGATAGGCGGTTCCACGAGATCATGCCCATGTAGTCTTTCTGGTCAGACTTTGCCATTGGTGTGTCCTTGTTGTTATTCGTCTTTACCGAAGGTGAGTTCCTTGCGGCCCTTGGCCCATGTGACTTCCGGGATGAATTCGTCCATAGACCAGTCGATGTCGTGCTTTCCGTGAGCTTCGTCATAAAGCAAGTCGAAGTCGGTTGACTGGTCGATTCCAACATCATCCATCATCTTCGTCAGCTCTTCGGCGAGTGCGACCAAGATGGGCAGTCCGATGTACGCCTTGTATTCCGGATTTGCGTAGGTTCCGTTTGAGAAACCGATACGTGTAGAGAAGAAGTCGTGGTAGGACATTGCGTCCATTGCGCTGATAAGGCGGACGATGTCGTACATGCCCTTCTGTTTGTTGAGCTCCATGAAGTACGGAAAGTGCGTAAAGAGGAATTGCAAGTCCGAATTGTCAGTCATGCCTTTGAAGTGGTCGTCCGGAATCTTGGGGACGATGCCGTGTTCGTCACGGAGCTTCAAGAGGAGCTGGCAACTGAGCCTTGCTCTGGGGAATATCATCCTGGCATACTTGTCGGCACGATTCAGACGCTTTTCGTCTCTGATCATGATGCTCCACATGTACTTGAGGCCGTTAAGAAAGCCGATTAGTCCAGTTGCAGCGCGAGTGGCGTTGAACACGGCGTATCTTATGGAGCTGAAGTCGACTTGGTCGTGAAGGGCGTGTTTGCGTTCTTCATCTGTGAGGAATTGTTTCGGTTCGGTAAACATTTTTGTGTCCTTGTTGTTTGGTTTGTACTTGGAATATAACAATAAAAATCCAGTCTGTCAATACCAGACGGGAATTTTTATTACTTTTTTGATCTTCATGCCAACAAATATAGCAATCTGAATGACTCTTGTCAGAGTATTTGCGGTTTGCTATATTTAGACGTATGAACGATATTACAATACCACAAGACCTTATACGGAATCTGCAGAATATAAGTGCGCTCAAGCAACTATATAACTTGGGCGGCGATTACCATGTAGATCCGCAGCGCCACGCATTGCTCGAATCTCTCAAGCAGATATCGCATCCGACGCGCACCGAGCAATCGCTCATGGACGAAATACTGCTGGCCGAAGCTGCTGCGGCGAAAAACAACGAAATGTCCCAAGAGCGTCGTCACAAAGAAATCTGCGAACTATATGAGAAGGTGCGTCAGTGCGTCAAGGATATGTTCCTCGGCAAGTACCTAAAAATAACGTATGGAGACGGACAACGCCATTACCTTCATGTACGTGGCGTGACCATGTACAACCTCGGCGCGAAGGTGTGCATATCTGGAACCGAGTTAATCTACGTCAACTTGGGCGGATTCGTGCAACACCATGTAGGCACCGAATACCAGCTGTTCCGTTGCGACGAGATGACCAAGCCGTCCCTTAACGTACTCGATGCGCTGACCAAGGAACTTGAGCCGTACGAGTACATCGAGTACGACGAAATCATGAACGTGCTGAAGATGCGCCAGAAGGATGTCGAACACGAGTTCGCCACGCTGATCGAGAAGGCGACACAGATGGCCGACGAAGAAATGTTTATCGACCGTCCGGCCAATGCAGAGGAGTGGTGGTAGAATGGGAAAGCGTACAGTCAAGGATTTTTTACTGGAACATCATCCAGAACTCATTGGCGAGTTGGATGATTACTTACATAAGACACCAGCGAAACGTAAGCGAAAGCCTAAAATAGAACGCGGCTCGTGGGAATACGTGTGCAAACTGATGCCGAAGCTGGCGGACTTTGCGCATGTCCAACAAAGCAATTCATCGGTAGCCGGATTTGCGATGAAAGACGCAAAAGTCTGGTATATCTATCGTTCAGTCGAGGTAGGGAAGCGTACGGCGAAAGTCGGCATAACGTTGATTGTGCATAGCTGTCGTTGTGGCAAGGAGTGTACCCAAGTCGAACTGACTCCCAAGGAACATTACCTTCAGTTTTATACGATGTTCGACCGTAGTGCTATCTCATGCTATACTCCGATGACGAATCTTCCGAATATCTCGTTCGGCAATGGCAGCTACAAGGTTCCTATAGACCTCAAGTCTATGCGAAAGTACATCTACGAGTTCTTTGGGATTTAGTATGGCGTATGCGAATAAATGGCTGATGAACGAGCTTGCGCACGACTTTAGGAAGTTCCGTAGCTTCATCAAGGACGGCGTCGTGTGCGTTACCGACTGTCCCATGACTGCCGAGGAACGCGAGAAGGTTCGCGATATAGCGATAGGCGTTCGCGAGGTCGATACGCATGTCTATTTGCCAGATGAACGGATGAAGCTGCTAGAAGCTCGTCTGCATGACCTTCTGGAACTCTACCCAGAGGCCCAGCTGACTAGACAAGAGGACGGAATCGTCTTGAAGTACCGTGGTCACTGCTACGACATGGACGTGGCGTACGACATAATCGCAAGGCCGTACACGCTGCGCCTTCTTTCGCTAGACCTTCAGAAAGATAAGGAATACGAAGACTGGAAGGCCGACTGTAAAGCCACGGTGGAAATACCGTGGATGGCAATACCGTGGCGCAACTATGAATTATGGAAACAGACGCATCCAGATAGGACGCTCAAGGGTTGGAAGCCGTCCAAGGGCTGGTTCGATTAGTCCAGGTGCGACAGCATCTGTCCGTCGAAGAACAGCTTGAAAGCCTCCAGCACTTCTGGGTGAGACAGTAGCTGCTGCTTTTCTTCCTCGAACGTGATTTCACAGCATTTCTTTCCAATTACACGGCTTATAGCACGGTGCAGTAATTCGTCGTTGGTCTTCAGATCGTCAAGCTTTTTGAAGTATTCGTTGCAAGAGGCGATCACGGCTCGGTCGATCTCCATCTGCATTTCCGAAATCTCCGGCTCGTCGTCGAGGTCGTCGAAATCGACTTCTTGTATGCTGTATGTCTCGCATACTTGGCTAGTTCCGAACAAGGCGTATTCGACCGTGGCGCTAGTGCCGTTAAACGGCTTTTTGTTGTTGATGCATGCGCCGCCGTTCGGCACGATGCCGATATCTGGCCATTTTTCATACCAGTCCTTGACGAACTTTGCGGCTCGTTCCTTGCTCTTGAACACCTTCAAGAGTGTCGTGTTTTCGCAAACGGTGTCCCTT